>Ga0070698_100002386_pt1 | contig 20723 bp, 20 predicted proteins | sample KBSK1502metaG_FD_65477 | JGI IMG/M metagenome (GOLD analysis project Ga0070698, IMG submission 65477) | Corn, switchgrass and miscanthus rhizosphere microbial communities from Kellogg Biological Station, Michigan, USA - KBS K1-50-2 metaG | ecosystem: Host-associated > Plants > Roots >...
ATGACCCACCGTCCATAGCTTCGCCCAGGTAGTTTTTCCAATAAAAGATTGTCCCGTTTCGGGAATTCATAAGTACGTTTCCTCTGTCTTGGGTCCAACTGAAGCGGAACGTTAGCTAGAAACGCGCGTGGGCGACAGAAGCAGACAAAGTGGCAGAGCCGCAGGAACTTCCTTCCCCGGTGCGGAAGTGGCAACTTGGTGACACAGGTGGTTGGTCAGTCTCGGTCGTGTTTCCAACGCGTAACTGATGGAGTGCGATTGTCTGGCGGCCGCGTCGGGAGCGGATATGCGAGTGCGCGCTCTGCTCGCCTCACCGGTACACTTTTGAGTAAAATGGAATCTGGAAATCGCCTGAGGTGTATGCCTACGCTGCGGGATATCGTTTACGAGAATGTCCGCGAGGGCGAACTTTACGAGAAACTTGACCGGAACCGTGTACGCTGTTTTGCCTGTGGTCACTGCTGCCCCATCCCGGAGGGCCAACCTGGTGTCTGCAAGGTTCGCTACAACCGAGGCGGGACCCTATACGTTCCCTGGGGCTACACCGGTGTAGTGCAGTGCGACCCTATCGAAAAAAAACCATTCTTCCACGCATATCCCGGCGCATTGGCATATAGCTTCGGAATGCTGGGCTGTGACCTGCACTGTGCTTACTGTCAGAATTGGGTAACTTCCCAAGCGCTCCGTGACCCGACCGCGGTTGGTTCCCCGTTGGGAGCCACCCCCCAGCGACTGGTGCAGCAGGCTCTTCATCAAGGCGCCAAGGTCCTGGTGAGCACGTACAACGAGCCGTTGATCACCAGCGAGTGGGCGGTGGCAGTTTTCAAGGAAGCCCGTGCAGCAGGATTGTTGACCGCCTTTGTCTCCAACGGGAACGGCACCCCGCAGGTGCTGGAATACCTACGACCCTGGGTTGACCTCTACAAAGTTGACCTGAAGAGTTTTGATGACCGCCACTATCACCAACTCGGCGGGCGGTTGCAACCCATACTGGACACGATTCGCCGCCTGCACGAAATGGGCTTCTGGCTGGAAATTGTCACGCTCGTCATCCCCGGCTTCAATGACTCGGATGACGAACTGCAGCGGCTAACAGAATTCATAGCAAGTGTGTCTACGGACATTCCCTGGCACGCGACAGCGTTTCACAAAGACTACAAAATGACCGACCCGGAGAACACCAGGGCACAAACCTTGATGCGGGCGGCGGAGATTGGCAAGAAGGCGGGTCTTCGGCACGTATATGCGGGGAATCTGCCGGGCGAGGTTGGGGACTTGGAGAACACACGTTGTCACAGCTGCCAGCAACTGCTGATTGAGCGGTACAGCTACCTCATCACGGGCTACCATCTGACTTCAAGTGGCTGTTGCCCATCGTGTGGAACAAGAACTCCAGGACGATGGGCTCGCGAGTTTCAAGGACAGATCACCGCCCATCCGTTTGTGCCACATGCGCGTTCCAGTTTGTTCTCGATTCTAGGTCCTTCGGTATCGATGTAAGCCCCTGTGCCAGGTTCTTCCCTGGCCAGAGCCAGAGGCCGCATAGTGTAGTTTCCCTTTTCTCTGCCAGTTGGTTCTATGATCTTGGCCGCGTTTGGAGGGCATCGCGGTTCCGCTCGCTAAAGCGACTGGGGATTTCGGGGATTGAGTTTGCAGGACAACAAAGGCGAAATTGGAAGTTCTGGGTAGAGTCTCCGAGGAGGGCTCCTCCAAAACTCTCACGACCTCTTGCGACCGAGCACCAATGGGGGCGCCATCGCCCGCCTCGCTGCCTGTTCGCCGGTGACAACATGATTCCTCTATCCGAGTTCCCCGCCATCGATGCCACTCTGAACGCTGCCAGCGCGCTCCTATTGACTCTTGGCTATTTCCTTATTCGCCGTAAGAGAATCCAGGCTCATAAGGTTTGCATGCTTTCGGCGTTTGCAACCTCCTCGCTTTTTCTCGACCGCTATCCGGTGCCGCGCTCACCACGGTGTCACGCTCTTCGCCAGGCAAGGCGCCGTGCGCGATCTTTACCTGGCACTGCTCGGTTCGCACACAATTCTCGCGGCGGTCATCGTGCCGTTGATATTGACGACGCTACACCGGGCCTGGCGCGGACGGTTCGAGCGTCACAAGAAAATCGCTCGTTGGACACTCCCTCTTAGGTTCTACGTCTCGGTTACTGGCGTTGTCGTCTACTGGATGCTGTACCATCTGTACGTTGCCGCGCGTTAGGGTATGTGCAACAAGACAGAAGTTGCGGTCGGGCTGTCCATTTCCCTGACCGGCAAGTGCCGCCCCTTGGGCCAACAGGCGCTCCAAGGTATTCGCCTCTGGCAGTCGTACATCAATGCTCAAGGCGGCATTGCCGTGCGGAACGGGGAGAAAAGGTCTGTCCGGCTGATTTGGTATGACGATCGCAGTCAGATCAGCTTTGCCCGGAAGAACGTATTCCAGCTTCTGAAGGAGGATCAGATTGACATTCTCTTGGGGCCGTATTCCAGCAGCTTGACGATGGCCGTAGCGGAGATTGCGGAAGAACACAAAAAAGTCGTATGGAACTATGGCGGCTCCTCCGACGACATCTTCAGCCGTGGTCGGCGCCGTTTGGTGGGCATCGCGAGCCCGGCAAGTGACTACCTGCGAGAGCTTCCGCACTGGCTGGCGGAAGAACACCCCGCACTCCGTCGAATTTGTGTCTTGTATTCAGCCGGCGGAACCTTCGGATGGCAGGTTGCTCGTGGGATCCTGGAATCGGTCCTTGTTGTGGCCGGCCAGTCGGTCGAGCTTGTCCCAATCAACTCTTCCCTCGAAAACTACGACACCATTCTTCGGACCCTGTTCGACATCGATCCGGAGGTTGTTGTTCTAGCGGTAACCTTTCCAGACGAACTGGGCATCATGCGAACTCGTCAGCATTGGCCCGGCACGGTTCGTGTAGTGGCGGCTGTTGCTGCTGGCATCGGTGATTTTTCCGCTGAACTCGCGCAACTAGCGGATGGAGTCCTCGGACCTAGCCAGTGGGAACCGGGTGTGACCTTCCCAAACGTCACAGGCCCGGCTTCGGATTGGTTTCTGGATAGCTTTCACAGGCAGTTCGGACATGCGCCCGACTACATTGCGGCCGGAAGTTTTGCGACCGGATTGGTTTTGACGGAATGCGTTTGGAGGGCCGCTTCCTTGGATGACGAGAAGCTACGAAGTACAGCGTCTGACCTGGATTGCAATACGTTTTACGGTCGGTTTCGCATCGACTCCCGAACCGGAATACAAACGGGACACCGCGTGCTGCTCATCCGCTGGCAACGAGGCCACAAAGTAGTGCTGCCTTCGCGATCTGACTAGAGCGGAATGCATGCCCACAGCGCGCTATCGGCATTTTGTCGATGCCGTGATTATGGGCTTGGGCATACTGGCCCTCACGCCGTTGCTTTCGCTGTACACGCTCGACATCCACACGATCTATCCCGGCCACCTAGTCTGGGGGGTTTTTTGGTGCGGCTGGCAATCGCGGCGCTGCTTTATCTGCTGAAGCCGCGAGAGAAATATTCAGGACCTGTGGGCGGGTTTTGAAGAATAGGTCCCGAACTGTGCGTGTCGAGGAAACCCACTCTGCATGAAATATGGGCCTCGGAAATTGTACGTGCCATGTGAAGGTTGAGCTTGCCGAAGCCCTGAGTTTCTGCTTCCGGGACGCGCGTTACCCGCAACATCTGATGCGCTCGGTGCGAATCGAGGTGACGGATGGCGTCCTCGACCAAGTGAACACGGTAGCCGTGCAGGATCAGGCCGCGGGCCGCGCGATCGACGCAGATTTCTGTGACCACGCCGCAAAGAATGATCTCGCGGTAGCCCAGCAGTTTCAGGAGAGAATCTGTGTTGGGATTCGTGAACACGTCGACGGTCTGCTTTTCGAGGATAATCTCCGGATAGCAGCCGAGGTTCCCGGGCAAATCGATCTTGCGGTTTGGAATGATGTAGTGCTACGGGAAGAGCGTACCCTCGACCTTTTTCTGTCCAGACGTGCCGGCGAGGCAGTGGGGTGGGTATTGGCTGAATTCGGGATCGGCCTCCGGTCGAGGCGACGATCGGGATGCCATGCTGGGCGGCGAAGGTGGTGAGGCGCTGGAGATTCGAGATGATTGCTTCGGCGCCGGGCACATAGAGTTTGCCGGCCGGGTGCACGAAGTCGAATTGCGATCCTTTGGTACGGTGATTACAAGAGATCCGACCCGGCCAAAGTGCGCTCGGCCGGACAGCCGAGAGCAATCGTCGCTACGTGGCCCTCATGTGCTCTTCTTCCCGGCGAGTTGGGTGAGACCGTGGCGGAGGTCTTCGAGCAGAGCTTCCAGCTGGCGGCTGAAGCGGACGGGATACGGTCCGGGGTTTTGTAAGCGACGGCAGGGCTCGGGCAGGCGGGAAAGTTCGCGACGGGCGCGGTCGCGAATCTGAATGACGTTCGGTGAGGGCACGAGGCGCTTGCCTTCGCGCATGACGGGGCCGAGCAGCAATTCGGCCTCAGGATAGCGTTCGCTTTCGCGGGCGATGACGTCCTCGCGAGAGCTGCCGTCGCAGTTGGGCAGGCGAAAGACTTGTTTACGACCAGGATAGGTGATTTTCTCTTCACTGAATTTGGCGCGGTACGAGGGAACATCCCCGGAAGCAACGTCCACAAGCTTGTACACTCCGCCGAGTGCCGGGGCGTCCTTCGATGTGGCAAGCGCGGTGCCGACGCCAAAAGCATCGATCTGAGCTCCGCGGGCAAGCAGATCGGCGATGACGAACTCGTCGAGGTCGCCGCTAGCAAAGATGCGGGTTTCCGTGAGTCCTGCCTGATCGAGGCGGCGTCGCACCTGGCGGGAGAGGGCCGCGAGATCGCCACTGTCCAGGCGCACACTTTTCGGGCGCAAGCCGCTGTGGATGATTTTTTCGATGGCAGAGAGAGTGTCATAGGTGTCCACCAGCAGCACGGAATGGTCGGGAAAGAACTGCTGGAAGCGGCGGAAGGCTTCTTCCTCGTCGCTGTAGGCCATCACAAAGGAGTGCGCAAGAGTGCCGAAGGTGGGAATGCCGAAGCGAGCTCCCGCATTCACGTTCGATGTGCCTGTGCAGCCGCCGATGTACGCGGCGCGCGCGGCGAGCACACCGGCCTGGGGCCCGTGGGCGCGGCGACTGCCGAACTCGACAACACCGCGTCCCTCGGCTGCGGCTACCACACGTGCGGCCTTGGACGCAATCATGGTCTGGAAGGTCAATGTGGACAGCAGGAAGGTCTCGACAATCTGTGCTTCGATGATGGGTCCGGTGACGCGCAGCAGAGGTTCCTCACTGAAGATGGGCGTGCCTTCGGGAACGGCCCACACTTCCCCCGTGAAGCGGAAGGTTTTCAAGTAGTCGAAGAAAGCGTCGCTAACGTGAGCGAACGCAGAGTGCCGACGAAGGAAGCTGATGTCCTCGGGCTGGAAACGCACGTCTTCCAGGAACTGGAGGGCCTGCTCGAGTCCGGCAGCAAGGAGATAGGCTCGTTGCGGAGGCAGCGAGCGCACGAAGAGTTCGAAGCTGGCGGTGGCGCGGAAGCCGTTCTCAAAATAGGCCGCCGCCATGGTGAGCTCGTAAAGATCCGTGAGCAGGGCAGAATGGCGAAGGGCTTCGGACACGAGGAGGGCCTCTGGGAAAATTATAGAGGACCAAGGCGAGCGGTAATGGCGTTTGAAGGTAAGGATGGTTTGTTGCTTGCCTTCGACAGGCGCCTCCCTTGCGCGAGAGCTCCACTCAGTCTCAGCGAATGCTCAGATACTCCTTCCGCTCCTTTCCTCGTGTGCCAGTCAAAAAAGGACTGGATATTCTTCGTGCTATCGAGGACGTTGGCCACCCCCGCGAGCGTGTCCGCCCGATTCTCAATCGGGTAGAGTAAGCTGCTTTGCTTGCATTGGTCGTCACTCCTTCTGCGGGCAAACTGGGATCCCGGTTTTCAACTGCCGCACCGGCGCGGTGGTGATCTCCGACACAACAGCTTTCGAAATTTCTTACGCCGCTTTCCCCGCCACTATCTTGTGAGCAGTGGAGCTATCGACGTTGAACGTTTTAATAGTCGGGGCCACTTCAATCAGGTGGGCTAACAACCCGCAGAGTGTCGGGTACTCGTCTCCGTGATAACGTTCGGCGTCTTCTTTTGTGTTCCAAAAGCTTAGAGCCAGGACGTGATCAACATCGGTGTCCGACACCAGAACGATCTCATCCACAAAACCAGATTGTTTTCTGAAGATTGGCAGAGCTCTCTCCCGAATTGTGTCAGCGACTTCCAGCGTCTTGCTGGGTTTAGCGATTACTTCGGCGCCTCGGGCAAACATAAACGTGACTCCCTTCTCGTTTATTCGAAACTGGCCTGCTCTCACCCTTCGAAAATGCTTCTCATGCGCTCTCTTTTGCTGAGACAGGGCAGAAAGTCGAAACACGTTGTTTCATTTCTTCGCTGCCGCAATGTGGGCATACGACCTTGCCTTCCTCATACTGGGCGGGCGTCGGCACTTTCGACAACGTGCTCCTACAAGCGTGGCAGAAAAAGGCGTAGTAGTGAGGCATACAGACCTTCCGCTGTTAGAACCGTCTGGCAAAATTCTAGGCTCGCTGCCTGTGCCCTTCAACCCGCCTGCATTTTGCAGAATGGCAGTGTGGCGTGCGACTACGGCAGAGAAAAACGGAAGCCGGGGCTCGCTGGTCTCTCAACTTCGCCCTCTTGCCCAATCGCCCGAGAACAGCCCACAATTGGACAGTTACCGATGGGGGAAACGTCGTGAAAAACCTCTTTGTTGGAAATCTGGGTTCTGAGGTGACGCACGAGGAGCTTCAGCGGCTGTTCGAAGCCTTCAGACAGGTGGTGCAGATTCATATCATCGTGGATCGCGACACTGGGCTGCCACGCAGGTTTGCATTCGTGGAAATGACAAACGACGCTGAGGCCGAGAAAGCAATCAAAGCTCTGAATGGCAGCATTCTAAGAGATCGTACCCTGGACGTGAATTACGCTCGACCTAGACCAGAACGCCCAGCAGCTTAGGCGAGCGCGGACCGCGACGCCACGGGCTTCGTGACCGTGCGGGCGAATGTTTTTAGCCCTGCGCCGGAATCCAGGGTCTTCTCGGCCAATGGTGGACGATCACTTTCTTTCGCCATAGATCGGTGGCGAGGCGTGTGTTGTGCCGTAATCCAGGTCGAAGCCAAGCTGGAGCTTCGCTGCATCCGACATGAGGCCGGGATGCCACGGCGGATCGAACACGACTTCAACATGAACTTCCGTGACACCGGGCAACCGCGAGAGCTTGCTCTGCACGTCGGCCTTGAGCACGTTGCCCATACCGCAACCGGGAGCCGTCATGGACATCTTGATATGAACTCTGTTCACGCCTTGCTCCAGGGGAGTAATCACGCACGAATAAACCAGACCCAGATCCACAATATTGACCGGAATCTCCGGATCGTACACCGTCTTCAACTGATCCCATACCATTTGATCGCTGAAGGTCCCCTCCTGGACTGCGGGTGCTTGTGCCGTCGCCGCGTTGGAGAGCCCCAGGGCATCTGTATCCTTGGCATCGATACGGTACATGTAGCCGCGATCTGTAGCTACCGTGTAACCGCTGCCCAGGGACTGCATGATCCTTACAACGGTGCCAGCCGGGAGGGTGTCGCGAATCCCGCTGGGGATCTCGATGACTTCACAAGCCCGACTCAGCGTGATCGGTTCACTCGCACCCATATAGAACTCCCCGCGTAGCTGTTTTTCCTTCTTCTCCGCATCGCGTGCTACTCCGTCGACACAGTCTCTTGCTTCCCTCGCATTGCAGCGTGCAATGCGTGCCAGGCAAGGGTGGCGCACTTGACCCGCACAGGAAACTCGGAGACGCCGGAAAAAGCGGCCAGCTTGCCCAGTTCTGCCCGGTTCCCGTTCGCCGGCGACTGGCCCGTCACTAGCTTGTGGAACTGGTCGAAGAGTTTTTCCGCTTCCACTCTGGTCTTACCCTTCACGCTTTGCGTCATCATGGACGCTGAGGCCGTGGAAATCGCACAGCCCGAGCCCTGGAAGCTGATGTCGCGAATCGAGTCGCCGTCCAAGTTCAAATAAACAGTAAAGTGGTCACCACAGAGCGGGTTATATCCCTCCGCCGTGTGGTTTGCTGTCTCCATCTCGCAATAGTTGCGAGGCGCCTTGCTGTGTTCCAGGATCACTTCCTGGTAGAGTTCGCGCAGATCAGGCATCAGGAGAATACCTCCCGCACCTTCTGGATGCCCTCGACCAGAGCATCCACTTCTTCCCTGGTATTGTAGAGAGCGAACGAAGCGCGCGCCGTGGCGGCGATGCCGAAGCGTTGCATTAGCGGCTGGGCGCAGTGATGCCCTGTCCGGATAGCAACTCCCTCTTGGTCGAGGATGGTCCCGATGTCGTGCGGGTGGATACTGTCCAGCAGGAACGAGAGCACAGCTGCCTTCTCTTTTGCGGTACCGATCAGACGAATACCGGGGATTACTGAAACGGCTTCAGTGGCAAAAGCCAGCAACTCGCGCTCATACCCAGCTATGTTGTCCGCCCCGAGGTCATTCACATACTCGATGGCTGCGCCCAGGCCGATGGCGCCAGCAACATGCGGCGTGCCTGCCTCAAACTTGTAAGGCAGCTTGTTGTAGATAGTCTTCTCGAAGGTCACGGAGCTAATCATGTCGCCACCGCCCTGGTACGGAGGCACGGCATCCAGCAGAGTGGATTTGCCATACAGAGCGCCGATGCCGGTCGGACCATATACCTTGTGACCGGAGAAAACGTAGAAGTCGCAATCCAGACCCTGCACGTCCACTTTGAGATGAGGCACGGCCTGGGCTCCATCGACCAGCACTGGGATGTTACCGCGGTGTGCCATTTCGATGATCCGCTGGACAGGATTGATCGTGCCGAGTGCGTTTGAGACGTGGGCTACGGCGACGATTTTGGTTCGCGGTCCCAGCAGGTTCTCAAAGTCCTCGAGCAGCAGTTCGCCGCTGTCGCTGATTGGCGCAACCCGCAGCCTTGCGCCCTTCTCTTCGCACAGGATCTGCCAGGGCACGATGTTGGAGTGATGCTCCATGGCGGTGATGAGCACTTCGTCGCCGGCGTGAACGTTAGTGCGGCCGTAGGTCTGCGCCACGAGATTGATGGCTTCCGTGGCGCCGCGAACAAAGACGATCTCGCTCGCATCGGCGGCGTTGAGGAACGATTGCACCTTCCTCCGCGCTGCTTCGTACTCTTCCGTCGCATGTTCGGAAAGGAAATGCACGCCACGATGGATGTTGGCATTGTCCCGCTCGTAGTAACGGCCGATGGCATCAATGACCACCTGCGGCTTCTGGGACGTGGCTGCATTGTCCAGATAGACCAGCGTCCGGCCGCGAACCCTATGTCGCAGGATAGGAAAATCCCTGCGGACTTTCTCCACATCGAACCCGGCGCCGGGGTCGCGCACGTCCGCTGGGCGAGATTCTCTGGGCAATCTCTTGGCGGCGGTGGTCATTCGATTTCCCCCCAGTTTCTTCCGGTGTCCTCGCGGCGGTTCTCTGTCGACGCACCAGGCGCAGAGTTGGCCATCTGGTGCAGACAGCGGTTGATCAGCCCTTCCACGTACCTCCGGACCGGCCCGTGCTTCATCCGGTTGAGGCACTCGCTGGCGAAACCGAAGAGCAGGAGCTTGCGCGCGGACACCTCGTCGATGCCGCGAGAGCGCAGGTAGAACAGGGCGTCCCCCTCGATCTGGCCGATGGTGGCCCCGTGGGTGCACTTCACGTCGTCAGCGTAGATCTCCAGTTGCGGCTTGGTGTCGATTTGCGCGTCATCGGAAAGCAGCAGATTGCGGTTGGTCTGCTTGGCGTCGGTTTTCTGCGCGTCCTCGTGCACGATGATGCGGCCGTGGAAGACGCCGTGTGCGTGGCCATCGAGGATGCCGTTGTAGAACTGCCGGCTGCCGCAGCGCGGACTGGCATGTTCTACCAGCATGTAGTTGTCCAGGTGCTGGTGGCCATTGCCGATGAAGAGTCCATTAATCAGGCACTCGCCCCCTTCGCCTGCCAGCACCGGGTGTACGTTGTTGCGAACCAGCGCGCCGCCCAGCAGCACTGAGTGCGACACGACATTGGCGCTTCTTCCTTGCTGGATGCGCAGCGTGGAGATGTTGAAAGCCTGCTTGTGCTCGCGCTCGATCATGTAGTGCGAAAGCACAGTGTGGTCGCCGGCGACCAGTTCCGTGACCGTGTTGCAGAACGCCGCGCCGCCGCCGTCGAGCGACACATAGTCCTCGACGAACGAAGCCTGGCTGTTTTCCTCCGCCACAATGAGGTTGCGCGGATGACTCATGGATGGGGCATCGTCCCCGGTCGAGACAAACAGTAGGCAGATGGGCTCCTCCACTAGCGTGCCTCGTCGGATGTGTACGTACGCTCCGTCTTCGACGAAGGCCGTGTTCAATGCACAGAAGGCATCACGGCGGATATCAAGATAGCGGCCGAGGTGCGCTTCAATCGCTGCGGGATTGCTGGAAATCTCCGCGGCAAGACTGCTGACCTTCACCCCATCGGGCAGTTTGCCCAGCAACGATAGCTCGCGCACAAAGCGCCCGTTCACGAACACCAGTTGAGAGGCAATGCCCGCAACTTGGTATGGTTCTAGTTCCTTTTGGGACAGCCGGGCGCGACCGTTCCGGGCGAGCTGAAAAGGCGTCTGCGCGATAACAGAGACGTTGGTGAACCGCCAGTCTTCGTCGTGAGTGGTTGGGAACCCGACCTCGCAAAAGCGGGCAAACGCATCCTGGCGCAGTTTCCGCAACCATGGCAGGGCATGGCCGGCGGCAAGCTTTTCGAACACGTCGAAGCTTTCCACGTAACTTTCTAACTGCTGAGTTGCCGTGATCACGTTGCTCTTCCCTCGTTCTCATTGGGCGGGAGTAGCATGTCGCGCCTCGGCTTCCATCCCGCCATAGCCCTTCTCTTCCAGTTCCCGCGCCAGTTCCGGGTCGCCCGAACGCACGATGCGTCCATCCACCAGCACGTGGACGAAGTCAGGAACGATATAGTTCAACAGGCGCTGGTAGTGAGTCACCACGACGATGGCGCGCTCCGGGTTGCGCATGGCATCGACGCCCTGGGCCACGATCTTCAGCGCGTCAATGTCCAGACCGGAATCGGTCTCGTCCAGGATGGCGAGCTTTGGCTCCAGCACCGCCATCTGCAGAATCTCGTTGCGCTTCTTCTCGCCACCGGAGAAGCCTTCGTTCACGGAGCGGTTCATGAGCTTCTCGTCCATGTCCAGCAGCGTCAGCTTCTCCCGGAACATGGGCAAGAAGTCCATGGCATCTACCTCATCCAGCCCGCGGTGCTTGCGGATGGCATTGAGCGCAGACCGAAGGAAGTAAGCGTTGCTGATACCGGAAATCTCCACCGGATACTGGAAGGCCATGAAAATCCCTTCACAGGCGGCTTCCTCTGGTTTCATGGCCAGGAGATCCTTGCCGTTGTAAGACACCTCGCCCGAGGTGACGTTGTAGGTCTCGCGGCGGGCCAACACCTGCGCCAGCGTGCTCTTGCCCGAGCCGTTCGGTCCCATGATGGAGTGCACCTCACCGGCATTCACTCTCAGGTTAATGCCCTTGAGGATTTCGTGCTTGTCCACGCTGACGTGCAGATTCTTGATTTCCAGCAAGCTCATTCCCGTTCCTCTCATTGGTTGCGTCGTTGCTACCTGCATGATCTCAGCCTTATCCGACGCTGCCTTCCAGGCTCACGCTTAACAGTTTCTGCGCCTCCACTGCGAACTCCATAGGCAGCTCGCGGAACACGCGCTTGCAGAAGCCGTTTACGATCATGGAAACGGCGTCTTCCGCCTTCAGCCCCCTTTGCCGCAGGTAGAACATCTGATCTTCCCCGATCTTCGAGGTGGAAGCCTCATGCTCCATGCGGGCGCTGGAGTTCCTCACCTCGATATAAGGGAAGGTGTGGGCGCCGCACTTATCGCCAATCAGAAGCGAGTCACACTGCGTGTAGTTGCGTGCCCCGGTGGCACCCTTCATGATCTTCACCTGCCCTCGATAGGTGTTCTGGCCGTGGCTAGCGGAGATGCCTTTGGCGACGATGGTGCTGCGCGTATTCTTGCCGATGTGGATCATCTTGGTGCCGGTGTCGGCTTGCTGGTAATTATTGGTGAGGGCAACCGAGTAGAACTCGCCCACCGAGCTCTCACCCTGCAGAATGCAGCTCGGATATTTCCAGGTAATGGCTGAGCCGGTCTCCACTTGTGTCCAGGAGATCTTCGAGTTTGCGCCCAGGCACTTGCCGCGTTTGGTCACAAAGTTGTAGATTCCGCCTTTGCCTTCTTTGTCGCCCGGGTACCAGTTCTGCACCGTCGAGTACTTGATCTGCGCGTTGTCGAGCGCAATCAACTCAACCACGGCTGCGTGCAACTGGTTCTCATCGCGGATGGGTGCAGTGCAACCTTCCAGATAACTGACGTAGGAGCCCTCTTCAGCGACGATCAGCGTGCGTTCGAACTGGCCGGTGTTCGCCGCGTTAATACGGAAGTAGGTGGAAAGTTCCATCGGGCAGCGAACCCCCTTTGGCACATAGACGAAAGACCCGTCAGTGAACACGGCCGCGTTCAGCGCTGCGAAGAAGTTGTCGCTGTAGGGCACCACCGAACCCAGGTACTTCTGCACCAGATCAGGATGTTTCTGCACAGCTTCCGAGAATGAGCAGAAGATGATTCCCAGCCCGGCCAGCTTCTCCTTGAACGTTGTAGCCACGGAGACGCTGTCGAACACCGCATCCACCGCTACACCCGCCAGGTGCTTCTGCTCCTCGAGCGGAATGCCCAGCTTCTCGTAGGTGCGTAGAATCTCCGGATCCAGTTCCTCCAGGCTCGTCAGACCAGGTTTCTGTTTGGGAGCCGAGTAATAAACGATTTCCTGGTAGTCGATCGGCCCGTACTTCACATTGGCCCACTTGGGTTCGGCCTGCGCCTTCTCCAGCGATGCCCAGTGGCGATAAGCCCTGAGCCTCCACTGGAGCATGAACTCCGGCTCATTTTTCTTGGCCGAGATCAGGCGAATAGTCTCCTCGTTGAGTCCCTTTGGGACTCTCTCTTCCTCGACAGAAGTGACGAAGCCCCACTTGTATTCGCGCTCCGCCAAGTCTCGGATCGAGTTTAGGTTTGTGCTCATTGCATTCTCCCGGATACAAAGGCAATGGTGGGCACCAGGTTTCCGCGCGCATTCCTGATGGTGGTCAGGTGTAAGGGTTGACTCAGATCGGAAAGCATCACGTTCTCCAGTGCCCCACGCACTGCCTGGCTGATGATCCGCTGATTGTTCTTGATGGGACAGCAGGGCTCCAAGTCGCACAGCCCGGAGATGTCAGTGCTGCATTCGGTGAGCGCGATAGGACCCTCGAGTACAGCGATGATTTCAGCCACTGAGATCTCTCGCGGCTCCCTTGCCAGACTGTACCCACCCTTGATCCCACGGTGCGAAACCAATAGCCCACCCTGCAAAAGCTCCTTCAGCAGCTTGCTCACTGTTGGCAGGGGCAGCCGTGACTCGACGGCCAAGTCACGCGCTGTGTGCAGCAACCGATCGTGGTTCTGCGCAATGTGAGTCATCAAGACCAACCCGTAGTCCGTCAATTTGCCTAGTCTGATCATCAGTCAATGTCCCTGTCTCGGAGGTCTTCCGAACCGCCGTACATAAGCAGATTTAAATAGTACTAGGTTGGTACAATCTAATTGTACTAAGTCGATGGCACGGCTGACAAGGCCCGGCAACCGTCCGCGGGCATAGCTTCTGGCCCAATTGCACGTCGGCTTAGGCTGGGCGGCTCCGACGGTGTGTCGGTCCGAATCGGCCAGACCAGCGGGATTCGTTATGTTGCTAACTCGGAGAGTGTGTTACGGCCTCCTCGCTGCGCAGCACTTGGCAGAACACGGTGGCGAGGGTTCGTTCAGCGCCAATGACTTAGCCGAATTCTATGGACTGCCCCATGAAGCGTTGGCCAAGATCCTCCAGCGACTTGCCACAGCTGGGGTGTTGATGTCCCACCCCGGGATTAAGGGCGGATATACACTCGCCCGCGACCCGCGGTACATTTCCGTGCTCGATGTGATCAAGGCGAGCGAGGGACCGCGGCGAAGCGATATTCACGGCGAACACTGGCGGCACCTGGAGTCCGTCCCCGGTTGCCATGCCCTTTGCAAGGTGAGCCAGGTCGTCGAAGATATGCTGCGCGAGCTTACGATTGAGGACATCGAAGAAAAAGCCTCCAGTCCCGCCGGCCTCTCGCGAGATGCTTCATCGGTGCCAGCGTCGCAGCTTGACGACCAAACAGGAGTCTGAGGCCCTGAGCCGTCAGGAGAGCTTTTTGAACCGGAGTCGGTAGGGAAACACTTCATCCAGAGTGCGGATCAGTCGGTGTTTGCCCGCACGCTGAGGAAGATTCGTTGGACGCACGCACAGCAGAGTCCGTATGTCGGCTGCTCTAGCCCCATCAAGCTCTGTGGTGACGTCTGAAATGAAAAATCACCTCAAATGGCAAACGCTGCAGAATCTTGGCGATTTCTTGATAGCTTTGTGAATCGGTCTTACTCCCTGTGGTCGTATCGAAGTAGCGGGAAATGTAGGGAGTGAGGTCCCCGCTGCAATGTTTGCAAACAGCAGCTTTTGCGCCAACACACTGCTCGAGGAAAGATGGCGGTATTCTTTTTCCTCCCCTTGTACGGAATCCTACGCCTCTCAACGAATGGGAGAATCTCCTAGGAGTATTTTCCCTCTTGATTCATCTGAATATGCTTCGGGTTTGCTTTTGTCGCGTAGGCAAAGCGAACCACGGTTCACCGGCGAAAATTGTTCTCTCGGACCAGCGATCACCGATGTGAACTCCTGCAGAGATTTTCCTACGACGATGAGGGAGATTGGCCTGATGTCTGGGACTCGTTAAATATACTCACAGCGCACGTTTAGAAGGCTCGATATCCGAATAACTTTCGGCACTCCGGTCGTAAACAATTCGATAAGGAGATTCCGCATCACTCCACGTTCTCCAAGAATCGCCACGGTTTGCTTCCAGGAGGTCCAAACTGTTCAAGCAGCTCTTGAGATTCAAGCAGCCCGTTTGATTGTCGTTTGTTTTGAACCGTGTCCCAAAAGGCGGGTGATTCTCGCACCTGCGTTCAACAAACTGCTGCGGAACGGCAAGGACTGCCGGTTGATTTCTTTTTGATCGCGTGCAATAAGGGCCCAACTGCAAACGCTGCAATACCACCGCACGCCGCCCACTGAACCGTACGCATTCCACTTCAACCTTCTTCTCGGCCATACATCAAGTCCACGCAGGCACACCCCAAGCCCGGTCATTTACCACCCAGGGGCAGATGGGTGCCAAAAGCTACGGCCTGCCAGAGCCGAATGGCTATTTGCAGCTGTCGCTGACCATCTTCAGGCCGGTGACATCCAGGTCGGCGTATTCCTGTTTGCTGGATGCCTTCTCCACCTGTCCTTCTTTTTTCTCTTCTGCCTTCGACTCATGGGTGCGGGAACCAGTGACGGTCACTTTGTGACCGAGATGCTGATCCAGCTTGACGCTGGTGCTATAGAGTCCCCAGATCTTACCGTCTTCACCAGTTATGGAGAACCCGCCCGGCGCGTCGCCCTTCTGCAGACAACCAGTCACAGTCTCCGTGCTCGCAGACTTCTCCGCTTTTTTCTCTTGTTTTTCCTGAGCGATCAGAGCGAGCGGGCAAAGGCTCACGAAAAGAATGGGAATCAACCAATGCGACAACTTCGGGATCTTGTGAAACATCGATCTACCTCATCTCTCTAGACGAGGTGGCTGTAGGCAAAGTTTACCATCGTGCTGGCAGCCCCGCCAAACGAGTGAATGCCGTACTACAAGTTGATTACTACCTCACCGGTAGTAGGTCACTTTGACGGGCCTGCGACATACCATGACACAAGCTTCACGGCTGCGTCGGTGTGATGCCCGAATGGACGCAGATCTATTTTAGAGTTAACCATGCTTAACAAACTCCGTATAATTCTCTTCAGATGATCACCGTTTCCAAAGAAAACTACTTGAAAGCCATTCTCGAGGCCGAGAGGGAAGGCGAAACGGTTATCTCGGCAACCCTGGCCCACTGGCTTTCGGTCTCCCCGCCTGCCGTCGCCATGGCTTTGCGGCGGTTGAAAAGGGACGGCTTCGTCCGAGTGCAGAGAGGCCGCGTTCGACTGACTGCCGCTGGCAGGCAGATCGCGCGCAGGCTCTCCCTGCGCCACCATCTCATTGAGCGCATGCTGTCGGAGATGTTCGATATGGAATGGTACAAAGTGCACGACGAAGCAGAGCGATTGGAACACGCCGTGTCAGCAGATTTTGAAGCCAAACTGACCGAAAAGCTGGGCCGAGGCGGCATCTGCCCACACGGCAACCAGACCACTCCGGAGACGCCCACTGCCCGCAAACAGCGCGGCTTGATTTTGCTCAGTGAAGTCAGAGCAGGTAGCGTTTACACGATCCGCAGTGTATATGAGCGTGATCGAAGACTGCTCGAGTTCCTGGAAGAATGTGGAATGCGGCCCGGATCGAAACTTAAGCTCGAGGGCCGCAATTACGACCGGACGGTAAGCCTGATCACCGAACGGGGAAGCTTTTCGGTTGGAGAGCCAGTGGCACAACGGGTGTGGGTTACGCTAGCCGACACAAAAAGGGGCCAGTCCCAGTGACATCGTTTTCCTTGTTTTAACGAAGCGTTCAGGCGGGCCTTCCAAAACATGTCGAATCAACCTGGCACGAAAAATCTGCGCGCTGGTGTTAACTGTAGGTTACTCTGTGATGTATACTATGGTTACGCTTTTGGGGACAACCCCATGAAGAAATCATTACACGACTCGTCCAGGGCTACTGAGCAGCTGATCTCTCGACGTAAACTTTTCAAAGCCGGCTTAGGCAGCGCCAGTCTGGTTGGGGCAGCCGTAATAGGCGCTTCGCTCGACCGATCGCGTGAAGCGTACGCCAAAGAACACCACTCGCCACCTGGCCTCGGCCATCACCTCATGCCCGCAGTTGTCGGGGAGGTGGATCACGCCCGGAACGGGTTTAACCCGACGGGGATCCTGACCGATTTTGATACCGGCACGGTCACTAAGTTGCCAAACGGCCAGGCCCTGCGCGAGTACACCATCGTCGCAGTGAACAAGGTGATTGAGATCGTCCCCGGATTGGAGTATATGGCTTGGACGTATAATGGGCGCATTCCCGGGCCGACCATTCGTGTGCGCCAGGGCGACCGGGTGCGGATCAAGTTCTTCAACGTCGGCGACCATGAGCATAGCATTCATTTCCACGGTATCCATCCCGGCAGCATGGACGGAGTGTTTGACGCAGCCTCGGGCGTGGTTCAACCCGGCGGGGATTACACCTATGAGTTCGAAGCTGAACCGTACGGAGTTCACCTCTACCACTGCCATACCACTCCTTTGGCCAAGCACATTTCAAAAGGACTTTACGGCGCGTTCATCATCGACCCCAAGGAGTCCAGACCGAGGGCCGACCGCGAATTTGTGATGGTGATGAGCGGGTACGACGTGGATTTCGATGGGAAGAACGACTTTTACGTCGTGAACGGTATTCCATTTCACTACGACCACGACAAGAATCCCATCAGGCTCAAGGTCGGGGAGCTGGTGCGCATCTATCTCGTGAACATTCTGGAGTTCGATCCCATCAACTCCTTTCACCTGCACGCCAATTTCTTTCACTACTATCCGACTGGCACTGGCCTGAAGGCGAGCGAGTTCACTGACACGATTGCATTGATGCAGGGTCAGCGCGGCATCTTGGAATTTCGCTACAAGTATCCCGGCAGGTACATGTTTCACGCGCACAAGACTGAGTTCGCGGAGCTGGGCTGGACCGGTGTATTCCAGGTGGAGGCATAGCCTGTGACAACGACTGCCACGCCGGTTCCATCAAAGAAGCCCAGTTTGAACAAGTTCGTTCTCTTTCTGATGCCGGTCCTGCTGTTGGCTGGTGTGATCGCACTGTTCGTGTTCACCAGAGGCGCAGGACTGAATGTCACACCCGCGGTGCCGATCGAGAGCGTGCAGTTTGAACGGACAATCCTGCGACCCGGACAAATCGAACTTCGCCTGCGCAACACCAGTCCCCAGGAAATCCGCATTGCCCAGATCAACATTAACGAAGCAACATGGCCCTACACCATTTCCCCCGGGCCCAGAATTCCCCGTCTGGGCACGGCGGTTATTCTGCTCCACTATCCCTGGGTGCAAGGCGAGGCCTACGAAATAACAGCGTTCTCTAGCAATTCAATTCCGTTCAACACCTCGATCCCGGTGGCGAACACGACCCCCAGCGCGACGGCGGGCACACTTTGGAGTTTCACACTGATCGGTATCTATGTCGGGATTATCCCAGTGGCGTTGGGGATGTTCTGGCTGCCGGCACTCAAAAGTCTGGGGCCGCGCGCCATGACGTTTTTGATGTCGGCGACGGTGGGCCTCTTGGTTTATCTCGGCATTGACGCGACCACTGAAGCGCTCGATGTTGGCGGGAAACTGGGCGGTGCGTTCCAGGGCACGGGGATTGTCGGCATTGGGATTATAGGGACGTTTCTGCTGCTGGATGTAGTCGGCCGCCAGCAGATGAGCATTGGGCGAAGCGAAACCGAACAACGGATGACGTTGGCAATGATGATTGCCTTGGGCATCGGCCTCCACAATCTGGGCGAGGGACTGGCCATTGGCGCAGCTTATGCGGTAGGCGCGGCGACCCTTGGCACCTTCTTAGTGGTCGGCTTCATTATCCAGAACATTACCGAGGGCCTTGGGATCATCGTCCCGATTTCAAAAGACAAGCCTGCGATTGGCTCACTTGTCTTGCTGGGTTTGATGGGCGGCGGACCGGCCATTGTGGGCGCTTGGGTTGGTGGTCTGGTTTACTCCCAGCCGCTATCGGTATTGTTCCTGGCGATCGGCGCAGGTGCCGTCTTCCAGGTTGCCTATGAAATTGGCCGGCAGATGATTTGGAAGGAGATGGCGAAGCGTCAGGTACCGGTAACTGTTTTTGTGGGCGTCCTCACGGGAATGTTGACGCTATACGTTACGGGAGTGGCAATCAAATAATTATGTATTCCTATGAACAGAATACTTTGCTTGCCCTTATGGAGCATGAATGACGTTGTCCTTCTGCAGCAACTATAAAACGCCATGATCCGTGGACATTATTGGGCGGATCGCTTACTCAGACTCCATTCCGGGCAGGCCCGAACCGAATTCTCCCGACAAATGTATCCTTTCTTCAGCGTGTGCCGCCGGATGTTTTCCGCTTCGCGACAACCGCACCTTCCAACTGCTGTCGCATAACTTGATGTATTCCGCTTCCGACGTTTCTCTTCTTGCTGCGACCAGCGGCTTGACGTCCTCGATCGCGACATAACGAAGCTGAGCCGTCCCACCGGTCGCCGCTTTGATGATGACGTTTGCGACATCTTCTTCTGTGGCTATGACACTGCTTCTCAATTGATCAAATATTGCGAGAGTCGCAGACACGAACGAGGCATACGCTGAAATAGACACAGGCTGCGCAACTTCTTCACCGCTTCGCTTTTCCGAAGTAAGCGCGTGGTCTAGGCTCGTTGTTGGAGCGCATCCTATAGGCGTCTATAGATGTTATCTCAGCCGGTGAATAACAAAGCGAACGGCAATGAGTGACAAGGTGACCCAAATTGTCACGATCACGCCCGCTACTACCCAGTTCGGCTTTCGCTCCAATGCGACAACGCGGACGGCCTCCCGATGTTCGGCCATTACCTCGGCGGGGATCAGTCTGATCACGAGCAGCAAGCCGGCAGGAACGATAATCAGGTCATCCAGGTATCCGATAACCGGCATGAAATCAGGGATCAGATCGATTGGACTGAACAGGTATGCGAGTACACATGCCGCCAAGGCCTTGGCGTACCACGGTACTCTCGGGTCTCTGGAAGCAAGAAAGACCGCATGCGCCTCGGTCTTCAGCGTACGGACCTTTTGCCGCCATCGTTCAAGACCCCGGTTCACCAGTCGTTTCATACAACGTCAGTCCCCTTTCACGACACGAGCATGTCGCCGATCAACGACATCAGGATGAAACGGGTTGGCAGATCGCCATGCTCTATGAGCGCCATGAGCCGCAGGGGAGTTCACGGGCTGCTCGCCATCTTTCTGCTGGCGTGTTGCTCTGTCCTTCGTCGAAATCGCCGTGCATTCCAATGACAGTATTTTTAATGACGGCTATGACACGGAATCAACAGTCGCCCTCCTCATGGCGGTGCTTGAATTGCGGCTTACGCTTCCGAGCCTCCTGGTTCTCCTTCTACCGAGCATTTTAAAGAAGAAGCAGTTCCTAACGTCGGCCCGACGCTAGGATCATCGCCGCGTGTCGCTGTTCCTGTCCTCCAGCTTTGTCTTCCCGTTCCTCTCCGTATCTAGCATCCCACTCGGGTTCAATTTCGCGAATACACAGATCACGACGCGGCACGGCTGCGCATTCCGGCTACGTAAAGTCCATGAATTTACGTGGGGTCTACTGCTGCAAAAACGTTGGATCCAGAATCTCCTTATTTTCAAGGGGCTCACGCGCCGGTGCCAGTCGGATGCTTCGACTCTGAAAATACACAGCATCCT
>Ga0070698_100002387_pt1 | contig 20711 bp, 10 predicted proteins | sample KBSK1502metaG_FD_65477 | JGI IMG/M metagenome (GOLD analysis project Ga0070698, IMG submission 65477) | Corn, switchgrass and miscanthus rhizosphere microbial communities from Kellogg Biological Station, Michigan, USA - KBS K1-50-2 metaG | ecosystem: Host-associated > Plants > Roots >...
AGCCCCGGCCACGACGCGGCCGGCCAGACCATCTACTTCGGGATCGTGCCCACCGGATCATCCGATGTCGACGACGCCGGGCAGGCGCGTTTCGATGATCACAGCTGTTACGAGATCCGCTGTTTCGTGCGGCGGCACCGTCCGGAATGCCCGCGGTCGGGCCCGCAGTGCCGCTGCCCGGTCACCTGGTCGGAGCCGACCGAGACGTACCAGCTCGCATCCCACTTCGACCTTGAAGGTACCGCGAACCGGCCGGTGACCGTGCAGCTCCCCGACCTCGCCCAGCTGCACGCCGACGCCGTCCGGCTAAGCCCCGGCGGTTCCGGCGGCGTGCGCTTTCAGTCACCGCCCCGGTCGCAGCTCACCTTCACCACCAGCGACCTGACCGCGACCGCGGCGCCGGACGCGATGAACAACAGCGGCTTCCAGATCTGCTCCTTCGCGATCCCGCTGATCACGATCGTGGCCTTCTTCGTGTTCCAGCTGTTCCTGCCGATCGTCGTGTTCGTCTTCCAGCTCTGGTTCCTGCTCTCGCTGCGGTTCTGCATCCCGCCCGACGTCGACATCACCGGCATCGCGGCCGAGCTCGACGCGATCGGCAGCGGCACGGACATTGACGTCGGCGCCGTCGCCGCCATCCGGGACGACCCCGCCTTCGGCACGGCACTGGAGAACATGTACGGCCAGACGAAGTTCACCGAGTCCGGGGCCACGAGGTCGATGGCGACCAGGCTCACCGAGGCAGCCAAGCCTGGCCACCAGCTCGATGCGGCCTCGTTCGGTTCGATCGTGCGGGGCGTGTTCGCCAGCCGCGCGGCGACGCCGAGACCGCTGGCCTACGCCAGGCGGGTCGAGCGCAGCGAGGTGGTGCGACCGTGACGACACCAGCCGTGACCACCCCGGCCGCGACGGCCCCGGCGGCCGATGCCGGCCAGCTCGGCGTGGGCTGGGCCTTCCCGCCCGAGGCGGTGACCGACCGCAGGTTCGAGTGGCGCTGGGGGGCAGCGCTGGTCCGGCAGTCGATCCTGATCATCCTGGACACCGAGCCTGGCGAGCGGATCATGCGCCCCGACTTCGGCTGCGGGCTGCGCCGGTACCTGATGGAGCCGAACACCCCGGCCACCCGCGCGGCCATCGCCGGGGAGATCGAGACCGCGCTGCGCGCCTGGGAACCGCGGATCGTGGTCGGGACGGTCGACGTCACGGCCACCGGGGACCCAAGCACCGTGCTGGTGTCGATCAGCTACACGCTGATCCGCGACCAGAGCATCGACACCGTCCAGGCCGCCGTCCTGGTCGGCGCGACCAGCGGGAGTCCGGTGACATGACCGTCCCCACGCCGGTCCTCGACGACCGGAGCTACGACCAGATCCTCGCCGAGCTCAAGGCGCGGATCCCGGTCTACACGCCCGAGTGGACCGACCACGGGCCCAGCGATCCCGGGATCACGCTGCTCGAGCTCGTCTCCCACCTCGGCGAGAGCCTGCTGTACCGCTTCAACCAGATCCCGGACCAGACCCGGCTGTGGCTGCTGCGCCTGCTCCAGGTGCCGCCGTACCCGCCGCGCCGCGCCACCGGCCTGGTCGCGTTCGACTCGAGCCAGCCCGCCGGCGACCCGCCCGCGGTCAGCCAGGGCACGCAGGTGACCGCGGGCAGCGTGCCCTTCAAGGTCGGCAACGACGTCACGGTGCTGCCGGTCACCGTCACCGCGGTGGTCAAGGCGGGCGCCAGCGTGCCATCGGATCCGATCCTGCTCGATGAGTACCGCCGGGTGCTCGACGCGGCCGGGCTCGACGAGGCGGCCGCGGAACCGTACGAGGAGACGGTGCTTGCGCCCGATCCTGAAGCCCCGGGGTTCCAGCCGCTCGACGTCGGCACCGCGGTCGACCGCTGCCTGTGGATCGCGGTGCACGAGCCGCCGCAGCCGCGCCCGGACCTGAAGACCATGCTGTTCGGCACGTCCGGCGTGCTCGCGCGGACCCCGCTGGCCATCGGGATCGGCACGGACACCGAATACCCGACCATCGGCCAGGTCGATCCGTGCGACAGCCGGGCCGGGCCGCCCGAAGACCAGCGGGTCGCCGCCGCGTGCGCGGCCGTCGTACCCGGCCCCGAGCTGCCGGGGGGACCCGCCGGCCAGGTCGACTCGACGCTGGTCTGGCAGGTATCCGCGCTGCGGGCAGGCGATCCGGTCGGCACCGACTACCTGCCAGTCAGCGTGGTGCGGGACACCACGAACGGGCTCCGCGGGGACGGCGTCGTCGTCCTTCAGCTGCCGGCGGCGCAACTTGACCGGATCGGTGTCGGCCAGGTCGCGGACGCCGACCTCGCGGGCGTCGACGACAGGCCGCCGGCCCTGGAGGATCAGCCCCCGGTGCTGTTCTGGCTGCGCGCCTTCCCCCGGCAGGGCATGCCGGAAATCGGCCGGCTGCGCTGGGTCGGCGCCAACGCCGCCGACGTCGAGCAGGTCGCCGACGCCGCACCCGAGCTGCTGGGCACAGGTAACGGCCTCAGCGGCCAGGAAGTCAGCCTTTCCCACCCGCCCGTCGTCCCTGGTTCGCTCCAGGTGCAGGTCCGGGAGGGCGATCAGTGGCAGCCATGGCAGGTCGTCGACTCCTTCGCCGGGAGCACGCCGGCCGACCGGCACGTGACCCTGGATCCGGTCAGCGGCATCGTCCGCTGCGGAGACAGCGTCCGCGGTCAGGTCTTTCCCATCGGGACTCCGATCAGGGCGGCCGCCTACAGCTACGGAGGCGGCCGGACCGGGCTGGTGAAGGCCAAGGCCATCACCACCGTCGTCGCAGGCCCGGCCGTGACGGTCAGCAACCCGCTGCCCACCACAGGCGGCGAGGAGGGCGAGACCATCACGAGCGCGCTCGCGCGCATCCCGGGCGAGCTGGCCCGGCACGACCGCGCGGTCACCAAGGATGACTTCCGCGAGCTGGCCGGCATCGTCGGCGTCGGCCGGGCCGAGTGCCTGCCCAGGTTCGATCCGGTCACCGAGAGCTTCGACGCGGCTGGCGTGGTCACGGTCATGGTCTGGCCGACCAGCGATCCGCGCCATCCGGACGCCCCGGTGGCCGACGCCACGCTGCTCAACGCGGTGTGCAGCCAGCTCGACAGCCGGCGCCTGGTCACCACCGAGCTGTACGTGGTGCCGCCGGCCTACCACCCGGTGGCGGTCTCGGTGGGCCTGGCGGTGAAAACCGGCTATAGCGCGATCGGGGTACGCCGCTGGGTCGAGATGATCCTGCGCCAGTACCTGGCCCCCCTCCCGCCGTTCGGCCCGGACGGGACCGGCTGGCCGCTCGGCCACCGGGTGCACGGGCCCGAGCTCGAGGCGGCGGTGCTCCAGGTAGAGGGCGTGGACTTTGTCGAGGATCTCAAGGTGGCCGACCTGGCCGGGCAGGCCCCCGTGGTCGGCACGGTCCTGCTGGCCGGGTGGGAGGTACCCGAACTCAGGGAGATCACCGTCGTCACCGGCTCCCCGCCCGATCCGGGCAGCGGACCGCTCGTCCCGCCGCCGGGTCCTGCGCCCGTTCCGGTCCCGGTGCCGAAGGACGAATGCTGATGGCCGCCATCGCGATCGCGCCCGCGCCTGGCCGCCGCTTCGCGCCGATCCTCGGTGCCGAGTGGTGGGACCAATGCCGGCATCACGGCACGGTGGTCGACGCGAGCACGGCGGAGGTGACGCTGATAGGGGAGCCGGTGCTGCCGGGCGGCGCCTGGCCGGCGGCGCCCGGCCCGGAGGCCGAGCGCGCCGGGATCGCGTTCGACCGGCGTGGCTGGCTGTATCACGGGGTCCCGGGGCGGGGCCAGATCGAGCGGGCGCCATGGCCCCGCGCGGCCGCGGCGGGCAGCAACGTCCCGGCCGACCTGCTGGCCGACCCCATCCCGCAGCAGCCGGCCGGATCGGCGGCGGGTTTCTCCGCGATCGCCGCTGACCCGGGGCGGCCGCTGCGGGCCCGCGCGCTGGCGGTCGACGCCGACGACCACATGTTCGTCCTCGACGGCGCGACCGGGACCATCGCCGTGCTCGACCTGACCGACGGCCGGCTGCTGCGCACCATCGCCTTGACCTGGCCCCCGGTCGATCTGGCGGCCCGCGGACCCGTGATCACGGTGGCCACGTCGGCGCGCGATCATCCGCTGGTCGACATCGACGCCATCGGGGAGCCGCGTGCCGTGCCGGTCGACCTCGGGGTGGACGGCCCGCTCGGCCCGCTGCCGCGCGGAGCCGAGCCGCACCGCGTCGCCGCCGGGCCCGACGGCAGCGTGTGGCTCATGCTGCGCGGCGAGGCAGGGACCTGGGTGGTGCGGATGACCGGCGAGCGGCTGGATCAGCCGGTCAGCGTCCCCGGCGCCGGCGACCTCGACATCGACGGTTCCGGCGATCTCGTGATCGGCGGCCCCGCCGACCGCGACCTGCTGGTGTGGACGGTCCAGGGGCGGGCCGCCCGGCCCGCTGCGCCGCTGGCGGCGCGGGGATACGACGGGCGGGGGATCGCCGTCACCCCGGAGGGGCGCATCGGGTTCTGGACCGCCCGCGGGCTGCGCCTAGCCCGGCCGCCAAAGATCCGCTATCCCGCTCCCAGCGGGTATGTGGACACCTACCGGCTCGATAGCCAGGCCTACCGGCAGCGGTGGGGCCGGCTGTTCCTCGAGGCGTGCATACCGCCAGGCACCAGGGTCGAGGCCGGTTTCGTCACCGCCGACGACCTGCCGTTCCCGGACGAGACGCCGGACGCCCGCGAGGCCGCCGGGCCGGTCCTCGCGTTCGCGCCCCCGTCGTCGGACAGCCTGCTGAACGACGTCTACCCGCTGCACCGCCGGGAGACCGGCCGCGAGCTGACATGGACCCCGCTGGACCGTGCCGACCGGTTCGAGGTGTATGAAGCCCCGGTCCGGGCCGTGCCCGGCCGTTACCTGTGGCTGCGGCTCCGCCTCACCGGCACTGCCACGCTGACCCCGCGGATACGGGCGGTCCGGGTCGAGTGCGAGGGGCACGACCTGCTCCAGCGGCTCCCGCGGATATACCGGGACGACGCCGTGGCCGCCGCCTTCCTCTGGCGCTACCTGGCGATGATCGACGGCGTCCTGAGCGAGATGGACTGGCGGGCGCAGCAGCGTGACCTGCTGTTCGACCCCTGGGGGGCACCGGCGGAACTGCTCGGCTGGCTCGCCTCGCTGATCGGGCTGACGCTCGACCAGCGCTGGCCTGAGGCGGCGCGCCGGGCCGTCCTGGCCGAGGCCATCTGCCTGTTCCGCCGCCGCGGAACCGTACCTGGGCTCAAGCGGCTGATGGAGATCTACCTCCAGTGCCCGGTCGCGATCGTCGAGACATTCCAGCTGCGAGGGCGCGGCGGGTCCTTCGTCGGCGGCGCCGAGGGTGAACCGGGCGCGGCGTCCGCGGTGGTCGGCACCAGCCTGCGCGTCGGCGGCGGGGTCAGCCAGGAGACCGGCCTGGTAGCCCGCAGGCCCCCCGACGCATTCGCGACCCACGCGCACCGGTTCTCGGTCCTCATCCCGCGCGATCTCGACGCCGGCCAGCTCGCCGTGGTCCGCGACCTGCTCGAACTCAACCGCCCGGCGCACACCGTGGTCGACATCTGCGCCGGGCAGGGCATGCGGGTCGGCGTGGGACTGTACCTGGCGGTCTCGACGGCCGTCGGGCCAAGCTCCGGGTTCACCCCCGCCGTCGTCGGCCAGAGCAGCGTCGGCCGGAGCGGCGTCGGCCAGGGCATCGCGGGCCGGGGTACGGTGGTCGGTCGCGGCCGCGCCGGGGTGCGTGTCGGCGCCACGCGGCTGGCCGGGAACACGGCGGTCGACCCGTGACCGCGGCGATCGTGATCGGCCGGCTCCAGGTGCGCTGGCGGACCGACGCCGAGCTGCGGCAGGCCGATCGCGCCAGGCTCGACGGCCTGGTGCGCGAGCTGTGCGACGGCCCGCTCGAGGGCGCGCTCACGGACATCCCCGGCGGCCAGGCGGCCGAGGTGTGCATCCGCCGCGTGGTCGTCCCGCCACATCACGCTCGGTGGGGCACCGCCGACGCCGAGCTGCTCGCGGGATGGGCGGGGGCCATCGGCCGCGCGGTTCGCGCCACCACGGGCCCGGGCGGCGACGTGGTCCGGTTCGCCAGCCGGGCCCACGCCCAGGCGGACCTGGTCGTCTCGGTGCTGGCCGGCGATCGCGAGCGGATCTGGGCGTGGCGGCTGCTCGGCCTGTGGCCCGCCGGGGACTGGACGGACGCCGAGGCCGTTGGGCGTACCGTCGCGGCCGCGGCAGCCGAACGGCCAGGCGCGCTGGTCGCCATGGCCGTCGCCGCGGCCCGCGCGGCCCGGCTCGGCCGGTTCACCGAGTACCTGGGCCCCGCAGCGCTGACCGAGTTCACCAGGCGCGCGTGGCGGCAGGCCGGAGGCACCGACCGCCCGCGGGCAGGCGGGCCGGCTGGCCCCGCCGACACGGCCGTCACCGGCCGGCTGGCGGCCTTGCTGCGCCAGCGGTCGCAGATCGTCGCGGCCGCCCTCGCCCTGCCGGCCGCCCGCCTGGCCGCCCCGGCCGGGCCGGACGACGCCGCGCCCGCCGTCAGCTCCCGGCCGCCGGACCGGCCAGCGCCGTCGGCCGGGCCAGCGCCGTCGGCCAGGCCAGGGCCGCTGGCCGAGTCGCTGGCCGCGCTCGCGATGCTCGAAGTGGAGCCTGCCATGGCGGCGCACCCGGCCGCCTGGCCCGCGGTCGCCGCGACCGCCTGCGGGCTGCTGCCGACCACGGACGACATGCCCCGGCCACCGTCGCCCACGCCGACCGCAGGCCGTCCCGATCCGCCTCGCGGCGCCCCCGCGGGCGCCGGCCGAGGCCCCCGCCGGCCGGGCGAGGGTCCCGCGCGTCGTCCCGATCCGCCGGAGGGCGAAACGGCCCGCGCGGGGCCGCTCGCCGAGGGCGATGCCGCGCCGCTCCCGGACCGCGCCGCGGCGCGGGCAGGCCTGCTCGCCGAGGGCGGCGCCAGGCCGGCTCCGCCAGGCGCGGGAGCGACCACGTCCTGGGGCGGCCTGCTCTTCCTGCTGCCGGTCGTGTCGGAGCTCGGTATCCCGGCGTCGATGACCGCTGACCCCGGTGATGACAGCGTCGGGCTCCGCCCGGTGCTGCACGAGCTCGGCCGCCAGCTCCTGGCCAGAGCGGCACCCGACGCCAAGCCACCCGGCGCCGGTGATCCGGCCCTGCTGGCGTTCTGCGGCCTCGTCCCCGGCTCGGAACCGCCCGGGCGGCCAGGCACCGCCGCGACGCGGCGGATCGGGCGGGCGGCCGGCGCGGTAGCGGCGGCGTTGCGGGAGCGCCTGACCGGGCCGGCGCCGCAGCGCGGCGATCAGGCGCTGCTGCTCGGCGTCTGCCGCCGGCACGCCGTCATCCACGCCGATCCCGGCTGGATCGACGTCGACCTCAGGCTCGACGAGGTCGACGTGGACGTCCGCCGGGCGGGCCTCGACCTCGATCCGGGCTATCTGCCATGGCTGGGATGCGTGGTGCGATTCCGCTATGTCTGAGCTGGGCCTTATGCGGCCGCCGGCCGGGGCGCGGGTAACGCCGCCCCGGATCGACGCTGCCCTGGACGCGATGCTGAGCAGGCTCGGCCAGGCGCTGGACGCCCTCGGCGACGAGCAGGCGGCGCGGTTCCTCCGGTCGCTGGCGCCGGACCGGACCGCCGGGGACCGGCAGGCCCCGGCGGCCGACGGGGGAGTGCTCGGCCTGCCGCACAGCGGCCCGCAGCCCGTTGACCGGCTCGTCACGGCGCTCGGCATCGGCGCGACGGAACGGGATCTGCTCGTACTGTCGCTCGTAGGTCACTGCCACGAAGGGGTCGCCGCGATACTTCGCGGCCTTCACCCCGAGGGCCGACCGTGGCCGACGGTCGGGCTGGCGGCCACGCTCGCGGAGCGGGGATGCCTTGCCGGGCTGACGTCACGGGCCGGCCTGCGGGACACGCTGAGCGCCAGCGCGTTGCTGCGCAGCGGCGCGCTCGTCATCGAGGGCGACGGCCCGGCGCCCGAGCGCACCCTGCGGCCCGCGCCGTGCCTGTGGGAGGCGCTCACCGGCCTGGGCGGCTGGCCGCCAGGAGCGCGGGTCGATCCCCGCCCCGCGCCGGACTGGGGGCTGGACGGGTGGCGGGAGCTTCCCGCCGTACAGGGTGCTCACAATGCTCTGGCCGAACGGGCATGCCTGACCCTGCTCGCGTCAGGTCATCGCCCGGCGGCGCTGGCTGCCCGGCTGGCGGCGCTCGCGCGGCGGGCCGGATCCGCACCGGTCCTCCTGAGGGTCGACGCCCTGGAGGAATCCCTGGTCGCGGCCGTGCTGCTGCTGGCGGTCGTCCGTGACGTGATCCCCGTGCTGTGGGAGGCCGGGGACCGCGCCGACGGCCTGGACCTGCTGGTGCCCGACCTGCCGATGCCGTTGGTCGTGGCGGTACGCGAGCCAGGTGTCGCCACCTGGCCGCGGCCGGTGGTGACCGTGCCCGCGGGCCCGCTCGACCGGCTGGACCGGACCGCGGCCGTGCGCCTGGCCGTTCCCGAGCTGTCCGGCGACGGCATGTGCGTCGGCCCCACCTCCGTCGAGCCGCGTGACATCGCGATGGCCGCGCGGGACCTGCGGGCCCGGGCCGCGCTGATCGGCCCGCTTAGCGCCGGCCAGCTACACCGCGAGTTCGCCGGCACCGTGGATTCCCGGACCGCCGACACCGTACCGGTCGGAGCGGCCCTCGTGCACCCCCGCGCGACACGGGACGACCTGGTGCTGCCCGCGGATCGCCTGGCGCAATTGCAGGAGGCGGTGGAACGGGTACGCGCCCAGGACCTGCTGGATCGCCGGGGCCTGGCCATCGGCCGCAGCGGCAGCCGGGGGCTGCGGATGCTGTTCACCGGGCCACCCGGCACGGGCAAGACGCTGGCCGCCGAGGTGATCGCCGCCGAACTCGGCCGCGACCTGCTGGTCGTCGACCTGGCGCGGCTCGTGTCGAAGTGGATCGGCGAGACCGAGAAGAACCTCGCGGCCGTGTTCGACGCGGCCGAACGGGGCGACGCCGCGCTGTTCTTCGACGAAGCCGACGCCCTGTTCGGTAAGCGCACCGAGGTCGGCGACGCCCGGGACCGCTACGCGAACCTGGAAACGGCCTATCTCCTGTCCCGGCTCGAGCGGTTCGACGGCATCGCCGTCCTGGCCTCCAACCTGCGCCAGAACATTGACTCGGCGTTCGGGCGGCGGATCGAGTTCATCGTGCCCTTCGACCCGCCCGACGCGGACCAGCGGCTCCGGCTGTGGCAGCTGCACCTGCCCGGCTGGGCCCCCCTGGCCGAGAACGTGCCGCTGGCCGACGTCGCCGCCCTGTACGAAATGCCGGGCGCGCTGATCCGCAACGCGGCGGTCGCGGCCGCGTTCCTTGCTGTCGCCGGCCGCGGTGCTGACGATGCGCCCTCGCCGCCGCACGCGTCCGCCATACCGGCGATCACCACATGTCACCTCGTGCACGCGATTCGCCGCGAATTCGCCAAGGCGGGTCAGGCCTTCCCCGGTCTCCCGCCGGGTTACCTAGCCGAGCCTCCGATCGGGAAGGGAGAACTACGTTGACTCAGACCCTTATGCTCAAGGACGTCCGTACCGAGCAGGTCGCTCGGCTGCAGACCGACATCAACACAGTCACGGCGCAGGCTAAGAAGGCCGCGGCGGACCAGGCCGCGGCGCAGCAGGCAGTCCAGGCGGACCAGGCGCGCCTCACCCAGCTGCAAGCCGCCGCCTCGGCATTGCAGCAGCAGTTCGCGACCGCCGGCATGAAGCTGGAGCAGCACGCGATCGAGTTGCAGCTCTACGACAACCGGGCCGACCAGCGGGACGCGGAAATCATGCTCGCCGCCGACCAGGACGAGCTCACGGCAGCGACCCAGCAGGCACAATCCCTGGCCGCGAAGGCCGCAGCGCTGCAGGGCGCTCTGGCCCAGGCCAAGGCCGACCTCAGCGCCGCCGAGCAGCAGGACGCCGCCGCCGGGGACGACCGCACCGCGCTGACCACGCTGGTCGCCGACACCGCGCGCCAGGCTGGCGGCCAGGACGTCACGGATCAGGTGACCAGGGCGCAGGCCGCGCTGGCCGCGCTGGTCGGCGGGACGGACATGATGGAGGTCCTGCGGGCCAGATACGACCACGGCCAGGCGATCACCGGCGACAAGAAGGCCGCGGTGGCGCGGGCGCAGCGGGCGGCATTCGCCGTCACGCAGCTGGCCGCGGCCGGCGCTGCCGGGCTCGACGCCGCGGCGGCGGAATACGACGACGCGCGCGCGGCGGTCAGCCGCTGGGCCAGCCAGGGCTCGGACGCCCTCGCCGGCGCCCGCCAGGCGCTCCAGCAGACCATCGGGACCGCCGCCTTTCCGCCGCTGGTATCCAGCGACATCGCGGAGAAGGCCAAGGCCGCGACCGACTCCAAAGCGGCAGCGGCCGACCGGGACTTTCACCAGGCCGCGGTGGCCTCCATCACCAGGGGCGGCGAACTCGACGCCGTCACCGGGCCGAAGTACGCGGTGGACCCCGGCTACGACCCGGCGAAGGACGACGCGGTCAAGCCTCAGCGTGACGCGGCCGACGCCGCGGCCACGGCGCTGACCGCGGCGCAGGCGGCTCGCACGCCGCCGCTCCGCAAGCAGATGGTCGACTGGGACCTGGCGCTGCCGCCTGACACCTTCGCGCTGGCCATCGCGACGTTCGCCGCCGTGGACCAGATCGCCGGGCTCGCCGCCCTTGACGTCGCGGCGCTGCTGGCGCGCCTCGACGCCGCGGAAACCGGGTACGCGGGGGCTCTCAAGGACCAGGCCAGGATCGGCACGCTGCAGCAGGCGGCGGCCGGCACGCTGGCGAGCCGTCAGGCTGACGCCGCTAGGTACACCGCCAGCGCCGATCAGAGGGTGCTCGCCGTCGTCCGCGGCGACCTGTGAGCGACGCCATGAGCCCTCCGGCCGATTCCCCGCTGGCGGCCTCGCTGGCCGCCGACCCGTACACCTCCCTGGCCGTCCACTACGGCATGCTGCTCGGTGTCTCGGACTTCCAGGTGCTGGCCGGCAACCCCCGCGGCAAGCTCCAGCTGCACCAGGCGTGGCAGCACGGCAAGGGGGTGGTGTGGGGTTACGGCGTGGTCGTCGAGTCCGATTCCGGCCAGCTCAAGGTCGGGCCCGGCCTGGCCGTCGACGGCCTCGGCCGTGAGGTCGCCTCCAGCGCCGACATGTGCCTGGACGTCCACGCATGGCTCGATGACCAGATGACCAACCACGGCTTCACGCCGGATGGCGGCCCGGCCAGGTACAGCTTCAGCGCCCAGCTCGTGCTGACGCACGCCGCATGCCTGTCCCGGCCGGTGCCCTCGGTGAGCGCGACCTGCGGCCCGGCCACCGACTCGATGGCCTACTCGCGGGTGATCGAGATCGCGCACCTGGATCTGCGGCCCTACCAGCGCACCGAGGGCATCTGCGCCAAGGCGGCCGGCACCTGGCGGCCGCCCGGCGACGACCGGGATCAGAGCTTCGCCGCACTCAGGGACCTGGTCAGGAAGGGCGCACTGCCGTCCGGCCTGCCGTACCCGCCCGCGGACTGGCTCTCCGCGTTCCGCACGGTGGCCGCGGCCACCACGGCCGGCATGGGCCCGCCTGGCCTGGTGCCGCAGCCGTCCGAGCGGACCCGGCTGTACCCCGAGGACGAGCCGGGGGAGGTCCTGCTGGCGGACCTGCCGGACATCGTCCTGACCCAGGGGGAGGGCGGGACGTGGCACCTCACCGCGCAGCCCGACCTGTCGATCCGGCGGACGCACCTGCCGACCTGGGTCATCGAGGAGCTGATCGCCGAGTTGCTGACCGGCCGGGTCGGCCGGGTGCCTGCGCCCGACGCCGGAGGCCCCCGCGTGACCCGGATCCGGCGGCGCGACGACCGCGTGACGGTCGAGTTCAGCCAGAGCGTGGTCGAGGGCACGGTGTCTCAGGCGCTGGAGCTCCGGTCCTTCGACCGCTCCGCGAGCGCGCCGGGATGGAGTGCTCCGCTGCCGGTCCAGGCAGTGGTGACGCCCGTTCGGCCCGGAACGCCGCCGGCCCCCGCGACGGTGAGCTTCGACCTGCCCGCGCTGCCCACCGCCGACCTCAGCTACCGGCTCGTCCTGCGCGGCACCGGCCCTACGCCGCTGCTCGGGATCGTCGCGCGCCAGGACGCGCCGAACGTCGGCCAGCCCGTGCCGCTGGCCGGCTGGGACGGGGATCCGCCCGGCTCCGCCGCCAGTGGCCACGACGTCGTCGAGATGCTTACCCAAGGAGGGGCCCCATGACCGCCATCGGTTCTTCCCCCGGTTCCCCCCAGATCTTCGTGCCGGCGTCGACGCCGCTCATCGGGCTCAACTACTTCGACGGCAGGTTCCTGCGCGCCGACGACCTGAACCTCGAGCGCCAAGCCCAGCGGGCGTACGCCGAATACAGCAACCGGGCCGGCGGCCCGGGGCTGGTCTACGGCTTCGACCTGGCGCGGCACGGCACCCGGCTCTCGCTGAGCGCGGGCCTGGCGGTCGACCCCGCGGGGCGGCTGCTCTACCTGCCTGACGGAGTAGACGCCGAGATTCCCGACCTGATCAGGGCGTCCCAGCCGCCGGGCGGCGCGACGGCACAAGGAGCCGCCGCCTCGTCGGCCGGGTTCGGCCCGTGCGAGCAGCCCGCGGCCGGCGCGAGCGCGCCGCTGGCGGGCGGCAGCGAACTGTACCTGGTGTGCTTGTCCCAGGCTCAGCAACTGTGCGGGCAGAGCGAGGTCCTCGGGCGGATCTGCGATGACGCCTGCGTGACCGCGACCGACCGGCCGTACCTCGTCGACGGCGTAACGCTGTCGCTGGTGCCGCTGAAGCTTCACCACCCGCTCCCCACCCTGCCCGGGCTGACCACACCCGAAGTCCATCTCCGGTCGCAGATCGCGTCGGCGTTCTTCGCCGACGAGTGGGACCAGGGCGGTTCGCTGCTCTCGGCCAGCGGCCTGCACGCCCCGGTGTGGTGCGCGGGCTCGACCGCGGCGGGCGCCGGCGACACGGTACCGGTCGGCGTCCTGGGCTGGGATGGTTCGGCCGTGACGTTCCTGGACGAGTGGATCGCCCGTCGCGAGCGCATCGAGACCCCGCCCCGGGTCTACTGGTCCGGCCGGATGGAACTGCGGCCGTGGCCGGTCTTCCTCGCGCAGGTGCTCCAGTTCCAGTGCCAGCTCGCCGATCTCGGCGTGGCCCTTCCCGGACCTGGCGCGCCCCCGGCGGCATGGACCCAGATCCTGCCGAAAGCCGGGTTCGTGACCGTGCCTTCGGCTGGCTACCTGGCCGTGGATCCCGGGTCGGGCATCATCCTGCGCCGGCAGTGCCAGGCCCTGCTGGGAGACGGCGTCGAGCTGCGATTCTGCGCCGTGCGCCGCGACCAGATCGCCCATGAGCTCGAGCGGGCGCAGCATATGAACCGCATCTCGCTGATCCAGGGCCTGCGCAACCAGGCGGACCGGGAGCAGGTGGACATCCTCGTGCCGGATGGGGTCCTCGAGGCCGACACGGCGGCCCGCACGGACTACGGATTCGCCGTCGACCTGGCCGTCGGGCCCGGCGCCGGCGGCGGAATAGCCAAGCCGCAGGCCGCGGCGCTGAGCCGGCTGCTGCTGCACGGCGTCGGCCGGGTCAATCTCGACAGCGGCATCACCGTCCGGGCGGCCGTCGCAGGGTCCGCGCAGGACACCGTGGCGGGCCTGGCCCGGCTGATCGCCGACCTGGCGGCTTCCGGACCGAGCTGGGACGAACTGCTGGACAGGGTGCGCGCGTTGCAGTTCGGCACGGGTGCGGGCTCGATCCTGCTGCTGCGCGCCATCGCAAACCTCGTGGTCAGCCGCGCCATCGCGCATCGTACCGCGGGCGAGCAGGGCGGCGTGATCGACGTCGCGCAAGCGAACGGCGAGGTGGCCGCGCTCTCGGTGTCCTGGTGGCTGGGCCAGGACCCGTTCGCGATGCCGGATCACACCTCCACGCCCTTCCACCTCGGGTTCGACCTGATCGTGCCGGCCGAGTCCACCCTCTCGGTCACGTTCACCGTCGACGGCCGGCTGCAGCGGATGCCGGGCCGGACCGGGGCCGCAGGTGACGAGGCGCGGATCAGCGTCACCGGGTTCGCGGAAGCGTCCATGACCGGTGGTCCGGCAGCCAGCAGGGCGGGCTCGTTTGCCCGCACCCTGGTGCTGACCCGCGATCAGCAGCACGGCCGGACCATGCTCTGGCTCAGCGACGACCGGCAGGCGTGGATGATCGGCGTCGGCTGGCAGGGGGACCCGGTCGAGGCGTCCGGGGCGCTGGTGCAGATGACTGGGATCAGGGACGGGCGGCCGGCGCCTGACGATGCGGGCGCGGATCCTTCCGCGCAGAGCCTCGGCGGGATGTCGGCGCGTCCGCTGCCGCTACCCCGTGGCACCAGGGTGGTCGCCGCCTTCGAGGCCGCCGAGAAGACCGCGATCAGCCAGCCGGGCGACCCGCACCGGGAGTCGGCGATCGCGGCCCTGCAGATCCTGTCCGGCCTGTACCCCGACGACGCCGGCTACGTCGACCAGGCTTACGGCGAGTTGTTCCCGGCGGCTGCCGCGGCGCGGTCCCGGGTCCGGCCGGTCACCGACTGGGTGCTGTTCAGGCGCCGCCGGCGCGAGGACTGCGAAGGCGACGTCGGGCCCGCGCTGCCCGGGACGAGCAAGCTCGCCGCGTGGGTGGCTCGCGCGGACAGCATCGACCAGGCGAAGTCGGCGGCCGACGCGCTGTTCGGCGGCGCCGACCCGGGCGTCACATGGAAGGCCACCGCGGGCGACTTCCTCGAGTTCGAGGCCGGGGCGGCGACGCTGCTCACCTCACCGCCGGAATGGCGCGGGCGGTATCAGACGGCCGGCGGGGGGAGCATGGTCTTCGCGGCGGGCTACGCCGCCGGCCCCGGCGGCTCGGATGCGCCGGTAGGCATCGGCCGGGCCCGCGCCCTGGTCGACGCCTGCCCGCCGGTGGCCAGGCTCGATCCGCAAGGCCGGGTCGACCTGGTCACCACACCGCCCGCCGACCAGATGCTGGCCGGCACCGACGGCAGCATCTTCCTGATCTCGTATCAGCCCGACCTCGTCGAGGTCATCACGGTAGACGCGGCCGATACGAACAACGAGACGCTGGTCGCGGCCATCGACCCGACCCCGGACGCCGTCACCGTCGCGGCGGCATCCGCCGCAGCCATGCCCGTCCTGGACACGGTGGACGTGACGAGCCGGACAGACGACTGGGCGGCCCGGCTGCCCACCGAACTCGCCCAGCGGAAGGCCGACCTCGTGGCGGTCCATAACACCGACCTGGACTGGACGGCGGTGGTCTGGATGCACCAGGACCTCACCGGCCAGCGCGGGCAGCAATCCGAGGACCACGTGAACCAGGTCCTCACCGCGCTCGGGGTGGCGGACGTCCCGGCGGTGCCGAGGCACGTGGTCGACTTCGACCTGGGAAATCGTCCCCCGGTCCGCATCTACCTGCTATTCCGCATACCCATACCTCAGGTCGGCTGACGGGCATGGCCACCGATGTGGCGACGGCCGACGCCGAGAAGAAGCCAGCCGCCGACTCCAGGCCCAAGGCCGTCGAGGACAAGCACGACGGCACGGGCGCGGCCTCCACCATGCCGGCCGTCCAGCGTTGCCCCGGCGCCAGCGTCGGGGAACGCCAGGTCCAGGCCCAGGCGGCGCCCGGGAACACGCGGGTCGGCGGCGCCGGCGACGCCGCCGAGAACAAGGCGGACATGGCCGCCGACCACGTCATGCGCCAGATGGACAAGCCCCCGGCGCCGCCCGCCCCCGCCAGCACGCCCACCGGGGCGCCCGCCCCGGCCAGCACGCCCACCGGGGCGCCGGCCCCCGCCGGGCCGTCGCCTGGCCCCGGAGGTACACCCGCCGCGACGTCGGCCGAGCCGGTGCGCCGTACCGAGGACCCCGCCGCCGAGCAGCGGCTCCCCGGTGCCGAGACGGCGAAGCCGGCCACGCCAGCTGCTACCGCAGCACCCGGCGCCGGGCCGGACACCATGACGTCGGCCGGGCTGGACACCATGACGCCGGCCGGGCTGGACACCATGACGCCGGCCGGGCCAGCGCCGCTCGTCGCGCCCCCGGCCACGGCCGGAGTCCGTCCCGCGGAGACCGGGACGCCCGCTCCCGACGCCGAACCCCCCGCTCCCGAGGGCGAGGCCCCCGCCCGCGAGACCCCCCAGGTGCCGGACGACGTGCAGGAGTACCTGGACGCCAGCCGGGGCAGGGGCGCGCCGCTGCCCGACGCGACCGTCAGGCTCTTCGAGGACAAGTTTCAGCGGTCCTTCGAGGACGTGCGGATCCACGACGACGCCGGCGCCGACGACGCGGCCAGGAAGATCGACGCGCTCGCGTTCACCCGCGGCAACGACATCTACTTCCGCTCCGGCGCCTACGACCCCACCAGCCAGCAAGGCAAGAAGCTCCTCGCCCACGAGCTCGCCCACGTCGTCCAGCAGCGCCCCGGCATCAACCGCAAGGCCGCTCCCGGCCTAGGCGGCTCGGTCATCCGCCGCGCGAAGGCTTCCGGCACGAAGCAGGGGAAGGCTCCTACAGGCTCGATCAAAGGGAAGGAGATAACGATCGACGCGCTTCCTGTTCCCCGCTTTAAAGCCGAAATCCCAAAAAAAGTCAAAATCTCAAAAGATCCCCCTTACCAGCTGCGGAAAGGAAAACGGGAGGACTTTCCTACTAAACAAGAGTCGGTTTGGCTCGACAAGGCCAAGGATAATGTGTCAGCGTCGGTGACCAAGCGCATCGAGCAACTCAAGAAGCAGCCAAAAGCCCAGACGGACGAGCCGTATTATCTCCAGCTCGGGAATCTTGATTATTTCCTGATCGGAACCGAATCCTCGATTGCCAACAAGATACGTGTCCCGGGCTGGGATAAGAAGGGGCAGCTCCATTCCTTCGAAATCGACCATAAAATTGAAGCTCAACTCGGCGGTGAGGACGAGGAACCCGAAGACAACTTGTGGCTGCTAGATGCCACGAAAAACAAGATTGCGGGCCCGAAGATCCAGGGCAGCATTAACAGGACGGTGGATGAATTTCTTGCTAATGCCCCCTCGCCGGCACCGTCCGAGCCGCAGGTGCGAAATCCGAAAAGCAAATGGGAAGTTTATTTCAAAAAGCTGGTTGACGCAGGAGGAGGGCCCGATCTCGCCAAGGAAGACACGTGGGAGCTAGAAGACCTCAAGCCCGACAAGGAGCTTCTGCTCAAGAGCTTCAAGTTCGCGACGGAGAATAAGGTTAAACATCTTAGCGGTTCTAAGAAGAAGCTCTCTATATTTGATCGGCCGTACGGTGGCGGTTTCAGGGAAATCGAGCGCGTCGGCGGTAAGTGGAAGGTAGAAGACTGGGGAGAGGAGAAAGTCTTCAAGATTACATCCGTCGATTTCGGAGAAGATGACGTGGGAGAGGGGACCGGCTCTCTCAAGGGCACAGCGTTCAGTGATGACCCCAAGTCGCCAATTAAAAAAGCCCCTTTCACGGTCCCTATTAAGAACCTGGCAGGCGTTGAGTGGGGTGGCGTTGCCACGCCAGGAGCAATTAACCACTGGCGTGCAAACGCGTTCAGCCCCATCAGCTTCCCGGAACCCAGCTTCGATGTAAAGAAAGGCATCGTCGGCCGCGGCATCATCGCCAAGCCGGACATGAAGCTGCTCGAGAATGTGGAATTCGCCGTTGTCCTGGACGGCGATGTCAGGATCGAAGCGACCATCATGGGCGGCGAGCTTTCGCTGCCCGGGCCGTTCAAGGTGCGCGGCGGCTCGGTAACCCTGTCGGCGGGCATGTCTGGCATCGGCATCACGGGTGATATCCAGTTCGAAATCGAGAAGCTGGCCAAAGGTCATATTGGCGCCGGTGCAGGTGTCGGTAAAGGGTCACCAACGCTGTGGCTGGATGGCGAGCTGAACTTCGACACCAAGATGTTTACCAAGGCTCAGCTGGGCCTGTCATACAGGGACGGTAAATGGGGTGTTAAGGGCGAGCTCGAAGTTGGCCCTGGAAAAATAAAGGGTATCAAGCACGCGTCGGCCAAGGTTGAGGTCAAAGACGATACGGTCACCGCCGACGGCGAGTTCGAGACCAGCCTCAAGGGCGTCGACAAGGGCACGATCGGCTTCAAGTACAACGAAGCCACCGGCATGGAGATCACCGGCGAGATCATCCTCGGTAAGGGGATCCCGGGGATCAAGAGCGGCAAGCTCGACGCCACCATCAAGGAAGTCCCGGACGGGCACTCGCTGAGCGGCGGCGTCACCCTCGAGCCGTCGGTGCCCGGGCTCACCGGCACGGTGACCGGCCATTACGAGGACGGCGCGTTCTTCGTCCAGGCCGACCTGGGCTACGAGAAGGGCCTGGCCAAGGGCAAGGTCAACATCGGCCTCACCAACCAGGCAGTGGGTGATGACGGCAAGCCGGCCGGGCCGCCCAAGCCAGACGGCAGCATCACCGCCTTCGGGACCGGGTTGGTGAAGCTGACTCTCACGCCGTGGCTGACGGGGACCGTCGGCCTGACGCTGACCCCCATGGGCGAAATCGAGGTGAGCGGAGAGGTCGAGCTGCCGCCGACCTTCGAGGTGTTCGGAAAACTGCCGCCCCTCGAGAAGGAGATCTTCTCGGTCCATATAGATATCCCTATCGTCGGCGTGTCCGTGGCCGGGGTGCACGTCGGCATCTTCGCGACCGTCGGCGGCGGTGCCAGCATCTCGGCCGGAGTCGGCCCGGGCGTGCTGCGCGACGTCGCGCTCAAGGTCACCTACAACCCCGACAGACCCGACGACACGACCGTAACGGGCACCGGGAGTTTCGCGGTGCCCGCCCACGCGAGCTTGCGGCTCACCGTGGGCGGCGGGCTCGGCGTCGGCATCCCGCTTGTCGACGCCACGGCCGAGCTCAACGCGCACGGAGAGATCGGCGTGGCGGGCGAGGCGTCGGCCGGCGTGCAGGTCGCCTGGGCACCGGCGACCGGCATCGTGCTCGATGCCCACGGTGACATCTTCGTCGAGCCCAAGTTCAAGTTCGGCTTGGACGCCTCCGTCAACGTCACCGTGGGTTTCTGGCGGCTCAAGAAGACGCTCTACGAGCACAAGTGGTGCCTGGCGGACTTCGAATTCGGCTCCAACCTGCGGTTCGGCCTCTCGCTTCCCATTCACTACGAATCACTGAAGCCGTTCGATATCTCCTTCGACCAGATCCAGTGGACGTATCCGCAGATCGAGCCGAAAGACCTGCTCAGCAGCCTGATGGAGCAGCTGGTCTCAGGCCCGGCCCGAACCCCGGAGTGCTGATGCTCAACCTCACAGAATCGCCCGCCAAGGCCACCGTCAACCAAGGCGGGCTGCGCCTGGCCCAGGGGGACCTCGACGGCGCCGAGAAGCTGTACCGGGAGGCGATCGTGATCGATCCCGGTAACGCGACCGCCCACGCCAACCTCGGCTACCTGCTTGCCCTGCGCGGCCTGCACGAGGACGCGATCGGCGAGGCCGAACGCGCGATCGCGCTGGACCCGGCCAGGAGCGCGCCCTGGGCCCACATGGGAATGTCCCAGGTCGCGCTGGGGTCGGTCGACGATGGCCTGTCCTCGCTCTCGCGGGCGGTCCGGCTGGATCCGGAGAACCACTTCGCCTGGGACGCGATGGGCCGCGCCCTGCTGGCCCTGGACCGCCCCGGGGAGGCCGAGATCGCCTGGGCTTCGGCGGTCGCCGCCCGTCCCGACGACGTCGACCTGCTTATCTCGCTGGCGATCGCGCTGGCCACCCAGGACCGGACGATGGAGGCCACCCGGGTACTGCTCAGGGCGACCTCGGTCGCCCCCGGGTCGGCGCGGGCCTGGACCCAGCTCGGCGTGGTCGCGCTGGTCCGCCAGGATCATGGCACCGCCGGCGAGGCTCTGCTCCGGGCGCTCGACCTGGACCCGGAGGATCCCGCGGCCCGGTTCCACCTAGCGGTCCTGCACGTGACGGTCGGGGCGGCCGAGGAGGCGAGGGAGGCGCTGGCGGCCCTGAGCGATGAGCCGACCGGGTTTGCAGACGAGGCGCGTACCCTGCTCGCACGGCTGTCACCGCCGGACCCGGACCAGTCAGGCGGTCGCGACCCCGCTGAGCAGTGATCGCATCATGGGGGACGGCTCGACGCCGAGGTCGCGCGCGGCGATCTCTTCGTACCACCGGTACCGCCTGATCGCCTCCCAGACGTTTCCCTCGGCGAGGTGGACCCGGACCAGCGCGCGGTGCGCGCTCTCGCGCAGTGGCTCGCGGTCGACCGCCGCCAGGGCCGCCAGCACCGCGGCGCCGTAGCGCCCGGCCTCGGTCAGGTGCTCGCACAGCGACTCGAGCGCGTGCAGGCTCAGCTGGCGGTGCCGCTCCCGCTCGACCAGGACCCACTCGTCATACCAGCCGGGCAGGAGCTCGTGGCAGAACCGGGGCTCGAGCAGCCCGCCGATCGTCTCTTCGCCGAAGCAGCCGGTGACAACGGATCGTGCGAGCGCGGTCGCGTGCCTGACGTCGACATGAACCTGCGGGGACAGCCCCAGGCGGCCGCCCCGGTTCCAGACGATCTCCGGCCGCACGACCCGCAGCTTCCACAAGGCCGAA
>Ga0070698_100002388_pt1 | contig 20687 bp, 20 predicted proteins | sample KBSK1502metaG_FD_65477 | JGI IMG/M metagenome (GOLD analysis project Ga0070698, IMG submission 65477) | Corn, switchgrass and miscanthus rhizosphere microbial communities from Kellogg Biological Station, Michigan, USA - KBS K1-50-2 metaG | ecosystem: Host-associated > Plants > Roots >...
TAGGTGCTGCCGTATTACTTGGCGAAGTGGCTCTCAGTACTTTCCTGATCGTGGGATTTACTTTACACAACACGACTGAAGGATTGGCAATAGTAGCTCCAATGGCAAGAAGCGGAAAAGTCATGATACGACAGTTAGCAATCTTGGGACTTATAGCTGGCGTGCCGACCATTGTAGGGACATGGATAGGTGGATTTCTTTACTCTCCTATCGCTGCCGTAATATTCTTGTCGATAGGTGCTGGAGCAATATTCCAAGTTGTCTTTTCCATTTTATCATGGATGGCAAAGGGTACTACGGGTGATGGCACAAGACAGAGCCTACTAAGAACACCCATAGTCGCAGGATTCGCAGTAGGAATGGCAATAATGTATCTTACGGCGTTGTTGATACCATCATGACGGAGGAGATTAGCTACCAATTGTTGCGAAACACCAGCAGCCGTCTCGAATCTATTCGTGCTGTCAATACTGCGATAACAGGGGAGAAAGACCGAACAAGCCGGATGGAAGATTATCTCGAGGTAATCTATGAGCTAGTACAAGAGAAGGGATATGCCACAACTACAGATATTGCAGATTATCTCAAGGTAAGTCTGCCAAGTGTCACAAAGATGTTACGGAAATTGAACAAGACCGGTTGGCTAGATTACGAGAGATATCGAGGCATCCGTCTGACTAAGCAGGGCGTCGCTGTTGCAAAAAGCATTCATGAGCGGCATAGTCTAATGACCGAATTTTTCAGGATGATTGGCGTAGACGAGGCGACTGCAAATGAAGATGCGGAAGGCGTCGAACACCATTTGCACACAGAAACTTTGAAAAAACTGCAGAAATTTGTTGGCATAATAAAAACAAGCAAAGCTTCCCCTTAGATAAATAATCACTATCGCTTTTGCTCGGCGACCATCTTTTAGAATGTGATAACCTGTGGTGCTCTTGTTGCAACTATAGATTACTCATCAGGCCCCACAACTCCAAAATAGAGAATGATTCTCACCATCCAAAGAAATTCATGGCATGAAGACTAGCCGCCAAAGATATCAACTGGGCAGATCGCAAAAAATGATATGGTCAGCCTGATTTGATTTCAATAAGAATATCGAACAGACCCGACAGTCTAGCTGGCCTTGAAACTGGCAAACCAAAATTGTTTCGTCATCCTACACTGTGGATCAACCTTCTGATGCATAGCTAACCCGTAAGCCAATGCCGCGGAGCTGTCTTTTTCTAGCTGTGGTAGAGACAATGAACCGTGATTATTGAGGACAGAGAGCTATTCCTCTCAAATGCCACAGTGATAGCAGGCGGCTTTATTTTCATGAGCCTTACAGGGCTATTGACAGCAGACAGATCTGCTTCAGTATTTGCGGACAGGCTCGTTTTGATTGTCGTAGGAACATTTTCGACATCTTCAGTGCTCCTTCTTTTAAATGTGGACCCAAGGGTGGCGCGCGGAGTAGCAGTATTTGGTTATCTTATGCTTCTCGTTTTCCTAGCTAATTTCGTCTTTGATCTCAATGGCTTATTCTAACAAAATTTTTGCCACTGGGGTTTTGCCTAGCGATGGTCGTTGGTATAACATTTTTCTGTGCTTCCGCATGATAGCAGAGAGCAGGGCTACTTAGGCTTGCATTTTCGTACATACTGCTACTTGTCGAACACTATTATGCTGATGTGAACGCCTGCAATGATGATAGTGGTGCTTGCACATTCGTTTCTGAGACCAACGATAACCCTGCCGCTTTGCAGCTCGGAATTGATTTCTCAGGATGTCACAGCTCTTCGTATAGCCCCAATACAAAGTAAAGATTTCTTTCAAATTTGCTTTCATTGCCGACATGTTGAAGCGCCCTTGCGCGCTTTGATATCTGGTTTTTGCCCAGCTTGAACTGCTTGATGCAGGCCTTTATGTCCCGCATGTCAGTTTCGCTAAGCCTCTCGATTCTCGTAACCACAATGTCCAGCGGATGTAGCGCGCGCAAGTCAATTCTGGCCAGTCCCGCGCTTATCCGGACGCTGACTTTTAAATAATCATCAGGCAGCTGGTGCCCAAATACCATCCCATTGGTCGAGGTATGAATTTGAAAGCCTTGCATCGGAATGGCAGCGCAGATCCTGTTGAATTCTAAAATGTCTTTGTCATTTCCGACAAAGTCAAGATGGCCCGATGGCGCCTTTAGATCAAGCAGAGCCATCGCGGTATCGCCCGCCCCGAGAAGCGTTATTGCATTTTCTGCCGGAACCCTCTTGTCAACTTTATGGAGTAATTCCAGCAATGCCTGCTTGCATGGCGCCATCAAGGATACTTTCTTTCACCCACATATTACCAATTCCAGCCTCTGAAATGATTGCTCCAGCGATGTCGCTCTGGGGACTGCCACGCTTGGCATTATTGTCTACGACATATGTGAAAGAATGCTCTGGTCGAGCGCGTGTGCTCAAGCAGCCTGCAGTGTCTAACAATATTGATTACAAGCGCCATAATCCCTATTAGATTGTTCTATAAATAACATCTAACGAGCAAGGATGGCGTTCTACCGTGTACCTTACAAAACTATTTGAGAGAAAGCAGTGTCGCTCGTGCGGTGGCAAGATCACCGTCAGTCGTGTGTGCCTTAACTGCAATGAGCCTAGCGCAATTTGGTGTGAGAACTGCCTAAAGATGGAAGAGTACACGCATTCCGGCCATACTGAATTGGACCTGTTCTGAGTCATTCTTTAGTAGATTGCAAAGTTTAACCAGCGTAAACCGCTATTCCTAAAAACCTCGCGGCAGATTCGAGCGCCTGGCTATTCTGACAAAAATCCATTAGGTAATCATCCAGTCGTGCTTGCGTTCGCTTCTCTGTCTGTCACGAGTTTTTAGTTGAAATAGCTTGTCGTATCATCAGAGACCTGAACATGATCGGTCAATAATGAGACAAAACTGTTCAAGAAATGGAAAAAGGGAAAGTTAGGACAGCTATGTGAGCACCACATCTACACCAGAAAGTGTCACAGTTGCTCCACCCGCCTGAACATTCACTGTGAATTCCTGGTTCATGTCAAGTGCGGTTACTTGTCCCGGATCCGCGATATAGATTATTACCGCCTGTCCTTGGCTTAGCGAAATCTGATTTACTGCATGAGTGAATGTTTCTTCTGGTGCAGAACCTGTCACATCGACTGAGGTCAAGCTAAAGTCTGATGTTAGTTCTCTCTGAATGTTTGTAGCAGTGGCATCCACGGTGTTGAAGTAAATTGAGCTTGTCGGAACGGCCATGCCTCTAACTGTAATCGAGCTTAGCGAAACCACGGTGTCGCCAGTATTCTGGACTACAAGACTCGCTACAGAGCTAGTCCCGTTAGTTGCAACCCAGATATGCCCGTTTGAGGTCTTGATTCCGTCGTTCTCTGCATTGGCTTCGAATATCGAACCTCCAAAGAATATGACTGCAGCACCCAGCACCACCGAGGCGATGAGGATAATGAGGGTCGTGATTACGGTCCCGATGCCCTTCCTCTGCTTTGACCTTAATGCCATACTTCACTAGTAGTCCGAGTTCCATAACAGTGCAAAGTCCTAAATTCTATGCATGATCGGATAGACTACCCACTTGAACTCGATATTTGAGCTAAAATAGCCGTGCGCCGAGTATTGACAGAGTCACTTTCAGTACGTGTTTGAAATCTATGTGTCGTGCGCCACGTTGCTTTTAGGCTTCCAAGCCGTGCAGCTGCTTCATGGAAGAACAAAGTCTAGTCGCTGAAGCCGAACTGACCAATCTGCAACTCAAAGGACTAGTCCACTATTTCGGGATGGATTACGTCGAAACGTCAGAGTCCCTTGTAGAAGGGATTGAAGCGCTCACCAAATTACAGCGGTCATAACGGCAGGCTATTGCCGTCACAAGTGGTATCCACGTACTACACGCGCCACGTATTATCTCAATAGATCAAGTAGGTTGTTGACAGATGGCTCAAGTCCCAACTAAGAAGGTGGCCATAAGTCGAAATGCCTTTGAGGAAACAATGTCGGTTATTGGACAATCAGGTCTTGACGTGCTCATAGGCGAGATGGAATCAAGTAACAATTACGGCGAATATCTGGATGAAGAAGTGTTAGGGATGTGCCTCCAGCAGTTCTTTGGGGACGCGGGAGGAGGACTTTTACTGTTGCGTATAAAAATCAGAAACAATGAGCTGCTCAAAAAAGCGGAAGCGCATTAGACTCTGCCTTAATGAAGCACAGAAGAATAAGAAGTTAGAATTAAGTAAAGGGACGCACGAAAGTTTTCACACTTAGATGTGCCTGCTTATGCCAAGTTTGCCGATGGCGAAGTCTAGCTATCTTTTATAGCGCGGACTCACACCGACGTCTATGAAAGCCAAGCTATTCACATCCGCAATGTTTCCAAAAGCATGGGAAAGCGAGCTAAACAAGTTCCTATCGAATGAAAGCATCCGTATTATCGATGTGAAATTCAGCGCAAACTCTGTAGAAGGCCCAGGAGCAGACATGGAATTCTATTGCGCGCTGGTATTGTATGAAGACAAGTAGCTTGGGTGTTGGGAGACAATAGACCCGTTTGGATTATGTGCGCCTTTTATAGGCAATGAAACTCTATAACTAGGATCTGGCTCATTTGATAATTGTCGAGCTTGGGCGTGCAGATTTAGTTTCGTACGCGCTCTGAACCATCCCGCCAGGATAGGTACGCGTCTCTATATGTTTGAGTCGAATGTCCTTTGGTAGCGGGCCAAACGCCGGAATTCCAGTCCCGATCAGTATGGGAAGTCGGCTAACGATCAATTCATGGATCATACCGACGCTCAAAAAGCCTTGGATAGTCTGGCCTCCATCTACATAGAGGCGAAGTAGACCGCGCTTGGCAAGCCTGTCCACGATATTCTTGGGAGAACCAGACATGGTTTCAACCCTTTTGCACAACCGCGCCGGAATCCGGAGGGGCCGGTGCGTCAAGACGATAACGGGTTTTTGGTAAGGCCAAGTTTCAAAGGTCAAAACCTTCAAGAAGGTTTTCCGGCCCATGACGACAGCATCGATACGTGACATGAAGCTGTTGTATCCATAGTCGTCATCAGCTCGTCCCCCCGGCCCGCTCATCCAATCCAAGTCGCCATTGGTCCGAGCAATAAACCCGTCCAAACTGGTGCCGATAAACGCGGATACCTTGGATCCTATGAGGCCTCGGGTTTCTTTCATTGCTTTGTAACGTCGGAAGAATTACTTTAAAAACCATCGAGGATTCAATTCTCATCCATTGAAATCCCTACCCCCTTATCCAATTGGCTTGCCCTGCCGGGTAAATTCTACTAGAACCTATAATCAAGCTACTTTAGATAGCTGACAAAGACATCAGAATGTGATACAGGGGGTCCCGCTTTCCCGAGCGCTCAGTCCCCTCTGTATTGTTAGCTTGTAACCGGGAAAAGGGCAACTACGCCGTTCTCCCGAGTTACCGGCTAAACACAACTATTCTTAAAATGCTTTGCGGTGAAATTGTAAATGTGAAAATAAAAGAGCTTTAGGATACTTGCCTTCGCACGCTGTCAGAGAAAATATACAAAAGCACAATTATTTCGAATTTGCCAATAATCATGTTTGCAATTAGAATAGACTTTGACTCTAAACCGAGATCTAATGATGTTATCCCAACGGACAGACCTGTCGTTGTCAGCGATGATGTGGCCTCAAAGGTCGCATCCATCAATGATCGACCATCAAGCGTGCTCAAAACAAATCCTGTGGCAAGTGCCGTTGACACAAATAATCCTATGACAAGAAACGATCCCTTGACTATTTTACGGTCCGCTACGGCCACTGCCTTCTCTTGCGCATCGTGATTTCGTCGATTACTGTAGCGCAGTTCTGCCGATCTGTCTCGCTGAAGTTCAGAGGGCGTGAACGCGATCAATTCGAAAAGCTCAGAGTCGGTTTTGTGCTTCTTCCTCTTTCTGACTGCAGCAGCTTTTTGTAGCAAGATGAGAAACCTACCAATTTTGATCCCACCAGCTGCAGAATATGAACATCCACCGAGAAGCATCATTATCATTAACAACACTTTCGCTTGAAATGGCATTTCTGCCGGGTTTACGAACTGAAAGCCAGTATTAGTGGAGGCGCTGACGGCATGAAAGGATGACGTTATCCAGTCGAGTCCCGTAAATTGAAGCAACAGATAGGAGGAGACTCCCAAAAGTACCAAGTAAACCAGGACTTCAGCTCCCAACATCTTTGTTCGAAGTGCTTTGCTATAGATTGAATAGTGGAAGGCGAATGGAAGTGCGGAGGCCAACATCCCTCCCATAAGTACGAACAAGTAAGGTGCATTTGAGAGTGACAGGAATGTCGAATTAGGGACGAAGCCACCCCCTGTTATTGCCGATAGGATAAACGAGATATCAGTTACAAAGTTCCTCTGACCGAGTGCGTAGAAAATGACAGCAAGAATGACAACGTAGGTCGTAAAGATGGTGCTTACTGTGACCAATAGTTGCTTGAATTGAAGCATACCAGATCCCAATAGCCCCCTCATTGAACTGAGTTTTCTCTCAGGATAAAACAGCAGCATCACTAGGTAGACAAATGAGAGGCCTCCGATCCAGTTCGTGTAAGCTCGATAGAAATCGAAAGTGTCAGACAGAGTTTCTGGCATGCTAATGACAGAGAGTCCAGTCGTGGTAAATCCGGAAGCACTTTCAAATAAACTCGTTATGAAAAGATTTAGAGGGTCGTCTGTGATTTGAAATGGGTTCTCATACATGTATGGAATGCTTCCAAACAAGCTGAGCAATAGAAATCCACCCACGACAATGATTGAAGATTCTTTCAAGCTAACGGGGCCTTTTTCTCCAATGGCGCTGAAGATAAACCCGGCTCCAAAGAGGCTGACGACAGCAAGATAGATTCCCGCAACAGAACCGGTATCGCCAACAATAGTCCCAAGTAATGCCGGCCCTACCATCAGAATTCCTGCAAACTGAAGCACAAAGCCAAGATTGGCCAAGATTGGCTTGTATCGATTTCGTATGGTAGACCTGTAATTTCGGAACGTTCTTTCTAGCACTGAGGTCCTTATGGCATCAGCAAGGGCCTTCTGGGTCACAAGTCCCACGATAGTCCCATCTACATCCCTCACTGGAACTCGCTTTATCGCGTTTACGCTCATCAAACGTAGAGCTTCCTTCACGAGGGTAGTCCTTGAGATTGTGACGATGGGTGAATTCATTACTTTTTTCAATTGAATCCTATCAGAGTCTTCGCCCTTTGTGACAACTTGATCAAGGATGTCACTGTCGGTGGCAATACCTGCCGGAGCACCATTTTCTAGAACGATTATTACTTCAGCCTTCTTTGATTGCATTGCCTCAACTGCCGCGGCTACATTTGATTCGCCATCCACCAGCGCGAATCGTGTGTTCATGTAAGAAGCGGCTGCACGTTCAAGTGGATCTGCCATTCACATTACCAGACTTTTTACCAAGTCCCAGTGAACCTTTGCTAATATCCTTTGGGGCACTAACTAAAGCATGACACTAACCAAGGTATATCCTCACTGCAGGATATGATGGATTGAATTGCAGGCTGATGCAATTTGCGATCGATCCGCATATCGGCAACTGCAACGAAAAAATACTTCGATTTAGAACTAGATTCTTCCGTCTTCCAAGACAGACTTTGCGAGATCTTAAACTTCTATTGTATGACGCTTCTTGATGGATCAAATAGAGCCCAATTAGAACAGATGGCAGAGTACCAATATGAAAAGGAGTATCAGATTGGTACCCTGGTTCAGGATTTTTCTACTGTATCGGTTTCCGCGCCCACCCATCAGCAGAGAATACTACTGTATATGGATCGCTGGAAGCTGAATGCGCCAATAGTCCGCTGCCAACAAATTCTACCGTCCCAGAGGTAACATTCTTCATTAGCGGGGTTGTCGCATAGGTCTTGTCCGCGACTTTCCAAATTGAAAGTCCTGTTGTGTTTGTGGATTGGCCAGTAATATCATGGTAGGCAATGATGTCAACTCCCTTTGTAGATGTGAAAGTGACTTTTCCATTATAGACTAGCCCCTCTTCTGGACCAAAGAAATTCACTACCTGATGTGAACTGTGGCCTTCAGCGTTGTGCGAACTCGATGCCACAACCCAACTCCCTCTAACTTTCGCTACGTTCTTTGCTTGCGCTTCTGCATCTTGCGCCGCCATGAAGCTGGTTCCTACTGCCAGCATCATAACGATCGCTGCTGCCATAGTAATTGACATGATGGCTGATTTTGTAATCATTATTTCAGTCACCTTTGACCCTCTATAAAAACTGACAAATCATTGATACATTCCTAACCCTAATCCGTTTTTGCCGGTAACGGCAACTATTTTCATCAATTGGTGTGATATCATCCACAACAACATGGACTTGAGTGAACATTGGAACCATTCCCATAAAGTTACACATACTACTTTCCGATACGTGAAAGAAGATTGTGTGAGATAATCGATGAAGGCAGATAATTTCAAAGCTGGTTTTACACACCAATCGACTATCTCATTGCGTAAACATGATAGCTACTCAAATCTGCCTAGCGTCTAGCTATAATAATGGCTAGAGCCGACCCGAAATAGTTGACCGAAGCTGGCGGGCTTGGCAGCCGGTATTGGGGCGAAGTAATCGAAGTCCTGCGATCAGTTATCCCAGTGTATGACAAGGTCAACAGGGCAATCTCGCTTGGAAAAGATGAACAATTCAGATCTCGTGGGATCAGGGGTAGAGTGCTGCCAGGAAATATGGTGCTTGATGCAGGTTCGGGTTACGGCAATATGTCACGTATGGCCCTTGCTGAGGCAAATGGCGAAGCCACCATCATCATGTGCGACCCAATACCGGAGATGCTTGCAAAAGTAAAGAACTACATTAGCGCCGGCAACCAGGCAGCTCTTTCGTCGGGAGTCTTTGAGTATTTGCCATTTCGAGCTGACACGTTTGACGTTGTCATGTGCGGATATTCTCTCCGCGACGCTATTCAATTGAGGCAAGCAATTTCAGAAATGCACCGGATTCTCAAGGGAGGAGGAAGGCTTATCATAGTCGACCTAGGCAAGCCGGATGGCGCGTTTCAGAGGGCACTTGTCTCTGGCTATTTGAAATATTTCCTTGGGATCTTTGCTTTTCTTGTTGCAGGCAAGGCGGGCCTTCCATTTAGGACACTCTACGGCACATTCTTGCGCTGGCCGAGGAATTCAGAACTTGAAGGCATGCTCAAAGAATTGTTTTCGAAAGTCGAGTTCGAAAAAGAGATGATGGGCGGCGCCGTGATAATTGCCGCTTACAAGTAGATCGAAATGAACCGCGCGATTCTGCTTGTATCTATTTGCGCTGGAATCGTCGGCGTCTCTTACGGCATGTACGCTCCGCTGGTTCCGGTCTTTTCAAGAGATGAACTCGGAGCAGATTATTCGCAGGTTGGCATTATAGGAATGGCGAACTACCTGCCGTACATGTTTGCCCCACTCTTTGTGGGCATGATGCTGGACAGGACGAACAAGTCATACATACTCACCGCTGGCATTTCGCTTGCAGCTGTTTCGGTTTTTTTGCTCTCGACAGTCCAGGAAATCCCCGAAGTAATGTTCTACCGGCTGCTTGCAGGCATAGCGCACGCTCTCTTTTGGCCATCCTCTGAAGTGCTAATCTCCTCGAGCTCCGATTCGAACTCGCGTGTTAGAGGTATTGCAATTTTCACCGCTTCTTGGGTCGCAGGATTCATGCTGGGACCTTTAGCCGGCAAGGTTGTTCTTGACGCCTACGACTTTAGAGTATTGTTCCAATTAGCCGCGCTCGCAGCTGCGGCCGCTGTCGTCCCGTCACTGTTACTCCGTCGCCACGGCGCTCCCGTACCTCACGAAGAAGAACTGCAGATCCCGTCAAGGTCAGTCCTGCAAGTTGGGAGGGAAATGACAAAGTACCCTGCGGTCAGCGGGGTTTTGCTTTACTACGCGGTTACCTTTGGTGTAGTGCTTTCGGTCTATCCGGCGTACATGGGCGAGTCGTCACTTTCAAGCCAAGACATAGAATACCTTTTCTTTGTATTTGGCATCTCACGGTTTGCGACTCTGTATTTCGTGCCAAGAATTTCAAGATACGGGACTCTGGCGCTTTCACTAGCTGTAGCATCGACTGCATTAGGCATGCTGATCTCTTATACGTCGAGCTCAGTTCTCTCCTTTGCGGCCTCGCTTGTACTAATAGGAGCAGCCACAAGCGTGTTCTATCCGGTCACTTTTAGCATGGTGACTAGAAACACCCCTCCGGGTCAGATGGGTCAAAAGCTCGGCGCGTATGAAGCGATGTTTGGGATGGGTTGGGCCATTGGCCCGCTGGCAGTAGGTTTTTCTTCAGATTCTTTTGGATCAAGCACGCCGTATCTCGTGCTCTTTATCGTAGGAAGTGCTCTGGCAACCTCACTTGCATTTCTAAAGAGACGAACTACTTTTTAGGAATAGCGAACTATAGCATACGTGAAAGGACGCCGAAAGGATCCCCTCGAGAATCAGGTGCCCAAATACGGTCTCGAGGCCCTGGTGAACACAATAGAAGACAGGGATGAGCTTATCTCTGCGATAAAAGCAGCAAGAAAGCGCTAGCTATTCAGTTTCGTGGTCCGGCCGTTTATCTTGATCTTGCCTTCGGCGATCAGCCTTATCGCTTGTGGATAGAGCAAGTGTTCCTGCTCTAGTATCCTTGCTGACAATGATTCTTCCGAATCCCCATCGAGTATAGGCACTGGCGACTGCAGTATAATGGGGCCGGTATCCGTGCCCTCGTCTACAAAGTGAACCGTGCATCCCGTGACCTTGACCCCGTAATCAATCGCCTGCTTTTGAGCGTGGAGACCGGGAAATGATGGCAGCAGCGCTGGATGAATGTTCAAGATCCGCATTTGAAACGCCTTGACAAATTCTGGACTAATAATTCGCATAAACCCGGCAAGGCAGACAAGTCCAGATTCTGGAACTACGCCGTATTGTTTTAACATCGCGACGACCTTTTGATCGTAAATCCATCCCTTGAGACCCTCAGCTAGAATAACTTCAGTAGAAACTCCAAATTCCTCCCTTGCGATCTGCAGGCCGCCAGCATCGGGCTTGTTAGAAATCACTACGCAAGGCTTGACATTTCGGATGCGACCCGCCTTTATTTCAGACAGGATGGCAGCCATGTTGCTGCCCCTTCCCGAAATCAGAATGCCAAGGTTGATCACGACCACAGGTTGACAACCGCCTCTTCTTAAATGTCTCTGACAGTGTGGACGGACAAAGATTGCAACCACTAGGTTTCCAGATCACAAACGGAAGCCTAGTTTTCTGCTAAATGTTAAAATATTCACAGCCTTGTAGGTTTGTCAGCTCGGGATGGTTTGCAGAGTTTCTAGAAGCGATTCGGGCATTGCGGTCCATTATGACGGCACCAGTGTTATCTTGGATCCCTCACGGCCCGGCGACTTTGACTTTACATTTGTTTCGCATGCCCATGTTGATCACTTGCACCGCCGTGCCAAGAAGACAAAGAGCAGAATCCTTTCCTCCAGCCAGACTACTAGAATAGCCAAAGCCAGAGGCTATGACATCTCCGATGCAGTACAAGAGCACGACGGATTTGATCTCGTTGATACCGGCCATATTCTCGGGTCGCGGGGGCTCCTGATAGGAGGCGACCAGGCATTCTACACAGGCGACATTTCACTGCGCGAGAGGGCGTTCATGAAGCCGGCAATGCTTCCTCATGCAAAAACCCTCATAATAGAATCAACATTTGGCAAGCCAGAGTTTGTCTTTCCTGCCCTGTCAGAAGTGACGCACAGGACAAACAAGATAATTTCTGAAATGTATAATCTGGGGATCCCGGTGATCCTAATGGGCTATAGCCTGGGCAAGGCGCAGTTGCTGACAAAGTTGTTTGGCGGCTGGGACCCTGTCTTCGTCCACGACTCTGTCGCCAAAATGAACTCGGTATATTCCGAACTTGGAATCGACCTAAAGAATGCGATGGCGCACTCTGAGGCCGAAAGCCTTGGTCTTTTGTCAAAGAACCGGCCCTGGTTGATGATAGCTCCCCTTAATGGCGGAAGAACTTCGTTTGTAAAGGACATGAAGGACAGGTATGGCGCGGTAACCATCGGCTTTACTGGCTGGGCAACTGGGAGCAGATACAAGTACATGACGGGGCTTGACTACGTGATGCCACTCTCAGACCACTGCGACTATCGTGAGCTTGTAGCCGCTGTCAAGCAGTGCAGGCCAGAAAAGGTCTACACTTTTCATGGGTTTGCGGCCGAGTTTGCGAAGAGTCTGAGAAACATGGGCTATGATGCCGAGCCGGTGGATAAGGCTAGGGGCGGAAAGAATCTCTCCCTCGACTCTTTTCAATAGATTCTACTTGCGGTCTTGCTCTCTGAAATAGGGTATTACTTTGTTCCCAAACATCTCTAGATTCTTGAAGTAGCCGTCTCCCCAGAACCTGATGATAAAGTGGTTGGTCCCGGCTTTGATAAAGCGCTCAAGCATCTGGATCGCGTCGTCCGGCTTGCCCACCCCGATTGCAGTCCTTGCTACGCTGTCGGGGATCTTTAGTGCTGCACGCTTCATTTGCTCCATCAGTTCTGGCTTGTCCATCGTGTATTCTGTAAAGTATTTGCGAAAGTCAAACTCAGAGTCCTGCGGGATGTCGTGGACCTTTAGCAGTTCAGGTTTGAAGAGACTTACCTTTACGGCGTTTTTCATCTTGTTCCATGCCTCTTCTCCGTCTTCGGTGAAGTAAATGTCGACATCATTTGCAAACTGGAAGCCGTCGAGATCTCTGCCCGCCTTCTTTGCGTGATCCTTTATCACGTTTGCATGAGCCTTGAAAAGTTCCGGGGTATAGCCTATAGGGATCCAGCCGTCCCCATAAGTTGCGCATAATTCGAGCGTCTTTGGCGCGCCCGCTGCGATGTAAACAGGCGGCCTAGGCTTTCTGATGCTGCTTGCCTGAAGGCAAGCGTTGATCAGCTTGTAGTATTGGCCATTATAGTTTACGCGATTATCGGGATCAGATTTGAACAAGCGCTCAATCACTTCAAGCTGCTCTTTGAACTTTGTCACGGGCTTGCTAAATTCGATCCCAAAGTCTACAACGTTCTGGGCTTCACCTGCGCCAATGCCGAGAATCCCCCTCCCATGAGTCAGCCTGTCGAGCGTAACTGCAGACAGTGCAATCGCCGAAGGGTGCCTTCTAATCGCATCGGTGACACAAGTGCCCAGCTCGACATTTTTAGTGATAGCACCAATCGCAGCGAGCATAAGCCATGCGTCGTTGACAACAGCTTTTTTCCACTGCGGAACGTTAGCATGGTCCATCGCCCAAACCGAATCATAATCCAGCCTGTCTGCCAACTGGCAGCCAGTCATTATCTGGTTTTCGTCTAGTCCGAGCCTTGCAACATTGAGCCCCTGCGTAAAACCAAACTTTACCCTTTTCAAAACTCTAATCCTCCAGACAACGGATGAAGGATGTAGTTAATATTCATTTGACATTATCAAATAGAGGATATATTTTAATCTTGAGAGCTCGGCAGCTCAAAATTTCGCGTAAAGCCTTGTCAATATATTATACTCAGATCGTCAAGAGTGGTTAAACCACTATGTAAAATTGCAAAGGTGCAACACGAGTCAATGTTTGGCACCGGGGGAGGCAACAGGGAAAGTGATAGCGTGGACGACCAGTTCATGAGCATAATCGACGACCTTGTGGTGATGTCGGAGCATGATTCCGAGCTTGGCGAGGGCCTGAAGTGGATAGACGCCCAGTCGCGCAAGCAAGGCGTGACTTTTTACGAGATGGCCATGATAATATTGAGAAAGCACATGGCTGAGAAAAAGGCCAAAGAGTGGCTCAACAACAAGCTCAGCCCACAGTAAAGCTCTGGACTGCCTTGTTGACAGCCGGCTGAATTTTCTCATCAGTAACGTTAGGGATTATGTTAAACGGCCGCAGTTCTTCTTTGGGAATCAAGTCTGCCAGCGCGCGGGCCACGGCGACTAGGAGCTGCTGGCTAATTTTCCTTATCCTGTTATCCAGGATTGCCCTCATGGTAAATGGAAACACCAGTGCATTGTTGGCCCGATTCTCAAATTTGTAGCTGCCAGTAGCTATAACCCTGGCGCCGGCTTCTGCTGCGTCTTTTGGATGGATCTCGGGATCAGGATTTGTCAATGGAAGAATAATAGGATCCCTGTTCATTGTCCGGACCATTGCGGATGTCAGCAAGTTCTTGACGCCAGACACTCCGATGAATACGTCTTTTCCCTTCACGGCGTCTTTGAGCGAGCTGACCCCGTCGGGGACTCTGGTTATTGAGGCGAGCTCCGTCTTGTACTTGTTCATGGTGTTAGCCGGCCTTGACTTTGAGACGACTCCAAGTGAGTCGGTAATGATCACATCCGTGATGCCAATGGCTATCAGGATTTTCACAATTCCATACCCGGCAGAGCCCGCCCCGGCCACCACAACGCTAGTAGTTTCGGGCTTTCTCTTTGTAAACTTCATCGCGTTTAGCAAGGCAGCCAGTGTCACGACTGCTGTCCCGTGCTGGTCGTCGTGAAAGACGGGGATGTCGAGCTCCTCTGTGAGCCTTTCAGTTATTTCGAGTGCTTTTGGAGTTTCAATGTCTTCGACGTTTATTGCGCCAAAGACAGGCGAGATGTATTTGACTGTCCGTATTATCTCTTCGGCGTCTGTTGTCTTGAGGCAAATAGGAAAAGCATCGACATTGCCAAATTGCTTGTAGAGCAGGGCCTTTCCCTCCATGACAGGTAGTGCCGCTTCAGGGCCCAACGAGCCCAATCCCAGAGTGCGGGTGCCATCCGTTACTATCGCAACGTTGTTCCACTTTGAAGTGTATTCGTACGCCTTTTCCTTGTCTGCCGCAATTTCAAGGCAGACTTCAGCCACTCCAGGTGTATAGGCGAGGCTAATTTCCCTTGGGGATTTTATAGAAACTTTGCTTCTTATCTCAATTTTGCCGCGAAGGCTTTTGTGAAGTTCCAGCGCTTCCTGGCGCAAAGTTCGTTTGTTATTGGGCTGCTTTTTTTCATCGCTGCCCTTTGCAATAGTCTTCATTTGCCGGCTTTGTTTCCTCGGGAGGTTCTTTTGAAAGACCTATTTATCAAGTGTGCTGCCCGGAGAATTGGCCGGCCTGCTTGCCAGCGGCAGGTATTCGCAGCCCATCGGGCCGCAGTACCGGCCGACATAAACGGCTTTTGGCCGGTAAAGAGCGGGCTTGGGTGCGGCCTCGGCGAATTTTTCCTCAATTACATGCGCCGCCCAGCCGGCGATCCTCGATATCGCAAATATAGGGGTGTTTAGATCCATCGGTATCCCCATGCTGTAATAGACAGACGCGCTGTAGAGGTCGACGTTTGGATAGATTGCCTGGCGCTTGGTTTCAATCATCCACTTTTTCGTGGTCTCCTCGACTCTCTTTGTTATTTCATACCACTTGTTGTTCTTCTCACTGGAAATCTTTTTAGAAAGCCCGCCAAGAATGTCGGCCCTCGGGTCGGTAGTCCTATAGACGGCGTGTCCCATCCCCATCACCCTGGCCCCCGATTGGAGTCGGCGGGTTACCCATTTCTCTGCTTTTGCTGGGTCGGCAATTTCGAGCAGCATCTTCATGACCTGGACGTTTGCGCCGCCGTGCAATTCGCCAGATAGCGCGCCGGTGGCGCCGCTGATGCAGGCGTACATGTGTGCCCTAGTCGACGCAATTTCTCTCGCGGCAAAAGTAGACGCGTTGAAGCTGTGCTCAGCATGGAGTATCAGACAAATATCCATGACCCTTGCTTCGTCGGCCAAGGGGTCGATTCCCCTTAGCATATAGAGAAAGTTGGCTGCATGGGAAACTTCCCTGTCCTCAACCGGATCCACCACATGTTGTCCAGCCCTCAACCGGTTCCACGCAGCTACAATCGCAGGTATTTTGGCAACCAGAATTATTGCGCGCCGTATGTGCGCGTCCTTTGAAGTATCTTCGATATTAAGGTCATAGTCCGCAAGTTCAGAAATGCATGACTGCAGTACATCCATTGCCTGCGACCTCTTTGGCCTGTTTTTCAGGTTCCTTATCAGGGGTTCGGGCAGGCCACGCGCTTCTGACAGCCGCCTCTTGAAATCTTTGAGTTGGCCCTCAGAAGGCAGTTCGCCAAAAAGAAGCAGGTAGACAGTTTCTTCAAAAGTGGAATGGTACGCTAGGTCAAGGATGTCAAAGCCCCTGTAAATGAGCTTGCCGTTTTCGCCGTCAATCGAGCATATCTTTGTGTCGGCAACTTCGATATTCCGAAGTCCAATGTTGCGCGCATCCATCTATTCTCAGATAGTGATAAATGCTCAAAGTTCGTATATTAAAGTAATGCCGTAGCTCTTTTGACGATTATCCCGCTGCTGCAAATCTCATTATCTTGATGTCCTTACAACCCTCAAGTGTAAAGACAATTCGCCCTCCTCAAACGGACTTGAGAATGGGCGAAAGTGAAGTCAAGGACTCTGTGTCTTCCAACAAGATGAATTCGAGGCTGGCCACAATTGACATGAAAGACAATCCCATGATCCAACTGGTATGGTTCTACTCTACGTGGCGATTTGAATACCCGCAAGAGTAATTATACCACCACTGGCATCCCACATTCGCGCTTGGCCAGAGGCATAACCTACAAAGACGCTGGCGTTGACGTCAAAAAGATACGCTCTGCTCAAAAGTCGATCGGCGAAATAATATCGTCAAGCCACAAGATGCTGGTAGAGGGCAAGGTGGTATCAGGCTTTGGGCATTATGCAGGGTTGGTAAGACTTGGCAAGGACACGTTTGCGCTTCATTCTGACGGTGTCGGGACAAAGGTTCTCGTCGCTCAGCTCATGGACAAGTTTGACACGATTGGGATAGACTGCGTCGCGATGAACGTTAATGACGTCATATGCGTAGGAGCCAGGCCGATCGGGTTTGTCGACTACATCGCGCTGCGCCAGCCAAATGAAGTACTCCTCGAGGAGATAGCCAAAGGGCTGGTGCAAGGAGCAAAGCAATCCGAGATGGCAATTATAGGAGGCGAGACCGCGGTCCTTCCCGACGTTATCTCGGGTGACAGTGAAAACGCCTTTGACTTGGCAGGGACCGTTATGGGTATCGTCAAAGGAAAGCCAATACTTGGGAGTTCTATAAAGCAAGGCGACATAATCGTCGGGATAGAGAGCAGCGGATTGCACTCTAATGGGTACACCCTTGCGCGAAAGGTCTTGCTGGGCAAGTACTCTGTCGATGATAATGCAGACCATCTCGTGCAGACGGTCGGCGAAGAGCTGCTGGTTCCGACTAGGATCTATGTCAAACCAGTAATGGAACTCTTGAAGAAAAGAATTTCAGTCCATGGTTTGGCGCATATCACTGGCGGCTCGTTTACAAAACTCCCCCGGCTAAATCCAAGAGTTAAATTCGTTCTTGAAAATCTTCCGGCACCGACAGGAATATTCAAGCAGATTGAAGTTGACGGCGATATCGACCCTCTCGAGATGTACCGGACGTTCAACATGGGAATTGGATTCTGCATTGTCTGTCCAAAGTCAGCGACCGAGAGTGTGATCAGCGTTTTTGCAAAATACAGAATGGGTTCCCGCATAATCGGAAGGATAGAGTCTGGTAGTGGCGAAGTGGTAACAAACATAGGCGGAAAGGGTCAGCGCCTCTGATTCACAAAAATTATATTCGTTCTTAGCTGATTTTCAAAAACGTTGCTTGCAGCGCGGGTACATGATTATGATGAGGCATGCAGAGCCATAGCTCAGAGAATTGAGGACTCTACTGAGCTGACCCTTGGCCAAGCGCTGCGCATAATGAGGGAGGTCGCGTCCCAATACCATCTTGCGACTTTGCCCAAGAACGAGCACGTCATGAAACACCTTCGTAGCCTCAGATCCAGGAGGCTCCTGATGGTCAAGCCAGCCAAGACCGCGTCCGGCGTCGCGGTGGTTGCGGTGATGCCAGAGCCGTACGACTGCCCACATGGCAGATGCGTATATTGCCCCGGTGGAATAGAATACAACACCCCGCTCAGCTATACTGGCTCAGAGCCTGCAATAAAGGCGGCGCAAAGATTCAACTACGATCCATACTTGCAGGTGCAACACAAGTTGGAGCAATTGGTGTCCAGGGGGCATGACACGGGCAAGACGGAAATTGTGCTAGTCGGCGGAACGTTTCCTTTCATGCCAGCGTCCTACCAGAGGCAGTTTGCCAAGTCTTGTTACGATGCTCTCAATGGGTCTGTTTCTGAAACTCTAGAGCAGTCAATCCGCATCAATGAATCTGCAAAGAACAGGTGCGTTGGATTCACCGTGGAGACAAAGCCGGATTATTGCCAGGAGCCGCATATTGATCTGATGCTTGAGCTTGGAGCGACGCGTGTAGAAATCGGTGTCCAGTCGCTCCAAGAAAAAGTCTTGAAGAATGTAAACAGAGGCCACACACTTGAAGATGTCATCCGAGCTTTCAGGGTCGCTCGTGAGTCAGGGTACAAGATAGTTGCACACATGATGCCAGGGCTTCCGGGGTCATCGCCGGAAAAAGACGTGGAAGACTTTAGGCAGTTATTCTCAAACGAGTCGTTCAAGCCGGACATGCTCAAGATCTATCCGACTCTGGTGCTCGAGGGAACCGGGCTTTACAAAATGCATGCCACAGGCAAATACCAGGCATACGATGACAGCGAACTGGTCAACGTCATTGTGGAAGCAAAAAAGATGCTGCCCCCATGGGTGCGAATAATGCGCGTTCAGCGTGAAATAGAATCAAAGGATATTATTGCAGGACCAAAGAGCGGCAACCTAAGGCAGTTGGTGATACGAAAACTCCGCGGGGACGGCCATTCATGCAGATGCATTCGGTGCAGAGAGACGGGCCTCCAAAAGAAATATCCCGCAGAAGAGGATGTTAGGCTAAATAGGGAGGATTACCGGGCTTCAGGTGGTCAAGAAATTTTTCTTTCTTACGAAGATAGAGAAAGAAAAACGATCCTCGGATTCCTCCGCCTGCGAAAGGTTGCAAGGCCGCACAGAACAGAGCTTTCAGGCAGCGCCATCGTCAGAGAGCTTCACGTTTATGGCCAAGCGATCGGAGTTGGCCTAAGGGATGTGGGAGATAGCTACCAGCACCGGGGCTATGGAAGCAAGCTGCTCAATGAAGCTGAGAGCATTGCCCGCTCGGAGCTTGGCGTTGAAAAAATATCAGTGATTTCAGCAGTTGGTACAAGGGAATATTACAGAAAGCTGGGTTATACGCAGGACGGTCCGTACGTGTCAAAGGTGTTCTAGGTGGAAGAAGAGCAAGTAGTAATAGGCAAAGGGACATGGATTGACAAAGTTGCTGACACACTCGTCAAGCGAGAGCAAAAGCTGGGCAGGAGTCTTGAACTTGTACGTGTTGAAAGCGGCCTTGGTGCGTCAGGGATTCCACACATTGGCAGCATGGGTGACGCTGTGCGCGCATACGGCATTGCTCTGGCCCTTCAGAACTTTGGCTACAAGTCGGAGCTCATTGCATACTCTGACGACATGGACGGGCTTCGCAAAATCCCTGCAGGAATGCCAGACTGGCTGAAGGATTACATTGCCCGCCCCGTGTCTGCGATTCGGGATCCGTTCGGCGACTGCCATAAGTCATACGGAGCGCATATGAGCAGCCTTCTCTTGGACGGACTCGACAAAGCTGGTATAAAGTACAAGTTCCAGAGCGGCAGAGAAGCATACGCTAGCGGGATCCTAGTCCGCCAGATTGACACCATTCTTCAGAATAGAGAGAGGCTTGGCAAAAAGATTGCAGAATTTGTCGGGCAGGAAAAGTACACCGAAGTGCTCCCTTACTTTCCGGTATGCGAGAACTGCGGCAGGCTCTACACTGCCGTCGCCCAGAGCTACCTGCCCGCCGAGAAGAAAGTGACCTATTCCTGCATTGGCGGGAGAATTGGAAAAGTTGACATCAAGGGCTGCGGGCACAAGGGCGAAGTCGACATTTCAAAAGGCCAGGGCAAGCTGGCCTGGAAGGTCGAGTTTGCAGCAAGGTGGCAGGCACTTGACATCAGGCTCGAAGCGTATGGCAAGGACATCATGGACTCTGTTAGGATAAATGACTGGGCAGCTGACGAAATCCTAGGTTTCCATCATCCGCTCCATGTAAAGTACGAAATGTTTCTGGACAAAGCAGGCAAGAAGATCAGCAAGTCAGCCGGAAACGTCTTGACGCCGCAGATGTGGATGCGCTATGGCACGCCAGAATCCCTCCTACTACTATTGTACAAAAGGATCACCGGGACCAGACATGTAGGCTTGGACGACGTGAGGTCGCTCATGGACGAATATGATTTGCTTGAAGACAAGTACTTTGGAAGAATAAAAGAAGACAACCCGGCAAAGCTTGTCAAGGACAAGGGATTATACGAATATATCAACAAACTCCAGCCTCCGCGCCAGCCATCTCCCCACATGCCTTACCAGCTGGTGGTACAGCAGGCGGCAATATTTCCTCCAAGCGCAGACAGGTACGAAAAGATCTTTAACAGACTAGTTACCTACAACCTGGTAAAGGAAAAGAGTGACGCGGT
>Ga0070698_100002389_pt1 | contig 20682 bp, 19 predicted proteins | sample KBSK1502metaG_FD_65477 | JGI IMG/M metagenome (GOLD analysis project Ga0070698, IMG submission 65477) | Corn, switchgrass and miscanthus rhizosphere microbial communities from Kellogg Biological Station, Michigan, USA - KBS K1-50-2 metaG | ecosystem: Host-associated > Plants > Roots >...
TTCGCTTAGTGGAGAAAATTAAGATTGGCCCGGCAGTCGCCGGATCGGACCGAAACATTTTCAACTGATTGTCGATCTTGCCTTCGTTAGAGACGATGACGCGCAATGGTCCTGGAGTTTGTCCACGTTTGAGTCGCGCTTCTCGCAAATCCTCCGGAAGGCCGAGGCGAACGTTGTCGCGTTTGAGGGTGCTGTGCCCGATCATCACGGCATCAGCGAGTGCGCGTTGTCGGAATAGGTGCTGTTTGTCTTCGCGCGAAGTGAAATCGACCGGCACGAAATCGCGGGTGGTAATTCTGCCGTCAACCGTCATGGCAAAAGTGGCGCTGACGAATGGCCGAGAGGCCGCGCCGGACAGACTTTTGCGCCTTTTCTGTAGGGGAAGCCGTTGACTTCCCAGCCTCTTAGTCGGGACGCTGGCAGCGTCCCCTACAGCTTGCCGTTTACTGCGGCTCTGGGATTTCATGTTCGGCCGTCGCAACTTCGCGCTCCATTTCGCGCAGACGAACGCGTTTTACGACGCCGCTCGGTCTGTAGAAGAAGTAGACGATGCCACCCGGCGCGCAGCAGATGACAATGACAAGAAACCCGAGCGATCCAATCAGTTTGGATTTTTCAACGGTGACACCACAAAGATTATTGAGCATGACTTGAAGCAGTTTTTCGCGCAGGCCGATTCCAGCAAGACTTATCGGGACCGCTGTGATGGTGCGCTCAATCGGCATGACCGCGAAAAAATCGAGAGCTGGCACTGGCACCGGTGGTTGTTTTCGGACGTCTTCGGCGTGAAGGGCATAAGCGACGAAGAGAAATGTCGTGAAAGTTGCCAGATGGGCGACGAGTGATGCGCCGAATGCCAGAAACGTCGCGAACCAATGACGCGCGTAAAGATGATACGCGGCCGCAATCTCGATCAATTTTTCGCGACCGGGAAACTTGTGCGGCAAGAGATGAAAGAGATTAAACCCGCTAACGATGAAGCTGATGAGCAGCCCCGTGATGGAAACGCCGAGAAGAATGCCAAGGACACCCAGCAATTGATGTGGCGTAAAACCAGATTCGACAGTGACTGGAGTTCGCCAGAGCAAATCGAACCGCAATGCGACCAGCGTCACCGTGATGGTAACCAATGCGACAAGGCCGATTAGGCGGTCGAAAACAACTGCGAGCAATGCACCGGCCTTATGTTGCGAGGTCTCTTTGAGAAGCAAGTAGCTCTTGATAATATCGCCGCCCGTCCCGCCGGGCAGAAATTGATTGTAGAACATCCCGATCAAAAAAAGACCGACCAGCCGAAAAAAGTTGAGTCGAATTCCCTGCACCCGCAGCAAAATTTGCCATCGGATTGCAGCGGCAATTTCCACGGTCACGTAAGCGATGATAGCGGCGATGACCCATCGAAGATCTGCGGCTTGGAGCGCCTTGGCCATTTTAGCGCGCTGTTCATGATCGTGGAAGACCCAGATCAACAACGCGATTGTGACCACCAGCTGAATAATGGTGATGAGAATTTTTTTCATGCGCCGAAGTGTTCCTTCCAAGTTTCGACCGAGCGCTGAATTTCTTGGACGCTTTTTCGCGGACTCATTTCCCAAACCCAGGCGCAATCTTTTGGCAAGAGCGGCACCAGTTTCGCAAGATCGATATCTCCGCTAAACGGCGGCTGATGATCCTGGGCCGGCCAGATGCAATCCTGGACGTGACAGCCGAATGCGCGCGACCCAATTTGGTGAAGCCATTCGGCGTGATCGAGAAAAGCGAGGTTCTCTTTAATTTGAATGTGACCAAAGTCGTGCCAATAACCGACCTGCGGCGAGTTGAGTTCGTCGAGTAACGCCGGCAGTTCGCGTTCGCTCGGGATCTCTTCGTAACCGCGGCGACCTTCGATCCCGAGTTTCACTTTTTTCGTCGCGGCGTACTCAACGATGCGGCGCAGGCAATCTTTCACTCGCTCGAGATATGCGGCCGATGCGGCCTCGCGCTTTTCCACCGCCCGAATTTTTTGCCGGACATACTCACGGGAAAGGAGTTCACCTTTGCGAGCAAGCTTGATGAACGAATCCGTTACCGGCTTCATCGGAACTTCGCCAAGGTGCATCACGACGAACGGTGCGCCGAGTCGCTCCGCGAAATCGATCGTCTGGAAGGTTTGCTTGATCGCGCGTTCACGTTCTTTTCCGTAGAGCGACGAAAATTGGTAGCAATCTGGCGAAGCACCCATCACTTCCACCGGCAGCGGACAAAAATTGTGCAGACTACTGAATTTCACTTTGCCTGCTTCATGCATGTTTTGAATTCCCGGCATCAGCGAAATGCGAATGCCATGACCGAGCTCGACCCGATCGAATCCAAGATCGACAATCTCCTTCAACATTTCGGCGCCATCGGTATGGCGACCTGAGTTCCAGCAAGTCGAGAACGCGATCACATTAGATCGTTGCCGCGACCGGCGGCGCAGGCGTTCCGATTTTGGTTTCCGAGATTCCCGGCAGTTCCGCGCATTGTTTTCGAACTCGCGCCAAGACGAGCAACGTGATTACACCGTATGCAATCGCGGCAATCGCCAGCGCTGTCGGCATTCCGATAAAATCAGAAAGGCTGGTCACGCCAAGTCCAGCGATTGGCATGAGTCCAACAAAGCTCAACATGAAGACGGCTGAGACCCGTCCCCGCAAATAATCCGGAGCGCGTTCTTGCACAATCGTGCTGGCGAGACCGAAGTTCGTCGCCATACCGAGCGAGTTCACGATCAACAGTGCCATCGCGACATAAAAACTGGGCGCTCGCGACAATCCAATCACGACAACGGTGACAGCAATTGCGCAAATCATCATCAGTGGAACGCGTTTTTCACGGGGCAACCCGATTAGGAAAAGCGAACCCACGACCGAGCCAACCGCCGAAGCGCCCATTAAAGTTCCCATTTTGTCCGCGCCTAATCCGAGCACGAGCTTTACGTAAAGCGGCATCATCACGGTAATGATGGGGAAAATGCAAACCGCCTGGGTCGCGATTAGCATGACCATGGCAAGACTTGGCTTGTCCTTGGCGATGTAACAAAAACCTTCTTTGATTCCGCTCGCGCGCTTTTCTTCTTCCTCCGCTGTTCCACGCGCGCGGGGCGGCAATGACATGATTGCGATGATCAACGCCACGAATGAGACCGCGTTTGCAAAAAAGGCCGAGGCCATGCCCCAGGCTGCAATTAACTGACCACCGATCGCAGGACCGACGACCCGCGAGCCATGAAACACCGAGCGGTCGATTGAAATTGCGCCCTGAATCTCCTCGCGCCTAACCAGTTCGGGCACCAGCGCGGAGAGAGTCGGCATTTCAAATGAGTTCGATATGCCAAGAATCGCGGCGAAAACGAAAATATGCCAAATCTGGATTTTTCCGCTCCAAATCAAGAGACCAATGCAGACAGCGAGCGCGATCTGGACATATTGCGTGATCAGCAAAATCTTGCGTTTGTCGAAGCGATCCGCGGCCGAACCGCCTACCATGGTTAGGGCGAGCATGGGCAATCCCGCGCAAAGATTCACGAGCCCAAGCATAAGCGCCGAGTTCGTGAGCGTAGCCATTACCCAACCCTGTGTCATTACTTGCATCCACGTTCCCGTGTCCGAAATCGCCGAGCCGATGATGTAACGGCGAAACGGACCAGGTCGCAAAACACGAAGCGCGTTGCGAGTTGTCAGTTTTATTTCGCCGCTCATGGCCAACACTCATCGTTGTAGGGGCGTTTGTGTCAAACGCGTGATCGACCTTTTGAGGTAGGGCGGTTCACCGAACCGCCCGCGGGCGACTGAGTCAATCGCCCCTACCTGAGACGCATTGCTGCACGCCTAACGTTCGTTAACTTGAACCATGCGCATCGACAAGTTCACCCACAAGATGCAGGAAGCGCTGCAAGCGGCCCAGGATATCGCTTCCCAATTTAATCAGCAGGAAATCGCCAACGAACATTTCCTGTCCGCGCTGCTCGATCAAAGCGATGGCATCACTCAGCCGCTGCTCGAGAAAATCGGTGTGCCCGCGAATCGTTTGCGCGAACGATTGGCGAGCGACCTCGAGCGTCGTCCAAAAGTTACTGGCGCCAGTGTCGATCTTCGACTGTCGAATGAACTGCGCAGCGTTCTCGACGGCGCGGAGAAAGAAATGTCGAAACTGAAAGACGAATACACCAGCGCCGAGCATTACTTACTTGCGCTGAGCGCCGCCCCACTCAGCGGGGTTCCGGCGGGAAAGATCCTGAAAGATCTCGGCGTCACCCGCGACAAGTTGATGCAGGCGCTGCAGCAAGTGCGAGGTTCGCAGCGCGTGACCGATCAAAACCCAGAAGGGAAATATCAGACCCTCGAAAAATATGGGCGCGATCTGACCGAACTTGCTCGTCGCGGCAAAATTGACCCGGTCATTGGGCGCGACAACGAAATCCGACGGATCATGCAGGTGCTTTCGCGCCGCACGAAAAATAATCCCGTGCTGATCGGCGATCCCGGCGTTGGCAAAACTGCGATTGTGGAAGGTCTCGCGCGCAGAATTATCAGCGGCGACGTCCCCGAATCGTTGAAAAACAAGCGACTCATCGCGATGGACATTGCCGCGATGGTCGCCGGCGCGAAGTTTCGCGGCGAATTCGAAGACCGACTCAAAGCATTCCTCAAAGAAGTGACCGATTCACAGGGTCGGGTCATTCTTTTCATCGACGAGCTCCACACCATTGTCGGCGCCGGCGCGGCCGAAGGATCGGTCGATGCGTCGAACATGTTGAAGCCGATGCTCGCGCGCGGAGAATTGCGCACCATCGGCGCGACCACGCTCGATGAATATCGCAAATACATCGAGAAGGACGCCGCACTCGAACGTCGTTTTCAACCGGTGATGGTGAATGAGCCAAGCGTGGAAGACACGATCGCGATTCTGCGCGGATTGAAGGAGCGCTACGAAGTGCACCATGGCGTCCGCATCACGGACGGCGCCATCGTGGCGGCGGCCGTTTTGTCACATCGCTACATCAGCGATCGCTTTCTGCCCGACAAGGCGATCGATCTTGTCGATGAAGCGGCCTCGCGCTTGAAGATCGAGCTCGATTCGATGCCGACCGAGATCGACGTGCTCGAGCGCGAGATCATGCAGCACGAGATGGAGAAGCAGGCGCTCAAGAAAGAAAAGGATCCCGCCAGCAAAGAGCGCTTGAAGAAGCTGGAGAAAGAATTGGCCGAGCTGAAAGAGAAATCCGGCGCGTTAAAGGCCGAGTGGCAAAAGGAAAAAGCGGTCATTGAAGAGCAACGAAAATGGAAGGAAGAGCTCGATCGGCTTCGCACCGAGCTAGAGCGTGCGACGCGTCGCGGTGAACTCGCCAAGGCGAGCGAGCTTCAGTATGGGAAAATCCCGGAGCTCGAAAAGAAATTACGTGAAGCTGAGGGTAGGGCGGGCGACTCGCCCGCCCATTCCGGTGTCTCACCGGAATCAAAACGTTCTCCGCGAGACGCGGAGCACCGCGCCCGAGACGGGCGCGCTACCCGACTGCTTCGCGAAGAGGTGACCGAGGAAGACATCGCCGAGGTCGTTTCAAGTTGGACGCACATTCCGGTTTCGCGTTTGCAGGAAGGCGAACGCGAGAAACTCGTTAAACTCGAGGAACATTTGCATCAGCGCGTAGTCGGCCAGGACGAAGCGATCAAAGCCGTTGCCAATGCAGTCCGCCGCGCTCGCGCTGGTTTGCAGGACCCGAATCGTCCAATTGGTTCGTTCATTTTTCTCGGCCCGACCGGTGTTGGAAAGACGGAACTGTCGCGCGCTCTCGCCGAATTTTTGTTCGACGACGAAAACGCCATGATCCGGATCGACATGAGCGAATACATGGAGAAACACACTGTCGCGCGATTGATCGGTGCACCGCCGGGTTATGTCGGTTACGAGGAAGGCGGCCAACTTTCCGAAGCGGTCCGACGCAAGCCGTATTCAGTCATTCTCTTCGACGAGATCGAAAAAGCGCATCAGGACGTCTTCAACGTGCTCCTCCAAGTGCTCGACGACGGCCGGATCACGGACGGGCAGGGGAGAACGGTCGATTTCAAGAACACGGTCATTATCATGACCTCGAACATCGGTTCGCAATTCATCACCGAGGAGGAATCGCGCGAAGCGCGCTCGCGTTTGATTATGGACGCGTTGCGACAACATTTCCGGCCCGAGTTTCTGAACCGAGTGGATGAGATCGTCATTTTCGATCGGCTCACCGAAGACGATCTGAAGAAAATCGTCGAAATCCAATTAAAGCGTTTGTCTAAGCGGCTCGAGCAACAAAAAATCACGCTCGATCTTTCCGATTCAGCCAAGGCGTTACTCGCGCGCGAAGGCTACGATCCGGTTTACGGGGCGCGGCCGCTTCGGCGCACGATCCAAAAAGAAATTCTCGACCCGCTGTCGATCGACATCCTCGAAGGCAAAGTCCGTGAAGGCCAAACCGTCAAGGTCGATGCCAAAAACGGTGCGCTTGCCTTCAACGCACGCTAGAGTCATTCATGACACCAGGGGCGGCTCTTCAAAAACAGATCGCGAAGTATCGCGCCATGACCGGCGAAGAGCGTTTGAACCTCGCTTTCAACTTGCACGAGCTTTCCTGCGAGGTTGTCAGAGCCGGTATTCGCCATCAACATCCCGAAGCGAGCGCAGAAGAAGTAAATCGGTTGTTGCGAGAGCGCATCGCATTGGCTCAGTCTTTGTGACCGAGCAGGAGTTCGCCGTCGATGCGATCGGTCGGTTGAATCGTTCTGGCGTCGCCTATGTGCTGACTCGTGCGATGGCCAGCAATTACTGGGGCATACCGCGCACGACACACGATCTCGATTTCGTCGTGCAGCTTTCCCCGGAATTGATTCCGAATCTCCTTCGTGAATTTCGAGAAAATTTTTATCTCGATGAACAAGCTGTTCGGATGGCGCTGGCTTCCCCGTACCAGTTCAATGCGATTGACGAACGATCCGGCTTCAAAATTGATTTTTGGATCCTGCGCTCCGAGCCATTCGATACATTGATGTTCCAACGGCGGCTCGAGATTAATTTTTTTGCCGCACGAACATGGATTGCGACGGCGGAGGACATAATTTTGCAGAAACTTCGTTGGGATCTAATGACGCCATCCGATCAGCAAGTTGCCGACGTGACTGGAATTGGCTGTTCAATCGGATAATCTAGATCGTGCTTACTTGACGAAATGGGCCGACGAACTTGGCGTCCGCGAGAAACTGGACAAGCTTCTCAGCGGCGAAATACGACCAAAAACCACATGAGCCACTTGATCGACATCCTCGAAGGCAAAGTCCGCGAAGGCCAAACCGTCCACATCGACGCTCGAAATGGCGGACTCGAGTTTCGCGAGAAGTGAACGCGTCGCCCGTGATTTAGTTTGTCATTTTCGACCCTGATCGAAAAATCTCTTGCTGTTACCCCGATGAACAAGCGATACAGTGTCGATCTACCTTCGTGGATTTTCATCGGGGGTCTTTCGTGTGGCGCTTTGTTGATTGCTTATGCGGATGTGTCCGCATCGGGTGGTTTGGATGCACTGGCGGTTTCGCTTATTCTCGTTTCGCTACTTGGCTTTGCTTGGCTTCTGAGCTTTCAGATCGAACTAACTCCCAGTGAAATTATTTTCCGGAGTTTATTTCGAGGACGGAGAAGCATTCGGAACGACCAAATCAAAAAGGTGTCTCTAACGTGTGATTTTCGCAGACGCACGTCGGGACCGCTGCAATTGATCGTCGAACCTCGAGACCACGCGATCTCGCAATTGAGAATTAACGCAAAAGTTTTTCCCATCGCAGCCATTGACGCGGTACTCGAGCGTGGAGCGAGTGTAGCCGAGGCAGACGATGGAGGTCTACGCGAAGGCGTGTTTCTCCCGGTCTTCCGCGGATTAAGAAAAAGCGGTCTTTCCACCGCCGCAACTCTGATTGGCGCACTGGCTTTACTCTTCGGCGCAGTAGCATTGGTTAGCGCTTCGCTTCACAGTTTTGAAACGATTCTTTTCTTCTGGCAGGACGCGCGTCGAGTGGTTGTCGAAATTTGCATCTTCGGTTCGTCAATCTTTCTCCTGTTCGTCGGAGAGCGATTGTTTGGCGAGCATCACTGGCTGCGATCGATCGGCAGACAGTTGCCACTCTCCGTCGCGTCCTTCGGTTTCCTCGGTGTCATGCTGTATGTTTGGCGCGCGTACAGTTCGCGTCAGCCACACTCCGTCACGACATATGAGACGATTTGGTTTTGTCTTTCGCTTGTAGGACTCGTGCTTTGTACGCTCGGGTCCCGGCTGCGCCGAAAGAGATTAACGCCGTCAACTACTCGATGACTGATCGACTGGCTTTTGCTGGGCTTTTACTGCTGCTTCGTACGCAGCTTCGCCTTCCTGAACGTAACAACGGGTGAAGAATCGGTCGTGGTATTTGTCCCAACCCTGGGCAAAAAGGAATTCGTGGGCCTGCTCCGGACTGTAATGACTCTCGGCCATACTGCGGCCTTGTTCCCGGGCGGGCTTGGCGTCTTCCATTCCGAAAACGAAACAAAGGACTGCTTGAGCATCCTTGGAAATTTTTCGCTTCTCTCCAGTTTTCGGATCGGCTGCCGACTCGATACGAGCAATGAAATGCCGGCTGTGTTCGTCGGGCTTGTACATTTCCATGGTTCGGTTTTTATCAAGAAGCGCTTGCTCTTCTTTGGTAAACTTGTCCGCTTTGGCCGAACCGAGCGCAAAGAAGCATGTCGCAATTATCAGCAATAGCTTGAGGGGTCGCTTGTTCATGGAGAGTGTTCGGGGCGGCACCGGATTTCTTTCAGACTATTTGATGTCGTCCTCGACGCCTGAGAACAAGAACAAATACGACGGAATTTGGCCGATTTTCGGCCGGTCGCGCGCCCGATTCTTGCTACTTTTTGGCGCGTGCGATTGGCGCTCGCTGTCTTGGTTCCCCTAACTTTTCTCTCACCCGTTAGAAGCGAAGCCGATCCGCCTTCCGGAAATGACATGAAGCATTTTGCACCGGACGCGGTTGAACTCGGCTGGAAGCATTTTCAACAAGGAGACTACGAAACCGCACTGCGGCGCTTCCGAATGGCTATCCGTCACGATGCAGATTTCGCACCTGCTTACTTTGGCGCCGCCTATGTTTATAGCGCGGAAGGCAAGCTTGACGAAGCGATCAAGTATTACCGCGAAACCCTCAAAAAAGATACCTTATACGTTTTTACCTACGCCAATTTAGGATATGCCCTGCTCCAAAAAAAGCAGTTCCCGGAAGCGTTGCAGATGTTGGACAGAGCGCTCGAGATCGATCCGACATGCGGTGAAGCGCATCTGAGTTACGCGAATTACTACGCTTACAAGCAAGATTGGAGAAACGCCGAGCAATCGGTGAATAAGGCGATCAAGTATGGTCAGAAGATTCATCCCGAGCTTCGCGAGATGCTCGAGAAGCACGGCGTTAAGTTGGTCGAGAATTGATCGGCAAGGCGTCGTTACGCCATCACTTGCTTAAATGCCGACACAAACGCTTCCATTTCGGATTTTTTGCCGATCGTGAGGCGCATGTGATTCGGATACGCAGGGAATAAGCGCCCGACCTGAATATTTCTTTCCTTCATCGCTTTGATGATCGGCACGACCGGTTTTTTGCAATCGAACATGATGAAGTTGGCCTGCGACGGAATTGATTTGTAACCCATTTTGTCGAGCTCGGTGAGAGTGAAGCTTTTCGCTTCGCTGTTCAGTTTCCGGCCATTGTTTACCTGATTCGAATCGTCCAGGCTCGCGCTCGCGGCCGCCAACGCCATCACATTGACGCTGTCCCACATTTGAAACGGATGCATCCGCTTGATCGTGTCCGGTTGGGCAACGCCGTAGCCGCATCGTAATCCGGCCATGCCGTAAATTTTTGAGAACGTCCGCGCGACAATCAGGTTCGGATGATCTTTCACGAGCGGGATCACACTCTCGTAGTCGGGGCTGTCGGCGTAATGGAAGTACGCCTCGTCGACCAGGATCATTGTCTCGGGTGACGTTTCGCCAATAAACTCGCGCAGATCATTCTTCGGCGTAATGCTCGCGGTCGGATTGTTCGGGTTGCAGATGTAGATCAAACCTTTCTGTGCAGCGCCGCCCATTTTTGCCAGATCATGAGTAAAGCTGCTGGTTAACGGAATCTTTGCGACTTCAGCGCCGTTCGCTTTCGAGTATTCCAGGATCGCTTCGAATGTCGGGTCGGCGGCGATCAGTTTTCCCTGGGTAGGCCCGGTGAAAGTCTCAGCGGATAATTTCAAAATCTCGCTCGAACCGTCGCCGAGCACGATTTGCTCGCGATTGAGTCCGTTGATCTTCGCGATCTTCTCGATCAACACGTCGTTTGCTTCATCGGGATAACGGCAACAGAGATCGAACGAGCCCGTCATCGCTTGATGCGCTTTCGCGGACGGTCCGTAAGGATTTTCGTTCGCGCTCAGCCGCACGCCGCCGCCCTTAGTCGGGGCGGGAACGGTCGACGATTCCGTTGCAATGGTGATTCGCGGCCGAACGATCGCGGCCGCAGCGCCGACGCCTAAGAGATGAGTAAATTTACGACGAGAGATTGAGAGTGTGTTCATAGCGATACCTCCGGACGAAGTCCTAACTTGAGCAGCAACGAAATGCGAGACTGAAATCGTGCATTGAATTCAGATTTCCCTCACCTCAATCCTCTTCCAAAGGGAGAGGCGGACAAGCCGCGAAATGCGAGGTCGAATTTCTTTTGTAGCGTCGCATCTGTGTCATTCCGACCGAAGTGGAGGAATCTCTTACTATTTTCGTGCTGTGTGCGGATGCTTTCAGAAATATCGAGAGATGTTCGACTTCGCTCGACATGACAAACACCGGTCATCCGCCTTCGCAGCTTCGGCGCGACAGGTAGACCGCCGCTACAGGGACGTTACATTCCAGCCGTGACCTTTGGGTTCCTGAAAGGACGACAGCGAAAACGGCTTAAAGCGCGGCCGTTTCCGAACGAGTGGCTGAAGATCATTAAAAGCAGAGTCGCGTTCTTTGTCCGGCTGCCGGCTACCGACCAGGACGAGCTTCTCGACCACATTCAGGTGTTTCTCGCTGAAAAGCGTTTTGAAGGTTGTGCCGGGCTTGAGATCAACGACGAAATTCGGGTGACGATCGCGGCGCAAGCTTGTCTTCTTCTGTTACATCGAAAAACGGATTACTTCCCGCAGCTGCTCACCATTCTCGTTTATCCATCGACCTATCTGGTGGACGAACAACGCAACGTCGAAGGTCCGGTTTGGGAAGAAGGAAAAATGTATCGACTAGGCGAGACTGGTCGCACGATGGGATCAATGGTGCTCGCCTGGGACGCGGTGAAATCTGGCGCAGCTGATCCTTCCGACGGTAAAAATGTTGTTCTGCACGAATTCGCTCACCAACTCGACTACGAGAATTTCGTCGCTGACGGCGCACCGGTGCTGGCGACGCGTGAACAGCAAATGTCGTGGCGCGAAGTGATGAGGACCGAGTTTGCGTCCCTTCGGGCGGCTGATGATAGCGGGATTCCGACGCTGCTCGACACTTATGGCGCGACGAATCCGGCCGAGTTTTTCGCTGTGTCAGTTGAAGCTTTTTTTGAGCGACCATCGGCGCTGCGTTCCCGTCATCCAAAACTCTACGCGGAGCTGCAGCGTTATTTTAATCAAAGTCCGATCGAGTACTCGGCCGAGCGCAGCATCCGGGGCGACTGACGTGCCCGTTTCTTATCAAGGCAGGGTTGGATTGTGCTTTGTGGCTCTGGTCACGTTTGCCCTGTCCGGATGCAGCCGGTCAAGCAACGATGCGCATGCACAACAGCTTGCGAATCGGGTTCGCGCCGAATTTTTACACGCCTGGAACAATTACGAGCGTTATGCCTGGGGACACGATGCGCTGCGACCGCTGAGCAAAAGCGCGCACGATTGGTACGCCGAGCCGTTGCTAATGACGCCGGTCGACGCGCTCGACACGTTGATCTTGATGAATCTCGATGCCGAAGCGGCAAAAGCCAGGGCACTGATTGATAGCGAGCTTTCATTCGACCGCGACATTTACGCGAAAAATTTCGAGGTGACGATTCGCCTGCTTGGCGGCTTGCTTTCGGGTTACCAATTGACCAGCGACAAACGTCTCTTGAGTCTCGCTGAAGATTTGGGAAAACGGCTGCTCCCGGTTTTCGATTCACCAACCGGACTCCCGTACGTGTATGTGAATTTGCGCACCGGACAGGTGCGAGGAGCTGAAACGAATCCAGCCGAAACGGGCACGCTGCTTTTGGAATTCGGCACCTTAAGCAAATTGACTGGCAATCCGGTTTTCTATGACAAGGCGAAACGCGCATTAGTGGAAACTTACAAGCGCCGCTCGTCGCTTGGACTCGTTGGACAAAGCATCAACGTCGAGACGGGTGCGTGGATCGACGGCGACAGTCACATCAGCGGCGGGATCGATTCCTACTACGAATACCTGTGGAAATGCTGGCGGTTGTTCGGCGATGAAGATTGTCGCGACATGTGGAACGCGAGCATTCCCGCGGTGCACAAATATCTGGCCGATGAGAGCAACGGCGAGTTGTGGTACGGACACGCTAATATGCAAACCGGCAGACGCACAGAGACGACCTACGGCGCGCTCGATGCATTCTTTCCTGCGTTGCTGGCGCTTTCCGGCGATGTCGCCCGCGCGCGTCGATTGCAAGCGTCGTCGTTCAAAATGTGGAACCTGAACGGCATCGAACCGGAAGTTCTCGATTACAAAGAGTCGCGGATCGTGTCCGGCGGTTATCATCTTCGTCCCGAGATCATCGAATCGACTTACTATCTTTATCATTTCACGCGCGACCCGAAGTATCGGCAAATGGGCGAGAAAATGTTCGACGACTTCGTCAGATATTGTCGAACCGAATCCGGGTACACCGCGCTCGACGACGTCGTTACCAAACAAAAGCGCGATGAAATGGAGAGCTTCGCCCTGGCTGAGACCTTCAAATATTTTTACCTGCTTTTCGCCGCGCCGAAGAAGTTGGATTTCGATCAAGTCACCTTCAACACAGAAGCCCATCCACTCCGGCGGACCTGGTGATTGAACGTCTGTCGGGCTTGGTCTGTCTCACAGTCACCATGGTTAAAATTATCGGAACAGCAGCAGTAGCCGCGGCGATGCTGATGACGTCGGTCGCGTTCGCAAAAGACAAGTCAGGTGACATGGCGTGTTGCGCGAAGAACGCGTCGAACCAGCAATCGTGCGCCAATCTCGCGAGTCTGAATCTGACCGCCGATCAGAAGAGCAAGATCGAAGCTTGGCAGTCGGAGTGCATGAAAGCCGGTTGCACGAAAGATAGTCGCCAAGCGTTTCTCAAGAAAGCTGAAGGCATTCTTTCGAAAGATCAGTACGCGAAGTTGAAAGCCGAGTGCAATAAATCGGCCAAGAAAACCGAAGCCTAATCGGTCCGAGCTGGACTGGCACCCTCACCTCAATCCTCTCCCTGGATAGGGAGAGGAAGTCGCGAAGCGGTAGGTGAGGGTCGATACGGCCAATCGCGGCTCGCGATTTTGAACGACATGGGGTAAGCCAGTGTCACACATTTCACTTATGACCAAATTCATTGCGTTAGGAGTGGCGGGAATGTTTGCAGCGGGCACGCTGTTCGCGGGAGAACACGGCGACTGCACCAAGAAAGTCGGAAACACGTCGAAACCAGCTTGCAGCGTTTCATTGGCAAGTCTGAACCTGACGCCTGATCAAAAGACGAAGATGGACGCAGTTATGGCCGAGCACCAGAAAGCGGGTTGCTCGGAAGCGAGCGAGGCGAAGTACATGAAGGAGGCGGAAGGAATCCTGACGAAGGAGCAATACGCCAAATTCAAAGCGGAATGCACTAAGGGCGATAAGAACAAAACAGAGACTTAATCGAATTTGTAGTCGCTTCGCCTCTGCGAAGCGGTCCGAGCCGGATTGGCGGGAACGTCGCCCAGAGGGCGACGGCTACAGGATGTGAAGAATCGCGTTCGCTTTACAGCGAACGCGATTTTCTTTTTTAGAAGCCTGAATTGTTAACGGGACGCAGATGGCGCGACGGTCGAAGTCGATATTAGCGCTTGCTCAAGCAGATCGGCGAGACGCCAGCCGGCCTTGTGTAATTCGTCCCGAACGATTTTGGCTGCCCAATCCGCGTAGCCGACACGGTCCGGCGCGTCTTTTTCTCGAGCGTCGCCGGCCATGACCATGCGCTCCTGATCGAGCGTCTGATGCACATTGATAAACTGGAGCCGTTCGTGCGCTTCTCGCGCGACCGGCAAGATTTCGTCGGCCCAGAACTCGCCGTACTTCTTTAGCGTGACGTCCGCCGGCGCGCGCCAGTTCTTCGGCTGTTCTTGGATCATTCGATCAATCAAACGTTGCTTGGCCAGTTCGATTTTTTGGTAACGCTCTTCTTTCGAGAGGGTCGGTGAGAGCGACGGCAGATTGGCCATCACCGCGTTGTAATCCCAAAAGCCGTGCAGTTTTAATCCGCGATGCGCCATTTGTTCCGGCGCGCCGTGGATTAATCGCAACATGAACGTGTTGCCGCCTTCGTCTTCGATGCCGGGTTGATTCTTGTCGGGATCAACGGCTTGGCCGGCTTGATTGAAATATTCCGCGCCGACGTGAAGCGGTTGGTGAATATCGCAAACGTAGTGCGCGAGCAAAATCACCGCGAGCGGCTTGGTAATTTTGCGTGGATTGTTTTCCGGGATTTCGCCGCGCAGAACGTCCACGCAATAGGAAATCATGTGGACGATGTCCCATTGAGTGCGCCCGGTTTTTCCATCGGAATATTTTTCGAGATTAAGAATCGGCACATCGGTGTAATGAAACCAATGATGCGATGGCATCGGTGATTTCGGATCTCGCGTCGGCGAATTCGCCCGCCAAAAGTCGCGCAGTTGATTGTCGATCTTCGCGTGCCCGGCGTAATGGGGGAACGCGTTTGGGTCATCGACGCCGTTCTTGTCCCAGGCCTTGATTTCATCGGCGATAACCGATGCGTGTTCCAATGTGATGCCGTCGGTTAAAGTGTAGATCTTTCCGGCGGCCGGCGTATTCGCGACCAGTTTGTCGGCAATTCCGCCGACGATTTCGTGACCGGTCGGTCCGTAAGCGAGAAGCGTTGTCCGAACCGTGACGACGCAAACCGCAATTAAAAGTCGGCGGCGCATGGAGCTCATGACAGTGGTGCGCCGATTAGAATTTTACCGACATGTCGAGCAAATGATATTGCCAGCAAAATAATCCGAATGGAATCCCGCCAAGAGCGAGCAAGATGGCGTGAGCGCGAAACCAAAGTCCGTGGCCGGGAAGTCTGGCAAAGCGAATGGCAGCGATTACTAACAGGACGATACCGGCCATCGTCCCCCAGCCGAAGATGTGGAGAGCGTGCAACCACGGATCGACGCCGTCCCCGATGATCGCGATATTTTCCAAAACGCGGCTGAACGCGATCACCGGAACGAGGATGAAGATCAATTCAAAAAGGCAGACAATACGCGACAGAAAATATAGAACGCGGTCGGTTTTCGAGGTAAACAACGGACGCTGATATCGTTTACGAACAACGACCGCGACTGGCCAAAGGAGCACGGTCAACAGTGCGAGGGCTAGATTTCCACCGACGATCGGATTAATAAAACGCTTATTTGCGTACCACGAAACGCGTTGGCCTTCGTAGATAGGAGGAAAGGGGAGCATTTCGCTCACAACGCCGGACGCATCGCGACGGAACGCGATTTTTTCCGGCCCATCGATCTCGCTGTAAACCAGCGGAGCGATCTCCCGCCATTTCTTCAGCTCGCCGCGCTGATTTTTCATTCCTTCGATCGTCAGAATGCCGTCTTTGTCGCTGCTCACGCTGAACTGACCGAGCAACGCCAGTAGTCTTAGGAACGTTGTTTCGGCACGGCGCGTCCCGTCGTAAACACCGCTGGCGGCGCGTCCGTCCGACTTCGCGGTATTTGGATCGACATCGATTTTTGGCTCGGCCGGGTTTGGAAAATAACGATTCGCAAAAGCGCGCAGCACTTCGGTCCGTCCGCCACCGATGTTTTTGCCGGTGCTATTGTAGGAAATGAAATAGCCAACGTGCGCCTCCGGCACGAGGACCAAGTCGCTGTGAAACCAAAGGGTATCCCCGCCGTGACCGATGATGCGTTGACCGTTCACCGAATATTCCATGAAGGTGATGCCCAATCCGTTCAGCATCGGGTGCAATTCAAACTGCCGGGTTTCCATTTGCCGCACGGTCTCTGGTTTCAAGATGGCTACGCCGTCCACGGTTCCATCCTGAAGAAACGCCAGCATAAAACGGGTCATATCTGTGGCAGTCGTTGTCAGAGCCCCGGCCGGAGCCACTTCGCCAAATTCGAAATCGCGCGTTTTCTTAGCTGCGGTGAGATAGCCTTGCGACATCTGCAAGGCAAGCGGAAGCGGGAGCGGCTGATCGAAGGTCGAGTTTGTCATCCGCAGCGGTTTCAAAATGTGATTGTCGATGTAGCGTTCGAATTTCTCGCCGCTCACACGCTCGACGATGTATCCGGCCACGGTGAATCCGTAATTGGAATAGGAAGGGATTTTGCCCGGCGGAAAAATGCGCTGCGGCATTTGGTTGACCAGATATGTGCGCAGCGGCTTCAGGTCGCTCTCGTGCGCCACGAATAAATTCTTCAATGTGTCCTCGAATCCCGCGGTGTGCGTGAGCAATCGTCGAAGTGTGACCGGCTCGGGATACGTTTTTGGAATTGCGAAATCGAGGTACTCGTTAACGTCGCGGTCGAGGTCGAGCTTGCCTTGCTCGACCAGCTGCATCACCGCCGTCGCTGTGAACAATTTCGAGATTGACCCGGGACGAAACAATGTTTGATCCGCCATTACCGGTTTCTTCGCAGCGAAATCAGCGTAGCCGTACCCTTTTGCAAAAAGAATCTGGCCATCCTTAACAACCGAGACGACGGCGCCAGCGATGTCTCGGCTCTGCAGTTGCGACGGAATCAATGCGTCGAGGAACGTTCCGAAATCCTGCCTCGTCAATGCGGGAGCGGGACTTGGCTGCGTCGCAGCCGCTGCAATTTTCGCCGGGGGCGGAGAAGGCAGTGATATCAGCGGCGACGGCGCCGGACCTTGCGCCTGCGCGCCTGCTTTCAACGCGATGATTGCCACCGCAACCGCGTAGCGTCGGAAGATTAGCTTTTGCATAAAATGGCGAGTCTGCCGTTGGCATCAGCCGCTGACAAGGCTGCGGTTAATTGGTGCCCTCGCCGGTCAGACGGTATCGAATGGTTTCGATCCGTTTTTGCAGCCTTTCGAAATGCGAGCCTGACCAGTAAATCTGCCCGCAACCGCTGCATCGCCGGAATTGATCATAATGTATCTTGGTCAGCGGCTTGAGCTGATTGATCACGTTTCCTTTTTCCGCGAGCTTCAACGGAGCGTTGCAGCGGAGGCAGCGGCTAAATAGCACGAGCGCGTCGGCGAGGTTGAATCGGCGCAAGACCTCAACGGTTTGTTGAAGCGGGTCCTGGGATCGGAGATAGTAGCCGTGCCGGACGATCGCGTGCATCAGTAAGCGCCGGTCGCGGGTAAGAAGAGCGCGGTTTTCATTGCTCGAGATGCTCGCTAACTGTCGATCCTCGGAGGCGGAATCGTAAACGACGTCGATGCCGAGCAGGCGCAGGTCCCGGACGAGTTTCCCCAAATGTCCATCGGCAACAAACTTTCGAATATCGCGCACTTGCAGTCGATTTTCTGCGAAAGAAGTAATTCCTTGCGCCTCGACTGGATAAACATCAACGGCCGATTCGCGCCCGATAACGAAAGCAAAATCCGCCGGCTGACCGTTAACCAGGATCAAATCGACCTCGGTGTGCGGGACGCCGCACGCCTCGATGACGTCCTTGACCGACGTTTTCTCGGATAATTGGCGCTCTAGCGTGGAGCCTTTCGAGCCAAGGAAGAACGCAAGGTTGCCGTGAAACGTCAGTCGAACCGGGAACGGACTCATTTGCTCACTCGCGCGATCGAGTAAGCGTACTCAAAAGTGCTCCCGCGTGGACGGGCCATGAGTTTTCCCGGGCCGAGCGGTTCGTCGTCGCCATAGTAACAATCGAGCTGCCATCGTCGCAAACCGCCGCCGGTATCGACAATTTTCCAGCGGCTGCTGCTGAAAACGCGCTGGACCTCGGCGGCCGAAGTTTCGAGCACGAGACCGCGACGCAACACTCCTTGCGTTCTTGCGGCCGCGGAAAAACCCGCGATCAAAGTGCCGCCGCCTCCGCTCGGCGCGGACGAAAAACCGTAAGAGCCGCGGTTGTAACGAATGTAGTTGTGACCGTTGACCGGCGTAGTGATTCGCCCGAAACCCTCCTTCATTACCGAACGAAGAAAATCGCGCGGATAAGTTCGGCCGTGCAATCCGGACTTTGTCACCCGAATCGCGTCGAAGCCGCGCTCAAACGTGAAACCGGATTCCTTCGGCGTGTAATAGAGCGTGCAGACGATGAAGTATTCACCCGCATGACCTTGCGGACGCCGCGCCAGTTTTTCATTTTCGGAGGCGAGACGTTGCATAACTTCCGGCCACGGAATGTCGGCGCGCATTACCGGCAGGATCGATAACAAGCAAGCAGCGCCGGACAGCATCCGAATCCGATAAACGCTGCTCCACAGTCTTCTATAATAAAAATTCTTGCCGGACATTTCTCGCGGAATTTCACCCTCACCTGCCGCTTCGCGACTTCCTCTTCCTGAGGGAGAGGATTGAGGGGAGGGCATGGCTTTTGTTCTTATTCGCCGAAGAAATCGACGGCCGGTCCACCGAGCAAAATCTGGATCGGCAACTTCTCGTGTTCGTATTCGTAGGGCGGTTGCTTCCAAGCGAATGACTCCGGGTATAACTTTCGAATGCAGCGAATGATTTCAACGCCGGTTTGAAACGGACGAAAGACATTTCGATCGAGCACATGGATCTGCGCGCCAGTGCAAAGCTCACCGGCGAATTTGTTGAACGTCGGCTGAAAATAATTTTCCCGAAAGAAAACGCCCGGCAGTTTCAGATCGTTTAGTTCTCGGCAAAGTGTCTCCGCGTCGATAAAAGGCGCGCCGAAAATTTCGAACGGCCGCGTAGTGCCGCGGCCCTCGGAAATGTTCGTTCCTTCGAATAAACACGTCCCCGGATAAACCGTCGCGGTGTCGAGTGTCGGTATGTTCGGTGACGGCATCACCCATGGCAATCCGGTTTGATCGAACCACATCGCGCGTTCCCAATTTTTCATCGGCAGGATCGACAATCGACATTTCGGAAAGGCTTCGTCACGGAACTGGCCGGCTAGTTCGCCGATTGTTTTGCCATGGCGCACCGGAATCGGATGCATCCCAACGAACGATTCATAACCTTTCTCAATCGGCGGTCCCTCAATTGTCACACCGTTGATTGGATTCGGACGCTCAAGAACAACAACGTGCATCCCAAGTTTCTCGCACCCGCGCATGCAAAGATACAGGGTCCAAATGAAAGTGTAATAACGCGAACCGACATCCTGAAGATCGACCAGCAGAACATCGACATCTTGGAGCATTTCGGCCGTGGGTTCGCGGTGTTCGCCGTAAAGACTGTAGACCGGAATGTGGAGTCGCGGATGTTCGTAACTTTTCCATTCGATCATATTGTCCTGAGTCTGACCGAGGAATCCGTGCTGCGGACCGAAGAAGGCGCTCAACCGAAACAGTTCACCACTCAGACTTTCAAGAACTCGCGAAGCGTGTTCGAGCTGTGACGAAACAGAAGCCGGATGTAGCAGCGCGCCGACGCGCATACCGCGCAATTCCTTCGGCCAAAGCTCGCGGAGGTGATCGAGTGGAAGTTCGACGTGCATGCGCGTAATTCGAAGGCGTTGTAGCGGCGTTTGTCTCAAACGCCGAACCAAAATAGGCGCTTGGCACAAGCGCCTCTACAACTTTCTGCGAAGCATGAAGATTACCAGGATCGCAACCGCGGTTACAGCCGCGCAAAATTTGGCGAACAGCTCGCCATGCCGAGCGTAAAACGTGAGATGTCGATCTTGCGGCACGTTGATTTCACCGGTCAGCACACCTTCGTTGAATGTGTTGCCGGTATCGTCCTGTAAAATCTGGGTGACCCGGCCGAACTCATTCACGAAACAGGTCACGCCGGTATTTGCCGCGCGAACCATCGGCCGCCGACTCTCGACGCAGCGAAAGATCGCATTAGAAAGATGTTGCCTGGAACCTGAGGAATGAAGAAACCATCCGTCGTTTGTTACGTCGACCAACAGGTTCGCCCCGTTGAGAACGAATCGTCGCACCAGATTGCCAACGGTATCCTCGAAACAAATTAGCGGCGCAACGCGGACGTCGGCGTTCGTCAAGCTGAACACCGTGTGCTCTGCTCCGGCGCTAAAGTCACCTGGCACCCACGTGCTCGCGACCGCCGCGAAAACCGGAAACGAATGCCGCAGCGGAATATATTCGCCGAACGGGACGCGGTGAATCTTGCGATAAATCTGCACCCGCTGACCACCGCTCGAGATGAGCAGCGCTGCGTTGTAATCGTGGCCGTCTTCAACGTCGAG
>Ga0070698_100002390_pt1 | contig 20678 bp, 16 predicted proteins | sample KBSK1502metaG_FD_65477 | JGI IMG/M metagenome (GOLD analysis project Ga0070698, IMG submission 65477) | Corn, switchgrass and miscanthus rhizosphere microbial communities from Kellogg Biological Station, Michigan, USA - KBS K1-50-2 metaG | ecosystem: Host-associated > Plants > Roots >...
CTGGGCCTGTAAATGAATCGAGCCGCCGCTTGTCACGACGAGCCCAACTACAATAGCCAGGACGTTGAAATATTTTCTACTCATCAGACTGCAAATTGCTCTGAACTTCTTCGACGCGTAGCGTCGGCATGATTTTAGCCCGGCGTTCCAACGCCGGGACCCATCGGCTTTCGTAGCCTTCGTCGCGTAGCGACGGTTCAAAACATCCAGATTCAAGCGTCGCTAAGCGACGATAACAATAAGGTCGGTATACTTTACCCGGCGTTGAAACGCCGGGCTAAACTCATGCCGGCACTACGCGCCGAAAACGGGCCAGGTGCCTAGACCGTCACCGTTCGCGACTGCGTTACTTCCGCCGCGTGGGAATCAAACTCATGCGACGAACCAAAGTAGTTTCGCCAGGCCAGATCCAACAGCTCCGGCGTAAGTTCTTGTGGACGTCCTTCAAACAAACATAGATCGCTGACGCGACTTAAAAGATCGCGCGGCTCGCTGGATTTCATCGGCCGGCCCTCGCCGGTATATTTGCCGAGCAGATGCTCCAGGCTGGCCTCATCGACAGTTATCCCCTGGGCCGTCGCCGCCCGCTTAAATATCTCTGTATAGGCCGACAGCGTCGGCATTTCCACCCGGACCCGGTAGCCCATGCGGCGCAGGAAAGCTTCGTCGATCATTCCGGCTTCGTCAAGGTTGGTGGAAAAAATGATGAGCTGCTCAAAAGGCATTTCAATCTTCTTGCCGCTCCTGAGAGTCAAACAATCGATGCGGCGTTCGAGCGGCTGGATCCAGCGGTTAAGCAATTCTCGTGGCGATACTGACTGGCGGCCGAAGTCGTCGATCACCAGAGTGCCGCCATTGGCTTTTATTTGAAACGGAGCATCGTAATGTCTTGATGTCTCCGACCAGGTCAGGTTTGTGTTGTCGAGCGTCAACTCGCCGCCAACTGTAATCAGCGGACGCTCAATTTCCACCCAGCGCCGATCGTGGTCGCGCGTGGTGCGGCGGTTTGGAATTGCAGTGTGACAATGAGCGTCGTAAATGCAAATGACCTGGCCATCGAATTCGATTGCGTAAGGTATCCAGACGGAACCAGAAAGCGCTGCGTTTATTCTCTCGGAAACAGCCGTCTTGCCAGTACCGGGCAGGCCGGTCAGGAAAAGGGAAGAGCGAGAGTTGATGACGCAGCCGAGGGTTTGTAGCAACGAATCCGGAAGAACCAAATCGCTGAAGGCTGCACGAATGGTGTCGATCGAGGCAGGGCGCGATGGCCCAGCCTGCAGTCGCATCATATAGGAGTAGTCTGCAAGCGATACGGGCGCTGGTCCGCGATAGCCGTTGTGCGACTCCAGGCTTACCAGTCGTTCCCAGCCGGCATCGAGCATCGCATAGCGCGTGGTGCCCACAGCGCTCTTCAGGCGCATTTCGATCAGCTTCTCGCGGTAGAGGCCGTAGAGAATTTCTTCGGACAGTGTGCAGGGAAGGTGCAGCTTTTCGGCGACTAACCCTGAGGTTGCATCGATGAGAGTGGCGACCTGTTTGAGGGCCAGGGTGCGAAGCAAAGCGTCAGACACGCCAGTCTCTTCGAGGTCCTCCGGCGTTGGCGGGCCAAGCTTTTCAATTTCCGCGCGTGTGAGAAAGCTCAGGTGACTCATTTACTACTCCCGATTACCACGGCGCAGGGCTATTTTGGAGTGCGCCGACCTGTCGGCGCTTTGTTTTGGCTGCGACCTGTCGCAGCCGCTTTTCAATGGACTTATCGGGGCGTCAAGCCGCCGCGGACCAAAGCGGTGACAGGTCACCGCACTCCAAGAAATCGGACGCTCCTTTCAAGGAGTCGCCCCACTTAGTCCGCATTAGCGGACGACTGAAAATAGCTTTGCCCAAAAAGTCGAATCGATTACCCGCTCGAAGGATAACGCTGAAAGCGTTCGCCAATTCCAACCCAGGGTTGCGCTTTTGGCAACCCTGGGAAAACGCATCCCATTTCTCGAAGGCGCAACTCTGAAGGAGTTGCGCCGGCGTTTGTTGGCACAACCCCCGACAAAGTCGGGGTTGCGAACAAGTGCTTCTCATATTTTTGAACCCAGGGTTTCAAAGCAAACACTTCCACCCCACGCGGGCTGCCCGCGTGGGGACCCCGGCCTGGGCTGACATTAGCCAACGCTTTCAGCGTTACTCGATTCTTCCACGTCGTCCGCTTTGCGGACTGTTCCCACCTACTCGTTTGTCTTAGCTACGGTGCGCAGCTGTTCCAACGTAGCGCGCGTACTCTGCGCCAGCTTCTCATCACCCTTACCGTCGTAAAGCTCGATCAACTTGACGAGCACGTCCGGTGAGTTTGGTTGCAAGGCGACTGCTTTCTCCAAATGCTTGATTGCTTTTTTCGTGTCGCCACGTTTCTCGAGCCTGGCCGCAATATTCAGATGGCCTTTGAACTCACCCTGCGCGCGAGCAAAACTCTCGTAAGCGTCGTCAAACTTGCCACGCTCAGACTGGGCCAGACCCAGATTGTTCCAGATGCGCGGATCGCTGGGCGACAATTTCGCAGCGCGTTTGAAATACTTCGTAGCCTTTTCGTAATCCTGATTTTCGTAAAGTAGAAAACCAAGGTTGTTGAGGTTCTGCGCGTCGTCTTTGTTCAGACGTACAGCGTTCTCAAACGACCGCTCGGCCAAATCACGAAGACCTTTGCGCCAGTAAGCAACGCCCAGGAGCGTGCTGGGCTCGCCCAGTGTTGGCGCGGCCGAAGCGGCCATGGACAATTCTGCGATGGCTCCGTTTAAGTCGTGATTGTTGAGCAGCGTGCGACCTTTCTCGAGATGGTCCAGTGCTGAAGCTTCGAGCGCCTCCGCCGGACTCGTCGTGGGAGCGCTGCCAAATCCGGAACTATCGGGAGCATTAGCCGCCGGCGCAGCATTCGGTGCCGCGCTGTCCGCAGAGTTCACACTGCCGGCAGGACTAGTCGAACTCACGCCCGCAGCCGGGGTAGTTTGACTGACCTGGGCTGCCGGGACGCTCTCAAATTTCTTTACATCTTTCTCGGAGATGCGTTCGAGTTTGTTCTCGTTTTTCTTGCCGCGTCCGAAGAGCCGGCCGAGGGCCCGGAAGGGCGCGCCGAGTGCGCGAAGGAAACCATTGCCTTGCCCCTCAGCCTTTTGACCTTTGGCTGGGTTGGCCGGGTCGGCTGCCGTAGCCGCATTCGGCTCAACTGTGTTCGCTTCGAGCCATTCGGTCCCACTCAGCACTACGCCGTGGACTGTCTGCAGCGGCTCGACCGCGACAACCAGCGCGATGGTCATTGATAGGACTATTAGAGTTCGTTTCAGCATTTCAGTCTCGCTTCCTCTATTTAGAGAACAGATCAATGAGGTTAAGGGCCGAAGGCGCAATGATCATGGCAATAATGACCGGGAACAAAAATACCGTCAGAGGAATGAGCAGCTTCAAAGCTGCTTTCGCTGACGCCTGCTCAGCTCGCTGGCGCCGCTTGGTTCTTAGAGAATCGGCAAACACTCGCACCGCCTTACCAATTGACGAACCGAAGCGGTCAGCCTGAATCAAAAGCGCTACGAAGCTGCGAATATCATCAACTCCGGTTCGTTCAGTCAGGTTGCGCAGCGCTTCTTCCCGACTTCGTCCGAGCCGGATTTCCAGATTGACCAGATCGAATTCGTGGTGCATATCCGGGTGGACATTCTTCAGTTCTTCACCTACTCGATTTAGTGCTGCGTTCAAGCCCAAGCCGGCTTCCACCGCGATGACCATTAAATCCAGGGCGTCGGCAAGTCCCCAGGTGATGCGTTGCTGGCGCTTAGCGATCTTGCTTTTAAGCACTACGCGCGGCACGTAGAAACCAATTGCGGCCGCGAACACGCCGAAGAACAGAAAACTGTTTAGCGAATAACCGCGGATGAAACAGATAGTTACCCCGATAGTTGGCAGGGCTACGATCAACAGCAACTGAACCGCGCGGAAAGCAGTCGCTGCTTCGGGTTGTGGATAACCGGCATGAAGCAACTGCTTTTGCAGTTTGGCTGCTTCAACCGCCGAGATAGGCACGATCCGATTGATCGGCTCAGCGGCCCGCGTCGTCATGGTGGTTAAGGGATTGTTTTCGACGAGTGCCAGGGAGGGGTCGGCGCTCTCAAGTTGCGCGTTTACAGCGCCGGTGGGGCGTGCCAGCGACCAATAAAGACTCATCACTCCGAGAGCGATGCAACTAAACGTCAATAGAACAATCAGGAGTAACATGATGGACTCATTCTTTCTCGGAAACTAGACGATGGCTTTTCGCCGGATCCTCAAACTTTGATACTGAGAAACTTTCTTATCAACAGCATTCCGCAAGCTTGCCAAATGATTGCGAAGCCGATCACGTAATGCCCTCTTTGATCCTTAATCAGGACACTCATGTAGTCAGGATTGAATATAGTCAGCACAAAAACGAGAGCGAACGGGAGTCCACAGAGGATCCAACCCGAAAGACGCGAGGCGGTTGTCATGGTCCGAAAGTCTTCCATGATCTTGTAGCGCTCACGAATGGTCTGCGAAACCTTCTCGAGAATTTCGGCAAGGTTGCCACCGGTTTCCCGCTGTATGTGCATGGCCGTAACGCAGAGTCTCAGGTCCAGCAGCGGGACCCGCTCCGTCAGTCTATCGAGTGCCATTTTGGTCGAGAGTCCCAGTTTTTGCTCCTCGAAAGTGATGCGAAATTCAGCGGCTATCGGATCGGGCATCTCCGATGAGACCTGATGGAGCGACTCGGAGAAAGCATGTCCAACAGAGAGCGAACGACTCAATAGGTCAAGCGTGTCGGGAAGCTGCGCGTTGAAGGTGTGCAATCGCTGCTTACGCTTGCGGGCGACGTGCAGAATAGGCAGAGCGCCCGCTAAAAAACCAAGCATGATGACGGCGAAGGAGTTGAGAACGGTGGATGCCGCGAACCCTCCCATAAGGCCTGCAAATGTGCTGAATCCGAGCAGGCGACTTACGGTCGTTCGAACATCCGCCTGCTTAATCATCTGATCGAGGCGCTTCACGAAGTCCAGCGACGACAAAAGGCGGTTGATGATAAGGTTCCCACCAATCGAGTCGGCACGGGTTATCTGGACTTCACCTTCGAATGCCGGGGCGTCAGAGTCCCGCAAAACTTCAGCAACTCGTTGTTCGAGGCGCAGGTCGCGAGCGTCAGACTTGCGTGACGCCAGCAGAAAGACTGCATAAGTTAGGAACAGGAAGAATAGAAATATGATGGTCGAAATTAACATCTTTCGTGCGACCTCCTAGAAGAACGCCGGCAATTGCATGCCATATTGCTTGAGCCGTTCAGCAAATCGCGGACGAACTCCGGTAGTGCGGAAACGGCCGATAACCTTGCCAGAGGCGTCGACGCCGGTCCGTTCGAATTGGAAGATTTCCTGCATGGCAATAGTGTCGCCTTCCATCCCGGTGATCTCGGAAATTGAAGTTATGCGACGCGTACCGTCGGTGAGCCGCGCGACTTGAATCACCATGTCGACAGCTGAAGCGATCTGCTGCCGCATCGCTCGATCAGATAGTCTCATGCCGGTCATCTGGACCATTGTTTCCAGCCGAGCCAGCGCATCACGGGTAGTGTTAGCGTGGATCGTAGTAAGCGACCCATCATGGCCAGTGTTCATAGCTTGAAGCATATCAATAGCTTCGCCGCCGCGGACCTCGCCGATAACGATGCGGTCAGGGCGCATGCGCAGAGTGTTGCGTACCAAATCACGCTGGCTCACCTCTCCCTTCCCTTCAATGTTGGGAGGACGAGTTTCCAGACGTACCACATGCGGCTGTTGCATTTGCAATTCGGCGGAATCTTCAATCGTTACTATGCGCTCGTCAACGGGAATGTAAGCTGAGAGTGCATTTAGCAGAGTAGTCTTACCGGCGCCGGTGCCTCCTGAAATGATGATATTTAAGCGTGCTTTCACACACATCTCAAAAAGGATCGCGATCTCTTTCGTGAGCGCACCGTTTTCGATCAGTGCCGGCATCCGCAATGGGTCGGCACCGAACCGGCGAATAGATAAGACTGCACCGTCGAGGGCCAGCGGCGGGATGATCGCGTTAACGCGCGAACCGTCAGGGAGTCGAGCGTCAACCATCGGCTGAGCTTCGTCAATGCGCCGTCCCACTGTGGAGACGATGCGCTCGATGACGCGCCGCAGATGCTCGTCGTCCTTGAAGCTAATCATCGTTTTCTCAAGCTTGCCGCGACGCTCAATGTAGATACTTGAATAAGAGTTAACCAGGATGTCGGAGATGGTGGGATCAGCGAGCAACGGCTCTAGCGGGCCCAGACCGAACAGTTCGTGGTGAACTTCCTCTACCAGACGGTCACGCTCTGCGGTTGAAAGCGGCAGATTCTCCGCCTGGAGTAATCCCTCAGCAAGCCGAGCAACCTCGCCATGCACCCGTTCCGGAGAGAGGGCGCTGAGCTTGAGCAAATCCAGGCGCGTTACGATCGCTCGATGAAGGCGGGCCTTCATCTCCTGGAAGACCTGGTTGCCGTCCTCAGCCGCAGCGGCTGCAGCAGTTCCGTTTCCGTCTTTGATGTATCTTTCTCGAAGCGCCATGCTTGTTCCTTTGTGACTAATTCGTCCCGGTTGTTCCTGGCCAAATTCCCAAACTAACACTCATCCGTCTTATGACGATTCACCAAGTAGTTTCGAGAGATCCAGCGGTGAAGTTGGGTTGCTCCGGCTAAACATCGTCCCCAGCAGTTTTTTGCGAGGTGGTTCTGAAGGGGAGTGGTTATTACCGGAAACCAGTGCCGCGATTCGCTTAATCTCCGTTGTTATTCTCGAAGAGGGATCAGTCTTCACAAGCGGGTTGCCCAGATTGATCGAATCCATCACCTTCCGATAATCGTTTGGTACAAAGCCGATCAGCTGTTCACCCAGGTGGGCCTCGACTTTCTGCAACTGCACATCGATGTGCTTGCTCCAACGGTTAACGACTACATGGACTTTGTCGCGCTGATAATCCAGCCGATCAAATACTTTTATGGCACGCTTGGTAGCGCGAATACCGGGAATGTCCAGAGTCAGGACCATGAGAATGTCATCGGCCAGATCGAGAGCTGCCACCGTAACCGGATCGAAGGTGTGTGGCAGGTCGAGGACAATGCACTCATACCTTTGCTTTAGGAGGTGGAGAACCTCAGAGACATCCTCGGGTTTGATATCTTCGGCTTCGTGAGCTTCGAGAGGCGCTGCTAGCACCGCGAGATTAGTTGAATGCGGTGTAACCAGGCTCGTCATTAACGCATCGTCCAAACGCGCACGATTGTTGACGAAGTCGGCAACCGAGTATTTCGTCTCCAGCCCAAGAAAGGATGCCGCATCTCCCGCCTGCAGATTGAGATCTACCAGCAACGTAGGAACTCCCATCGCCGCGGCGAGGTTGGTACTAAAAAATGAAACGCCCGAGCCGCCCTTCCCGGAGAAGACCGCTACTATGCGTCCATGATTTTTCCACGTGTCCTGCACGTTCGTCCGGAATTCAACAACGCGGTCGATGACTGTGCGGAAATCGGTGGCGACAATTGGGAACTGAATAAACTCTCGAGCTCCAGCTCGGATGCTGGCCAGAATTAAGGCTGGCGAAGGGTCTTGAGCGGCACAGATGATCGCGGTGTCGGGACACGTCGCGACAAGCTGTTTGATCAGGGCGAACTCTTTTTCTGAATTCTCCGGCGCTACTGCAATGACGGCAGCCGATGGCCTAAGTCGAGTCACGTCGGCAAGCATCTGTTCGACGTTCTGGCAATTGGCGAGCAGGTGTGCTCGACCGCTTCCAGCTAAGGCTTCCCTGAGTTCGTCAGCGTGTCCACTCTTACTTATAGTTATGAATGTCAGTGGTTGCATGGTTTGATTCTTTAGAATAACTAGGGGCACGTCACTCCAGGCACCGTGCCGGCGCTTTCACCTACTACCGTTGTCTCATATGGCGGCATCTGAATATTAAAAGCACCTACCGCGAAGGTGTAATTATATCCCTCGATTTTTACAGAAACAGTACCCTGCGCAACACCATAGTCGGAGCTATAGCAGACCGTCACATTGGAGGCTTGAAGATTATTGACCAATGTCGTCGTACCCGCCGTTGGCGTGCCATAAAGGACCATATTTTTCACAGGGTCAACGGTGGTCGAATTATTCACACACGATTGAGTAGCCGGTCTAGCCAAAGTCGAAGCAAATCGCGCTCCGCGTCGGGTAGACTCGACCAGCGCATTGTGCGTGAAAAATAAGTGTCCGCCGGAAACGACCGCCATGATCATCATCAGAAAGAACGCCGCGGTGATGGCAAATTCCACGAGCGCCGTCCCGCGTTCCGAATGTAGAGTTGTTCGCCCGATCATATTTCGAAACCCTTAATCAAAAGAGCTATTGCATTGACCGCATCTCTGTACCTGGTGCTAGTGAAAAGTAAAAAGTCGAGGAGGCCTTTCCCGTCATCGTCGCAAGACTCCAAGTTCCTGCAGAATAGTTGAAACTCTGGATTTCAACGCGAAAGTACTTCACGGGCCCAGCAGCAAGCACGGGGCTGCAGGGCGTGGCGAAGTTATCGCAGATGTTGATGTTAGCCGTTGACAATCCATTGACGATCGGTGACGCAGTCGAACAGGGCGCCACCGCACGATTCTTGCAGCCGTACACCACTAAATTTTTTGCTTCCGTTTTTGCATTTGTAATTTCAGTGGCAGTGCCATTAACTGCGAGCCTCGAAGCTGAAAGATACCGGGCACCGACCTTGGTTGCCTTCGAGAGGGAGTTGTAGGTATAGAACAACCTACCCAACTCCGCAGTTCCTACAAACATAATAAGCAGAATCGGAAAGACTATCGCGAGTTCAATAGTCGAAGAGCCTTCCTTCCGCTTAACTATTGCCGGCCAGTTTATTAGAGTTTTCAAACTCCTTAATCCGCGCATCACCCTACCTCATCTGTACAGCACCGTAGTGGTCAAAGCTGAGTCGCACGTCACAGCTCCAGTGGCATTGCCACTAGCTCGCCCGACATACTCAACCGGAATATCTCCACAAGGAGGATTGCATTGACCATTCGGTGTTGGGACTTTACTTTTTAGAAAGAAAACACCCCAGTCGAGAATATTGGTCGTGTACGCTGGGTAAGGGCCAGGTGCAATGATCGGCAACACCAGCAAGCGCCGTTCATCTTTACCGGGGGCGTTTGGACTGGGCGTTATCACCTGGCCAGCCGTCCGGTTCAAATAATCCGTTGCAGAAATATTTTCTTTTACATTGCTGTCTGGAGGAAACGGCGCCGGTTGGAGACTGTTTCCGTAACCATTTGCGTAAACGTTAAAGCGCGTGTTCATTCCATCGCCACAATTCCTGGGTCCGTTGTTCGGATTAGAGCTGGGCGTCATATTTATGTTGTCTCCCAGTTTTTTGCAAAAATTGGGAAGGCCGGCGCACAATCCTGCGGTCTCGCCGGTACCGTTCCCATTAATCTGGGGGACTTCCAAAACCGCGTAGTCCAGGTTCGCAAGTGTGATTCCAGTTCCGGTACCTTGATTAAACTTAAGGGTCAGAAGTGTGCCAATGGCCGGTGGAGTGAAACCATTTCGACCTGTGGCAGAGTTGTTATCGGCGTCGCTCAAGGCGACAGCACCCGGGAAGAAGTCGCAAATGCTGTCGAGTCCGACTGACGTCCCCGCCACGGCTTCCCGCGATTCTGCATGTGACGGTCCCAACGCACTGGCAGCAAACAATATATCGGTCGCCGTTGACTGAGTAGTGACCTTGACGAAACGAATATTGGCTGCGACTGCTTTTGCGGCGGTTGCGTTTAGGTAAGGATCATCATCCAGGTTGACGGCGAATTCTACCGACGTGATGGCTATGCTCGACTTTGCCCGAAGGCCCTGGTTATTTGTAATAACATTCGTAGCTTGAGTGACTGCGTCATCGATACCAGCCGTACCTCCATTTAATTCACGCGCAGCGGTCAGTGCTGCTGCATCCGCGGCATTCTGGAGTTCCGTACGCACCACATAGATCCGGGAAATATCAAGGCACAGTCCAACCATCAGCAATAGAAGGAGACCAAAAATTGCCGTCATGATCATGATTGAGCCACGCTCGCCGCTCCGCGGATCGCGCTGTTTATTGTCTGCTGGCATTTTTGCTGGACCTCCAATCTGCTCTCGGCTATGTTTGATAGTAAAAGAACCAATAGCTGTCGAACTCTATGGCATTTAACCTGGGGCGCATTGCTGCGCCCCAGGTTCATACGTCGATCTGTGCGGACGCACCGCAACGCTCCTTAAGGATTGTCTTTAGCCGATGACAAAGGAGCTGGCCCTTGAATAGAAGAGACGGCCGGCACGACTGCCTTGGAACCATCGCCCGCAGGACTTACGGCCGGAACCGTCGTTTTCGGCGCGCTTGCCGGGGTGGTGTCGGTCTTCACAGTCCCGCTGGTACTGAAGCCAGATGGCCCATCTAGTTGTCCTTCTTTGCGGTCGATACCCAGCAGCGAACCCTTCTTCAGGTTTTCCACATTGGGGAGCGCCGGCAGATCGTCGCGGTTGACCGGTTTCACCATCTGCGCCGTAACGATAAACATCAGCTCGCTTTCATTCTTCTGAAAGCTTGTTGACTTAAATAGATTCCCTAGAATAGGAATGTCACCGAGGCCTGGGACCTTTGAAAGCGATCTGGTCTCGCTGTTGTCAAGCAGTCCCGCCAGCGCAAAGCTCTGACCATCCCGCAATTCAACGCCGGTGTGGGCTCGTCGAGTACGCAGACCCGGAATCAGGAACCCGTCAAACTTCACTCCATTGGCGAAGTCGAGGGTAGATACTTCAGGTTCCAACTCCAAACGGATATGATCTTCGTCGATAATTGTGGGTTTGAAATTCAGACGGACACCATATTCCTTGAAAACGATGCTTACAGTGCTATTGCCGCTGCCGCTTGCCTGAACGATCGGTACTGGATATTCACCACCCGCCAGGAAGCTCGCAGACTGGCCGTCCATCGCGATGAGGTTTGGCTCAGCCAGAGCGCGCAGCGCGCCCTGCGTTTGCAGCGCCTTAATCATCGTGGCCATATTGCCGCCAAGGACCAAAAGGTTAAGCGAGCTAAATGTGCCAGTCATTATGCCGCCGGCGATTTTGTCGATATTGCCTGGCCCGCCGCCATTTGCGAAGCCGCCCGCACCCGGACTGCCTTGATATGAATAGGAGGAACCGAGGTCGCGTATCCGACTTCGATTCACTTCCGCTACTCTTACCAGCAATTGGACCTGTCTCAGATCCTTAACCGGCGATTCCAAAAGATTAACCGTCTTAAAGCCCGCCGCCTGTATTACGGAATCCGCCTGCGCCGCGATTCGCGGATCTGAAACAGTACCGGAAATAACCACCGAACCATTGGCTTGACTCAGGCGAATGTCGTCTTTCGGGAAGAGCGCACGGATCTGAGAATCGATAAGCGACAGGTTGGTGCGCACGTAGACATCGAAAACGATGAAGCGCCCGGTGCTCTTTTCCCAGGCGATGAAGTTAACCTGTCCAAACGCCTTTCCGTTGACTACCACCTGATTAGAGGAAACCAGCACTGCTTCAGCTATCTCAGGGTTCGAGACTGAGAAGCGCTCGAGCGCATTGTCGAAGGTAATGACTCTCGATTGTCCTACCAGGACATTGACAGGAATCGCCTCTTTTGTCCCAGTGGAAAAGGAGGCGTTCGTGGTTTGCTCCTGCGCACAAAGTGGCACGGCACAGAGCAGAATTGTCACGAGAACGACGACGAAGTTGCGGGCTAAAAGGGACTGCATGATCATTTTCTCCTTAAACTGATTGAGACAAGTAAATCCTAAGAACGGAAGATTCATCCTAAAGGAGAAATCGTCCTCCATCCCGGGGCATTTAGGGTATTTCGACGTCGCGCCTCTTGTTCCCTTCGATGAACTCGACTGAGTTACGACGCACTGGTGGTGCGACGGGCTTCTCTGGCAGAGGCTCGATGCTGATGCGCTTAATTCTTGGCGCGTGGTTAGCGACCGGTTTTCCGGCTACCTCGGGTTTTTCGGCTGGCGGCGCCGGTTGGGGCACATACGTTTCACCGCTCAGAAGGCTGGCGCTATTGGCTCCTTTGGTCTGCGTATCCTGTTGGTCTCCATAGTTTCTCATCACAAGCTGTAGCCTGCCCTGAGTAGTAGCGAGCACGAGCTTTTCTGCCTGCTCAGGGGTCACCTGGACTGTCACTGCCTTCACTTCTGAAGGCGTGCGCTGGTTTTCGGGAGAATCAATCTTGGCGCCGCTGGCGAGCACCTTGATGTTTTGCAAGACGATCTTGGAAACGGGGCCGCTCGTCGCGCCGGCTTGCGAGAGTGGCGTGACGACGGCAACAATGTCCACGAATGAACCCGGCATGATAAAACCGGAGACGCCGACCACATCGTCGACCTTTACGGTCATCGCGCGGTAGCCTTCGGGGATGACGGCCGAAAGGCCGCCACCAGTTCCCGCCGGTGCAAGTTTCATATTCGTGATGGTTTCGCGAATGCCGATGGGCGTGATGGCCACCCGGCCCACGACATCTTCCATTTTTCGGAATACGCCTTCGGGTAACGACCCGTTCGGAATTTGCGCCAGTGCCAACTGCTCCGCCGTGATCTTCTCGCCGAGAGGAATCTCCTGCTTGGCGATTACCACGTTCCCAAGATCCTTGGTGAAAGCCTGTACGTTAGACAGATATCGTGTAATCAGCATGACTCCGACCAGTCCGCAGAGCACTGCTCCCGTTAGCGCGATGATGAGACGTTTGTTTCGCATGACTCAATTCTCCATTACAAAAGTAAAAGGCAAATTCAATGCGCTTCAAGCGCGAAAAAGGAAAAACGCAATCAGGCTGCCAAAGCAGATGGGAACCGCATAAGGCAGCGTGTAGGTGCGGTCGGTTGGAACCTCGATGCGAGGCACTCTTTGGCCGGGCAGCAAGCCATAGAAAACTTGAGAGACGCCAATCAAGGTAGTTACTGTCCGACGCGAATAGATCATCTTAAATATCGCGAATACGCCACCGGTAAGTGCGACGACTACTAGCGTTGGCAGCACCAGGGAGAACCCATTTATTGCTCCGATGGCGGCAAACAACTTAACGTCGCCTGCCCCCATCGTGCCGAAGGCGTGCAGGATAAACATCAACCCAAATGCGAGAGCGAAGCCCCCGAGGCTGATCAGCAATCCGTGGGAACCAGCGAAAATAGTGTTAAGCGCTAGCCCACCTATAAAAGTGAGCAGCACCAGCTGGTTGGGAATCCGCCGGTAGCGCACATCCCAGTAAGTAATTAGCAGGGCCATCGGTATAAACAAGATGCCGAGGGCAATGGTCTGAGAATCAAGCATCTGCCTGTCTCCGTGTCGGGTGTTTTACTCGGCCGAAGGAGCGGTTGGGCTCCTCAGTCAAAAAAGAGTTTGACGGGCCGGAACTGATTTGGGCGTTCCGCCCGTCACCTCTCTGTTTGCAAGCAATTGTTGCGAGTGGCCGGGCCAGGTTATTTCTGTGCCGCGGCGTTTTGTAATCTATTCTGAATCGTTGTGGCCCAAGTTCCGCCACTGGCGTAAATGACCGCCGCTGCAACCGCGATGAGACCGGCGATAACTGCGTACTCCAGCGTTTCCATGCCGCTCTCGTCCTTGAGGAAATTCTTAATCGTTTTCATTGTTCTCTCTCCTTAGTTTGTTGAAAGTGTTAGATTCCGTGCGTCCGGGTTCCGCTGTGCCCGGACTAAACAATTGCACCAGAACTGCAGGCGTCATCTCAGGAAACCTGAGTGATCCATTCCTGCCGATCACGGCAACATTTCGAGTGCGGGCTGGATAGAGCAACGGTTATGCCAGCGGTGAGAGTTTCATGAACATGTTAAGTGAAGCTTTCCCTATTACCGTGAAAGTAACGAGATTGCTCCAACTTAATCGCAAATGACATTTAATAAACTCGACGCGTTTTTGACTGCTCTCGTGTTGTTCACGTTGAACACTGCTCGCTGGCGAGCAATTGTGGCAGAACTCAACCTCTTCGTTTGGTTGCGAAAGTTGAGTCCTTCATCAGAACCTTTCCAGGTCAGGTGCTCTCCTTGTATGGCCGTAACAAAAGCAACAAGCTTCCAGCCGTTCTTCAAGGCTGGGAAAATAAGATCGTTTAGCGCTTTATCGTTCAAGGTGCCGTTATTGCGGGGATGTTTTGAGAATTAATCGCCGACAGAAGTTTTCGACGTATTATTGGGCAGTTGGGCACCTGGGAATTCGGGGTTTGGGAGGTCCTATCAATTCTAGAACCTGGCAAAGCGAAAGTTCGCTGACGTTATTATTTGCTCTAACCTTATTTGTCAGTGCGGCACTACTCTTCTCTGTGCAGCCGATGGTCGCGAAGATGCTGTTACCTTTGCTCGGCGGCACGCCCGCGGTGTGGAATACTTGCATGCTCTTCTTTCAGGCCGCTCTGCTCGCTGGGTATGCCTACGCTCTGATACTGTCCAAATTGCCGTTTCGGAAACAACTGGTGCTGCAGTTGGTTTTGCTAGCGCTCGCGCTTGTGAGCTTGCCGATTGGGTTGTCGCAATCATGGATTAACTCAGTGCCGGCCACTAATAATCCGTCAGTTTGGTTATTGACTTGTCTTTCAGCTCTCGTAGGATTGCCATTCTTTGTTGTTTCCAGTAATGGACCCCTACTCCAAAGTTGGTTCTCGCGTACGGACTACCCCTCCGCCAGCGACCCTTACTTCTTATATTCAGCATCTAATGCAGGAAGTCTGGTTGCCTTGCTCGCCTATCCTGTACTGTTAGAGCCAAGCTTCACATTGGGCAAGCAGAGCAGAATATGGGCCGCAGGATACGCGGTGTTAATGGTTCTGGTTGGCGTCTGTGGTTTCGCGCTCTGGCGTTTAGATCGGAACAAGAGCAAAAAAAGTCTACCGGCCTTGCCTCAGTTGGCCACATCGCCGGCTGATTCTCTTTCGTCATCCATTGAAAAGGGTTCTGCCATTCCGTCTATCAGAAGACGTTTGTGGTGGGTATTGCTCGCTTTTGTGCCCTCCAGCCTGATGCTCGGGGTGACAAATCATATCTCGACGGATATTGCATCGGTTCCACTCCTTTGGATCATACCGCTGGCGCTCTACTTGCTCACTCTGGTGATAGCATTTGCTCGGCGTCGGTTGATTTCTCTTCACGCGTTGGCCCTTATCCTACCGGGCGCAACGCTTGTCTTTCTCCTTGTTTATCTCCTGAATATCTCCGCAGGACCGGGGGTAATGATCAGTCTTAATTTGATCTACTTTTTCCTTGCGGCCTTAACTCTACACACGCAACTGGCTGCAGACCGGCCGTCAGCGAGTCACCTACCAGACTTTTACCTTTGCATGTCGCTCGGTGGCGTGCTGGGCGGCGTATTCAACGCCTTACTTGCCCCTGCGATCTTTAGTTCGGTCACCGAGTATCCATTGATGATGTTGTTAGCTTGCTTGTTACTTCCTGACCAATCGGACGCCCGTCGCTCACGATGGATAGACGTTCTATTACCCGTAAGCGTCCTGTTATGCACATTGGTGCTGGGTCTGGTGGCCAGCGCAGTTGGTATTCTAGTGGCCTTTATCGTTCTCATGATTATTGTCTACCCGTTCCGTAAGCAGCCGTTGCGTTTCACTCTTTGCCTTGGAGCAATAATGCTTGGCGCCAACTTCGTGAGCGTCATTGGCAAGACGATCCTGCACACTGAACGAAACTTCTTTGGCGTGCTGCGAGTTGCCCGAAATGAAAGTGACACTATGCACACGCTGATCCACGGCAGCACAATTCATGGTCGTCAACATACCGTTGGAGATCAGCGATGCGATGCCCTTTCCTATTTCCATCGGAGCGGCCCACTTGGTTCGATATTCGCTGCGTTTGACTCATCGCCTGCAGCAAGGGAAGTGGCAATAATTGGTCTGGGTGCGGGCGCGACAGCAGTTTATGCCAAGCCTAATGAGCGCTGGACTTTCTATGAAATCAACCCGGCGGTGGTTAAGATCGCGAGGAATCCGAATTACTTCACCTATGTAGCTGGTTGCGAGCAAGTGCCTTTCAATGTTGTGCTGGGAGACGCTCGCCTAAAGCTGCAAGAAGCCAGGGATGCGAGTTATGGGCTGATCGTCCTTGATGCGTTCAGCAGTGATGCGATTCCCATTCATTTGATTACCCAGCAAGCCCTCGATCTTTATTTGTCGAAGCTAGCGCCCGGCGGGCTTCTAGTTTTTCACGTAACCAATCGAAATCTTGATCTTAGCCCGGTTCTGGCAGATCTGGCGCTGAGTCGCGACCTTAGTTGCATGATTCTGCGCGACCCTATGCTGGTGCCGATAGAAGGCAAGAGCCCGTCAGTGTGGGCAGTAATGTCGCGCAGCTCGGCAGACTTGTCCCTTATCTCCAACAGTTCGGACGCACGTGTTTTGACCGGCGACAGTAAACGAGCAGTCTGGACCGACGACTTTTCAAATATCATGAGCGTGTTGAAATGGCGTTAAGGAATGACCGGATGAGCCCTGGCTGCTCGATGCAAGCCGCTACAAACACATTGACGGATTGTTCCAGATGTTATACAAGCGGCTCTCGATTGCCTTCTGATTTCAAACTGAAGTCTTGACTCCGGAGAGGACCCACTTACTATGCAAATAAACGCCGTGACATTGTTGGGCGGTCTCGCCCTGGTGATAGGAATCCTATATCTCGTTCTGCGACGTCGGCGACGACAAAGCTAGGCCGTGAAGGTTCTGTGCGTTGCCTTCACACACAACTTCAAGTGCGCGACGGTTACTACCAGATAACCCTCGCCATTTACCAAGGTCGCTACCCTTCTTAATAAAACTCGACAGACCTTGATCCAGCTCTGGACACTTTGTCGTTTTTACAAGCCTCAGAGTGACCTGAGTAATCGGTGAGAGATCTCATCGTCAGAGATTATGTGAAGTGCACTTTCAATCTTTGACGTGAAGCAGCCAGTGAAAGTCGAGGTCCAAACCTCCATTCAAAAAGACAAGTCAGGTGTTAATACCGAGTCAGGACCAGGGATCCTCGAAATGCTGTGGACTTCTGGCGGTTTGCTTAGTGTTGTTTGCATGGCGGTTGTTTTCACTCTGGCTACTCAACCAATCACTGATCCGGACTTTTGGTGGCACATCAAGACGGGGCAATACATCGTTGAAACGAGAAGCATTCCTCATGCTGACATCTTTTCCGCCTTACGTTTCGGAAGCGAATGGATCACTCACGAATGGCTGTCTGAGGTGTTTATTTATTCGGTGTTCCGTGCCGTGGGCTTCGGTGGATTGATCGTAATGTTTTCGATTCTGGTGATTTGTGCGTTTTGCTTCGTGTATCAACGCTGCCGTCAACGGGGTGCCGACGCTTATGTTGCTGGATTTGCGTTGCTGCTGGGAGCTGTTTCCACGATGCCCGTCTGGGGCGTGCGACCGCAAATCTTTTCTCTCCTTTTTGCCAGCATATTTCTTAACTTCCTGGATCGATATTCACGAGGCGAAGAGGGTCCTTCGATTTGGTGGCTCGTTCCTTTAATGGTTCTTTGGGCGAACCTGCATGCCGGATTTGCCTTTGGTCCAGTCCTAATCTTTCTGACACTTGCTGGTGCCCTCTTAGATTGGTTGTTACTGGCGCAGAACTCCTTAGTCCATGTTTGGCGGCACACAAGACCGCTCTGTTGGCTGTTCATTATTTGCGTGGCAGCAGTCTGTCTTAATCCGAATGGCGCCCGGCTTTACACATATCCTTTCGAAACGCTCTCCTCCCCCGCAATGATGCAATTCATAAGGGAATGGCGATCCCCGGATTTTCAAAACCCGCTATTGCAGCCCTTAGCATTGCTATTCTTGGCAACTTTTTCTTTGCTGGCGTTGTCGAACAAGCGGGTCCGCCCTGGCGAAGTCTTAATGCTCACTGCCACTGCTTGGGCAACGTTACGGTCAGCCCGGAACCTTCCTTTCTTTGCCTTGGTTGCGACGCCGCTCCTTGCCGATCACCTATCCGCTTTCATGTGGGATCGTGGCTGGGGCAAACGACTAATTTCGAGTAAGCGAGATACTGGTGAGAGATCATCGTTGAAGCTCGTACTCAACGTTACATTATTGGTGATTGTTGTGGCGGTTGTGACCATAGGCGCCAGGCGGGCCATCGCGGATCAACCGAGGACGGAAGCGCAGCAGTTCCCGGCGGCAGCCGTTGACTTCATCGCGGCACAACGACTACCCCAACCGATCTATAACGAGTACGTCTGGGGCGGCTATTTGATCTGGAGACTTTACCCGGAATATCGAGTCTTCATCGATGGCCGTGCCGATGTTTATGGCGACAGACTAATCGAAGAATGGCTTAACACACATGACGGTAAGACAAGATGGCGTGAGTCCCTGGAGAAATACGGTATTCGCACCGTTCTGGTCAAGCCTGACGTTGCGCTTGCCGCCCTGCTTCGCCAGGACAATGGCTGGCAAAACGTTTTTGAGGATAAGCAGACAGTGATTTTTGTTCGCCGATAATGGTAAGGCTTGAGGACGATTCTCAACGGATATGCCCACTTGGCCTTCTTACTTAGTCAGGTTCAGATGGTGTGTCCTGGCGTCGATGGTGATTACGCTATTAGCGCTCATGCCGCAGATCCATTTTTGGTTTGCGCGCGGATCACATTGGCATGGCACGTACACCATTCTGCAACCGGATGAACTTCTTTATTCTGCTTATGTCAATGCACTGATTGACGGTCGGCCGCGGCGTAATGATCCTACCTCGGCGCAGGATGATCATCCTCAAGCGTCACTACCAGAATCCCTTTTCTCAATTCAATTTGTCCCCGCTTATGCTATTGCTCTCTCTGCTCGAGCTTTTGTTGCCTCTGCAGCCACCGCCTTTATCATACTCATTGGTGTGACGGGATTGCTTTCCAGCTTGTCTATTTTCTGGCTGTTGGCTTCTTTGACCGGTGATAGCAAATTTGCAGGCGCTGGAGTGCTTGTTGTGTTGTGTCTCGGCGCACTGGCAGGCGGACAAGGCTTAATAGGACTCTTGCTCGGCTCGGATGTGAAATTTCTTGGACTGCCATTTCTCAGGGCCTACGAACCGTCCGCGGCTTTCCCTCTTTTCTTCGTGTTCTGCACACTGATCTGGCAGTCACTAACAACAGCATTCAAACGAACCGCGAAGATTAAGGCCCTACTGGCTGGATTGTCGCTAGCTCTTCTCATCTTTTCTTATTTTTATCTTTGGACTGCGGCTGCAGTCTGGCTTGGTTGTATATCTTGTCTTTGGTTCGTCCTACGCACTGGCGATAGGCGAGACTCGTTTAGCAGGCTCATCGTAGCAGGCCCACCGGTTATTATTGCTCTTGGATTTTACATTTACCTGCTTTCCCATCTTCCCTCATCCTTAGACAACGCAAAGCTCGTGGTTCTGACCTTCACTCGCAAGCCCGATTTGTTGCGCGTTCCGGAAGTAATTGGAGGGATTATCCTCGTGGCACTCATTATGGGCGTGCGTCGAAATCAATTCTCACGCGAAGAGCCACGGGTAATCATGATTGCATCGCTGGCCTTGTTGCCATTCTTGCTTTTCAATCAACAGCTCATTACTGGGCGCTCGGTCCAACCATTCCATTACGAGATCCTAATTGCCAATTACGCAGTTCTGGTTGGTTTGGTGCTGACCTTTGGATTGCTGCTACCGGCATTTACGAATCGCACTACTCTTCTGATCTTTGTTTCGTGCCTTTTATGGGGCACTGTCGAAGTAGGCCTGGCCATTCACGCACGTTACGCCTCAAACGTAACTTACGACGAAATGGTTCCGGTGCTATTGCGTCTAAAGGACCATGCGGAAGATGACGGCACTTGGAAGGGCTTGCGCGATTCCGGTAGAGCGCCGACGGTCGTGTTTTCTCCGGAGTATAGGTTGTCTGGACTGCTCCCGACGTGGGCGCCGCAAGGGTCATTGTTAGCAGCCGAAAGTGCGTCTTTCAGGGGCCAATCTGAATCCGATCGAAAGGAACGGCTTTACACTCATTTTTATTACTGCCGAAGAAGCAAAGAGTATGTACGCGTTCTTCTAAATGGGGGCGCCGGAGATCCATTTGGAACCTATTATGCGCGAAGCACAATATTTGGTCCTGATCGAGCAGTGACGTTCCTTGGGTCGGAGTTCCAGCCTATTCGTTCGGATGAGATTGAGCGAGAGGTCGGGGTTTACGACGCCTTTGCCCGGTCCTTTTCACACGAGAACGCCATCAAGCTTAAACTTGGTTACGTTGTCGCAGCTTCGGATGGTATGTTTGACTTTTCTGCTATTGACGTTTGGTACCAACGTGGCGCTAGCGAACACGTAGGCGGTTTCGAACTTTATCGGTTGAAACTGCGCGAATGAGAACACCCCCAGGAACCATCAAAGCCAAACGGACGCGTTTAAGCCTGGGCGAATTAGAGTAGCCTATTTTACGAGAATTCTCGCAATTTCGATGTAATGCTCTCCACCGAAGGAAATAGGCGAGAGTCACCGCCTTTTTGCGACAACTGCTCGCTGGCGAACAGCTTGATTACATCATATCGTGCGAAAACAATGGCGATTTCAAGGG
>Ga0070698_100002393_pt1 | contig 20661 bp, 14 predicted proteins | sample KBSK1502metaG_FD_65477 | JGI IMG/M metagenome (GOLD analysis project Ga0070698, IMG submission 65477) | Corn, switchgrass and miscanthus rhizosphere microbial communities from Kellogg Biological Station, Michigan, USA - KBS K1-50-2 metaG | ecosystem: Host-associated > Plants > Roots >...
CTCCAGGCCGACACGCGCCAGCACCGCCGGCTTCGCGGATGGTTTGGGCTTCTCGCTCGCCTGCTTGTTCGGATCCCCGCGCGGGGCTTCCGGTCCCAGCGGAGAGTCGCCTCCGCAAGACCAGAACGTCATCAGCGCCATGACCAGGCCCGCGCGGCGGCGCCCTGTCCACTTCATGGGTTCGCCAGCCCGTGGACCACGGCGTCCGCCACCGCGCGGCGGACCTCGCGGATGGCGTTGTTCTCGCGTGTGGGGTGGACGCGGTTGGTGAGCAGCACCACGAAGAGGTTCCGGTCGGGGTCCATCCACATCGACGTGCCCGTGAACCCGGTGTGGCCGAAGGAGCGGGGGCCGAAGAGGCTGCCCGCGGAGGAGTTCTCGCTGGGCGTGTCCCAGCCCAGCGCGCGGCTGGAGCCCGGCACGCCGCCGGCCTTGCGCGTGAACTTCTCGACCGTCTCGCGCGACACGATGCGCTGGTGGCCGAGCACGCCGCCGTCGAGCAGCATCTGCGCGAAGCGGGCCAGGTCCGGCGCGGTGCCGAAGAGCCCCGCGTGCGGCGCGATCCCGCCCAGCGCGGCCGCGTTCTCGTCGTGCACCTCGCCGCGCAGCACGTGGCCGCGCCAGGGGTCGTTCTCGGTCGGCGCGATGCGTGGGAGCAGATCCCGCCCCGGCTTGTAGGTCGTGTCCTTCATGCCCAGTGGGCCCAGGATGCGCGTCCGCGCGAACGTGCCGAGGTCCTGCCCGGCCACGCGCTCGAGGATCTCGCCCAGCAGGACCACGCCGAGGTCGCTGTAGACCGATTTCGTGCCGGGCTCGTAGGCGAGCGGCATCTCGACGATCCGCTTGACATACGCATCCTTGCCCTTGATCTCCTTGAACAGCGGCGCCCACCAATCGATGCCGGAAGAGTGCGTGAGCAGGTGCCAGACGGTGACCTTGTCCTTGGCCCCGCCGCGGAACTCGGGCAGGAAGGCGGACACCGGCTTCGTGATGTCCAGCTTGCCCTCGTCGACGAGGATCATGGCCATGGTGGTGGTCACGATCACCTTGGTGAGGCTGGCCAGGTCGTACAGGGTGTCGGTCTGCACCGGAGCCGCGTCGGCGTCGTAGGAGAGACGGCCGAAGGCCTTCAGGTGCGCGAGCACGCCGTCCTTCCCCACCGCCACCACCGCGCCCGGGAAGGCGTGCGCGGCGACGGCGGACTCGATCACGCGGTCGACCTCGGCCATGCCGTCCGGACGGAAGCCTGCCGCGGCGGGGGGGCCCGCGCGCAGCGTCATCTCGTGCCTCGGGATCTGGAGCCCATCGCCATATGCGTAGAAGCCGGGAAGCGAGACCGGAACCTTCCCGCCCACAGGATACTCTCCAAGCAGCGCGGCCACTGCCGCGCGCTGGCTCGACTCCGCCGCGCCGTACGCGCACACGTAGGCGGACACGGCCGGCACCTGGCGCAGCAGGTACGGGCTGCCGAACGAGACGAGCACCACCGGACGGCCGGCCGCCTGCAGCGCCTGCAGCAGGCGCACGTGGCTCTCCGCCATGTCCGCGTTCCCCTTCCCGGCCATCACGCGCACGAAGGCCGAGGCCACGACGTGCGTGAACTCGGGCGCCGCCGCCACCAGCCGCGCGATCGTCTCCGCGGAGACCTCGGGCCCGAGCGTGACGGTCTGGGCCGCGATGCGCCGCGCGGCCAGCTCCGCCTCGGGGATGCCGACGATCGCGTCGTTGCGCGCGTCGCTGGCGAGCACCAGGTGCAGGATCCGCAGCTTCTGCTCGGCGCCCAGGGGCAGCACGCCGCCCTCGTTGCGCAGGACGGTGATGGAGCGCCGCGCGACGTCGAGGGCGCGCGCCACGTCCTCGGGGCGATCGACCGCGTCCAGCGCCGCCGCGTCGACGGTCCGCTTGCGGTCCAGGCCCAGGCGCTCCTTGGCGGCCAGGATCCGGGCCACCGAGGCGTCGATGCGCGCCTCGGGCAGGCGCCCCTCGCGGACCTCGCGCACCACGGCCTGCATCGCGACCTCCGGATCGGGCGGGAGCAGGATGAAGTCCGCGCCCGCGCGTACGGCGCGCACCGCCGCCTCGCCCGTCCAGGCCGCGCTCGCGCCCTGCATCTCCAGGGCGTCCGTGACCACCAGCCCCTCGAAGCCGAGGCTCTTCCGCAGCTCGCCCGCGATCGGCTCCGAGAGCGTGGCCGGCGCGCCCGTGGGATCGAGGGCGGGCACCGCGATGTGGCCCAGCATCACGGCGTCGACGCCGGCCCCGATGGCCTCGCGGAACGGCCGCAGCTCCACACGATCGAGACGAGCGCGGTCGGCGCTCAGGGTGGCGAGCTGGAGATGGGTGTCGGTCGCGGTGTCGCCGTGCCCAGGGTAGTGCTTGACCGTGGCCAGCAGGCCGCCCGCGTGCGCGCCCTGCACGAAGGCCGCGGTCATGCGGCCCACCAGCTCCGGGTCCTCGCCGTACGAGCGCACGTTGATGATCGGGTTGGCGGGGTTGGAGTTCACGTCCGCCACGGGGGCGAAGGCCCAGTGCACGCCGAGGGCGCGGCCCTCGCGGGCGGTCACCTCGCCCGTGAAGCGCGCGTCCGCCTCCGAGCGCGTGGCACCCACCGCCATCGCCGAGGGCAGCGGGACCACGCCGCGGCGGATGCGGAAATTCATCCCGCGCTCCAGGTCGGCGGCGACGATCAGGGGCACGTCGGCCGCGGCCTGCAGCGCGTTGAGCTGCAGTGGAAGCGAGGCGACCTCGGATTCGAAGACCACCACGCAGCCGACCTTGAGCCTCCGCACCTGGTCGAGCAGGGCCTGCGCGTCGTCCGAACGCCGGTGCTGGTAGAGGCCGAAGGCGCGCACGCCGATCATCTGTGCGACCTTCTCCTCCAGCGTGAGGCGGCGCAGCGTGCGCGCGGCCCAGCTCGGGCCGTGGGCGGCGGGGGCGGCGGCGACGCGCGCGGGCGGCGCGCCGTGATGGCAGGAGAGCAGGACGAGCGCGAAGAGCGCGCTCGCGGCCGGATCCCGGCGCGGCGTCAACGTCGTCCCCGCGGTCCGTAACCCCCGACCGCCGCGGCGGGAGCGGCCGGCGGCGGGAAGACGGCGCCGTGCAGCCGCTCGAAGTCCGCGGGGGTCAGCGATTCGTGCGAGAAGAGCACCACGCCGGAGGCGCCGGCCTCGCGCGCGGCCTGGACCTTCTCCACCACGCCGTCGAGGTCGAGACGGTACGCGCCCACGCCCGCCCAGACGAGCGCGGCCGGGCCCAGGCGCGCGCGCGCCTGCTCGAGCTGCGCGCGGAAGATCCTCGTGTCCGGCGTGTACGCCATCGGGCACACCGCGTCCACGAGGCCGCGCTCGACCCATGTCGCCCACGATTGGTAGCGGTGGTGGATCGCCTGCGCCTGGTCGGGCACGACCGCGGCCGAGACAACCACGCCGGGTCGCGCGCGCCGCGCCGTCTGGCTCAGCCGTGCGGCCAGCGCGTCGAGCTCAGCCCTGCGGTACGCCTCCCATCCCTCGGGATCGAGGTTGGGAGCCGCCATCAGGTCGCCCCCGCGCGCGAAGCCCTCCAGCGCGGGCCGCGACCAGTCGAACTCGGGCCCGGGATAGCGGATGAAGTCGAGGTGCAGGCCGTCCACCGGGTACGCGCGCAGCAGCTCGCCCACGACGTCCTCGAGGTGCGCGACCGCGCCGGGCGCGGAGGGCGAGAGGTACAGTCCCTCGGCGTCGGATTGCTCGCGGTAGCGCTCGATCAGGGCCGGCAGCGCGGAGCGCGGGACCGACATCGCCGCCTGCGCCGCGGCCTTGGGCACCATGAGCCACTCCGGATGCCTGAGCGCGACGTGCCCCGGTGGCAGAGGCACGCCGAAGTGCGCGCTGAGCAGCACGTTCACCCACGCATGGACCTCGATGCCACGCTCCTTCGCGCGCGCGATCAGGCGCGCGAGCGGGTCGAAATCCGCCGGCTGGCTGCGCAGCAGGTCGCTCCGCGGGACCAGCCGCGAGACGTAGAAGGCGTCCCCGCGCCCGCGCACCTGTACGAAGAGCGCGTTGAAGCCGCCACGGGCCGCGGTGTCCACCACCTGGTCCACCGAGGGGGGCGTGAACAGGCCCGTGCGCACGACCCACAGGCCGCGCATCTCGGGGCGGGGGGAATTGGTGGTGGAATTCGGACCGGCGAGCGAGAGGAGGGCGAGGAGAACGATCATCCGATTCAGGGATGGTATCACGCAGGAATCAGGGCGCCGGCGTGACCGCCATGCGTGACACAGCGACGCCTTGCTCCGCGGGCTCGCCGCGGCGGTTCCAGGTCGGGGCGTCGAGGCGGATGATGACGACGCCGTCCGCCGGCGCGGGGACGCGGAACCGATAGGGCGCGATCGCACGCGAGAGCGTGACGCGCGTCGGGGGCATGTCGTTCACACGCACCGTCACCACCGGCGCGTCCAACGGGGAAGGCTCTGGCGATCCCATCCACAGCGTGACGTCGTATGCCGTGGCCGGCGTCTGCGGGCGCAGGCGCAGCCACCCGCGGTGGCGGCTCCAACGCCGGTGGCGGAGCGGGTTCGAGAAACCACGCGCCGCGCCGTAGTCGCCGTCGCCCAGCCGCACTTCGTCCGTCACCGGCGGCGGCAGCTCGCGCCATGCGGTTTCGAGCGCCAACCATGGATCGACGTTCCAGGAGAAGGCGTTCGCGTCCGCGATCGCCTGCGGGAGCAAGTCCACGTTCCCCGCCGCCGCGAGGAGTGCGGGACGCACGACGATGGGCACCCAGACATGCAGCTTGAGGACGCGGGCTCGGTCGTAGGCGTCGAGCGCAGCGGCGAGATCACCCGCGTGCGCGAGCGCTCGACCGTAGCGCAGCCAGGGACGCGCGGCGAGCGGATCGGCCGCCGTCGCGGCATCCATGACTCGGCGGGCTTCGTCGGAATCACGACGCGCGACCGCCGCCTCCATGGCATGCAGCGGCGGCAGCGAACGCAGGGCCAAAAGCGCCGGAACGACGTAGGGCATGACCACCAGCGCGACCAGCGTGCCGCCAACGGCCAGCCCCGCGCGCACCCGCCACCGCCGGCCCTCGCCTGTCGCCAGGATCTTCCAGCCCGCCGCCGCGCCCGCCAGCGCGAAGGGCAGGAGCGTACTCCGGTACCGGATCTCGTTGTGGAAGATGATCACCACCATCAGGAGGTAGTACGCGGTCCACAACGCGATCAACGACCGCACCGGCGACGGCTGTCCCGCGACGAGGAAGACCACGAACAACATGACCGCCGGCAGCACGATCGCGTCGTCGAGCAGGATCAGCGCGGCGTGGCGCCAGAGAGGCATCGGCTCCTCGGCCACGAGCAGGAGATGGAGGCCGTCGGGGCGGATGAGATGGAGAAGGTTGCGCCAGGCCTTCTCCACGAAAGCGCCCGGCTCGCGCGCGATCCCGCGCAGCGCGAAGCGCAGGGCCAGGGCCCGCCGAGCGGCCAGCGTGGGCTGCGCGCCGATCAGCGCCTCCTGACGGAGGCGTCGATCGCCCTCCACGAACGTGTTGTCGTCATACAGGTTGTAGATGCCGTTGGTCTCCACGGGGATGAAGTCGCCGGTCACCATCGCGTTGCGGACCGTCCACGGAACGACGGCGGCCGCGGCGGAGGCCACGATCAGGCCCGCGCGAAGAGCGCCCGCGCGGTCGCGCTGCCACCACCAGCGCCACAGGCCGACCACCGGCACGAAGGCCGTCGACACGGAGCGCGCCAGCGCGGAGAGGCCGAGGAGGAAACCGCCGACGAGGTCGCCCCACAATCCGCGACGCCGCGAGACCGACAGGCTGGAATCACCAACGAGGAGAACCATGCCCGCGAGCAGCAGGATCGTGTGCACGTTCTCGGTGAGGGTGGACGTGCACTGCTCGATGGCGTGGAAGTCGATCGCGTACGCCACCGCCGCCCATGTCCCTCGCCGCCCTGCGATCCGCCGTCCGAGGTGCCCTGTCAGCAGGGCGGCGAGGCTATCCGTTAGGATTTGCACGATCTGCAGCGGCAGCAGATGAGGGCCGAACACCGCCATGACGCCCGCCGCGAACACGTAGTACAGCGGCGCGATGGTCCAGGGCCCGAGCCAGCGGTGCCAGTCGTCGCTCGTCAGCACGTACCGCCAGGGATGCGGGTGCTCGACGATGGCGAGCGCGCCGTGGAAGTAGTTGTACGGATGCGAGTACAGCAGCGGCTCGTCCGCTCCGAAGAGGAAGGCCAGGCGCGCGGCGACAGCCAGAGCGGCGACCCACACCCACCACGGGAGGCGGCGGGAGGCCCGCGCGAGCGTGGACATCGGGGGCGGGATGCTATCATAGCCACCGCTTGGAAATGCTGACGGCTCTTGGGCTAACGGGCGCACTGCTGGCCGCCACCGGTCCCGCCACCTCCGCGGCCACCCCCGCGGAGGCGCTCGCGCGCCGGGTGGAGGCGCGCACCCGCCACGTCACCGACCTCACCGCCCGCTTCGTCCAGACCTACCGCTCGGGCGCGCTCGGCCGCGAGGTGGTCGAGAAGGGCGTGGTCTCGCTCAAGCCCCCGGGCCGCATGCGCTGGGACTACCGGGAACCCGAGAAGAAGACCTTCGTCTCCGACGGCAAGACGTCCTACTTCTACGTGCCGGCCGACAAGCAGGTCATCCGCCGGGAGACCTCCGACGCGCGCGACCTGCCGTCCATGCTGCTGTCGGGCCAGTCCGACATCCTGGCCACCTTCGAGGCCGCGCTGGAGTCCGGGCCGAGCGGCCTGCAGCGCCTGCGCCTCACGCCGCGGAAGCCCGACGCCGAGATCCAGCACCTCTACGTGGACGTGGACGGCGACGACCGCATCCGGGCGATCCTGGTGGTCGACGTCCAGGGCAACCGCAGCCAATTCGCCTTCGACGAGATCCGCGAGAACGTGGGGCTCCAGGACCGGCTCTTCCGGTTCGACGTCCCGCGCGGCGTCGAGGTGATCGCGGGGTGAAGCGCCTCCCCGTGGTGCTCGCGCTGGCCCTGGCCGCCTGCGCGACCTCCTCCGCCTTCCGCAACGGCGAGCGCGCGGAGCGCCGCCAGGAGTTCGACCGCGCCGTGCTCGAGTACTCGAAGGCGCTGCAAACCCACCCCGACAAGCTGGACTACCGCAAGGCCCTCCAGCGCGCGAAGCTGCGCGCCTCCGAGGAGCACACGGTCGCCGGGCGGCGGCTGCTCGGCCGCGGCCTCTTCAAGGAAGCGCTGGACGAGTTCAAGCTGGCCTACGACCTCAACCCCACCTCCTCCACGCTGCCGCGGGAGATCGAGTCCGCCGAGGCGCAGCGCCGCGCCAACGCGCCCGCGCCCACCATCGACCAGCTCAAGGACCGCGCGCGCGAGCGGGGCCTGCCCGGCCTCGACCTGGGGCCGGGGGCCAGGGAGCCGCTGGGGCTGTCGTTCCGCGGCGCCAGCCTCAAGGAGACCTACCAGGCGCTGGGCAAGTCCGCGGGCATCAACTTCGTCTTCGACCCCGAGTTCCACGACCAGCCCATCACCATCGACCTCACCGACGTGGGCTTCGAGCAGGCGCTGAACACGCTGGGCAGCGTGGGCAAGACGTTCTACCGGGTGCTGGACCCCAAGGTCGTGATGGTGGTGCCGGACACTCCGAACAAAAGGCGTGAGTACGAGCAGCAGGTGGTCAAGACCTTCTTCCTCTCCAACGCCGACCTCAAGGAGACCATCGACCTGCTGCGCATCGTGCTGGGCGCGCGCCGGGTGGCGCCGCTGCCGGGCGCGAACGCGCTCACCATCAACGACACGCCGGACAAGGTGGCGGCGGCCGAGCGCATCGTCGACATCGTGGACAAGGAGCGCGCGGAGGTCATGGTCGAGGTCGAGATCCTCGAGGTGAACCGGACCAAGCTCAAGGAGTACGGCATCGAGATCACGTCCGCCCCCGGCGGGGCCGGCATCCAGGGCGCGGTCTTCCCCGCCCAGACCATCACGGAGACGGTGCGCGACGCCGCCGGCAACGCGCTGTTCGACCGCACGCGGCCCATCACCGTCCACGACGACCCCTACAAGTCCTCGAACCTGCTCGTGACCGCGCTGCCGGGCGTGATCTACCGCCTGCTGCAGAGCGACACCTCGTCGCGGCTACTGGCCAACCCGCAGCTCCGCACGGTGGAGGGCCAGACCGCGCAGGCGCGCTTCGGCGATCAGGTGCCCGTGCCCGTCACCACCTTCTCGCCCATCGCGACGGGCGGGGTGGCCCAGCAGCCGGTGACGTCGTTCGAGTACAAGAACGTGGGGGTCAACATCGACATCACCCCGCGCGTGCACCACGACGGCGAGGTGACGCTGAACCTCAAGCTGGAGATCTCCCAGGTGGGCCCGCTGTTCCAGAACCTGCCCACCTTCAACAGCCGCACGGTGACCAGCGTCATCCGGCTGAAGGACGGCGAGACCAACATCCTGGCCGGCCTCATCAACGACTCCGAGCGGCACAGCCTGACCGGCCTGCCCGGCCTGGCCGCCCTCCCCATCGTGGGCCGGCTGTTCGCGCACAACCACGACGAGGGCGCGCAGACGGACATCGTGATGACGCTGACGCCGCACATCCTTCGGCGCACGCAGCTCACGGAGGAGGACCTGCGGTCGTTCTCGGTGGGCAGCGAGACGGCGCCGCTGATCTTCGAGGTCCCGCCCATCCCGCCCATCGCCACCCCGCCGCCGCGCATCTCGGAGCCGCCGAGGATCGAGCCCATCCGCCCGCCGTCGCCGGTGCCGTCGCCGAGCCCGATCACGTAGGGACGGATCGAGGGCCCATGCTCCTCGAGCAGACGTGGCACGACCTCCGGATGGCGTGGCGGGACCTCCGCCGGGCGCGGGGGGTGACTGCGGCGGGCGTGCTCACGCTCGCCGTCGGCATCGCGGGCACCACCGTCATGTTCGCGCTCGTGCAGGGCGTGCTGCTGCGCCCGCTGCCCGTGCGCGATCCGGATCGAGTGCTCGCGGGCTGGAAGGAGCTGCGGGCCGCCGGGGGCATGGCGCACTACCCGTACCGCAACACGGAGATCGAGTCCCTGGCCCGCAGCAGCCGCACGCTCGAGAGCGTGGCCGGCGTGGGCTACAACGGCGTCTGGCGCTCGCTCGTGTTCGAGAACGGGTCGCCGAGCTACATCGAGACGATCCCGGTCACGGGCGACTTCTTCCGCGTGCTCGGCGTCGCCCCCGTGCTGGGGCGCGTGCTCGGTCCCGCCGACGACGTCGAAGGGGCGGAGGGCGCGCTGGTGATCACGCACTCGCTGTGGCAGCGGCGGTACGGCGGCTCCCGGGACGTCCTCGGGCGCCGGATCGTGGCTGGCGAGCGTCCGTTCACGATCGTGGGCGTGATGCCGCCCGACGTGGAGTACCCGCGGACGGTCGAGGCCTGGCTCACCGTCCACGCGGACGCGGCGACGCTGACCAATCCCGCCTTCCGCGAGGGGCTGCTGCGCGACCTGGACCTGTTCGCGCGGCTGCAGCCGGGAGCCACGATCGCCCAGGCCGCGGCCGAGCTGCAGGCGGCGAGCAATGCGTTCGAAGCCACGGCGCCGGACTCACCGCGCGGCCAGACGCCGGTGCTGCGGACCTACGAGGACGTGATCACGGGCGACGTGCGCACGCCCATGCTCATGCTCTTCGGTGCCGTGGGTCTCGTCTTGCTGATCGCGACCGCGAACGTCGCCAACCTGCTGCTCCTGCGCGGCGAGACGCGCCGGTCCGAGCTGGCCGTGCGCGCGGCCCTGGGCGCGACGCGCGGCCGCCTGGCCCGTCAGGCCCTGGCGGAGAGCCTCGTGCTGTCGCTGGCCGCGGGCCTGCTCGCGCTGGTTGCGTCGCGGTGGATGGTGGGCGCCCTGATCGCGGTGCTTCCCGACCGACTGCCCCGCCCGGACTCGGTGCGCATCGACGCCGGAGTGTTCCTATTCACCCTGGCCGTGGCCTTCCTCGCCGCCTCCCTGGCCGGGCTCGCGCCTGCGCTGTCGTCCGCCCGCGTCGACGTCGTCGCGCACCTCCGCGCGGGCGGGCGTGGCGTGACCCCGCGGACGGCGCGTCCGGGCCGCCGTGCGCTCGTGGTGGCACAGGTGGTCCTGGCCGTCGTCGTGGTCACGGGCGCGGCGCTGCTGACGAGGACGCTGACGCACCTCCAGTCCGTGGACGTGGGCTTCGCCGCGGACCGCCTGGTGTTCGTCGTGCTCGACCTGCCCCAGGCCAAGTACGCCGACGAGACGCGGCATCGCCAGTTCCTGGACGCGATGGTGGCGCGGCTCGAGGCCGTGCCGGGCGTGCAGGGCGCGACCCCCGTCAACAGTGCGCCGTTCGCGGGCCGCGCCGGGTGGGATGCGCCGTCGTTCACGGCCGAGGGCCAGACGACCGAGCAGGCGGCGGAGAACCCCTCGCTGAACTTCGAATCGGTCGATCCCGGCTACTTCGAGACCTTCGGCGTCACGCTCGTGCGCGGGCGCGCGTTCACGGTTCGGGACCGTGCCGGCGCGCCGGAGGTCGCAGTGGTCAGCGAAGACGTGGCCGCGCGGCTCTGGCCGGGCCGCGACCCGATCGGCCGGCGGCTGAAGCTCGGCTCTCCCACGTCGAAGGAGACCTGGCAGACGTGGCGGACGGTGGTGGGCGTGGCACGGCCGACGCGCTATCGCGAGCTCGCCTCGCCGCGGCCGACGCTGTATTTCCCGTCCGGCCAGTTCTTCACGGCGGCGTATACGCTCGTCGTCCGCACGGCGGAGCCGGTGAGCCGGGTGGCGGAGATTGCGCGCCAGGCGCTGCACGACGTTGACGCGGACGTGCCCCTCCTTCGCGTCACTCCCTTCGCGGAAGCCATGGACAAGCCGCTAGCGCGTCCACGGTTCAACGCGTACCTGCTCGGCGTGTTCGGCGCGGCGGCGCTGCTGCTGGCGACCATCGGGGTCTACGCGGTGATGGCGGCCTCCGTGCGCCAGCGGTATGCGGAGATCGGGATCCGCGTCGCGCTCGGCGCCACGCGCGCGGACGTGCGGCGGCTGGTGCTCGGCGAAGGCCTGCGGCTTGCGGGGCTGGGCGCCGCCATCGGGATGGCGGGAGCGCTCGTCGCCGGCCGCCTGCTCCGCGACCTGCTGTACGAGATCCCGCCGTACGACCCGGCCTCGCTCGCCGGCGCGGCGGCGCTGCTCGTCGGCGTGGCCGCCCTGGCCTCGTACCTGCCCGCGCGGCGCGCCGTCCACCTCGACGTCACGGCCATGCTGCGCGAGGAGTGACGCCGATCGCCGCCTCAGTCGCCGTGTCACGCGTGACGCGTTTCGTTCCGGAACGAAATCGTTTAGATCTAAACGATCTCGCGCATCTGTGACGCTTCGGGAAGTGTCCCGCCGGACAGGCTCTGCGTGGTCACGGCTTGCGTAGTTTGAGCAGGCCATGACCGCGCACGCGCGTCCCAGAACCCTGATCGCCACGGCGATCGCCGTCCTCTCGACCGGGTGCCTCCCGGCATCATGGGGCGCGGCCGCGCTCCTCCATCCCTTCCGCCGTCCGATCACGGTCGCACGCCCGGCGGACGCGCAGGACGTCGCCTTCGAGAGCGACGGCCTCCGACTGAAGGGATGGTGGTTTCGGGGAACCGCTCCGCGGCGCAGGACGCTCGTGTACCTCCATGGTTCGGCCGACAATCGAGCCTCCGGCATCTTCATCGCCGAGCGGTTCCTGGCGCGAGGGTTCGATGTCCTCGCCTACGACAGCCGCGCGCACGGCGAGTCCGAGGGCGCGGCGTGCACGTACGGCTACTACGAGAAGGGGGACCTCCGTCGGGCCATCGACCTCATCGGAGTCCAGCCGGTCGTTGTCCTGGGCGTGTCGCTCGGCGCGGCCGTCGCGCTCCAGGCCGCCGCGGATGACCCACGGATCGCGGCCGTGGTGGCGGTCTCCACCTTCTCCGACCTCCGCACGGTGGCCCGCGAGAGAGCGCCTGTCATCGCCACCCGCGGCGACATCGAGGCCGCCTTCAAGCTCGCCGAGGAGCAGGCTCACTTCAAGGTCGATGACGTGAGCCCGCTGGTCGCGGCCCGGCGCATCCACGTCCCCGTCTTGCTCGTCCATGGAGACACCGACCGCGAGACGCTTCCCGACCACTCGCGTCGGGTCTTCGCCGCGTTGACGGCGGACAAGAGACTGCTGCTCGTTCCCGGGGCCGGACACAACGACGTGCTGCGGCCCGAGGTCTGGACGGAGATCGACGCCTGGCTGGACAGGACGTCGATCGCGCGCGGGCAGTGAGATCACGCGCAGCGTGTCCGCTTGCCCACGTTTTCGTTCCGGAACGAGGTCGTTTAGGTCTAAACGATCTCGACGGCGGCCCTACACCTTGACCGGCGTGGGCGCCTTGTCGATCTTGACCTTCGAGATCCGGTTCTTCTCGACGTCCACCACCGTAAGCCGATAGTCCCCCACCTGCACCACCTCGCCGCCGCGGGGCACCGCGCCCAGGCAGTCGAGCATGAAGCCGGCCACGGTGTTGAAGTCCTCCGACTCCGGGATGGGGATGTCGTACTTCTGGCGCAGGTCGGCCGCGGACACGGTGCCGTCGACGACGAGCGAACCGTCCCGCAGCTTCTCGACCGGCCGCTCCTCCCAGTCGTACTCGTCCTGGATCTCGCCCACGATCTCCTCGAGCAGGTCCTCCAGCGTCACCAGTCCCACCAGCGAACCGTGCTCGTCGATCACGAGCGCGAGATGCGTGCGCCGCTTCTGCAGCTCCTTGAGCAGCTCGCCCACCTTCTTGGTCTCGGGGACGAAGTGGACGGGGTGCAGGATCTTGCGCAGCACCACGGGCTGCTTCTTCTCCAGCAGGCGCAGGACGTCCTTGACGTACACGACGCCGACCATGTTGTCGGGGGTGCCGTCGTAGACGGGCACGCGGCTGAAGCCGCTCTCGATGATGGCGCGCGCCACGTCCTCGGGCGGCGTGTTGACGTCGAGGGCGAAGATCTTGGGGCGCGGGACCATCACCGTCTTGACGGACGTCTCCGAGAACTCGAAGACGCTGTGGATCAGCTCCTCCTCCGTCTGGTCCAGGACCCCTTGTTGCCGGCCCTCCTTGACCAGGTGCTTGATCTCCTCCTCGGACACGAACGTCCGGTGCCCGACGTCGCGGATGCCGAACAGGAAGAGCACCGCGCGCGTGGACGCGGTCAGGAACGCGATCAGCACGCGCGAGAACCGGGCCAGCATGTCCAGCGGCCAGGCCACGATGACGGCGGCGGTGTCCGTGTACCGCAGGGCCAGCGCCTTGGGGACCAGCTCGCCCAGGATCAGCTCTACGTAGACGATGGCCAGCCCCACCAGCGTGGCCGCCTCCAGGGCGGGCGGGAGCCAGCGCGCCAGCGTCGACCGGAGCAGGACGGGCTCCAGATAACGGCTGGCCAGGTAGCCGCCGAGCACGCCGGCGAGGGTCCCCATCAGGGTGACCCCGATCTGGACCGTGGCCAGGAAGCGGTCCATGTTGTCCTGGAGGTGCTTGACCCAGCGCGCGCCCCGGCTGCCCTCGGCGATGAGCTGCTCCACGCGGCTCCGCCGCATCGAAAGGATGGCGATCTCGCTCCCGGAGAAGAAGCCGTTCCCCAGCAGGCACAAGAAGATGGCGATCACCAACAACCCGGGAGTGGTCACGGCTACGCCTGTCGCATGATGGATAGCTGCCGATCATAACAGATCGCTTCGACGCGGCCGCGGCGCCTCGCGCCGCTCCCTTGTCTCACTACGCCGTCTTTGATAGCGTGGGCGTTCGGGACTCACGCGGACTGACATCGGGAGGAACGCCTTGTCCAACGGGGAATTCGACGTCACCGTCATCGGAAGTGGTCCCGGCGGTTACTCCGCGGCCGTCCGCGCATCCCAGATGGGGTTGCGCACGGCCTGCGTCGAGCGCGACCCCGTCGGCCTCGGCGGGACCTGCCTGCTGCGCGGGTGCATCCCCACCAAGGCGCTCCTGCATACCGCCGACGTCTATGACGAGGTCCGGCATGGCAGGGACTACGGGATCGTCACCGAGAACGTGACCCTCGACTTCGCCGCGGTCATGGCCCGCAAGTCGCGCATCGTGACCCGGCTGAGCAAGGGCATCGAGAGCTACCTGTTCAAGAAGAACAAGATCACGCTCTTCAAGGGACAGGGCCGGCTGGAGGGCGCGGGCAACGTCGTGGTCAAGGGCGAGGCGGGCGAGACGCGCATCAAGACGAAGAGCGTGGTGCTGGCCACGGGATCGCGGCCGCGCAGCCTGCCCGGCCTGGCCATCGACGGCAAGACGATCCTCTCCTCCGACGAGATCCTGCAGATCCCGGCCGTGCCCCGCTCGCTGGTGGTCATCGGCGCGGGCGCGGTGGGGATCGAGTTCGCGTCGGTCTTCGCGCGCTTCGGGTCGACGGTGACCGTCCTCGAGCTGCTCCCCCGCGTCCTGCCGCTGGAGGACGAGGAGATCTCGACCGAGGCGGGCAAGCTGCTCGCCAAGTCGATGACGATCCACACCGGGGCCAAGACGGAAGGGGCGCTCAAGACGGCGCAGGGCGTCGAGGTGGCCTTCCGGACCGCCGACGGCGCCGCCAAGAGCGTGACCGCCGACGTGCTCCTGGTCGCGGTCGGCCGCGGGCCGGTGACGGACGGCCTCGGCCTGGAGTCGACGAAGGTCCAGCTCGACCGCGGCTACATTCGCGTGGACGAGACCATGGCCACCGACCAGCCCGGCGTGTACGCCATCGGCGACGTGATCACCGTCGACGGGCGCCCCCACCCGCAGCTCGCGCACCTCGCCACCGCGGAGGGCCTCGGCGTGATGGAGCGCCTGGCGGGCAAGCACGTGGAGCCGGTCAACTACGATCAGGTCCCCTCCGCGACCTACTGCATGCCGGAGGTCGCGAGCGTCGGACTGAGCGAGGCGGAGGCGAAGAAGCGCGGCTACGACGTGAAGGTCGGCCGCTTCAACTTCGGAAACATCGCCAAGCCCCGCATCATCGGCCAGGACTTCGGGATGGTGAAGGTCGTCGCGGAGGGCAAGTACGACGAGGTGCTCGGCGTGCACATGGTCGGCCCGCACGTGACCGACCTCATCGCGGAGGCCTGCGTGGCCCTGCGCCTGGAGTCCACGACCGAAGAGCTGATGCGGACGATCCATCCGCATCCCACGCTGTCGGAGGCGCTCATGCAGGCGGCGGAAGCAGTCTACGGCCACGCGATCGACGCGTAGAGGGCAACGAAATGGCTGACGTCATCATGCCCCAGATGGGCGAGTCGATCGCCGAAGGCACCATCACCAAGTGGATGAAGAAGGTCGGCGACCGCGTGCAGCGCGACGAGCCGCTGTTCGAGATCTCGACCGACAAGGTGGACGCGGAGATCCCGGCCCCCGCGTCCGGCGTGCTGCGGGAGATCCGCGTCGAGCCGGGCGCGACGGTGCCGATCAATACGGTGGTGGCCGTGATCGGCGAGGCGGAGGGCGCCGCGGCCGGTCCGAGCGCGGCCGCTCCCGCGCCGCCGCGGGCCGCCTCCCCGGCGCCCGCTTCCGCTCCCGCGGCGCCGCCAGCTCCGGCCGTGGCGCCGGCTCCGCCCGCGCCATCCCCCACCGCGCCATCGGCGGCCGCGCCACCGTCCTCACCCGCGCGGCCGGCCACGCCGTCTTCGCCACCCTCGCCGGCCGCGCTGCCGGGGCCGTCGACGAACACCTACGCACCGTACGTCCCCACGTCCGCCGCGCGCCCGCAGCCGACGTCCGCGCCCACGCCGCCGCCGGCGGCGCCGTCCGCGGAGAAGCCGCGTGCGGACATGACACCGGACGAGCTGCGACAGACGCGCTCGTCGCCGGTGGTGCGCAAGATCGCGGCCGAGCACAACGTGGACATCCGCGAGGTGCCCGGTACGGGGATCGCGGGCCGTGTCACCAAGCAGGACATCCTCGGCCACATCGAGGGCCGGCCGGCGAGTGCGCCGGCTCCTGCCGCGCCGCCGGCGCTGGCGGCGCCGGCGGCTGCGGTCGCGCCTAGCGGTTCCGCCGCCAAGCCCGCCGCGCCCACAGAACGCCCCGCTCCCGCGGCTCCACCTCCGCCCGCTCCCGCCAGCGCGCCGAGCGCGCCTTCGCCACCGTCCGCCGGCTCCACGCCCGCGGCGGCCCCGAGTCGTCCCGCGCCGACTCCGGCGCCCGCACCTTCCGCGCCCGCAACTCCAGCGCCCGCAACTCCAGCGCCCACGCCGGCCACGGGCGCCGTCGCGCCCTTCGTGCCCGCCTACCTGCCCGGCGAGCGGGTCGAGGTCGTGCCCATGTCGCCCATCCGCCGCAAGACGGCGGAGCACATGGTCACGTCCAAGCGGATCTCCGCCCACGTCACCACGGTCTTCGAGATCGAGATGACGCGCATCGACCAGCTCCGCCAGAAGTACCGCCAGCAGTACGAGGAGAAGAGCGGCGTGAAGCTGACGTACATGCCGTTCATCCTCAAGGCGGTGGTGGACGCGCTCAAGGCGTTCCCCGTGCTCAACGCGTCCGTGGAAGGCGACGCGATCGTCTACAAGAAGGACATCAACATCGGCATCGCGGTGGCGCTGGACTGGGGGCTCATCGTGCCCGTCCTGCGCAACGCGGACGAGAAGAACCTGCTGGGCCTGGCCCGCGCGGTCAACGACCTGGCCGAGCGCGCCCGCGCCAAGCGCCTCAAGGTGGACGAGGTCCAGGGCGGGACCTTCACCGTCACCAACCCCGGCGTGTTCGGGAGCCTCTTCGGCACGCCGATCATCAACCAGCCGCAGGTCGCCATCCTGGGTGTGGGCACCATCGAGAAGCGGCCGGTGGTGCGCGACGACGCCATCGCCATCCGGACCATGGCCTACTTCGCGCTGAGCTTCGACCACCGGATCGTGGACGGCGCCGACGCCGACCGGTTCATGGCCCACGTCAAGAAGAGCCTGCAGGAGTTCGACGAGGCGGCGCTCTAGCCTCGCCCCGCCATTGGCCATCGCCGCCCCCGCCTCATCGCAGCACGCGACGCGGCATCTCGAGGTGCGCCGCCTCGGCCGCGTCCCCTACGCGGAAGGGCTCGAGCTGCAAGCGCGACTGGTGGCGGAGCGCCAGGCAGGACGGGTGCCGGACACGCTCCTCCTTCTCGAGCACGACCCCGTCTTCACCCTGGGCCGGAACGCGCGGGCCGAGAACGTGCTGTTCCCGGAAGAGGCGCTGCGCGCGCGCGGGTTCGAGGTGTTCGAGAGCGGCCGCGGCGGCGACGTGACCTACCACGGCCCCGGCCAGGTGGTGGGCTATCCGATCCTCGACCTCGCTCCCGACCGCTGCGACGTGCACCGCTACGTGCGCGACCTCGAGGAGGTGATGATCCGGGCCTGCGCGGACTACGGCGTGGCCGCGTCTCGCCTGGCGGGCATGACGGGGACGTGGGTGGGCGAGCGGAAGGTCGGCGCCATCGGCGTGCGCATCGCGCGCTGGGTCACGTCGCATGGCTTCGCGCTCAACGTGTCCACCGACCTCGCGCCGTTCTCCCTGATCGTGCCCTGCGGGATCCGCGGGCGCGGCGTGACCAGCCTGATGTCATTAGGTCGCTCGGCTACGGTCGCGGAAGTAACCGACCGTCTAGCCATCCACGTCGCTGCGGTATTCGGGCGCGCGTTGTAGCCACCGCTATCGCTTCAGCTTGAGCGTGAGGATGAGCGCGCCGATGCGCTGTCCATCATCGAGGTCTCCTCATCCCTGGTTGCGGCGGCTCTCCGCGAACAGGCGCGCGTTGCGCAAGGCGACCACGAGGAACTCCGCGAGCGTCTCCCCCACCGCCACCGCGTCGAGGTCGAACGCACCCGGCCGCTCGGTCTGGAAATCGATGGCCCCCACGGCCGCGCCCGCTTCGAGCAGCGGGATCACCATCTCGGAATGGGTGCCGGGCACGTCGGGATGGTAATCGGGGTCCTTGGACACGTCGGGCACCACCTGCGGCGCGCGCTTGCGCAACGCACGTCCGATGACTCCTCCCGCCGGTCCCTGCGCGCGCCCCGCGCTGCGGCGCCCCACGCCCTGCCGCCCCGCCCAGCGCCCCACCAGCACGCCCTCGTCGTCGATCACCACCACCGCGACGTAGGTGTGGTTCATGCGCGCCTGGATGGCCTCCGCGGCCTCCTGCATGAGCCGTTCGGGGTCGAGGATGGAGGCGATGCGATGCGCGACGGAGCTGAGCAGCGCGATCTGCTCCGCGCGATGCTGGCTCTGCGCTTCCGAGCGCCGCAGGGCCTCGTTGGCCCGCGCCAGCTCGCGCGCCTTCTCCGCCGACTGCGCGGCCTGCTCCTCGGTCTCCTGCAGGCGGCGCGCCGCCTCCTCCTCGCTCGCGCGCAGCAGCGCTTCCAGCCGGCGCGCGCCCAGCTCCGCCATCGCGCGCTGCGCCTCCGCGCTGCCGTCGCCGGCCGCGCCCGCCGCGGACAGCGCGGCCATCCAGGCCCGGTCGAGCAGGGCGAGCGTCCGCGCGCGCGACTGGAGGCTGACGCCGGCGCGGGCCAGTCGCGCGCCCTCGCGCGCCTCCTCCTCCAGCAGCTCCTCCGCCCCTCCCGCGGCCAGGCGGGCCAGCAGCCCGTCGATCGCGCCCGCGCAGCTGCCGCGCAGGTCGCCCTCCGCCGGCACCTGCGCATCGCTGAGCCCGCGCAGCCAGGCCTCCAGCGCCGCCGCGCGCTGTTCCTCGAGCAGCGGGGCCGCCTTCTGGAGGCTCGCCGCCAGCGGGGTCACGCGCGGTCCCCCTGGAAGACGTGGGCCACTCCGCCGGTGAGCGGTCTCCAGCGCACGGCCGTGAACCCGGCCCGCTCCATCAGCGCGCCGAGCTCCGCGGGGGTCGCGAACCTCTCCACCGACGCGGGCAGGTACGCGTAGGCGCCGCTGTCGCCGCTGATCCAGCCTCCCACGCGCGGCAGCACGTGCCGGGAGTAGGCGCGATAGAGGAGGCCCACGAGGCCGCGCGGCATCGAGAACTCGAGCACCACGGCGCGGCCGCCCACGCGCAGGACGCGGCGCATCTCGGACAGGGCGCGCAGGGGATCGGCCACGTTGCGGATCCCGAAGGCGACCAGCGCGCCGTCGAAGGTGCCGTCGCGCAGGGGGAGCGACTGGGCGTCGCCCGCGATCAGCCGCGCGCGCGGCGACATGCCGCCGCGCGCGAGCTTGCCCGCCGCAAGGGCGAGCATCTCGCCGGAGAAGTCCAGCCCGCAGCCGCGCCCGGCCGAGTCGCGGCCGAGCGCCTCCATGAGCAGGTCCGCGGTCCCCGTGCACAGGTCGAGCACGCGCGCGCCCGGAGGTGCTTGCAGTGCGGCCACCGCCGCGCGCCGCCAGCGCACGTCGATGCCGGCGGAGAGGAGATGGTTCAGGAGGTCGTAGCGCGGGGCGATGCGGTCGAACATCGCCCTCACGGCGGAGGTCTCCGGCGCCCCCGCGGTTGGGGTCGCGCGCGCGCGTCCGAGGGGGGTGGCCACCGTGGTCATTGCGCCCCGCGCCACGCCGAGCGCGGCGGGGGCGGAGCCGCGTCATTCTAAGACGGCGCGGCGGCCCTGTCTCACGCCCTCAGGCGCAGGGCCGCGATGACGAACACGAGGTAACCGACGCTGATCCAGCCGTTGACGGCGAAGAACGCCGCGTCCAGGCGCGAGAGGTCGCCCGGCGAGACCAGCGAATGCTCGTAGACGAGCAGCGCCGCCACCGCCGCCACCCCGGCCAGGTAGACGGGATGGAGAGGGACCAGGACGTAGAGGGTGGCCAGCAGGGCCACCGCCGCCGCGTGCAGGATCCGCGCGGCCAGCAGCGCGCGGCCCACGCCCAGCCGCGCCGGCAGCGACCGCAGGCCCTCGTGGCGATCGAACTCGACGTCCTGGCAGGCGTAGATGGTGTCGAACCCGGCCACCCAGGCCAGCACGGCGAGGGCGAGCACCACCGGCGCGGTGTCGAAGCGCCCGCGCACGGCCAGCCAGGCGCCCACGGGCGCGATGCCCAGGGCGAGGCCGAGCACGAGGTGCGACAGCGACGTGAAGCGCTTCGTGTACGAGTAGCCGAGCACGATGAGCAGGGCGAGCGGCGAGAGGGCCAGGCAGAGCGGGTTGAGCATGGCCGACGCGCCCACCAGCGCCGCCGCGGAGAGCAGGACGAAGAGCCAGACCTCGCGGCGGGAGAGCCGTCCCGTGGGCAGCTCGCGAAGGGCGGTGCGCGGGTTGCGCGCGTCGATGTCGGCGTCGGCCAGGCGGTTGAATCCCATGGCCGCGCTGCGCGCGCCCACCATGGCCACCACGATCCACGGCAGCTCGCGCCAGGGCACGCGGCCACCCGTGGCCACCGCGGCCGAGGCCAGCGCGAAGGGCAGCGCGAAGATCGAGTGTGAGAACCGGATCATGCGGCCGTAGACGATTGCGCGGTCCACCAGCGCCCTCATGCCGCGACACCTTTGGGGTGCGCGTCGCCCGAGAGGAGGAAGGCGAGCGGATCGCGGGTGGAGGCCGACCCCTCGAAGAAGGCGAAGCGCGCGCGCGCGCCGGGCGCGATGCGGCCCAGGTCGTCGAAGCCGAGCGCCTCCGCCCCGCCGCGCGTGGCCGCGCGCACCAGCCATTCGGGCTCCAGCGAAGGGAACGCGCGGTGCAGCGCCAGCACGTCGTCCCACAGGTCGAGGG
>Ga0070698_100002394_pt1 | contig 20660 bp, 17 predicted proteins | sample KBSK1502metaG_FD_65477 | JGI IMG/M metagenome (GOLD analysis project Ga0070698, IMG submission 65477) | Corn, switchgrass and miscanthus rhizosphere microbial communities from Kellogg Biological Station, Michigan, USA - KBS K1-50-2 metaG | ecosystem: Host-associated > Plants > Roots >...
TCCCCGGCCGCGAGGGCGCCGGCGAGGGCGGGGTGGTCGCGCAGCAGCCGCATCCGCCGCACCTCGGCCCGGGCGTCCGGCCGGGTCATGTCCGTCATCGCCGTCAGCCACGCCGCGGACGTGCCGTACCCATCGCCGTCGTGCGCGTCGGCGGCGTCGAACCGGGCCAGCACCGACGCATGCGCGGCGGTGAACTTCGCCCGCACCTCGCCCAGCGACCGCAGCACCGACCCGCAGGAGACGGCGTCCAGGTCGGCCCCGTCCGGGCCGTTCAGGTAGTCCATGACGGCGTTCGCCATCCGCAGCGCCTCCGCGACACTGCCGAACACACGGCCGTCTGCGGTGCACATCCTGAACCACCTCCCCGGGTAACGCCGTAGCCGATCGCCTGCCTCTCATCGCTCGCGCCTTCTTGTGGCCTACCTTTAGGATAGCACAAGTGTTCTAGTTTGTACAACGGATAGCATCAAGTATCGTCAGGAATTCTTGCAGCCCAGCTCACCGTCTGATGGATGACGTGTTGACGCCCGGGTCGCTCGGGTGAGGCGTGAGCGGCGTGGTCTGCACGGTCATCCATGGGTCCAGCGGCAGTGATTCCAGCATCCGCGCTAGCTGGGCGTCGTCCTCGGCCCGCCATAGGCCCAGCGCATGCGAAGCGTCCTGGTCGGACGGCAGCGCCCAGAGCCGGATGAGGTGACCCTGTTCACCGAACTGGCGTGTGCTTCGCGCCTCTCCGTGCGTGGCCTCCTCAACCACGTCGCGCGAAGTACCGTCGGGGATGACGACGGTGAACACCGTCAGGAACTCCGTCCCTGACGGACGTTCCCCGGCCCCACGGTCACGCGGCGCGCCTGGGTCGTTGGGATGCGGTCCCAGCGGGGTGACTTCGTCGATCCGCCATACGCGCAGCGGCATCGACGCCAGGACTCGCTCCAGCTCCTCGCCATCGGCGGCGGCGAACAGGCCGAGCGTGCGCCACTCGCCAGGCGCGAGCGGCGGCCGCCAGAGCCTGAGAACGTGTCCTTGCGCGGCGAGCTCGCGCGTGTGCGCGGCTTCGCGTGCCCGGACCTCGGCCACGGCTTCGTCGGCTGTCCCGGCCGGGACATGAGTGGTCATGGTGACCAAGTACTCCATGATCGGGCCTCTCGCGATCAGGGGTGGCCGGCTCCCTGGCGGGTGAGCAGGTCGATGAGGGCAGCCACCATCTCCAGGTTCGGTGCGGGCACGCCAGTGAGGCGGGCCAGCTCGACGGGCGCCTTGAGCAGCGTGTCCGACTCCAGGGACTTGCCCTCCTCGTAGTCCATCAGCATCGACGTCTTGTGGTCGCCTACCTTCGCGGCGCCTTCGAACCGGCGCTCGATCGAGATCTTGGGCGGGCTGCCGAGGCTGGCGGCGATCTCGGCCGTCTCCCGCATCATGGCGAGCACCAGCTCACGCGTGCCCGGGTGGGCGGCGATCTCGCCCATCGTCGCGCGAGTCAGGACGCTGATCGGGTTGAACGCCACGTTGCCGAGCAGCTTGAGCCAGATATCGGAGCGCAGGTTCTTCTCGACGGGGCACTTCAGGCCGCCGGCGGTCATCGCCTGGCTGAACGCGGTGCAGCGGCCGGAGATCGTGCCGTCCGGCTCCCCGATGGAGAACCGGGTCCCCTCGACGTGCCGGATCACCCCGGGGGACTCGATCTCGGTCGAGCTGTAGACCACGCAGCCGATGGCGTGCGCGGGCGGGATCACGGCGGAGACCGCGCCGCCCGGGTCGACCGCCTCGACGCGGCGGCCCTCATAGGGGCCGGGCAGGCCATAGAAGTACCACCACGGGATGCCGTTCTGCGCGGCGACGACGCCGGTGCCGGGTCCCAGCAGCGGTTTCAGCAGCGGCCCCGCGTCGGCGTAGCTGTACGCCTTCAAGCCGAGGAACACGATGTCGACAGGGCCGATCTCGCCAGGATCGGCCGTCGCGTGCGGCTTCGCGTGGAAGTCCCCGCGCGGGCTGAGCACGGTGACGCCGCGCTCCCGCATCGCCTCCAGATGCTGTCCGCGCGCGATCAGGTGGACCTCCGCGCCGCCGCGGTCCAGTGCCGCGCCGACGTACGCGCCGATCGCCCCGGCGCCGACGACCGCGACCTTCACCGGGCCACCAGCCCGGCCAGGTTGCGCCGCTGCACCTTGCCCGTCGGTCCCTTCGGGATCTCCGGCAGGATCGTCACCAGGGCCGGGCGCTTGAAGGCGGCCAGGCGATCCGCGCAGTGCGCGGTGAGCTCCTTAGGGGTGGCCTCGCCCTGGAGCACGACAACGGCGCCCACTTGCTCGCCGTACTTCTCGTCGGGCACCGGGTACACCGCGGCCTCGGCGACCGCGGGATGGCTGAGCAGCGCCTCCTCGACCTCGTAGGGCGAGATCTTCTCTCCTGCCCGGTTGATGAGCTCCTTCACCCGGCCCACGAGGGTGAGGTAGCCGTCCGCGCTGAGCTTGCCGACGTCGCCGGTGCGGAACCAGCCGTCGCGGAACGAGGCGGCGGTCGCGGCCGGGTTGTCGAGGTACTGGTCGACGACGGACGGGCCGCGCACCGCTACCTCGCCGTCCTCCCCGGCCTGCACCGGCCGCCAGTCATCGTCGAGCGGGGTGATCTCGACGCCGGTCGCCTGTCCGACCGTGCCCGGCCGGCGTTCGGCGGGCGGCAGCGGGTTCGACGACATCTGATGGGCCGCCTCTGTCATCCCGTACGCCTCCACGAGCGGGGCGCCGATCGCATCCTCGTAGCGCCGCCACAGGACCGTGGGCAGCGGCGCCGAGCAGGAGCGGACGAACCTGAGGTTGTGCCGTGGCGCCTGGGGCAGTTCGAGGGCCCGCGTGAGCAGCCGCGCGTGGATGGTCGGGACCGCCGTGTACCAGGTCGCGCCGAGGCTGGCGACGTCATCCCAGAACGTGGACGGCCGGAACCGCGGCAGCACGACGGTGCCGCCGGTCGACAGCGTGGCCAGCACCGTGGCGACCAGGCCGTGCACGTGGAACAGCGGCATGACGCACATCGTCACGTCGTCGCCGTGCAGCCCGTAGCCCTGTGCGATCACGCCCGTCGACGCGATGAGGTTGCGTTGCCGGATCGGCACGGTCTTCGGCTTGCTAGTGGTGCCGCTGGTGTGCAGCAGCAGCGCCAGCGCGCCGGGATCGCCGGCGTCCTCGATCGGCTCGCCGGCCTCGTCGTCGACCTGCAGGAGAGCGTCCCGCAGGCCCATCGAGCTGGCGGCCACCTGGGTCTCGGCGGCGGCCGTCGCGGCCGCGGCCGAGCCGTCGTGCAGCAGCCGGGTGACGCGCAGGTCATCCAGCTCAGCGGTCATCTCGGCGACCCCCAGCGCGGGGTTCAGCGGTGCCGCCGCCGCACCGCGGGCGGCGACTGCGAGGAAGGCGATGACCAGCGCCGGGCCGTTGGCCGCGACCAGCGCGACCCGGCCGCCTTCCCGCACGCCGAGCGCGGCCAGCCGCCCGGCACCCCGGTCGAGCGCGCGTTGCAGCTCGGCGTAAGAAAGGGATGCTCCGGACTCGGGGACCACCAGGGCGGGGTGATCGTCGGACCGCGTGACCAGCTGGCGGAGGGTGGGGGATGTGGTGACGGTCATGCCCCAGTTTCTCCCCACCTCCGCCCGGTGGAAGCGCGGGGGCGGCCATCTGACAAAGGGGTAGGGCGGCGCTTCCGCGCAGTGATGACAGAAGCTGACATCAGATGCTAAGCTGACGACAGTGACTGACATCAGATCTCCACACGAAAGGTCGGGCACATGCGCGTCTTCGTCACCGGAGCATCCGGCTGGGTCGGGTCCGCCGTCGTTCCCGAGCTCATCGAGGCCGGGCACGAGGTCACCGGCCTCGCCAGGTCCGACGCCTCGGCCGGCGCCCTGACCGCGGCGGGAGCGCGAGTGCGCCGCGGTTCCCTCGACGACATCGACAGCCTCCGCGCTGGCGCGGCCGACGCGGACGGGGTCATCCACCTGGCGTTCATGCACGATTTCGGCGACTTCGCCGCGGCGGCCGCGGCCGACCTCAACGCCGTCCAGGCGATGGGCGATGTTCTCGCCGGCACCGGCGGGCCGCTGGTGATCGCGTCGGGGACGCTCATGCTCGCGATGATCGCTCCTGGGCGGCTCGGCACCGAGGACATCGTGGCCAGCCCTGAACAGGCCGCCGCCCCGCGGATCGCGTCGGAGCTCGCGGTGCTCGCCATGCCGGAACGCGGGGTGCGTACCTCCATCGTCCGCCTCTCGCCGACCGTGCACGGTACCGGTGACCGCGGCTTCGTCCCGCGCCTCATCGACATCGCCCGCGACAAGGGCGTCGCGGCCTACGTCGGTGACGGAGCCAACCGCTGGCCGGCGGTGCACCGGCTCGACGCGGCGCGGCTGTTCCGGCTGGCGCTGGAGAAGGCGCCCGCGGGGTCGGTGCTGCACGCGGCCGGCGATCCGGGCGTCCCCTTCACGGAGATCGCCGACACTATCGGCGGGCAGCTCGGCATCCCCGTGACGAGCATCTCCGCGGACGAGGCGGACGCGCATTTCGGCTTCCTCGGCGGCTTCGTCCAGCTCGACAACCCGACGTCAACCGAACTGACGCGGCAGCGCACGGGGTGGCAGCCAGCGCACCCCGGCCTGATCGCCGACCTCAAGGAGGGGCACTACTTCGCGACCGGGCCGGGCTCGAAGTACTAGGGAGTGCGGGGCACCGCGCCACTAGGGAGTGCGGGGCACTACGCGGCCGCGGGTGATCTCCGCGATCGCCGCCCAGTCCAGGTCCTCGCCGAGCTCCGCGATCGAGGTCTCGAAGATCTCCCGCAGCAGCGGCCCGCTGGGCAGCTCGACACCGGCGTCGGCGGCGGCCTGGACAGCGAGCATCACGTCCTTCAGGCCAAGAACCGTGGTGAACCCTGGCGGCGTATAGCTGCCGCGCGCGATGGCGTCGCCGTAGCCGCCGTAGACCACGCCAGGGAAGATGCTGTCGTTGATCATCTGGACGAACTGGCCGGTGTCCAGGCCGTAGCGCTCGAGCAGCGTGATCGACTCGGCGAGCGCTTGCAGCGCGTGGGCGATGAGGAAGTTCACCGCGATCTTGGCCACGTTCGCGGCCGGCGCGGAGCTGCCGTACTGCCAGACCCGGCGGCCCATGACCTCGAGCATCGGCATCGACGCCTCGACCGCCTCCGGCGTACCCGCGGCCAGGATCGTGAGCGCGCCCGCGGCGGCCGCGTTCGGCCGCCCGATCACCGGGGCGGAGACGTAGCCGTACCCGGCCGCCGCGGCCTGGGCGGCGAACTCGCCGGCCGCCCTGGCGCTGATCGTCGCGTGGTTGACGTGGTTGAAGCCCGGCGGCACCGCGCTCAGCAGCCCGGGCGGCAGGACCGCGCGCACCACGTCCTCGTTGGCGAGCATCGAGAACAGGTGGCCGGCGGCGACTGCCTCTTCAACTGAGTCCGCGCGGGTCGCGCCGTCAGCGACCAGTTCGTCGACGTGGCCGGCCGTACGGCTCCACACCGTGACGTCGTAGCCGGCCTCGACAAGCCTGCGGGCCATAGCCGAGCCCATGTGCCCCAGCCCGATGAAACCGACCCGCTTACGGTCCGGGATGCCGCTGTCGGCCGCTTCCGTCATGCGTGAACTCCTTACGGTCGTCTGGGGGCCCGGTCCCGTCGGGGCGCGGACTGCCTCCAGGGTGACATGCCTACCGCTTTCCGCTTTCCGGGACCCGCGCTTATCCTTTCCTTAACTGCCGTACGTAGCGTAGAGGTCATGGGTCGCGAGCCTGCTGGTGCCGAGAGCGTCGGACCGCGTCCGCCCGAGACTCGCGGATCGCGACGCCGACTCGCCGCCGGGCTGGCCGGCGTGGTCGTGCTGCTCGTGGTGATCGCGGTGCTGGCGACCTTGCTGGTTCGTACGCCTGCCGCGACACCCGCCGCGGCCGCGGCGCCGCAGCCGACCCCGACGGCGGCACCCACCCTGACCGTGCCCGCCATCTACCAGCGGGTCTCGCCGTCCGTGGTGCTTGTCCGCGCCAGCAGGAAGCTCGGGACCGGCGTCATCGTGGCAGACAACGGCACGATGCTGACCGCCAACCACGTCGTCACCGGCGGCAGTGCCATCACGGTCACCTTCGCCGACGGCACCACGACGACGGCGACCGTCGCCGCCGCCAACCCGAAGATGGACATCGCCGTGCTCGTCCCCGCGAAGCTGCCCCAGGTCGTCGTGCCCGCCAACCTGGGCGGCGGCGCCAACGTGGGCGCTCAGGTCGTTGCCATAGGGAATCCGCTCGGCCTGACCGACAGCGTGTCCTCTGGCGTGGTCTCCGGTCTCGACAGGACCGCCGACACCGACGCCGGCAGGTTCTCCGGGCTCATCCAGTTCGACGCGTCGGTCAACCCGGGCAGCTCAGGCGGCCCGTTGCTGGACGCGCATGGTCTTGTCATCGGGATCGTCGTCTCCATCGCCGTCCCCGGCGGCGAGGACGCGTTCGCCGGCATCGGGTTCGCGGTGCCGATCGGCACCGCGCTCGGCGGCGGCGGCACAGGGCCAGGGAAGGGGCCGCAGATATGACCGACGCAGCATCCTCCAAACCAACGTCCGCCAACCCGCTGCAACCGGTGCTCTTCGAGGTCAAGCGCACTATCGTCGGCCAGGACGTGCTGCTCGAGCGGATGGCGGTCGCGCTGCTGTCTGGCGGGCACCTGCTGGTGGAGGGCGTCCCCGGGCTGGCCAAGACGCTGTCCGTCAAGTCGCTGGCCGCGGCGATCGGCGGGGAGTTCCAGCGGATCCAGTTCACGCCCGACCTGGTGCCCGCCGACCTGACAGGGACGCGGGTCTACCACCAGCACACCGGGGAGTTCCACACCCAGCTGGGGCCGGTCTTCACGAACCTGCTGCTCGCCGACGAGATCAACCGCGCGCCCGCCAAGGTGCAAAGCGCCCTGCTCGAAGTGATGCAGGAGCACCAGGTGACGATCGCCCGCGAGACCTACCCGGTACCCGAGCCGTTCCTCGTCATGGCGACGCAGAACCCGATCGAGTCAGAAGGCACCTATCCGCTGCCCGAGGCGCAGGTCGACCGGTTCATGATGAAGGTCGTCGTCGGCTACCCGAGCGCCCACGAGGAGCACGCGATCGTCGACCGCTCGCTGCGCCCCGCCGAGCCAGTCCGCGCGATGCTCACCCCGGCGGAACTGATCGGCATGCAGGAGCGGGTGCGGGACATCTACGTCGATCCCGCCGTGGTCGACTACGCCGTGCGCCTGGTGACCGCCACCCGGCTGCCGGTGAACGCCGGGCTCGACCTGAAGCGGTACATCAGCTACGGGGCGAGCCCGCGCGCCTCGATCGCGCTGGTGACGGGCGCCCGCGCGCTCGCGTTCACCCGCGGCCGCGGCTACGCGCTGCCCGCCGACGTCGGCGAGATCGCCCTCGACGTGCTGCGGCACCGCATCGTGCTGTCGTATGAGGCGCTCGCCGACGACGTCAGCGCCGACGCCCTCATCACGCAGGTGCTCGACGCCGTCGCCGTGCCCGAGGTCGTCCTGAGCGGCCGCTGAGCCCATGCCTACCCCGTCCGCCCCCGCGCGCTCCCCGCGAACCGCCCACGAACGGCTGCTGCTCCGGCTGGAATGGCGGGTCGTCCGCCGCCTCGACGGACGCCTGGCAGGCGGCTACCGCACCGCGCACCGGGGAACCGGAACCGACCTCGCCGGACTGCGCGACTACGCCGAGGGCGACGACGCCCGGCACATCGACTGGAACGTCACCGCCCGGCTGAACGAGCCGCAGCTTCGCCTGTTCAACGAGGACCGCGAGCTGATGGTGTGGCTGGTGCTGGACCGGTCCGCGTCGATGACGGTCGGCGCGCCAGGGCGCGGCAAGCACGACGTGGTCAGCGAGCTCGCCCTGGTGCTCGCCCGGCTGTTCGGCCGGGGCGGGAACAGGGTCGGCGCGCTGCTGTACGACGTGCCAGGCGGCCAGGTGCGCACCGTGCCGCCGGGCACCGGGCGCAGGCACGCGCTGCGCATCGGCGCCGAGCTGGCCAGGACAGAGCTCGCGAGGACTGAGCTCGCCACGACCAACGGCGGCGGCCGGCGGCGCGGCACGACCGACCTGGCGGCGATGCTCGACGCGGTCGCCAAGCTCGCCAGGCGGCGCGCCCTCATCGTGGTCATCTCCGACTTCATCGGCGACGGCGACTGGGAACGGTCGCTGCTGCGCCTGGTGCCGCGGCACGAGGTCGTCGCGCTGCGCGTCGTCGACACCGCCGACGACGAGCTGCCCGACGCCGGCCTCGTCGTGGTCGAAGACGCCGAGACCGGGGAACAGCTCATCATCGACTCCGGCGACCCGCTGCTGCGCGCGCGGGTACGCACGGGTGTCGAGGAACGCGATGCCCGCCTCGCCGCGGGAATGCGCAGGGCGGCGGTGCCGCTGCACCGCATCGGCACGAGTGCCGACCTGGCCACGGCGCTGATCGAGGTCGTCGCGAGCACCGGGCGCAGGCGCGCATGAGCTTCGCCGATCCCGTGCTGCTCGCCGTCGGCCTGCTCGTGGCCGTGGCCCTGGCGTGGGCCGCAGTCGTCGTCGCGCGGCGGCGGGCCGCCGCGCTGGCCGCGGCCGGGGTAACGCCGTCTGGCCGCGGCGGACGGCGCGAACGCGGCCGGACGGCGGGCGTGTGGTGCACGATCGCCGGCGTCGCGGTGCTGGCGATCGCCGTCGCCGGGCCGGCGGCGTCCGTCCCGGTGTCGCACGCCTCCGGCACCGTCATCATCGCCATGGACGTTTCCGGCAGCATGACCGCCACCGACGTGACGCCGAACCGTCTCGTCGCCGCGAAGCAGGCGGCGGTGTCGTTCATCAACGCGCAGCCGTCCAGCGTGGACATCGGCGTCGTCGCGTTCCAGCGGGGCGGCCTCGAGGCCGCGCTGCCCACCGCCGACCACGCGACAGCCGCGGCCGCGGTGCGCCGGCTGGCGCCCGGCGGCGGCACATCGCTCGCCGACGCCATCCTCGCCTCGCTAGCCGCGATCACGCACAGGACGGTCGTCCTCGGCCGCAACGGGAGCGTCCCGGCCATCGGCTTCTGGCCGTCGGCCACGATCGTGCTGTTCTCCGACGGGCAGGACGAGGCGGGCGGCGGCGGCGACACGACCGCCGCCGGGGCCGCCGCCGTCGCCCAGAAGGCCGGCGTGCACATCGACACCGTCGGGGTGGGCACCGCCGCGGGCACCACCGTCGACGTGGACGGCTACCACCTGTTCACCGCGCTCAACGAGGCCACGCTCAAGTCGATCTCGCGGGCCACCGGCGGCGCGTACCACCCGGCGTCGGACGCGAGCCAGCTCAACGGGATCGCCTCGTCGATCAACCTCAGGCTCACCGTCACCAACCAGCCGCTGCCGCTGGCCGGCGCGTTCATCGCGCTGGCGATCGCGCTGCTCGTCGCCGGCGCCGTGCTCACCGTGACCAGGACGGGGCGGGTGGTCTGAGTGTCCTTCTCCTGGCCGTGGGCGTTGTTCGCGCTCCTCGTCATCCCGCTGGTACTCGCCGCCTGGTGGCTGACCAGGCGGCGGCGCAAGCGCGCCGCGGTGCGGGTCACGTCGATCGCGCTCGTCGCCGCGGCCCTGCCAGGCCGCTCGCGCTGGCGGCGCCGGGTTCCCGCGGGGCTGCTGGCGGCGGGTCTCGCCGTGCTCGCGGTGGGCGCCGCCCGCCCGCAGGCGACCGTGCCCGTCGCGTCGTCGAGCGCGACGATCATGCTCGCGCTGGATGTCTCGGGCTCTATGTGCTCAACGGACGTGAAGCCGAACCGGATCACCGCGGCCGAGAACTCCGCGGGCACCTTCATCAGGTCCCAGGCGGGCGGGCCGCGGATCGGCCTCGTCGTCTTCGCGAGCACCGCCGTCGTGATCGTCCCGCCGACCACGAACACGCAGCAGCTGCTCACCGCGCTCGAGGGCCTCACCACCGACGACGGCACCGCGATCGGCGAGGGCATCCTGACGTCGCTCGACGCCATCGCGCAGGTAGACCCGTCGGTCGCGCCGACGGGCGCGACCGTCTCCCGTAACGTGAAGGCAGGCTACGCGGACGCCGTGATCGTCGTGCTCACCGACGGCTCGAACAACCGGGGCGTCGCCCCGCAGACCGCCGCGAAGGAGGCCGCCGCCCGAGGCGTGCGCGTCTTCACGATCGGCTATGGCACGGACAACCCGGCGCCGCTGGCGTGCGGCTCCGGGCAGTTCGGCGGCTTCGGCGGCGGGGGCGGCGGTTTCGGCGGCGTCGGCTTCGGCGGCGGCGGGTCTGGCGGGGCAGGCAACCCGTTCGAGGCCGACTACGGCGCGCTGATGCGGATCTCGCATACCACCGGCGGCTCGTTCTACCGCGCGCAAGACGCCGGCCAGCTCAGCAGTGCCCTGAACCACCTGCCCGCGGCCTTCACGATCGTCCGCAAGCACCTCGACCTGGCGGCCTGGTTCGCCGCCGGCGGCGGCCTGCTCGTCGCCGCGGCGGTGGCGCTCTCGCTGTGGTGGAACCGGACCCGGCGCGCGCGCCTGCCCGGGTCGCCGGTCACTGACCGGCGCGCCTAGCTGGTGATAACCGCCGACGAGACCGGCCTGCCCTATGCTGATCCGCCCGGCTCTGATTCACTTCTGTTCCGTGCAGAGCATCGATGAGTTCGTCACCGGGCAGCTGGCTGCCTGGGAGGTCCGGGGGTGCGCCGTCGCCGCCGTCAGGGACGGGGACGTGGTCCTCGCGACCGGCTGGGGCCGCCGTGACCAGGCGGCGGAAACGCCGGTCACCAAGGACACGCTGTTCGCCATCGGGTCGGTCACGAAGGCGTTCACCGTCGCGGCGGTGGGCGCCCTCGTCGACGACGGCCTCCTGGAGTGGGATCACCCGCTTCAGGACTTCCTGCCCGGCCTGCGGCTGCACGACCCCGTGGTGACCGACCGGGTGACGATCGCCGACCTGCTGGCACACCGGTCCGGGCTGCCCCGCCACGACCTGACCTGGATCGGCCACCCGGACCGGTCCCGCGCCGACCTGGTGCGGCGGCTGCGGTTCCTGCCGCTCAGCAGGGACCTGCGCCAGCAGTTCCAGTACTGCAACCTCGGCTACCTGGTGGCCGGGCACCTCGTCGAGGTGCTGTCCGGCATGCCGTGGGAGGAGTACGTGCGGTCCCGGCTGCTGACGCCGCTCGGGATGAGCCGCTCCAACCTGTCGGTCGGCGAGCTGCTCAGCGACCCGGACCACGCCACTGCGTACGAGCGCCGTTCCGGTATCGTGGTCCCGGTGCCGGCGCGGCCGGTGACCGCCCTGGCGCCGGCGGGCGCCATCAATTCCTGTGCTGCCGACATGACCCGCTGGCTGCTGGCCCAGGTGGGCGGTCCTGTGCCCGGCCAGGTGGACGGCCAGACGGTCATGTCGCCTGCCACGGTGGCGCTGCAGCACACCCCGCACACGCTGATACCCGAGGACCCGACCTTCCCCGCCTCGACCCGGCACGCCTACGGGCTGGGCTGGATGATCGGCCGGTACCGCGAGCACCGGGTCGCCGAGCACGGCGGCGGCATCGACGGGTTCCAGACCGAGTGCATGCTGCTGCCCGACGACGGCATCGGCGTCGTGGTGCTGACCAACACCTCATCGAGCGCCATGGCGCCGGTCGTCGCCTACCGGGTGCTCGACGAGCTCCTCGGGCTGGAGCCGCTTGACTGGTTCGGGCAATTCAAGCCGCGCTTCGACGCGGCCATGGGCGGGATGCGCGAGGCCCGCGGCGTCCGCCGGGTCGTCCCCGGCGCCGCGGTGCCCAGGCCGCTCGCCGCCTACGCCGGCGACTACGAGCATCCCGGCTACGGCGTGCTCAGCATCACCACCGACGGGGAGACCCTGCGGCCACGGCTGGGCACGCTGGACCTGAGCATGGCCCACCGGCACTACGAGACGTTCGACCTCGAATGGCACGAGCTCGGCGACCAGTCGCATATCTTCCCGCTCATGTTCCTGTCCGACGCGGACGGCGACATCACGGGCCTCACCGTCCCGTTCGAGCCGTCCGTCGGCGCGCTGCGGTTCGACCGGCTCCCCGACGCCCCGGCCAGGGACCCCGAGGTGCTGCGGCGGCTGTCCGGCACGTACGCGATGGGCCCGGTCGAGATCGTGGTCGCCCTGCAAGGTGACCGCGTGCTGACCGTGGCGGCCCCCGGCACCTCGCCGCTGGAACTCGAGCCGGGGCATGGCCTGCGCTTCGGCGTCAAGGGCCAGCCGGCCATCACCGTCGAGTTCGAGCTCGACGACACCGGCACGGTCACGCGCCTGGTCGCCCAGCCGCTAGGCATATTCCTCCCGAAGCCGTTAACCTAGAACGAGCATTCGAGACAGTCAGCGCAAAGGAGCGGGCGAAGCGAAACAGCGGGCGACCAGGACGGCGACGGAGCGGCTGCGGACGCGGCAGGAGGTTCAGCTCGCGGCCGCGCTGTTGCGCGCGGACCGGCCGATGGCGGCCGCCTGGTGGGTCCTGCTCGGCGCGCGTGGGCTGCTGCCCGCCGTGTTCTCCGTGGTCACCGGCGTGCTGGTGGCGGCGGTCCAGCACCGCGTCAGCCTGGCGGCGCCGCTGGTTGTCGTGGGCGTCGTGTTCATCCTCATGCAGGTCCTCGGGCCGCTGCACACGTCGCTGTCCGCCAACCTCGGCGACAGGACCGCTGCCTGGCTGTACGACGAGCTGACCGGCGCCTGCGTCGCCGTGCCGGGGATCGGCCATCTGGAAGACCCCGAGCTCGCCAACGACCTCCAGGTGGCCAGGGACTTCGACCGCGGCATGACCGCTCCCCCGCTGTCCACCTCGCTGGACTTCATCGCCAGCGGCCTGATGGACATGGTGGCGGGCGTCGCCCAGGCCTGCGTGCTGTTCGGGTTCGCCTGGTGGGCGCCGCCGGTGCTGGCCGGCGCCTGGCTCGCCACGCACTGGCTGCTGCGCGAGAGCGCCGTGTGGAAGGACCGCAACACCGACGAGGTGCGGCAGGCGCACCGGGACGCCGACTACGCCTTCCGGCTGGCCGTCGACCCGCCGGCCGCCAAGGAGGTGCGGATCTTCGGGCTGCCCGACTGGGTGCTGGAGCGTTTCCTCACCAGCCGGCGCCACCTGCACCGGCTGCAGTACGAGGCGACCCGGATGCGCGAGCGCTCGGTGCTCGCCAGCCTCGCGATCGTGCTGGCGGCCAACGGGCTCGTGCTCTGGATGCTCGGGTCCGCCGCGCTGGACCACCGGCTCTCCCTCGGCGCGCTCGTCGCGTACGCGTCGGCGGTCGCGGGCGCGTCCATGATCGCGTTCGGCGGGCTGAACTGGGCGCTGGACGGCACCGCGGCACCCGTCGCGGCGGTCGCCCGGCTGAAGGCCGCGATGAGCACGGCCGGCACCGTCACCGAACGGGGGCGTGGCCCGGCAGACGGCATGCCCAGCCAGAACATCGCGTTCCGCGACGTGACCTTCGCCTACCCGGCCGCCCCAGGCCGCCCCGTCCTGCGGAACTTCAGCCTGGAGATCCCCGCGGGCAGCTCGCTCGCCATCGTCGGCCAGAACGGAGCGGGCAAGACCACCCTCGCCAAGCTCCTGTGCCGGCTGTACGACCCGCAGTCGGGCGCGATCGAGGCCGACGGCACCGACCTGCGGGACCTGGACCTCGAATCGTGGCGGCGGCGGGTCACCGCCGTGTTCCAGGACTTCACGCGGTTCGAGCTGACCGTCAGGGAGAACGTCGTCCCGCGGCAGACCGCGGACGGACGTCGCCCTGAGGCGCTCGATGACGCCGTCAGGACGGCCCTGGACGAGGCGGGCGCGACGGGCCTGGCCGGCCTGGATACGCCGCTGGCCAAGGGCTACGCGGGCGGCACCGACCTGTCGGGCGGCCAGTGGCAGCGCGTCGCCCTCGCCAGGGCGCTGGCCTCCGTCCGGCTCGGCGCCGGCCTCGTACTGCTCGACGAGCCGACGGCGCAGCTCGACGTCCGCGGCGAGATGGAGATCTTCGAGCGGATCCTCGCCGCGACCAGGCAGTGCACGACCATTCTCATCTCGCACCGGTTCTCCACCGTCCGGCACGCCGACCGGATCGCGGTCGTCGAGGACGGCCAGGTCGTCGAGGACGGCAGCCACGACGAGCTGATGGAGCTGCGCGGCCGCTACTGGCGGATGTTCTCGCTGCAGGCGCAGCGGTTCGCTACCGGAACGCCGGAGGAAGGCGAGGAGGAGGTGACGTTCGATGTCCTCTCATGAGCGGCTGCGCCGGTCCCCAGGCGCCGGAGACGAGCTGCCACCCGGGCTCTCGGCCATGTGGCGGCTCTGCCGCCTCGGGTTTCACTACGAGCCGGCGCTGATGGGCACCGCCTTCGTGCTCGCGCTCGCCGCGGCGCTGCCCGACGCGCTGCTCGCGGTCTGGTTCACGCTGCTCGGCAAGGGCCTGCTCGAGAACAACCCCGGCCTGCTGCGGTTCGCCATCGTGGCGCTCGCGGTCTCCGTGGTGGCGACCTGGCTGCTGCAGACCGTGTCCAACAGGATCCAGCGGCGCTTCAGGGACAAGGTCACGATCGCCCTGGAGTCCCACGTGGCGCGGTTGCAGGCGACCATCGACACGATCGCGCACCAGGAGCGGCCGGAATACCTGGACCGGCTGTACGTGCTGCGGGAGCAGATCTTCACCCTCGACCACATGTACTACTCGGTGTTCTCCACGGCGGGCTGGATCCTGCGGCTGGCCATCACGGTGGCGCTGCTCGCCACCGTGAACCCGGTGCTGATCCTGCTGGTGCTGTTCGCCGTCCCGACGGTCGCGGCCACCTCCTGGCGCCCGGTCGTCGAGCGCACCGCACAGGAGCGCGGCGCGCAGGCCGACCGGCTCGCGCGGCACCTGTTCACGCTGTCCACCACCGCCTCGCCGGGCAAGGAACTCCGGGTGCTCGGCATCGGCCCCGCGCTGGCGCAGCGCCGCCGGGCATCATGGGAAGACTGGTACGGCCCGGTCGGCGCCGCCAGGACACGGTCCGCGGCCTGGTACGCGGTCGGCTGGGCGATCTTCGGGCTCGGCTACACCGGGGCGATCGCGGCGGTCACCGCGGGGCCGCACGCGTCGGCCACGTCGGCGATCCTCGTGCTGACCGCGGGCGCGCGGCTGTCCTCCTACGTCGGCGCCACGGTCAGCGAGATCGGCTTCCTGCGCGGCACCTGGATGGACGGCGCGAGGCGGCTGGCCTGGCTCGAGGACTACGCCGCCGCCGTCGCGCAGGACGCGGACCTGCCCGCCCCCGGCAGCATCACGGAGGGCATCAGGTTCGAGCACGTGACGTTCCGGTACCCGGGGTCTGACCGGGCCGCGCTGGACGACGTCGACTTGTTCCTCCCGGCCGGCTCCGTGGTCGCCGTCGTCGGCGAGAACGGCGCGGGCAAGACCACGCTCGTCAAGCTGCTCGCGAAGCTGTACGCCCCCTCCGCGGGCCGCATCCTGATCGACGGCGCGGACCTGGCCCGCGTCGACTCCGCGCGGTGGCGGGACCGGCTGGCCGGGGCGTTCCAGGACTTCTTCCGCTTCGAGTTCCTCGCCGGGCAGACGATCGGCGTCGGCGACCTGCCGCGGCTGGACGTGGAGCCCGCGGTCGTCGCCGCCACCGACCGCGCCGGGGCGCGGGACCTCGTCGACGGCCTGCCCGCCGGGCTGCGCACCCAGCTGGGGCCGACCTGGGCCGACGGCGTCGACGTCTCCTACGGCCAGTGGCAGAAGCTCGCGCTGGCCCGCGGCTTCATGCGCGACGAGCCGCTGCTGGTGGCGCTGGACGAGCCGACCGCCGCGCTCGACGCCGAGACCGAGCACCAGCTGTTCGAGCGGTACGCCAGCCGGGCGCGCGAGGCGCGGCGGAACGGCAGCGTGACCATCCTCGTGTCACACCGGTTCAGCACCGTCCGGATGGCCGACCTCATCGTGGTCCTCGACGGCGCGCGGGTCGCGGAGACCGGCAGCCACGACGAACTGCTGGCCAGGGGCGGCCGGTACGCCGAGCTGTACCAGATCCAGGCGCGCGCCTACCAGTAACGCCGCAGGCGAACCCTCCAGAGCCGGAACCGTACGTTCGGAAAAAACAAAAGCATTATCCCGAACGGACCTGTCGTGACTCCGCGACCTTCATGACCGCGTTTCGTCGATGCGGCGCTGGAGGTAGCGGCGTTCCGGGACGCTGGCGGCGAGATCCAGGGCGCGGCGGTAGGCGGCGCGGGCTTCCGCCTGGCGGCCCATCCGGCGCAGCAGTTCACCGCGGGTCGAGTGCCAGTACTGGTATCCGTCGAGGTCCAGGGCGTCGACGATCGCGAGCGCGGCCGCGGGGCCTTCGGCCTCGGCGACCGCGACCGCGCCGTTGAGCCGGACAACCGGCGAGCCGGTGACCGCGGCGAGTTCCCGGTACAGCGCGGCGATCCGCGGCCAGTCGATCCAGTCCTCGGTCTGCAGCGCCGCGATGTTCGCCTGCAGGGCGTACGGGCCGTTCGTGCCGGCCGTGCGCGCGGCGAGCGCGCTGCCCGCCAGCAGCTGCTCCCAGTTCCACAGCGACCGGTCCTGGTCCGGTAGCAGCACGAGGTCGTCGCCGCGGAACCGCGCCGCCCGCCGCGAGTCGTGCAGCAGCATGAGCGCGAGCAGGCCCAGTACTTCCGGCTCGTCGGGCAGCAGGGCCGCGAGGATCTGGGCAAGGCGGATCGCCGCCGCGGCCAGGTCGGTCTCGGCTTCGCTGGCTGTCGCGGCCGGCTGGCCGTATCCCTCGTTGAAGATCAGGTAGAGGACGGCGAGGGCGGCACCGAGCCGTTCCGGCAGCATCCGGTCCGGCGGGACGCGGAACGGGATGCCCGCGGCCTTGATCTTGATCTTCGCCCGGGTGAGGCGGCGCTTCATCGTCTCGGCGGGGACCAGGAACGCGCGGGCGATCTGCTCGGTCGCCAATCCGGCGACGGCGCGCAGCGTCAGCGCCACCTGGGCCTCGGGGGCGAGCGCCGGGTGGCAGCACAGGAAGATCAGCTCGAGGCGTTCGTCGCGGAAGTCCTGCGCGGTGTCTGTGTGGTCCGGTTGCTGGTTCGCGCCTCGTTCGGTGGCTTCGAGCAGGCGCAGCTTGTCGGCGAGGACGCGATCCCTGCGGAGCCGGTCGATCGCCTTGCGGCGGGCCGTCGTCACCAGCCAGGCCGCCGGGTTGTCCGGCACACCGTCCAGCGGCCAGCGCTGCGCGGCGACCGCGAACGCCTCCGCGGCGGCGTCCTCGGCGAGGTCGAAGTCGCCGAGGACGCCGATCAGCGAGGCCAGCACGCGGCCCCACTGTTCGCGGAAGATCTCCTCGATCAGGGCTGTCTCGATCAGGGCTGCCTCGATCAATCGCCGGGTAGGAGGGGCCTGATCTCGACCACGCCGCCGAACCGCAGGGCCGGGATGCGGGCGGCGATCTCGGCCGCCGCGTCCAGGTCATCGGCTTGGGCGAGGTAGAACCCGGCGAGGTACTCCTTGGTGTCGGCGAACGGCCCGTCGGTGACGAGCGGATGCCCGTCCCGCAGGCGCACCGTGGTCGCGGTCTCCGGCAGCTGCAGGCCGGCCCCGCCGGTGACCCCGGGATCGTCCCGCAGCGCCCAGTACTCCCGGCTCAGCGCCTCGAGTTCTGTTGGGCTGAGCGCGTCCGTGTCGCCGACCTGGTTGTAGATCAGCAGGGCGTACTGCATGTCTGCTCCATCCTGTTGGTGAGCTGCTTCATGCATACCCGACGAACAGGACCCCGCGCTGGGGACACCCGTGGCGATCCGGTCAGCTTCAGGCGTGGCAGCCGGCCAGCGCCGGCTCGAGGTCCGGGTCGCTCTCCGGCTCGACGTCCGGCTCGACGTCCGGCTCTGGTGCCGGTGACGGCACGGGTCCCTCGGGCGGCGGGGACTGTCCGAGGCGGGCCAGGCAGGCGAGCGCGAGGCTGGTGACGAGCACGGCGGCCGCGGCGGCGACGCCGCCCAGCACGCCGGTCCGCGGCGTTTGGCCGAGGATCCCGATGCCGATCGCCACGCTGGCGACCGGGACAACCGCGGAGATGATCGGCAGCGTGATCATGGGCCGGCCGGTCTGGTAGGCGCTCTGCGTCAGCAGCACGTTCCCCGCCCCGCTGACGACCAGCGCGTAGACGCTCCACGAGGTGGCGACCGCCACCAGGCCGTGGCTCGCGACGTGCGAGAACGCCAGCGTCACCACCGCCGAGCACGAATCGGCCAGCCCGGCCGCCACGGCCAGCAGGACCGCACGGCGGCGACCCTCCGCACGCAGGCCCGCGGCGGCGCTCGCGACCGCGCCCGCCCCCGCCACAGCGGCGCCAAGGGCCGCCGCCGCTCCCAGGGCGTGGTGCGGCAGGCCACCCGCGTGCCCGTGGCCGGCCGGCGAGGTCAGGACCAGGAACGCCGCAATAGCCGCGACGACCGTCAGGGCGGCGGCCCACGAAGCCTTGCTCAGCGGCCGGCCCGACCAGAAGCGCACGATGACGACGGCGACGACGAGTTCGCCGGCCACCAGCATCTGCACGGTCGCCAGCGGTCCCGACCTGAGCGCGACGGCGTGCGCCGCGAATCCGCCGATCTGCGCGGCGATGCCCGCCAGCCACAGCGGCTGCCGTGCCAGCAGGAGCAGCAGCCGCGGCCGCCCCGCCGCCGACCGCGGCGCCGCGGCCGCCTGCCGTTGCTCGATTGCCGCCCCCGCCCCGTAGAGCGCGGCCGCGGCCAGCGCGCTCACGATCATTACGATCATGACTCCACGCTAGAAGCGGCGCATGCCGCGGCACCATCCGGGAAGTTCCCCATTCCGGCGTAGGGTTACCCCCCCTTACCCCGGAGTGGGGGCTGGCCTCCCCGTGCCTTTTGCCCCGGTTTCAGTCGTCGAGGGCGTTCCAGCCGGTTTCCTGCGGGTCGAGAGCCTCGGCGGTGACCGGCGCCGGCGCGGCGTTGTTCTGAGTCGGGGCCGACGACCATTGCTTGAGCTCTACCTGCGGGATCAGCCAGGTCGCCAGGAACGCGAGCGCGGCGATCGGGACCGCGACGAGGAAGACGGTCTGGATCGACTCGGCGTAGCCGGCGACCAGGCCCGTACGGACCACGGCGGGCAGGTGGCCGAGCAGCGCCGGCGTGATGTCCGCGCTGCTGAAGCCCGCTGGCAGGTGCAGCCCGTGCAGATGGCTGGCCAGGTTGCCGATCAGCACGTTCGAGAAGATCGCGCCGAAGATCGCGGTGCCGAACGAGCCGCCGATCGAGCGGAAGAACGTGGCGCCGGAGGTCGCGACTCCCAGCTCGCTGTGCGGCACGCCGTTCTGCACAATGATGACGAGCACCTGCATGACGCCGCCGATGCCCATGCCGAGCACCAGCATGTAGAGCGAGTCCTGCCAGGTCGTCGAGTCGGGGCCCATCAGCGACAGCAGGAACAGGCCGACGGTCATGAGCGCGGTGCCGGCGATCGGGAAGAACCGGTACTTGCCGGTCCGCGAGATGATCTGGCCGGAGGCGATCGAGACCGTGAGCAGGCCGACCATCAGCGGCAGCAGGTACAGGCCGGAGATGGTGGGCGAGATGCCGCGGACGACCTGGAAGAACGCCGGCAGGTACGTGATCGCGCCGAACATCGCGAAGCCGACGATGAAGCCGACCACGCTGGTCACCGAGAAGGTCCGCAGCTTGAACAGGTGCAATGGCAGCACCGGCTCGGCGGCCCGCCGCTCGACCAGCACGAACACGCCGATCAGCAGCACGCCGGCCACGCCCAGGAGGTAGATGGGCGCCGACCGCCACGGGTAGGTGGTGCCGCCCAGGCTGGTCAGCAGGATCAGCGAGGTGACGGCCAGCGACAGCACGGCGGTGCCGAGGTAGTCGATCACGTGGTGCACCCGGCGCAGCTGGCCGGGCACCTGGCTGGCCACCACGGCCAGCGCGATCACGCCGATCGGCACGTTGATGTAGAAGATCCAGCGCCAGGTCAGGTTGTCGACGAACACGCCGCCGAGCAACGGGCCGACCACGCTGGCCAGGCCGAAGACCGCGCCGAACAGCCCGACGTACTTGCCGCGTTCGCGGGGCGAGACGATGTCGCCGACGATGGCCTGCGCGCCGACCATCAGGCCGCCGGAGCCCAGGCCCTGCACGGCACGGAACGCGATGAGCTCGATCATGGACGTGCTGAGGCCGGACAGGATCGAGCCGATCAGGAAGATGACGATGGCGGCCTGGAAGAAGATCTTCCGGCCGTACTGGTCGCCCAGCTTGCCCCATAGCGGGGTGGACACCGTGGTGGCGAGCAGGTAGGCGGTGATAATCCAGGCGATGTGGGAACCGCCGTTGAGGTCACCGACGATCGTCGGCAGCGCCGTGGACACGATCGTCTGATCGAGCGCGGCGAGCAGCATGCCGAGCATGAGCGCGCCGATGATGAGCAGGATCTGACGGCGGCCGAGCCCGGGCAGGGCACCGTTGCCGGCGATGTCGGTGTTGGCCCGGGGGGACGACCCCCCCAGACCCCCCCGAGGGGGGACGGGCGGCGTCGGGCCGCCGGCGGCCGCAGGAGTGGCGGAGGCCATCAGGTGTTGTCCTTCCCCGTGATGTTTCGTAGTTCGCGGCGCT
>Ga0070698_100002395_pt1 | contig 20659 bp, 15 predicted proteins | sample KBSK1502metaG_FD_65477 | JGI IMG/M metagenome (GOLD analysis project Ga0070698, IMG submission 65477) | Corn, switchgrass and miscanthus rhizosphere microbial communities from Kellogg Biological Station, Michigan, USA - KBS K1-50-2 metaG | ecosystem: Host-associated > Plants > Roots >...
GAGTAGCTCGTTTGGTCGAAGGGATTATTGAAGTTCACGTCGACGTAGGTATCGAGTTCCAACCAGGTGATTGTTCTATCGTCTCGTCGCGTTTCCAGCTTATTGCGAACACCGACCCGCCATATGGTCCAATCATCGATCGTGTCGATGGTTGTGAACTGGGGGAAATCAAATATCGGCAATTGGGTCGAAGGCTGAAATCGATCGAGCGCCAAAATTGATGTTGGGTTAGGTCCATCCTCTTTCACATAAGAAAAGTCCGTGAACGGTTGAATCACATGCATGAGCCCGTCGAGTCCAAACGCGCGGCTTTGCGCGTTCTCCCACGTACGTGAGATCTTGAATGAAGCTTCGGCGCCTGTGTCAAAGACGGAGCGAAACGTGTCTCCATCAAACTTGACGGGATTAGCCAGCGTTGGAGGGGGAAGAATAAAGTCGGGCACGAGCGGATTTGATGGCGGTATGAAGGTTGTCGATCCCAGATCCCATGTCTTGCCATAATAGGTGCCGCGATAGCCAACCCGTGGCACGATCGAAAGCCACCCAAAGTAAGTGTTGGGGAAAGTTAATTGGTGGAATGTGTCGAGACGATCCGTGCCATAATTCTCGAAGCCCGAATCCTGAGGGAATTGCAGCCGTAAATTGGCAAACCCGGTCTCGCCTTCATAGAAAATGGGTCCGCCGAAAAGCCCATGACGCTTGATATCCAACACAACTTCCGGCTGGCGTTCTGTTGTGGTGAAAAACTCGTTCGCCTGAAAACGTTCGATTGCCGTGAGAGTATAAAAAGGATCCGTCTTTGCCACCGCGATCACATTGTCCGGAACCGGATCGATGCGGAACTCTCCTTGAAAGAAATCCTGCATAACATACTGATCGCTAAGCTTGGTGAGATTGGTGATGCCATAGATATCATCCGTAAAGTTGGTCGTACTTGCCAGGCTAACCCGGTATCGCCCGGTAGGAACATCCTTGCGTGGAATGTTGGTTTCATTCAGGTTCGGATTTTGGTCCTGGATATAATACGTTTTGAGCCGCGCCTGGCTGTCATTGAAGTAATCCATGGTCGAATCCAAGCCTACGGCTACACCGCGCCGTCCCCGATAATCGAGGCGGAACCGCCCCCGGATGTCGTCTGTGATTGGGAAGGTCACTTGAGTGAGGAGCGACGGTCCCCATGAACTCAAATACGCCGGCGAAATCGTGAAACTAAACGCCTCGTTGAGCGATTGGTAAAGATAAGGCCACCAAAAAACAGGCACTTTCCCCACGTACGCGGTTACGTACTGGAAAATCACGCGATCGTTTTCGTAAACGCGAATCGTGTGCGCGTGGAGATGGAAGTCGTTCTTCGGTGAATCGTGAGTGGTGAACGTGCCGTCCTTTATTAGATAACCGTTCTCAGAAATTGAGGTCACATGTGCGCCGGTCAGGAAATAAGGTTGCGACTCGGTGCGCGCATTGAGCGCTTTGATTTTTTTTGTCTCCGTATTGTAACTTCCGCTCTCGGCGATGTACAGGCTTGCCTCCCGATAGATTCGCACGTGGCCTCTCAATTCTACGTCCTTCGTTGCGGAATTGTATTGCGCCCAGTCGGCGTAAATATCCGTGTTGCCAATATGAATCGCGACGTTATCGCGCGCCGTGGCCAGGCCATTCTCATATGTCGTCTCCCCTGTAGAAGTGATTTCAATGGGAGCGTTCTCCGGAGTCTTGATCTCTCCTTGGATCAAACCGGCACTTGCCAAAAGAGTGGCGATCAACAAGACCAGCGTTCGCATGGCGCAGGCCGAACGTACCGCGCAAGAGCCTCCCTGCAAAGCTAAAAGCGCTCCATGCAATCAGGGCAGGCCGGAGCATCAGCCGGTTTGAAGCGAGATCATCGCGCGTTCTGTCTTGATTAACCAATCAATTGACGGTTTTCTTCATCCCGACGTGAGCAAGTCTGTCGATCAGATCTTTGTGAATGCAAAGCAATGGCTGCTGGGGTTGCTGTCCTGGCTTACCGGCGCGCCTGGCTGGGTTATTCAGGTCGCGTCGAGTCTGATTAATATTTTCGCGCTCCTATTCGTATTCCTGACGCTGTTCGCACTCATGTCGGTTCTGGAACGGAAGATTCTTGGCCGGATACAAAATCGCTATGGCCCCAACCGCGTTGGGCCATTCGGGCTTTTGCAGCCGGTGGCCGACGGTATCAAAATGTTGATAAAGGAAGACATCGTGCCCGCGCGCGCGGACAAGCTTGTGCACTTCCTGGCGCCAATTCTCATTGCCGCTGCGGCGATTCTTGCCCTTGGGGTGATTCCTTATGGCCGGAACATGACGCCGTTTACAATCGACGGCGGCATCCTTTTCTTCTTTGCGGTTGGATCGACAACGGAGCTTGCGGTCTTCATGGCCGGCTGGGGAAGTAATAACAAGTTCTCGATGCTCGGCGCCATGCGGGCGATCGCGCAAATGATCAGCTACGAGCTGCCGCTGATTATCACTGTGCTCCCAGTGGTAATGGTGGTCGGTTGGCTTACACCCGATAGGATTGTTGCCGCGCAGACTGGGTACACACTGGGCCTTGTGCCGCGCTGGTTCGTCTTTACGCCGTGGGGCGCGACTGCGTTCATCTTGTTTTTTGTATCCGGTCTAGTGGAGTCGAATCGCACTCCGTTCGATGTGCCGGAAGGTGAATCGGAAATTGTAGCCGGCCACATGACTGAGTATTCCGGGTTCAAATACGCCACCTTTTTCATGGCGGAATACATCGGGATGTTTGCCATCACTGGGCTCGCCGCAACCTTATTTCTGGGCGGCTGGCATTCCCCCCTGTCGGTCTTGGAATTTATTCCGTCTTACGTCTGGTTTTTCACGAAGCTGAGTGCGCTGCTCTTGGTTTACATCTGGCTGCGCGGAACCTTGCCGCGCACGCGGATTGATCAAATCATGAATTTTGCCTGGAAATTCATATTGCCAATGTCGTTTACATGCGTCATCGCAGCGGCTGTCTGGCATTATGCGGGTCGCGGCTTGCGCGGATGGCTTTGGTCGTTTGTGGTGATTGCGATCGTTTACACCGCTCTGTCGATGTTGCTCGACACGCAAAGAAAGTTCGCGCCTCGCATTTACCGTTTCGCCGAATGAGCAGCGTTGCGTTCGTCCTTATCGCTATCCTGACACTGGCCGCCGCGCTGGCCGCCGCCACGCTGCAAAAGCTCATGCACGCGACGTTGAGTTTTGCTGTTGCGCTTGTCGGCGTCGCTGCGTTCTTCTTTCTGCTCGGCGCGGAATTTGTCGGTCTGGTGCTGGTATTCGTCTACATCGGTGCAGTGGCGGTACTAATTGTTTTTACGATTCTCCTGACCCGGCGTGATGCGCGAAAAGATCACGGCGCGAACTGGGGCGGTGCATTGCTGGCTGTTGCTGTGTTTGGCGGTTTGGCTTGGGCGGTTTTTAAGACGCCATCGGTTGCCATTGGCGCCCCACACATTCGAGCACTCACCGTTAAACGAATCGGTGAAGCGTTGATGACCAGTTATGTCTGGCCGTTGCAGTGCGTGGGCCTTCTTCTCACCGCTGCCCTGATCGGTGCACTGGTTCTGGTGATGGAGGAGAAGCGGTGACACCGACGCTCCAAGTCTTCCTCATTGTTTCTGCTGCGCTGTTTTCGGCGGGGTTGCTTGCGGTCCTGAGTCGTCGTCACGCCATCTTTATTTTGATTGGGATCGAGATGATGCTTGCCGCGGCAAACCTCAATTTCATTGCGTTCTGGCGCTTCAGCCCGCAATCGCAGCCACCGACCGGTGTTATGATCGCGATTTTCTCAATTGCCATTGCCGCCGCTGAAGCCGCGGTCGGTCTTGCGCTGGTAATCGCTGTCTATCGTCACTATCGCACAACAAACGTCGACCACCTCGACCAGCTCAAAGGATGAGTCGCTGGATCATCGATCATCTCTGGTTGATTCCTGCGGTGCCGTTCGCGGCTTCGTTGGTAATTTTGAGTTTGCCGAACGGGCGACACAAAAGTGCGGCTTTACTGGCGGTTGCTGGACAAATCGCCGCGCTCGTAATGTCGTTCGTCGTCTTTCTCCCGACTCTGCAAACACCCGGATTCCGCAGCGTTCAGAATTTCACCTGGTTCAGCTTTGGCGACCATGCGCTGCGTCTTGGATGGCTTCTGGATCCGCTCGCAGCCGTCATGCTAATCATGATTACGCTCGTCGGGCTTTGCATCTTCGTCTTCAGCATTGGTTACATGGCCGGCGACAAGAATTTCGTCCGCTTCTTCGCTTATCTCTCGTTTTTCTCCGGGGCGATGCTGGGGCTCGTTATCTCGAACAGTTTGCTTCTTCTGTTTATCTGCTGGGAACTGGTCGGTCTGGCGTCCTATTTGCTCATTGGGTTCTGGATCGAGCGACCGAGCGCCGCCGCCGCGGCAAAAAAAGCGTTCATTACTACCCGCATCGGCGACCTGGGATTTTTTCTTGGCTTGCTCTGGCTCTACGGTCGCAGTGGCACGCTTCTCTTTTACGACGGTGGCAACGGTTGTCTGGAAAGCGCCGGCCTCGCGATGCTCGGCGCCAGTGTCACTTCTATCGCTCTGCTGATTTTCTGTGGCGCGGTAGGCAAGTCGGGGCAATTCCCGCTGCATGTCTGGTTGCCGGATGCGATGGAAGGTCCAACTCCCGTCAGCGCTCTGATCCACGCCGCAACGATGGTTGCTGCCGGCGTTTTTCTAGTCGCGCGAGTGTATCCGCTATTCTCGTTAGGCGCGATCAATGGCGTGACATCGTCGCTTACAGTCGTCGTGTGGATTGGAGTAACTACGGCGTTGATGGCCGCGCTCATCGCGATAGCGCAGGCTGACATCAAACGCATCCTCGCGTACTCGACTGTGTCTCAACTGGGCTTGATGATGGTTTCACTCGGCGTAGGCGGTGTCGCCGCCGGAATGATGCATCTGCTGGCGCACGGTTTTTTCAAGGCGCTGCTGTTTCTCGGCGCGGGCTCGGTCATTCACGGTTGCCACGGCGAACAGGACATTCGGAAAATGGGCGGCTTGCGCCGGCTCATGCCAGTCACGTTTTTAACTTATGCGATCGGCATGATGGCTCTCAGCGGCGTGCCGCTCTTTTTTTCCGGCGGCTGGACGAAGGAGGAAATCCTGCACGTGACCGCGCATTGGCCGGCTTCCCGCTTGCCCTATTATTTTCTGCTGGCTGGTGTCGTCCTCACGGCGCTCTACATGACGCGGCAAATCATCTACGTCTTCTTCGGTGATCGGCGTGCTGCCTCTCAGCGCGCCCATGAAAGCCCGCCAGTCATGACGATGGCGCTAATCGTTCTGGCGAGTTGCGCCATTTTGTTCAGCATAGTCCTGACGCCGGCATGGCCCTGGCTGCATGACTATCTAACAGGCGAACCTGCACACCTCGAATTTGCGCGCCTGATTCAGCCTACCCTGTTTCTTTCGCTGGTTCTCGTGGGGGCGGGCGTTGCGCTCGGTATCGGGATTTATCGCAAAGCCGGCGCGCAAGATCGACAGCGTCCCGCCGACACGGATCCGCTCGAATTCGCGCAGCCCCAATTGTTCCAGTTCCTCGCAAATAAAATGTGGATCGACGAACTTTATTCCCGCACGATCATCGCGTTCAGTTGGATGAGCGCGCGTCTGTCCGACTGGATGGATCGTTATTTCTGGGATCGCCTGGTCCGCGGATTCGGCGCGTTTGGTCAACTCTTCGGAACGTTTACGACCGCTATTGATGAGCGGGGAATCAATGCTGGGGTCGACGAAACGACTGTTGGCGCGCGCGGTCTGGCGCGCCTGATGTCCGCCGCGCACTCGGGACAAATCCAAACGTATCTCGCCGTCATCGCGATCGGCCTGCTGGCGCTGTTACTTTTTTACGCATGGTTGGCCTAATCAGCGCGCTCATCCTGATTCCGTTGGTGGGCGCGCTTGCGCTCTTTACCGCTCCGGAGAGAAATGCACGTTCAACCGCATTGTTGGTTAACGCACTGGCAGCCTGTGACGCGTTGGTGTTGTGGCGACACTTCGATACCGGGACTGCCGGCATTCAATTGGTCGAACGGCATGCATGGATTCCCGCAATTGGCGCCGAATACCTGGTCGGGATCGACGGTTTGAGCCTGCTGCTCGTTTTACTTACTTCGCTCATTATTCCCTTTGCGTTTCTCGCGCAGAGGATGGACCGCGGCTTTTACGCGCTGATGTTGATCATGCAATCGGCGCTCTACGGAACATTCACGGCGCAGAACTTTGTTCTCTGGTTTTTGTTTTACGAGATGAGCCTGATCCCAGCGTTCCTGCTGATCAAAATTTGGGGCGGCGAAAATCGCGACCGCGCTGCAACGAAGTTTTTCCTCTACACGTTTCTGGGGAGCGTGGCAATGCTGCTGGGATTCCTCGGAATTTATCTGGCCAGGGGCTCGTTCGATTTTGCCACCCTTGCTGGTCTTGGTAAAAACGGATTGCTTACAGGTAAGCTCGCCTGGCTCGCTTTTGCAGGAATCTTCCTTGGATTGGCGGTCAAAGTGCCGTTGTTCCCATTCCACACCTGGCTGCCTGATGCGTATGAAAGCGCGCCGACCGGCGTGTCGATGGTGTTGACCGGCGTGCTTTCGAAGATGGGTGTTTACGGTTTTGTGCGCCTGTTGCTTCCGCTTTTCCCAAACGAAATCAGAATCATCGGCCCCTGGCTGCTGGCGCTGGCGATTTGCTCGATTGTTTTCGCTCCGCTGGCAGCGTGGGCCCAGGCTGACCTTAAACGAATGGTCGCGTACTTGTCGGTCAACCATCTGGGCTACTGCATGCTTGGGTTGTTCGCAGTCGCTGCCTCGTCCGTTGGCGCGGCGATCGACACGCAAGCGGCGTTGAGCGGTGTGTTCATGCAGATCTTCAATCACGGAATCACTGCGGCTGCATTGTTTTACCTGGTCGGCCTTCTAGAGCAGCGTCGCGGACTGCGTGGCATCGATGACTTTGGAGGATTGATGCAGCGGACACCGCTTCTATGCGGCTGGATGAGCGTCGCCATGTTTTCGTCGCTCGGTCTGCCGGGTCTTAATGGTTTCATTGGCGAGTTTCTGATCTTCAAAGGCTCGTTTGCCATTGCGGCATCCTTCACGGCCATTGCGGTAATCGGCCTGCTTGTTACAGCGATCGTTTTCGTGCGCGCGATGCAAGCACTCTTCAGCGGGCCGCTGGCAGAGAGTTGCAGCACTTTTTCCGATCTCTTACCCAGGGAACGGGTTGCCATCATCCCTGTGACACTGCTCATGTTCGCCGTCGGTCTCGCACCACAATTCATATTCAACATTTTCAACGCGACCGTCGTTCAAATGGCGCGGCTATTTAGTTGAGGTTCATCGCGAATGAACAAACAGATCATTCCCGCTGAGCAAATCGCCTTACGGATCCGGCATTTTCGCGGCGAAAAGGTGCTCCTCGATTTTGATCTAGCCGCTCTCTATGGCGTAGCGGTCAAGGTCTTGAATCAATCAGTGAAACGAAATCGCGAGCGATTCCCGAGCGATTTCATGTTCCAACTCAGCGATGAGGAAGCGCGGCTTTTGAGGTCCCAACTTTCGGCGTTGGAGAATCCACAAACCATTGAAAATAAGCGCGCTGAACGAAACTGGTCACAATTTGTGACCAGCTCTCGTAAATACCGGGGAATCAAATATCGGCCCTACGGATTCACCGAACAAGGCATTGCCATGTTGTCGAGTGTCTTGAACAGCAAACGCGCTGTGAAAGTCAACATCGCGATCATGCGTGCGTTTGTGAAGCTGCGCTGGGCACTCGAAACGAATCGCGAACTTGCCAGGAAATTTTCCGAACTGGAACGGCGGGTTGACAAACATGACGACGAAATCGCTGCGATCCTGGAAGCGATTCGACAGTTGATGGCCCCGCCAGAAAGGCCGCGACGCGAAATTGGATTCCACGTCCGGGAGAATGCGGCGCGCTACCGAACGCAGAAGAAAGCTGGGCATGTCTGATCGAGTAATGTCCCATTTTCAGATCGGTTGGCGGCAATTCAAACCGGGCGCTGGAGTGCTGGTCATTTCTTTTCCAGTGTCGCTTCTGGCAATTGCCGGATTCTATCGCTCTCTTCAGCCGGCTACCGCATGATCGCCTGGACGATTTACCTCACGTTCGCGGGCGCTGTGGCGGTGCTCATTTTTCCCGGCGTTGCGGCGCGGTGGATTGCGCTGCTAACAGCCGTCGTCGGTTTGGTCTTGGGCATCGTAGCATTTGTTTGCACACCTGTTTCCGACCTTGCTCATTTCATGACGATCGTCAGCGTGCCATGGGTGCCATCGTTGGGAATGAATTACCATCTCGCTGTTGATGGCGTCAGTCTCACGATGGTTCTTGTCACGGGCATCTCCGCCGTAAGCACCGTGCTGTTTTCTTGGGATGTCGATCATCGCCAGCGCGAATTTTTCTTCTGGTTGCTGCTCGTCGTGGGAGGCTGTTACGGCGTTTTCCTCAGTGCCGATTTGTTTTTGCTCTTCGCATTCTACGAACTGGTCATCGTGCCGAAGTACTTTCTCATCGCCGTCTTCGGATCGACCAACAAGGAGTACGGCGCGATGAAGCTGACTCTCTACTCGTTCTTCGGAGGGATGCTTGTTTTTGCCGGGATTCTCGTGGCTTACGCGACAGCGGGCACTCTGGATTTGAATCAACTGGTGCAATTCCCCTTTAGTGCGCAGCTGCAAACGTGGGCATTTCCCGTGTTGTTCCTCGGGTTCGCCGTGCTAGCCGGCATCTGGCCATTGCATACATGGGCGCCAACGGGTCACGTCGCCGCGCCAACCGCGGGGTCGATGTTGCTTGCCGGCATTGTGATGAAACTCGGTGCTTATGCGGGCCTGCGCGTAGCGATGAATCTGTTCCCGGAAGGATTCCATGCATGGAGCAAATGGATCGCCATCCTCGCCGTGATCGGCATTGTTTACGCGGCAGCGGTGGCGTTGCGTCAGCGTGATCTGAAATTTGTTATCGGTTATTCCAGCGTGAGCCACATGGGTTTCGTGCTGCTAGGCCTGGCTACGGCAAACGCACTCGGTGTTTCCGGAGCCGTTCTGCAAATGTTTTCGCACGGGGTGATTGCGGCGCTGCTCTTCGCTGTTGCTGGACGGATGCTCTATCGACGCACTCATACGCGTGAGCTCGACGCACTCTCGGAAATGAATCTGAGCCATGAGCTGCCTTTCGCCGCATTCGCTTTCGTAATCGCATCCGCCGCGTCGATGGGCATCCCCGGTTTCAGCGGGTTCGCCGCGGAAATCACGATCTTGATTGGCGCATGGAAAACCTATCCCATCGCGGTTTGGATCACGGGCGCCGGCATGGTCCTTGTAGCGGCTTTCACCTTGCGCGCGCTGGTGAAGTCTTTCTTTGGCGAGGTGCGCATGCAAACAGGCCGCGTTTCTACAGACGCCGATTGGAAGGAGCAACCGATCACGCTCGCTGAAAAGTGCGGCGCTTGTTTGCTCATGCTCGCAACGCTTGCGGTCGGACTTTATCCCAAATTTCTGCTCGATCGCATCATGCCGGCAGTGGAAGCGATGAGATTTCTAAAATGAGATCACCGGCTTCAACGACGTATCTGGAACTGCTCAGGCTTGCGTCGCCTGAAGCCGTTGTCGTGATCAGCGCCCTCGTCGTGCTCACGATTGGGCTGATGAGCAGGGGAGCCACTGTCGTGGCAGGCGTGTCGCCTGCAAAACCGCCGGCGGGAGCAGCCGGCATCCGCCTTGGGCGGACCTCTACAGGCTGGTGCTCCTTGGTTGCCGCCCTCGGGGTTGTCGTTGCAATAGCCGCGGTGCTGATGTTACCCCGAAACGCAAACCTTTTCGGTGGGATGCTTGTGATCACACCGCTTGCATCGCTTTTCAAAATCATTTGCCTCGCGCTTGCCTTTTTCACGGTGTGCCTGGTGCGATCGGAAAAATCCCTGCGTCATCCAGGCGAATATCTGGCGATTATTCTTATGGCAACCGTCGGTCTCATGTTGCTCGTTGGCAGTGAAGAGTTGCTCATGATTTTCATCGGGCTCGAACTGCTGGGCCTTTCGCTTTACGTGATGGCTGCATTCGACAGGACCGATGTGCGATCCGCCGAAGCAGGTCTGAAATATTTTCTGTTCGGCAGCACCTCCAGCGCCTTCACGCTTTTCGGAATCAGTTTGATTTATGGCATGTCGGGGAGCACCGGTCTCGCTGCGATCTCGGCCAAATTGGCGACTGCGCCGGTGCAACCCTTGCTTGCGACAGGCATCATCATGACGCTGATCGGGTTCGCGTTCAAAATTGCTGCTGCGCCGTTTCACTTGTGGGCGCCTGACGCGTATCAGGGAGCACCCATTCCAAGTGCGGCGTTTATTGCCTCCGGGTCAAAGGTCGCCTCGTTCGTTGTTCTTGGAAAAATCGTGCTCGTGGGCTTTGGCCCAGTGCATGGCAATGCCGGATGGCACGCGATGGTTGCGGGCTGGTCGCCGGTCCTCGCTGTGCTGGCTGCTTTGTCGATTCTAATCGGCAATCTCGTCGCGCTGGCGCAGACGAATGTTCGGCGGCTCCTTGCCTACTCCGCTGTCGCGCATGCCGGCTATACGCTGCTTGGGCTGGTCGCTGGAAACCGGGACGGATTTTCAGCGACACTTTTCTACACGGCTGTTTACGCGATTACTCTCGTTGGTGCGTTCGGAGTCGTCGCAGTGGTGCGCAGCGAAACTGGCGGCGACGATCTTAAGAATTTTTCCGGACTGGCCGCGCGTGCGCCATTGCTGGCCGGTTGCATGGCTGTCTTCATGCTCTCCCTGGCCGGCATACCTCCGTTGGCCGGATTTTTCGGAAAGTTTTATCTGTTCAGCGCTACGCTGCGCGCTGGTGGAAATTATGGCCTGTTCTGGCTGATTGCGTTGGCGCTCTTTGGCAGCTTCGTCTCGCTGTATTATTACCTGATCGTGTTAAAAGCGATTTTCGTGGATGAGCCCTCGCTTGAGACCTCTCCATCGCCTGATCGCTCGTCGTCTGATTTGCTGCAACGAATCACGGTGACTGTGTTAGCTGCGGCAATTCTCATTCTCGGGCTGATGCCAGACACCCTGGCGGCACGAATTCTTGCTGCCGTGTCATGAAAGTTTTCAACAAAAAAAGCGTGATCAACACTTGAATATCGCGGTATAAGTTCTGCATCAAATCGAAGAAGGACAGACTGGAAGAGTTGATGAAGTAAAGATGGGCAGCATCAGCCAGTTCATTGATCGGCATTTCCGTCACTTCAACGCGGCAGTGCTCAAAGATGCCGCCAACGCCTATACCGCACATCTTAAGGGAGGCGGGAAAATGATGGTTACGCTCGCCGGGGCAATGAGCACCGCTGAGCTGGGCATTTCTCTCGCGGAAATGATTCGGCAGGACAAAGTCCACGCTATTACCTGCACCGGCGCGAACCTCGAGGAGGACCTCTTCAACCTCGTCGCACGCAGCCATTACGAACGGATTCCTCATTATCGCGAATTGACTGCGCAGCAGGAGGAAGAACTCTTGCGGCGTCATTTGAATCGCGTGACCGACACCTGCATTCCGGAAGAGGAAGCGATGCGACGGATCGAGCACGTCGTGCTGGACGCGTGGGTGAGCGCCTCGCAAAAGAAGGAGCGAAGATTTCCGCACGAATTTTTCTACAAGATTCTGCGGGAGTGCCGGCTGAAGAAATTTTACGAGATTGATCCGGCCGACAGTTGGATGATCGCCGCCGCGCACAAGGATCTCCCAATTTTTGTGCCTGGCTGGGAAGATTCGACATTGGGGAATATTTATGCCGCGCGTTGCATGACAGGCGCGATCCCCGATGTGCACACCGTTCGCTCGGGTATCGAATATATGATCGCTCTGGCGGAGTGGTATCGCCGGATGTCGCAGGAGTCGTCGATTGGCTTTTTCCAGATCGGCGGTGGGATTGCAGGCGATTTCCCCATTTGCGTTGTGCCCATGCTCAATCAAGACGTGGTCACCACACTTGTGCCCGAATGGGGCTATTTTTGTCAGATCAGCGATTCAACGACAAGCTTCGGCTCGTATTCCGGCGCCGTGCCCAATGAGAAGATCACCTGGGGCAAATTGAATATCGATACACCGAAGTTCATCGTCGAATCCGACGCTACGATTGTGGCACCGCTCATATTCGCCAAAGTTCTGGGTTGGTAGCGCTTGGCCCGTAGAAATTTTCGTTCGCGCCGGCAACTCACGAGTAAATCAAAAGGCGGACCGCGTTCGATAGCGCAAAGCCTGTTTTGATCCGATGGTCTGAAATGCTGTACGTCGTTGCCACACCAATTGGCAATTTGGGCGACGTTACCTTGCGCGCGTTGGAAATTCTGAAGTCAGTCGATCTGGTTGCCGCAGAGGACACGCGGCATTCCGGGATGCTACTGAAGCACTTTGGAATCAAGAAGCCTTTCGTCAGTTATCACGAGCACAATGAAGCGATGCGCACGGCGGAACTGGTCGTACGCCTCGCGGGAGGCGAAAACATTGCGCTGATCACAGATGCCGGAATGCCAGGATTGTCCGATCCCGGCACGCGTCTCGTGCGTGAATGCATCAAACGGGAGCTTTCGTTTACAATCGTTCCCGGGCCATCATCGATCGTGACCGCTCTTGTTGGTTCCGGATTTTCGATCGAAAAATTTTGCTTCCGCGGATTTCTTCCAATCAAAAGTGGACAACGCGAGCGCGAGCTGCGAGTCGCCGCTGAATCCGGTGAGACAGTAATCTTCTTCGAGTCGCCTTATCGATTAACCAAAACGCTCGCCACATGCAGCGATGTCATGCCGGAGCGACAACTTTGCGTTGCTCGAGAGCTAACAAAAAAATTTGAGGAATTCCGACGCGGCACCGCCAGTCAACTCCTTGCGCACTACGAAGCCCACCCGCCGAAAGGCGAGATCGTGCTCGTCGTTTCCGGGTCATAGTGGTCTTGCTGTTGAGAAGTGCTGCGACAAAAGTCACCATGAGCGCGGCAGGAAGTGGATCGGCAGCGCCCCTGTCGCGAATAAACAAGGCACATCCGCCGTCAAACTCCGACTCAAGTCAGCGTCAACGTTTTGGAACCAATGCGTCCCGAGATTACCTCTATCGAAAATTCCGCACGCTCGTGCAGTCTGTCTGCGTTCCCGGTCTCCCTGGCGCTTCCCGTTGACGGGACTTTACCTGCTGAGAACGCTTTCACGAACAAAGAGGCCGCGCGGAGCGATTATTGTGTAATGACCCGCTCTGTTTGGTTGCTCAAGCCATTGCTAGCGGGACTCATCATTACCGTGCTGCAACTTGCGATGGCGATGGGCCTGCTAGCGCCGGAAGGCTCCTTTTCGGAGCGCTACGCCACGTTGGTCCAGCACGACAGCTATTGGTTTATGAACATCGTGGATCGCGGATACCAGACCATTGTCCCGCCCATCGATCACAAGGTAATGGAAGTATCAAACGTCGCATTTTTTCCCGCTTACCCTGCGATTGCCTCTGCCGTTCGTCATGGACTTAACATCAGCACCGGCACAGCCCTTTTGATCACCGCTCAGCTCGGTGCGTGGGGGTTCTGGAGTTATTTCTTTCTGTTCTGCAGGCGCTGGAATTGTTCGGCGGCGCTCCAAATTTGCGGCGCATTATTAATCGCCGTCCATCCTGCAGCATTTTTTCTAATTGCCGGCTACTCCGAATCGCTGTTTTTGATGGCGCTGCTTGGCTTCATTTATTGGAGTATTGCGGAGGGGCGATCCGCGAAATTCTGGGCGACCGCACACGGCATTGTCATGTCGGCAACGCGGATTGTGGGAATTGTATGCGCGGCATTTCCGCTGGTGCGCGCGGTTTTTCAAACTCGATGGCGGGGCTCACTTGAGCAGAGGCCGTGGTTTCGCAGGGAGAAGCCGGCGATCGCCATGACGCTGCTGGCAAGTTTCGGCGCCATAGGATTCTTTACCTATTCTCAACTGCGCTGGGGCCACTGGGATATTTATATGCTTACGCAGGCAGCCGGGTGGGGAATCGTTCCCGATTATTTGGCGGTGTTTAAGCCCTCTAGCTATCGCTGGTTCGTTCCGGCTCTGAACGATCCGACGGAGGCGAGCCAAATGTCGATGACGTTGGGTGCCGTGCTGTTTGTCGGTATCGTCGCTTGCGAACTGTCGATTCGAAGGCACGCTGATTTACCAATTCGTGCCGGCATCTATTTCTGTGCCTTTGTCATCTATTATCTCTCCGTCAGCGGAGTCGCCTGCGTGGATATGGAAAGCATGCTCCGCTACGAATTTTGCGTGCACGCATTGATCGTGCTGGCGCTTTTGAATTTTCTGCGTCAATTTCGCACGCCGCCGGTGCTCGTTAGGGCGTTTGGCATCGCAGCAGTGGCGCTGCTCAGCGCCGCTGGGCTATGCGTGCAGGGCTGGTACGTCTGGAATTTCACCCGGGGAAATTGGGTTGCCTAGAAGAAGATGAAAACAGTGGTCATTATTGGAGCGGGCCCGGCGGGTTTAACAGCCGGCTATCTTCTGTCGAAGGAGGAAGTCGATGTTGTTGTCCTGGAAGCCGATCCCGTTTATGTCGGCGGAATCTCCCGCACAGTAACTTACAAGGGTTTTCAGTTCGACATTGGCGGGCACCGTTTCTTCTCCAAGTCGAAGGCGGTTGAAGATCTGTGGACCGAGATTTTGCCTAACGACATGCTCCTGCGGCCGCGTTCCTCGCGGATTTTTTACGATGGCAAATTTTTCTCCTACCCGCTGAAGCCGTTCGAAGCGCTGCTCAGGCTGGGCGTCTTCAGGTCAACGCTTTGCATTCTTTCGTGGATGAAAGCGCGCCTGTTTCCGGTGCGAAATCCACGCAACTTTGAAGAGTGGGTAAGCAATCAGTTCGGCAAACGGCTTTTCAACACATTCTTCAAGAGTTACACCGAAAAAGTCTGGGGAATGAACTGCAAGGAGATTTCCGCCGACTGGGCGGCGCAGCGAATCAAAGGCCTTTCGCTCGGCAGCGCCATCAAGAATGCGCTGATGCCGCAGCGTCACAACGGGGACCGCACAAAAGTAATCAAAACGCTGATCAATTCCTTCCGCTATCCGCGGCGAGGCCCCGGCATGATGTGGGAGGCGTGCGCGGAAAAGTTAAAGGCATTGGACGGCAAGCTTGAGATGGGCTCCAGGGTAACGCGCTGTTCCTACGATGAAACATCCGGGAACTGGACGATCGCATACAAAGATCGACAAGGAGATCTGCAAACAATCGAAGCCGAACACGTGATTTCGTCCGCACCGATGCGGGAGCTCGTTTGCGGATTGTCACCGAACGTGAGCGAGCGGACCAAGCACGCTGCCGAAAGTCTCAAGTATCGTGATTTTCTCACTGTGATGTTGATCTTGAAAGATCGACAGATGTTTGATGACAACTGGATCTACATTCACGATCCGAGCGTCAAAGTTGGTCGCGTCCAAAACTTCCGCTCCTGGTCGCCGGAGATGGTGCCCGAAGCAGATAAGGTTTGTTACGGCCTCGAATATTTCTGCTTCGAACACGACGGACTCTGGAATTCGAGCGACACTGAATTAATTGAGCTCGCCAAGCGCGAACTCCTAAGAATTGGACTGGCGAAAGAAGGGGACTTCGTCGATGGCTGCGTTGTCCGCCAGAAAAAAGCTTATCCCGTTTACGACGACGAATACGCGCGGTACGTCGCCACGATCCGGCAGGAATTGGATACCCGATATCCAAACCTGCACCTCGTCGGTCGCAACGGCATGCATAAGTACAATAATCAAGACCACGCCATGATGACTGCGATGTTGTGCGTGGAAAACATTCTCGCCGACACCAAGCTCTACGATCTCTGGCAGGTTAATAGCGATGCCGAATACCACGAAGCTGGTCCCGCGGCAGCTGAAGAAACGACCGGTTCCGGACTAAGACTTGTTCCAACGCGCGTGGTCGCTGCGCCCGAGCTCGCGCCGGAAGGATAGCGCGCGCGTCTCGCCTCTTGGCGAACGCGTCCTCCCAGTCGCGGACTTTTCCTTGGGCATCTCTTCCAATCCGGGCGCCGCAAATCGAAAGATTGTTTCGATGTGACGCTAAAACCAAGTCGCCGCGGCGACCGCTATCCATTCTGGAACTCTTCGACGGGTGGACAGGAACAGAACAGGTTTCGATCGCCGTAAACGTTGTCGATCCTGCCCACAGCTGGCCAGAATTTGTGTTCGCGTGTCCAGGCCGCGGGAAAAGCTGCTTGTTCCCGTGAATAAGGTCGGTCCCAATTCTCTGAAGCGATTTGCCGTGCAGTGTGCGGCGCTTTCTTTAGCATATTGTTTTCGCGATCCATCTTTCCTTTGGCGATTGCCTCCATCTCTGCGTGGATGGAGATCATCGCGTCGCAGAAACGGTCGAGCTCGTGTTTGGGTTCACTTTCGGTTGGTTCAATCATCATCGTCCCAGCGACCGGCCAGGAAACCGTTGGCGCGTGAAAGCCGTAGTCCATCAACCGTTTTGCCACATCTTCCACCTCGATTCCTTCGTTTTTCCATTGGCGAAGATCGACAATGCACTCGTGCGCAACGAGTCCGCGTTTGCCTTTGAAAAGCACAGGGAAATAAGGATCGAGTCGCTTCGCGATGTAATTCGCATTTAGGATCGCGAGTTCACTTGCCCGTTTCAATCCCTTCGCGCCCATCATGCGGATATACATCCATGTGATCGTTAGGATGCTGGCGCTGCCATAGGGCGCGGCAGAAATGTTGCCGCCTTTGCCCCCTCCGCGTCGGTAATCAGAGCGGTTCCTGCCCGGCGGACGCTTCCCATGCTGTCCTTCGCCAAACAGAACTCGACCGGTCACGGGATCGAGAATGAATTCCCGGGGAAGATACGGCGCGAGGTGCTTGGCCACTCCGATTGGTCCGATACCTGGTCCGCCGCCGCCGTGCGGAATGCAGAATGTCTTGTGCAAATTTAAATGACAAACGTCGGCGCCATAGTCTCCGGGTCGGCAAAGACCGACCTGAGCGTTCATGTTTGCGCCGTCCATGTAAACCTGCCCGCCATGCGCGTGCACAACGTCGCAAATTTCGCGAATCGTAGGTTCAAAGACGCCATGCGTCGAGGGATAGGTCACCATCAGGGCGGCGAGATTGCGCGCGTGCTCTTCGGCTTTGGCGCGCAGGTCGGCGAGGTCGATATCTCCATCCTTCAAGCAGGCCACTGAGACGACCTTAAAACCAGCCATGTTTGCACTGGCCGGATTCGTGCCGTGGGCCGAGGTCGGTATAAGGCAAATGTTACGATGGGCTTCATTGCGCGAAGCGTGATACTCCCGGATTGCCAGCAGACCGGCGTATTCGCCCTGCGATCCAGCATTCGGCTGCAATGAAATCGAGTAGAATCCGGTGATTTCAGCAAGCCAGTTTCCGAGCTGTTCGCACATCTGTGTATAACCGCCTGTTTGTTCTGTGGGCGCGAACGGATGCAGCTTGGAAATTTCCGGCCACGAAATTGGAAACATTTCCGCCGTAGCGTTCAATTTCATCGTGCAGGAACCGAGCGGGATCATCGAAGTAGTCAGCGAAAGATCTCGTGATTCGAGCTTCTTGAGGTAACGCAGCATTTCTGTCTCTGTGTCGTGCGTGTTGAAGACCCGGTGGGCTAGAAATTCGGAAGCGCGAACTGCGGATTGTGGAATGCGGATTGGCGGTTCGCCCAGGTTGTCATCGGCAAGGTCGCGCACGGCTGTCCCGCGAAAGACCGACATCAATAGCTCGATGTCGCGTGGAGTTGTCGTTTCGTCGAGCGAAATGCCCACCGCGCCCGGGCCGAGCAAACGCAGATTGCAGCCTGCTTTTTCGGCGTGCTCCAAAATGGTCTCGCTCGAATCGACCTCGACGCGAATTGTGTCGAAGAAATTTTCGTGCACGATTTTCAAGCCCAGCGCGCTCAGACCATCTGCGAGTTGACTTGTTAGGCGGTGAACTCGCTCGGCGATTGCGCGCAGACCCCGGGGACCATGATAGACGGCGTACATCGATGCGATTACAGCAAGTAGAACCTGAGCCGTGCAGATGTTGCTCGTGGCTTTATCACGACGGATGTGTTGTTCGCGCGTTTGCAGCGCGAGTCGGTAAGCAGGTCGGTCTTCGGCATCGTGGGAAACGCCAACCAACCTGCCGGGCATGTGCCGTTTGTATTGGTCGCGCGTGGCAAAAAATGCCGCGTGCGGGCCCCCGAAACCGAGGGGAACGCCGAAGCGTTGCGTGTTACCCACTGCAACGTCGGCACCAAATTCTCCGGGCGGTTTCAATAGTGTCAGCGCCAGAATATCGGTGGCCACCACGACAAGGGCCCCGGCGCCGTGTACCCGTTTTATGAAGTCTGTATAATCGTAAATTGCGCCATCGGTGGCGGGATACTGGACAAGCGCGCCGAAAACGGTCTTGTCGAACTTGAAGCGCGAGTAATCGCCGATCTGAATCTCGATGCCGAGTGGCTTTGCGCGTGTTTGCACCACGGCAATCGTTTGCGGGTGACAATTGTCAGCGACAAAAAACGTTTTGCGATTAGGGACGACTGCATGACAAAGCGCCATCGCTTCGGCAGCAGCCGTGGCTTCATCGAGCAGCGAGGCATTGGCAATCTCAAGCGCCGTCAAGTCGGTAATCATGGTTTGAAAATTGAGGAGTGCTTCCAGCCGGCCTTGCGCGAGTTCCGCCTGATAAGGTGTGTAAGCGGTGTACCAGCCTGGGTTTTCCAGAATGTTTCGCTGAATGACCGGCGGCGTAATGCAATCGGAATAACCACAGCCGATGAATGAGCGCGCGACCTTGTTTTTCCTGGAAATCGCGCGGAGCTCAGCCAAGGCTTCCATCTCCGATTTCGCTTCGGGCAAGTTCAGGTCCCGATCAAGCCGGATATTTCGTGGAACAGCCGCTTCGACCAGGGAATCGAGATCTTCGAAGCCGACCTCGCGCAGCATGACGCGCACTTCTTGTTCGTTTGGGCCAATATGACGGCGCGCGAAGGAATTTGGATCGATTGTTTCTTCACGCCGTTGCATGGGAGCAGACTACGGAAAGCGAATCGCGCTTCAAGTCAGGCTCGGTAGGGCGATTGACCTCATCGCCCGGGCGGTTCGGGTGAACCGCCCCTACCATTTACGTCGCGTCGTGAATTTCTACGCCGCGGCTTTTCAAGAGGGCGCGCAGCTCAGCTAGGTGTTGATGGTTGCGGGTTTCGACCGTGCAAAGAACGTTCACTGCCGAGACGTCCGGGCTGGCGAAAGCCCGATCGTGCACGATTTGCTTAACACTTGCCCCTGTCGAAGCAATTTGAGCTGCCAGCTCGGCCAACCCACCAGGTCGATCGCTAATCACGGCAGTAAACCGGCCGAGCCTGCCTTCCGCAACTAGACCACGCTCAATTACTCGGCTGAGAACATTTGGGTCGATGTTCCCACCGCAAAGCAACAGGACCACTCGTTTGCCGGCGAGTTCTTTTAACCTTCCGGACATGCACGCCGCGAGCGGAGTCGCAGCGGCCCCTTCAACGACGCTCTTTTCCAATTCAACCAGACGAAGAATCGCCAGAGCGATCTCTTCTTCGGTCACGGTGACAGTCAGATCGACCAGTGGCCGCGCAATTTGGAAAGCATTTGCACCGACCTCTGGAATGGCGAGCCCATCCGCGAGCGTCGGACGGATGGTGACTTTTGTCGGTTTGCCCGCCTCAAGCGCAGCTGAGAAGCTGGCCACGTTCTCGGCCTCGACGGCAACAATTTTCGTGTCCGGCCGCAGGGTCTTAACTGCCAATGAAACGCCGGCGAGCAAGCCGGCTCCGCCGACGGGAACAATCACGGCCTCAATATCGGGATCTTGTTCGACGATTTCGAGGCCCATCGTTCCCTGTCCAGCAATGATCCCGGGATCATCATAACCGTCGATATAGGCAAGGCCGTGTTCCTCCGCGATTTCATGTGCACGCGCTTTTGCTTCGCCGAAACCTTCTCCATGCAGAATGACGGTTGCACCGAGTTGCTGGCACGTGCTGACTTTTATGAGGGGCGCAAATCTTGGCATCACTACTGTCGCGGGTATGCCGAGTAAGCTGCCCTGATAAGCGAGCGCTTGAGCGTGGTTGCCTGCGGAAGCAGCGATGACCCCGCGCTTCTGCTGGTCACCCGACAGTTGCGCAAGCGCGTTGCGCGCGCCGCGTTCCTTGAAGCTTCCGGTCCGCTGCAAGTTGTCCAGCTTGCAGAAAATTTTCATGCCGGTGATTTCGCTCAGCGGAATGGATGGCGGACAAGGCGAATAATAAACCGCGTCCGCAATTCGTTTGCGCGCCGCTTCGATGTCCTGAAATGTGACCAAGCGTTTAACTCTCGAGCGCTGCCTGCGCTGCTGCCAGTCGTGCAATTGGAATCCGGAACGGGCTACAACTCACGTAATCCAAACCGAGCCGGTGACAGAACTTGACGCTCGCCGGCTCGCCGCCGTGTTCGCCGCAAATTCCCAGTTTAATGTTTGGCCGGGTCTTGCGTCCGAAGTCGCGCGTTATTTCCATCAGCCGGCCCACGCCTTTCTGATCGATCGACGCGAATGGAT
>Ga0070698_100002399_pt1 | contig 20636 bp, 33 predicted proteins | sample KBSK1502metaG_FD_65477 | JGI IMG/M metagenome (GOLD analysis project Ga0070698, IMG submission 65477) | Corn, switchgrass and miscanthus rhizosphere microbial communities from Kellogg Biological Station, Michigan, USA - KBS K1-50-2 metaG | ecosystem: Host-associated > Plants > Roots >...
AACCTGGCGACCCTCACGTGGAGCAGCGCCTTCGCGCCGTCGACGTCGGCGCCGCTGAACATCTCGTCGTCGATGACGGGTGCGGTCCCCGTCCTCGACCGGCTCCGCTTCATGTTCAGCGGCACGGGGGTCGGCGTGGCGAACATGCGGATCAAGGTCTTCGCGACCCTGCGCGACGACGTGTGAGGAGACGCGGCCATGAGAGTCGCAACCTCACTCGCATACGAGTCGTACGTCGAGGTCGGCACGTGGCCGGGGCCGCCGATCCCGTGCGCGTTCGACAAGTACGCCATCCACGTTTTCTTCAGCGAGGGCGCCGGCGTCGGTGACCCAGCGATGTTCGTCCTCGCGGAAACGTCGCCTGATGGCATCCGCTGGACGCCCGTGGTCGGCGGTGGCCCGTCGGCGAGCGGCGGGTATCTCATCTACAACAAGCTCGCGGTGCGCGGAGAGGCGTCGAACTTCGACGCGTACATCACGCCGGAGACCGACACGCTGTCAGAGTACCTCCGGTTCTCCGTCGTCAATGCGACGGGCTCCAGCACGTGTCGCGTGCGGATCTACGTCACGGCGCGGGCGAAGGCGGGCGCTCTAGACGGAGCCGCGAAGCCAGCCGGCTGCGGTTGCGACGGACAGGCGCCGAGCCCGCCCCAGCTCGCTACGGCGAAGTCGGCGACGGGCACGCCGCTCGACATGTCCCATCCGTGGAAGATCTTCCACAAGTTCGTCACCGACGGGAAGCATGGTTTCTGGGTCCCCTACGGCGGATGGGGCAGCGTGCCTCGACCGCCCCCGGAGCCCGAGCCGTGCCTCGACCCGAACGCCTGGCTCGCGTGGGCCGGCTACCCGCAGTGTGACGATACGCAGCCCGCTTGGCTCGCGCTCTCGTGCGCGGACAAGATGAAGTGCTACGGCTTGCGGGCCGTTGGATACGCGAAGTACCTCCACTGCCACGAGGGCTACAGCGAAGCCTCGGCGTTCGCCGTCTCGAAGACCTGGCTGAACATGGTCGTCAACTACCTCGCGAGCTTCCCCGAGTGCGCGACGCCGTGCGCGCAGACGCTCGCGTCGTGCCTGCTCGCCGGGAACAGCTTCGCCGCCTGGGAGGCCTGCGTCTTGGCAGCTCAGGGCTGTCCGTAATCTCAACCCCTGCTGCCCACGAGGCGACGGGCGGGGCTAGGCTTTCCCGTTCTTTGACCCCACGTCCACACCGGTTTCCGTAGCGCTCCGGTCCTGATGTGACCGCTTAGGCCCGTCGCCTCGTGGGCAGCAGGTTTCAGAACTGCCCGTGAGCCTGCACGTCCGATAGGGCCCACTCGCCCGCGTCGTCCCATCCGTACAGCCAGAGTGAGCTGACCTCGCCGTCGCCACGCGCGTCGACCGAGGCGATCACCTCGTACGCCGCGTCGTGCTCGCAGCCGAACGCCGCGCAGAGCTCCGAGCCCTCCACGTAGCGGTACTGCCAGTGGATCTGGGGCTGCGGCGCACGCCAGGCGACGCAGTCCCAGTGCCCGTACCAGTCGGCGTCGACCGGCGCGTAGGGCGCGTACGCCTCCGGGACGTCGGCCGGGACGGCCGTAGTGTCGGGGCACGGGTCGTCCACGAGGAGCCGGAACGAGGCGCTCGCCGCGATCGCCTCGAGGTTGTCGACCGCCTCCCCCTCGAATAGGGGGTCACGCGGGGGCTCGACGGGTGCGTCGGGGAGGTTGGTCGGCGGGGTGTCGCGCCGCTCCTCGATCATGCACCCGCTGCCCACGAGCCCAAGCACCACCACGATCACGCTTCGCATCTCCTGCCTCCGTTGTTGAGTTTTCATAGCCCCGCCCCGGCTTCCGGCGAGCAGCACTGCAGCCAGCCGGCGTCCGAGCTGTAGATCCCAAGGTCCTCGCACTGCGAGGCGACCTGCGGGCAGCCGCCCAGCGTCACGTTCGGCAGCGGACACCACGCTTTGCCCTGCGGCACGAGGTACGTCGAGCCGCCGCACTCCCACATGCCCCCGCAGCCGTCGGGCGTCATCCCGCACCAGCCCACGGCGTCGCACGCCTGCTGGTGGGGCGTTTCGAAGCAGGCGGGGTCCCCGCCGCTGCCGCCCGCCCCCGGACCCGAACCGCCCTCGGGCGCCCCGGCCGATCCTGCAGCTCCGGCGGTACCGGCAGAACCGCCCGCCCCGGGCCCGACGTTGCCTCCACCGTGGCCGTCCGTGGCCGGAGCCCCGGCGTCACCCGAGCCGCCGTCGCCGCCGCCAGCCTGCCCCTGGGCGCCTGCAGCGCCAGCTTCGTCGAGGCCGACCGTGATCGGGTCCGTCCCGCCGCAGCCCACCAGCGCCGCCAGCAGCCACGCCGCGCGCCTCACGACGGGCGCCCCAGGGCCTTGGCGTGCTCCGCGCAGAGCGTCAGCGTGACCAGCTGATCGTGCTGGCGCTGCGCTTCGCCGCGGAGCGTCTCCTCGGCCCCGCGCCGCAGCAGGTCCTTCGCCCGGTCCGGCTCAACGATTCGTCCCCATTCGCAATTGCCTTCGAGCTTGCACATCGCGTCACCCTCCTTCAGCGGGCCAGCGTGGCCCCGGTCACCAGCAGCGCCGCCGCCAGGCGCGCCCGCGGGGGCGGCACCGTGGCGTTCGTCTCGGCGCCCATGCGGCGCAGCAGCTCCTCGAGCGGCATACGCGACAGCGCCCCTTCTACCCCCACCATTGCATCAGCCATCTCGCGCCTCCAACTTTGCATCGTGTTCATACCCAGGTGAACGGCGGTTACGCGCAGACCTTTAGCCGATTCGCAATTAGCTGACGTGCCGCCATGTCATGCCAGCTCGGATGGCGCGGACACAGGACCGAGCGACACCGAATCTCTCCTGGAACAAGCGGGCTACGGCTCGCTCGGACGCACCCGTGGCGCGTCGAATCTCCAGAATCTGTTCATCCGTCAGTTTGGCATTGTAGTGCCTTATGCCCCAGATAGCAGGACGAGGCCCGCCGCACTCCGGCTTTGACCCAGGCCCATACCGATGCCTCTGCTTCATGACCATATCGCGAGAATTGTCGAGGTTCGTACCGAGGAACAGGTGCGCCGGGTTGCAGCACGGCGGATTATCACAGCGATGACAGAGACAGAGCCCACTTCGTATCGGGCCGACGAACATCTGGTAGATGAGGCGGTGCACTCCGATCAAGCGGCCGGCCCTGCGCACGCGGCCATATCCGGCGGAGCCGGTGGCACCGGACCATGTCCAACAAGGTCCAAGGCCTGGCCGCAAAACAGGGCCCGCCCTGTCTACACGCGCCCAAAAACGGGCGTCTCTACGACGCCGCTTTTCAATCGAGCAGAGTGGTTTAGTCACGCGCCCCCGGATAGCCAAGCCGCCGCCATCGCCGCGGCAATATCATGAGCGTCCTCGTGGGTGGGCAATAGATGCCACATGTCGCTATGCTGCCCCGCGCCTGGATGGTCGATTCGTTGGAGTAGTATCGCGCGGGCACAAGGCTCCGGTTCTTCGTCGGCATCGACTGGCCCACCGGCGGCGGCCACCATTAGGAGTATTCCGACGTAATTGCGCGCAACCTCGGTGCACCAATGTGGGTCCAGGCCGCCGGCCGCGGCGGCCTGACAGACTCGGTCCACCAGCTTCTCCATGCCCAGGTGTACGGCGGGCGCAGCCATTGCTTTAGCGGAATTCATCATCGTCCACCGACGCCCGTAGCGCCGCCTCGAGCTCGTCGGGGTCCGGCGGCCGGCGGTAGGCCGACCATTGCGTCTTGGTCTCGGTCAGCAGGGCCCCGGCGGCGCCGAGCCTGCCGTAGATGCGGCGCATCATGGGGGCGACGCCGCGTGCCACCCCGGAGGCCTCCAGGTGCGCCTTGACGGCCCCCTCGATGGCCCACCGGGGGAGCTCGGATCGCACGGCCGCCCGGGCCTGCCACACGCCCACCTCCTCGGCCAGCACGGCCTCGCCCAGGGCGGCCACCACGCGGGTCTCCTCGACCTCGTGGGGGCCCCACAGGTTCTCGCCCCCAAGGTCGATGGGCCCTGCCTCGGCCACGTGCGCGCGCAGGGCGGTCCGGGCGGCGCGGACGAACCGGTCCATCATCGGCAGCGCCACGGCCAGGCGCCGGGCCTCGTCGACGGACAGTGGGGCCTCGCCCAGCGGCGCCGGCGCCCCCAGGTAACCCTTTAACATCGCGGTCTTGGCCGGGCAGCGCGCCTCGGCCGGGCAGTAGGTGCAGTGCGAGCCTTCCACGAGCTCGAGCGGCTCGCCTGCGGCCAGGAGGCGCCGCTGGGACTCCACGCGATCCAAAGCATCGCGCACCTCGATGCCGATGGCGTCGAGCCCCCGGGCGTCAATCGGCGCGGGCAGCACGTCCCACTCGCCCATCCCCTTACGCCAGTAGACCACCGCCGGCATCACGAGGGCGGCATCGGTCCAGCGCCCGGCGAGCAGCGCCGCCAGGCGCGCCTGGGCGTTGAACTCCACGGGCTCGACATGGACGTCGAGTCCGGTCTTCACCTCGACGGTCCAGAGCACGGAGCCCTCGGGGCACTCGGGCGCGCCGTAGCCGGGTTGATAAGCGGACCATCGCAGTGGTTCGGGCTCCGACCACATCACGTCAATGGTCGCTGGCACCAGGGCGCCGGGCGGCAGCGCGTATTCGCCGCGCCCGCCCACCACGGTCCGGACGCCGGTGTCGTCGAATAGCGCAAGCGCCTGCTCGCTGATGGCGCCCGCCGGCGGGATCCACTGGAAATGCCGGGCCCGCGCCTCGAAGATGCGCGCATCCGTCTCGCTGAGACGCCATTGCGTCGCGAGGATGGGCAGGCGGTCGAGGGCCTCGAGCAGGCCCAGCCGGATGCGGTCCGAGAGATGCTCGTGCAGGGCCGAGCCGACGTCCGCCCGCGCCGATTCGTGCTGCGTCCGCGGCAGCACCGCGCTGGCTGCGCACCGGAGGACGCGGCCGTATGAGGAGCCGGAGAAGGCGCTCATCCCTCGTTCTCCACGGCGGCGGGCTCGGTAAGCTCGTCGGCTTCTGCCTCGTGTACGAACTCGGAGAGGGCCGAGATCAGCTTCTTCACTTCCTCGAGCACGACGAACCCATCCAGGTCACGCTCGACGTACACGCCGTCGCCCAGGTAGCGCTTGCGTTGCCCGTCAGCCATTAGGCTGCCCCGAATTCGAGCACGTCGAACTTCCCGTACCCCTGGCTGCGGCTCGCCCCCAGGCCGTTCTCCTGGGCGTGCGCCAGCATGTGCGCGAGCTCGTCCTTGCCGATGTGGCGCTTCTCGGCCGCAGCGGTCTTCAGCACCCACACCTCGAAGGCAATGGTCGGCGTCAGGACGTAGTCCATCCGCCGCAGGGCGGTCCGCGGGCCCTGGGCCGTCATTACGTGGATGGGCGACTCATCGGTGCCGTCGGCCTCGGTCTTGCCGAGGTGGATTCGATCGGCACCGGTGCCGGGCTCCTTCACCTCGAAGCCGTGCTGCAAGATCTGCTTCGAACCGATCTTCTGGGTCGTGATGCGCAGCATCGTCATGCTCTCCCGGAACATCGCCTTGATCTGACGCGCCCAGATGAACAGGCCCTTGTCGTCGGAGGGGAACCCGATCCAGGTCTTCTCGGCGACGGTCTCGGTCATCGCAGCCACGGCCTCCGCGGTCTGCGCTTCGGTCTGCTCGTCGTTGTAGCCGGTGCGCGCGGCGACCCAGGCCTTAATGAGCTCCTCGTTGCGCGGGACGCCACCGCAGAGGCGTTCGCGGAGGCGGATCTTGACGAGATAGCGGTCGTACAGAGCGCGGGACATTTCGGCGAAGTCGTTCATTGGTGTTCTCCTGTGGAGTGCAATGGGGTGGTGGGCGTGGGGCGGTCTGGCCTGTCGGCACCGGGACGACGCGTGCGGGCAGGGCTTGTCGCGTTGGCGCGACTCGGCGGTGGCGAGGCCGGTCGTCGGGGTCTGGCGTGGCGTGGTTTGTCGCAATGGCGCTGGTCGGGCCTGAGCGGTTCGGGACCGGCGAGTCGAAGGGGCATGGCAGGAAAGGGTGCGGGGCCGAGTTGGCCTGGCCTCTCTCAGGGGCGTGAGGTGGTCCGGACCGGCGGGGCGGGTCGCATTGGCATGGCAGGAAAGGGAGCGGTCCGTCGACGCGGGGTGGGGTGGGTAGGTCAGGAAAGTCGTTCGGGATAGGGGTGACATGGGTTGTCGCTCGGCTCGGCTCGGCGTGGTGCGTCGCACGGGATGGGGTCGGGCGGGTCGTGGATCGGATCGTCAATCTTCCCCAGGCTCGCGCGGCGGCACCTCGGTCCCCGTCGCCGGCGTGGGGTGCACTTCGACCACAGGCGAGCCCTCCGTCACCAGGGCGCCACCGTGGTCGTCTTCCTGCAAGGCGAGCTGCAGCAGGCGATTGCGCGGGGCGTACTGCAGGCAGCGCTTCAGTGCGGTCTTGCGCCACATCCCCTCGGTGTTGTCGAACCACGGGCCCTTCGACGCCTTGCTGAACTTGCGGTACATCGCCACGTCCTGCGCGGTGAGCACCTTGCGGATCCGGCCGCCCAGCGTGGTCTCGACGATTGCATAGGCGTAGGTCAGCTCGCCCCGGTCGCCCTCGGCCTTGCGGTGGCGGATGAACTCGGGATCGCCGAGCTGGTACTCGAACATGTCACTCTCGCGCACGCATTCGGCCACCACCGACCGCACGAGCTCGCTGCGGTAGGCCACCTGGATCAGGCCCGCCGGCCCGACGATGAGCTGCGCCTGGCCCTTGTAGGGAACGAGGTACGCCTCGTCGGTGCCGGCCTCGAGGCCGAGCTGCGCCGCGAACAGCACGCAGTTCATCACGCTGCGCGGGTCCACGGCCTGGTCGGTCTGGTCGAGCAGGCGCCGATACCCCTGGGCCGCGACGGCGATCATCCGTTCGGCCATGGCCTGGCCGCCGACGCCGGGGAACAGGCGCGCCATCTCGTTGCGGCGCATCCATACGAGCCGCTTGAACTCCTCCACCGGCCCTGCGGCCGGCTGGCCCGCGACGACCATCGGTTTGCCCTGGTGCCTCATAGCGAAAACCTCTCCGGCGTCGGCTTCGCCGACATCACCTTGCGCCACGACTCGTCGCAGTCGGTGACGCAGAACCCGCTCGTGTGCGGCTTGTGCTTCTTGATGAAGGCCCTGGTCTCGTGCGTTCCGTACCGCAGATCGTCACGCGATGAGCACGATGCTCCGCACGGGCAGAAGTATTCCGCCCAATCGAGATAGCTGACCAGCCGCATGTCGGGCTTGTCGGTAACGCGCCCCCCCTCGCCCCCCGGCGGGATCGGTCTTGCCCGGTGTCTCATCGATCGACTCCTTCCGCGCGAACGCGCGCGGCCACGGCGGCGTGTCCGGCCTCGGCCTCATCCCACGTTGCGTAGCGGGCCTGCTCGTCCCACTCGCCCCGGCGATTCACCATCGTCTCGAACAGAATCGGCGGCCCGGTGCCGGAGTAGTTGTGGTCGATGCCGAGGAAGACGGTGGAGACCCACACGCCTTCGCGCACGTCGGTTCGCGCCACGCGCCTGCCGGCCGCCTCGTCCGCCTGGGCCTCCTGCCACCACATTGACCACCGGCGAACATCAGGGCAGGCAACGGGCGTGCGGCCATGAAGGACGTACCGCGTCACGGCAACACCTGCGCCATCACCGGCGTAAGGGTATAGCGTTTCCCTTTACGCGCCCCGCTCTCGACAAGCGCCCCCGCCTTCAGGAGCCCGGCCAGGGCCTTGGAGATGGCGCCTTTCGGGTGCTTCTTGCGCTCCAGGTGCTTGTGGATCGTCGAGCCGGTCTCGGCGGCACCGCCAACTTGGAGGAGAGCCACGATCTCGTCCTGTGCCGCACTGATCTCGTCCTGCGTCACCGCCTTCGACGTGTCCGCCGGCGCGGGGCCGGGCATCTTCACTTCATGAAACGACACGTTCACGCCAAGAAACACGCACCACGCGTTAGCAATCTCCTCGTCGCTGAGGCCGCGCACGAAGGCTGCAATGGTGGCGGCGCTGGATCCCTGAAGCAGGTGTTCGGTGAATTTGTCCATCGTGCCCCTCGTCTCCTCGAGCTTTCCGTGGAGGCTGTTGTAGAAGTTGTCGATGTTGCCGGGGGTAATGATCATCTCGAGATTCCTCGTCTCCTCGGCCGCCTCAAGCAGCACTTTGATTCGGCTCCAGTCGATGCGGAAGTCGAGCGAGAGCCACGCCTCCACGTTCCACTTGCGCGGAAAGTCGGGCAGGTCGACCTCGACGCCGCAGTACACCTCTCTTCGCTTCACCGTGCCATTCTCTCGCGCACCTTGTGCCGCACCCACATCAGCCGCTCCGTCCAACCGCCGCTGTCGAATCGTTCATCCGCCGGGCGGCACGCGTCGCACGCCCACACCACGCGGACCAGCGCGCCGCCGTCGAGCTCCACGCACCCGCCGAAGTACCCCACGAGGGTGCGGCCGCCGGGTGCAACCACCTGCTCGCCGCACCCTTCGCATCTGTGGCCCAGATCCATGCCTCACGCCCACTTTCGGCCGCGAACGATATCGCTCACGTGGGATGGGGCCTCGTGTCAGTTCCCACGCGACCCGATGTGCGCCCACCTGCGCCGATCGGCCGCCGGTCCGTACGTGGAACTGGCCGTAGCGCTCGCCGCCGCCGCGCCACAACCAGCAGTCGCGCGCGGCTCCGCGCGTGACGAAGGCCCAGAATCGGGCCGCGTCCGCGTTCATGCCGCCACCCTCGCGAGGATGTCGCCCGCTAGCTGCTCAAGCTCGAGGCGCCGGTCGCTCGAATCCGCGCTTCCCGCGATCCAGCTGATCGCATTTGACGCTCGCCAGAGCGTGCGCTCTGGCGGGAGGTTGATGACATCGGGACCCTCAAATGAGTCGCGCGCGGCGCCGAGCTCGTTTTTGGAAAGGGTCTTCGCAAGTCGGCCCTGAACCGCACGCCAGTCGACCTTCTCATCATTCGCGCGGCGCACGGTTTCGAGGACCCCATTGACCCGCGGCGGCCCGAGCAAGTTGGTAGCCGTGTCCTTGAGCGCCGAGCAGGTCGCCTCCGTATCAAGCCGGTACGTGCGGTCGCTGTACTCGATGGTTTCGTCGAGGCGCCTGCCGATATGGACGTTCTTAATCGCTTCGTTAAGCGTTGCGCGGTTCGTACACCACAAGCGCAGCACCGTTAGCGACAGCGCGTGGGTGCCCGCGCCGAAATCGCTGTTCTGCCAGGCCAGCCCGATAAGCATCACCTCGTTCGGCACCGGCTCGAAGACCATGGGCAGGTACGCTTTGAGCTGCAGCCGCACGTCGCTGACCACGCCTTCCACCGGTACCGCGCCGAGGGCCTGGCAGGCGCCGGCGAACGCGTCCACCAGCGGGCGCGAGTCGAGCCGGCGATAGCGATCCGAGAGGAACCCGCGTAGCTCCCCGTCGACGCTGCGGCAGAGATGCCGGCCGTCAGCGAGATCGGTGCGGTGGTAGTGCGTGTCGAGCGCGCCGATCGCGAGCGATCGAAGGGCGGCGTTCTCCGACTGCAGCAGCCCGGCGAGGTAGCGCTCCGGGATGTTCGCCCTGCCCGCGATCTGCCCCAGGGCGTGCTTGTGCACCCACGGCACCGAGGAGCCCGCCTGGCCGCGCCCGTTGGTGCCGAGCTCCGCGGCGAGGCCCCAGCTACCGTCATCACGCTGGGCCAGCGTCCAGCCGAGCGCCTTGCCGCGCACCAGGGCGTCCTGCGGCACCTTGGTGTTCACGTGCTCGACAAGCGCCAGCGCGCTGGCCTGCCCCCTGGCGATGATCGCCTCCATCTTGGAGCGAGCCTCGCGCGCGGCGTCGCTGGCGGCCACGTTGTAGTCCTGATTCGAATGGTGAATGAGCATGTCCGTTGTATCCTCCGTAATGGTCAACGCGCCTTCGTCGTGGCGCCTGCGGTCTCTTCGGCGATGTCGTCGGCCACCACGCCGAGCATCCAGCGCACGTCTTCGAGCCCGTGCACCGCAATGAGCGACAGAAGCTCCTCGTACAGGCGCCCGCGCCGGTGGGCGGCCGAGCGCTCCGATTCAGGGGTGCCGCTCTGTGGTTTCATGCTCCACCCCTTGCTCGCGCCGCCTGGCGCGTCAGGACACCCTCGGTTAGCAGCTCGTCTACCGTGATCCCCATCGCCGCGGCGACCTTAGCCAGCGTGTCGGGCCCGGGGTTGCCGCTCTCCCACTGCGCGACGTTCGGCTGGCTCACGCCGCAGCGTCGCGCCATTTCCACCTGAGTCCATCCGCGGCGTAGGCGGGCGCCGCGGATGATGTCCGCGAGCGGAGGCTTGGGGTGCAGGTCCATCGGGGTCAGCTCCAAGGACCGACGCCTTCGGCCACCACGCGCGACCCGTCGCGATAGCGCCAGGTGGACGCCTCGCGGTTAGAGACGATCCGCGCGGGACCGTAGGCGTTGAACCAAAGTCCGCCGCATTCGCGCTGGAGCTCGGCTTTCCGTTGCTCGAGCCACGCCTCGCAGTCTTCACGTGACCCCACGAAATAGGCGAAGTACTGGCTCCCTGGTAGATTCGTCGTTGCAACCATTGTCCTATCCTCCTGAGGACCACGATAAGCCGCCGCGTATAAGGTGTAAAGGTGGATCGTCGCCCTTGGCTGCAAAAAAAAACACGACCCCTAAAAGTCGCGCACTTTGGGTCACTTAGCGGAACCCTGTACGGGGGGGCCCCGCAGACCCCTTTCCTTCCTCGCCCGCGGTAGCGTAGGGTGGCGCCCCATGACCACCTCGCGCCCCGCCCGCCCCAAGAAACGCCAGGATATGCGCCAAAAGATCCGGCTCTCGGCCCGTGAGATGCAGTGCGTGCACGAGCTCCGCGTGCTGACGGGGCTCGAGACCGCGCACGAGGTCGTCGGGGACGCCGTGATGGGCTGGCTGAACCTGCAGCGCCAGCGCCACGGGCTGAGCCCCGTATGGGGCCTGCCCGGCGGGCCAGAATATACCGCGCACCCTATCGGTGCTGACGTGCACGCCGCGTCCGCCGATGGGGCCGGCGAGTGACCTGGGCCAAGGTCGATGACCGCCTCCACCGCCACCGCAAGGCCCGCCGCGCGCGGGCCGAGGCGATGGGCGTCTGGGTCATGGCGCTGTCGTACTGCGCCGACAACCTGACCGATGGAGCCCTCGATGAGGACGAGTTGAAGGGCTTGTTGGAGGGCGATTGGAGGCTCGCACGCCGGGCTGCAAACCGCCTCGTTGAAGTCGGGTTGTGGGAGCGCACGGAGACGGGTTTCCTCTTCCACGACTGGCCGGACTACCAGGCTATGCGTGCGGATGTGTTGGCGAATCGAGAGAAGCGATCGGAGGCCGGTCGGCTCGGCGGGCTAGCAAGGAGCCAAGCACGTGCCAAGCAAAGTGCTAAGCAAAAGCCTAGCTACGCGCGCGCGATCCCGATCCCGTCCCGATCCCGTCCCAGAGAAGACCAGAGAGATCTTGCTACGCAAGATCCCCCGGACCTGGGGGTCCGGGCTTCGTTGGTGGTCGAAGGCGGTCCAACCCCGGAGCCCGAGCAGCTTGAGCTGGTAGCCCCCGAGGCCGGCAATGGCGACCTGGTGCGCGAGGTGTGGGAGCACTGGCTGGCCCATTGGCGCCGCGTGATCGGGCAGCCACCAGAGCCCAAGCTCACGACCGCCCGGCGGGGGAAGATCCGCGCTCGCCTCGTGACCGACGGCTACACCGTGGCCCAGCTGCGAACCGCCATCGACGCCTGCTGGGCATCGAGCTTCCACGTCGAGCGTAGGCACACCGGTATCGGGCTCATCTGCCGTGACGCGGAGATGGTCGACAAATTCCTGGCCCGCAGCGTGCCCCACAAAGCCGGGCCCCACTGGTGCCAGGACGACACCGACAACTACGACGTCATCCCGGCGGTGCTGGCGGAGGACTGGGACCAGCCGTACTACGGCCCCAATGGTGGCAGCCGATGATCCTCGGTGCGGTCACCCATTGGCCGAGCCTGCTGAACACGCGGGGCCGAGCCGTGGAAGTCAAGTGGGACGAGCTCTTTCGGCGCTTCAGCGTCTGGAAGCCCTTCGCTGGCCAGGAGGCGCACCCCGGCTGGTCGGCGGCGCGGTTCGACCCGTGCGAACGGTCAGAGCAGAACGTCCGGTCGCTGTCGGCGCTGGCGCTCGACTACGACGTCGGCACGCCGGTGGAGACGGCTATCGCGCAATGGCAGGGTCGCTACGGCTTCCTGCACACCACGCGCAGCCATACGCCGGCGCATCATCGCTTTCGCGTGGTGCTGCCATTCGGTCGCCCGGTGAGCCCGTTCGAATACGCCGGCATCTGGCGGCGGGTGTTCCACCGACTCGAGGGCAAGGTCGATCCGGCACCGAAGGACCCGTCGCGGTTTTGGTTCACGCCGGGTTCACCCGATCGCGAGACGTTCCGCGCCCAGGTGCTCGATGGCCAGATCGTCGACCCGGACGAGCTACTGGCGTGGCCCGAGCCGCAGCAGGCCCCCATCCCACGCCCGGACGTCATCGGCGAAGTGGAACGCCGCGCCAGCCAATACCTTGCGCGGATGCCGGAGGCGATTGCCGGGCAGGAGGGGCATCAAGCGCTATGGGCCGCTGCGCTGGCCATGGTGCAGGGTTTTGCGCTGAACGAGCAGCAGGCGTTCACGCTGCTGTGGAACGAATACAATCCGCGCTGCCTGCCGCCGTGGCGCGACAAGGACCTATGGCACAAGGTCCGCGACGCGAGCCGCGTATCGCGCGTGCCCACCGGCTACAACCTCGACGAGGAACGCGACTGGCGCCCGGCGGCGGTTCACCGGCCGGAGGTCTCCACGGACGCAGAAGCCCCGGCGCAGCCCACGCCTGTGGCCGTGGACGCCGTGCAGCACTACGGCGTCGAGTCCGTGCACGACCTCATTGCGCGCGTGTACCGCCAGATCGGCGCGGAGAAAAAGATCGGGGCGCCGTCGGGGTGCATTGCGCTCGATCGAGCCATTGGCGGCTTTCGGCGCGGCAACGTGACGGTGTTCGGCGCGGGCACGTCGTTTGGCAAGAGCACGTTCGCCGTGATGGTCACCGACGTCGCGCTGAAGCGCGGCTACCGCGTGCTCATGGTCTCAAGCGAGGACCCAAAGGTGTTGTACGGCCAGCGCCTGACGGCGCGCCGCACGCGGGTGCGGTTCGATGCGCTGCGCGACGGCTTAGTCTCCGACGAGGAGCGCGTGCGCATCGGCTACGTGGCGGATGCCGCCGAACGCGAGCCGTACTTTTTCGACGCCATTGGCAAGACGGCCGAGTACACGGCGGCGGCCATCCGCGCCGTGGCCAAGCAGTGCGACCCGGATCTGATTATCGTCGACTACCTGCAATCGTTCGGTACGCAAAAGAAGTGCAACGACCGCCGCGGCGAGGTGACGCACGCGGCGCGGGTGCTGGTCGACGCCATCAAGGGCAGCAACGCCGCGGGGCTCGTGTTCTCCCAGCTCCGCCGCACCGAGGGCAACAAGCGCCCCACGATGCACGACCTGAAGGAATCGGGCGACGTCGAGAACATGGCCGAGCACGTCATTCTCGGGCACAACACGCGACGCGCATCGACGCCGGACGAGGAGATACGGCTGCTCTTCATCGACAAGAACAAGGACGGTGGACGCATCGTCACGGGCATAGAGTTAACCTTCGACAAGGCCACGGCGAGCTTTCAGGAGACGCGATGAACGACGACGAACTGCGGGCGGAGAATGCGAGCTTGCGTGCGGACCGCGACGCCGCCATTGGCGCACTCGCCCGGATCGAATTGGTGCTGGACGTGTGGGTGCCGCGCTTGATTGACAACTGCCACCGGATGGGCGAGGACGCCGCGGTGGAGCTCGGGGCGTTCATCGGTGCGATCGAAGCGGCGAGGGGCAAGTGAGCTGGCCGCCGAACGAGCCCACCCGCGACGAGGTGATCGCCGCCACGGAGCCCGGGCGCCTGCACGTGCGCGCCGCCGAGGGGTGCCTGACCGAGGCCGAGCTGCGGGCAGCGCTGGGATACGGCAGCCCGCACCCCGTGCGGCCCTATCCGCTGTGGCGGGCGGCGCTGGCCATGCGGGCCTTTCAGGGCGCGAGCCGCGCGGGGGCGGACCGATGAGCACCGCGGCCGTGCACCTTCTGGACTACGAGTTCCACCGCGCCCGGTGCGTGGCAAGCCGGCGCCTGGCCGGGCGCTTCGCCAACGAGGGGCGCAACGACCTCTCGCACGCACACGCGGCCTTCGGGGCCATCTTCGAGTTGTGTGCGGACTTCGCGCTGAAGATCGCGCACCGCAAGCTGCAGGAGGAAGGCCGGTGAGAGAATTGACGCTAACGACGCTGCCAAACGTATCGAACGCGCGGCTCCCCGTGAGCTATGAGCGGGCGCGCGAAGCACTCGCGAAGTGCTCGCGCGTGGACGAATGCGCCGAGTGGGCGGCGAAGGCAGAGGCGATCGCCAGCTACGCCCGGCAGGCCGACGACGACACGCTGATGAACACGGCGCAGCGGATCAAGGCTCGCGCGATCCGGCGGTGCGGGGAGCTGCTGAAGGAGATCCCCGCGGCGAAGGGCCAGCGGTCCGACCTGCAACCTCGGGGGGGCGCCCCCCCTAAGTCGAACGGCCACGCGAACGGCGCGCGGCAACCATCGCTCCCGATACCGATGTCGCCGCGGACCGAGGTCGCGCGCGCCGCCGGCCTCAGCGCCGACCAGCAGAAGCAAGCAATGCGCGTGGCGGCGCTGCCGGCGAAGACGTTCGAGGCCGCAGTGGAGGCGCTAAAGCCGGCGACCGTCACCGAGCTGGCGGAGCGAGGCAAGCGGCCGTCGACGGCACACCTGAAGGGGCGCGACCCGAAGGAATACGCCGCATCGACGCGCGCGCAGGGCGCGCTTCGCGAGTTCGTTGAGCGCACACAGGATGTATCGCCTAAGCTCGCCGTGCGGGGCTCGGTGCCACACGAGCATGCGAAGATGGCGGCCAACGCGCGCCGCGCAGTGGCCTGGCTGACGCAGTTCCAGTCTGAATTGGAGAAGACGAGATGATTGAAATCAAGGACATCGACAGACTGATTCGTGAGCTCTGTGCAGAGAAGCTTCAGCAGGGTGAACGCGTGAAGCAAGCCTGGCTCGCACAGGAACTCGTCCAGCGCCATACGAAGCCCAGTGACTCGGACTTTTCCCTCTGCGCCGCGTACTGGACCTCGAAGGAGAGGGTCGCGGCGCACTTTCGCGAGGAGAAGAACCGCGAGACGGACGACTCGCAAACGAAGCTACCAGGGTTCGAAAAGCTGCAGACACGGTACCTCATCAGAGGCGAACTCGTGCCCACCGAGCAGCTGACGGTGGCCGAGGTGCGCACCAAGGCCAAGGAGTTGAGGGCAATGGCGCGAGGGCTTCTTGCGCACGCCGACGAATTGGACCGCTACGCCGACGCAAAACAGGACGCAGCGGAATGAAAGTCATCGAAACGCTACGCGAGCTGGCCGAGGCCGGCGGCGCCGATGGGCGCGTGGTGATCCGCGCCGTCCGTGGGCCTTCGACCGCGCGGCTGTGGCTCGTGCGGGTGCTCGGCAAAAGCGAGCACGGCCTGGGCGTCATCGGCGAGGGCCGTGCCAAAACGCTCACGGCGGCGATTCAAGAGGCAATGGAGGAAGCGACGTGAGCACGTCGTCCGTGCAGTTTCCTCTGCGGCTGAAGCCGGAGAACGTCATGCGCGGCTTCGGCCACTGGAGCGCGCGGCATCGCGCCACCGCCGATGTGCGCGAGTACGTGGCCATGGTCCTGCGCACGCAGCTCGAGCGCCCGCCGGCCATCGTGGGGATGCTGCCGAACCTCTTCGACGTGACGCTCGAACGGATCGGCGCCGGCGTGCTCGACGAGGACGGATGCGTCGGGGCATTCAAGGGCGTGCGCGACGTGGTGGCCCAGTGGCTGCTGGGCGGGCGCCTGGGCGAGCACGACAGCGATCCGTCGATTCGGTTTGCCTACAAGCAATGGCGATGCGAGCGCGGCTTTTGGTGCGTGCGCATCACCGTGGAGGACGAGTCGGACCAGCCGGACCGCCGGCGGGTGGTGGGGGCGGCGCCGAGCCGCCTGGTGGAAGTGGTCGGCAACGAGAAACGCGGGCGAGCCCTGCGCGGAGTCGGATGATGGCAAAGAAGCAGAATGGTGCGGTCGAGGGGACCCAGGTGGAGCGAGAGCTGCTCGTGCCGATGACGGACGAGGCCGTCGAGGCGCGCGCTGACGAGCTCGCCGCGCTGGTGAACGAGCAGAAGGAGATCGAAGACCTGCTCCGTGAGTACGGCAGCGACAAGCGCAAGCGCCTGCGCGAGATCAAAGCGCGCCAGCGCGTCCTGGCGCAGGCCATTGCCACGCACAAGGAAGCGGCGATGGTGCAATGCGCGGAGGAGCAGGTGTTCGCGCAGAACAAGGTGGTCGTGCGGCGCCTGGACACGGGCGAGGTGGTGGAGACCCGCGCGATGTCCGGGGACGAACGGCAACTGAGCATCGTGGGAGGTGAGGTGTGATGGATGTGGCGGTCAGCAAACCGGCGGCCGTGTACTTTTTCGACCGATGCGACGGTACCGGTAAAGTTCGCATCGGATACGACAACAGCAGGCGCACCGCCGTCCACCGAAACGAGGGCAACGCCTTGCTGGCAATCATGCCTGGCACCAAGCCACTCGAGGACGTCATCCACGAAGATCTCGCTGCGGAGAAGTGCGCGCACGGAAATAGTTGGTTCCTTGGGCCACGGGTAGATGCGTACATTGAGCGCCTACTTGCCTTTGGATACGCCTCCGACAAAGAATCGGACCTACAGCATCTCGCACACGTTCCGATCGACGCGGTGCGGCCTACCGTGTTGCTGGCATTGCCCCTGTGGGAGGAAGAAGATCGTCAGTTCCTCTTGCTCCCGGCCGCCGCGATGCAAGGTGTTGACAAGAATGGTCTCGATGCACGTGCGCGAAGGCTCGAGCGGGCAGCGGCCGTGAAGCTTGGCCGCACCACATCGAAGACCGATGAATGGTACACGCCGCTTGAATACGTCGACCGAGCGCGCCGCGCGCTCGGTGGGGAGATTGATCTCGATCCGGCCTCCTGCCACAAGGCCAACAGGCGCATTCGCGCGCTTGGATATTACAGCGAGACGGCATCGGGACTCGATGTGCGCCGCCCCTGGCGCGGGCGCGTCTGGATGAATCCGCCATATGGCGATCTGGCCCCCGAATTCGCTAGGCGTCTGGTGCGTGAGTACGCGGCCGGCCATGTGACCGCGGCCTGTGCGCTGTTCGACGTTCGGCACACGAGCGCGCTGTGGTTCGTCGAGACGATTTACCCCACGGTGACGGCTTTAGGCGTGACCCGAGGTCGGCTGCAGTTCGAGCCGGGCCGCGAAGGCCAGATCCGGGGTGCACAACAGCCAAGCGCAGGCCACATCGTGGTCTACTTCGGGCCGGCGCCGGATGCATTCCGTTGCGGCGTTCGAGGACACGCTGTCCATTTACGCGCCGTTGCGGAGCGCGCCATGACCACCGCCAACGAAAAACCCCGCGGGCCGACGAAAGCCCGCGGGGCGGAGGGGGTGCAACGGACAGCCGAGAGCGTAACGGCTGCCGCCGCGCCCGTCAACGCCGCCCCCGCGGCCGAGTGGGTGCACATCCACGAGCTCGTGCCGTGGGCGGACAATCCCCGCACGCGTACCGCCGAGGACGTGGCCGAGCTCGCGCGCGAGATCCGCACGCTCGGGTTCGGCGCGCCCATCGTGGCGCGCGCGGCCGACCTGGAGATCATCAAGGGGCACGGGCGGCGCCTGGCGCTGCTGCACATCTGGGCGACGGAACCAGGCTGGGTCATCGAGGGGGCGCCCGGGGCCGGCTGGGTGCCGGTGCGGCTGCTCGACTGCGACGCGCCCACGGCGCATCGCCTGGCCCGGGCGGACAATCGCCTGGCCGAACGCAGCGAGTGGGACCTCGCCCGGCTTGTGGTGCAGATCGAAGCGGAGCAGAAGGCAGGCGGCGACCTCAGCGAGGAGGGCTGGCGCGAGGGCGAGCTCGAGCGCTTGCTGAAGCAGGTGACCGCGCCGCCCCTGGGCGAAGGCGCCACCGGCACGCCCGAGGAGAAGCTCGCCGCCAGCTACAACGCGACCGAAGTGCGGCAGCTGGTGCTGTACTTCGACCCAGCTGGGTACGCCGCCTTCGTCGCGCGCCTCGACCGCCTACGCAGCGAGCTCGGCCTGGAGACGAACACGGCGGTGCTGCAGCACCTGGTCGAGCGTTCCACGTGAAACTGCGGCGCTATCGGCGCACGCTGGCCCGGCCCGAGTGGATACGGCATCCGGCGCGGCTCGAGCACGCCGGGGAGCTCGTGGCGGCGCCGTGCGAGGTGTGGGCCGCCGAGCCCGCGGGCGACCGGCTGGTGCTGGTGGCGGTGCCCGTGGCGGGGCTCGAGCCCCTGCGTGCGGCGTGCGCTGCGGTGCGCGTGGCGGCCAGTCCGCGGACCAGCGCGATGGTCACCTACGCCAAGATTTTCGGCTACCAGCCGCGCTTTAGCCTGCGTCACGACTTCTGCACCGCCGCCGCCCTGAACCGCGAGCAGCCCGATGCCGCGGCTGTGCTCACGTGGCACGCGCGCGTCGCGGAGCTGAAGTACCACGAGCACAACCCCGACCTCTGCGCCGAGCACGCCCTGGCCCTCCGCGGCGTTCGGCCGTGCTGGCGCATCGACGGCGGCGCGTTTACCAGCGGCATCGTCAACCGCGACAATCCGCTGCGCTATCACACGGATACGGGGAACTTTCCGCGGCTGTGGAGCGTGATGTTCGTCATGCCGCGGCACGTGCGCGGGGGCGAGCTGGTGCTGCCTGAGCTCGGCCTGGCGCTGCGGTTCGCCGAGGACACGGCCGTGATGTTCGCTGGCCAGGAGCTCATCCACGGCGTCACGCCCATCCAGCGCACGCGCGCCGACGGCGCCCGGCACAGCGTGGTGTACTACGCCCTGCGCGGGATGTGCGGCTGCCTGGAGCCCGGCGATGAGCTCGCCCGCATCCGCACGGTGCGGACCGAACGCGAGGGGCGCCGCGCCCGCGGCGAGACGCCGCCCGACCCACGCCGCGGCGACTGGCGCTGGAAGGGAACGCCGAATGGACGCCGCTAGCGCCTGGCACGTGGCCATCCCCACCTACCAGCGCCCGAACACGCTGGTCGCCAAGACGATGCGCACGCTACTCGGTGGCGGGGTCGACCCGGCGCGCATTACGGTGTTCGTCGCCAATGCCGACGAGGCCCGCGGCTACGCGCTGGCGCTGGCCCCCGGATCCTATCGGCAAATCGTCGTCGGCGCGCACGGCATCCACAGCGCGCGGAACGCGATCACGGCCCACTACCCCGATGGCGCGCGCGTCGTGGAGATCGACGACGACATCCGCGCCGTCAAGCGCCGCGTGGGACCGAAGGAGCTCCAGCCCGTCGGCGACCTCGCCCACCTCTTCGACGCGGCCTTCGCGGCGTGTGCGCGCCACGGTGCGCGGCTTTGGGGGCTCTACCCCGTGTGCAACCCGATGTTCATGCGGACGGGCTACACGCTCGACCTGCGCGCCATCATCGGGACGGTGTGCGGACGCGTCGTCGACAAGACCCAGCCGCCCCTCCGGTGCGCCGTGAAGGTAGACATCGAGCGGACGCTGCTCTACTGGCGCGCCGACGGGCGGGTGCTGCGCTACGGCGACCTCGCCCCCGTGCAGAACGCCCGCACCGAACCCGGTGGCCTACAGACGCCAGGTGGCCGCACGCTGGCCGCAAGCGAGGCCGCCGCCGACTACCTCGTCCGCACCTATCCCGACCTGTGCGTACGGGCCAAGCCGCGCAAGGGCGGCCACGCCGAAGTGCGCCTCGTCCAGCCCAAGGACCCCACCCCATGAACGGCAAGCCCCGCACCGAGTCCGTAGTCACCGAGGCCGACCGCGCCCACCTGCGCACGGCCCTCGCCGAGGCGTGCGTCCACCAGGGCCACGACTGGCAGCCGCACAGCCCCTACGCCCGCCGCTGCCGCCGGTGCTGGCGCGTCGAGGTGCTGCCGGCCAAGCCATGATCGCCTTCTCGGCGCCCGAGCACGGGCCCACGGTCACCCCATGGGCCACGGGCGCCACCACCGGCACGGTCATCGTCACCTGGCCGGGCGCCGCCTGGCTCCCACCCCGAGCGACCGGCTACTCGCCACAAGAGCCCACCTACTTCCTGCCCGGCTGGGCCCCCGGCCCATGGGCCAACGGCGGCCTGCGCTACCTGGCCCCCCACCACCGCAAGGGCCAGCCCCTCACCCCATGGTGGGAACGCGCCAGCCAGCCCCTCAGGCCGACGAGGCACACCCTCCACCAGCCACCCCCTCGCGCATGGGCAGCAGCCATCACTGCCCATCGAGGTCGCATCTCCAAGGGCCGCCCCATGGGTTATACCCAGAGACCCTCTCCTATGTAGACCGGGGCAGAATTCCCCAGCAATCCAGCTAAAGTATTCTTTCCTACAGAGGAGAGCGATCCCAAAGAGCTCTTCATGCACACCACAATGGCCACCAAGTGCCCGTTATCATAGGGTAGGGGGCCCGATCCAGAATAAGCTCGACGCGATAGTCTCGGACGG
>Ga0070698_100002400_pt1 | contig 20624 bp, 11 predicted proteins | sample KBSK1502metaG_FD_65477 | JGI IMG/M metagenome (GOLD analysis project Ga0070698, IMG submission 65477) | Corn, switchgrass and miscanthus rhizosphere microbial communities from Kellogg Biological Station, Michigan, USA - KBS K1-50-2 metaG | ecosystem: Host-associated > Plants > Roots >...
GGGAAACCGCTTCAGCCTTCTGGGACTCTGGCAACAGAGCGACATTATTTACAAAGTTAAACTCACCGGTCTGTTTCGATGCCGATCTCAAATTGTTCAACATCCTCCCGACGCTGCGCTATGTGCAGAATGCGTGTTTGTGCGACCTCAATATTTGCCGTTTCAATCTTTACCGACGCTCTGAATGCATGAGATTTCAACATTCGGGCTCCGCGAGAGTTTGACAGTGTCAGGAATTTCCTACTGTTCCGAGAATTGGTCTTGGCTATTGCTTTGAATTAAGGGAGTTGAATCAGAAATTGCCATCATTGACGCCGGGTTGCTTGGGAAACGCCGGAGATTCTTCGCTCAGCGGTTTACTGGGGACTTCACTGCCAAGCATCTCAATCAGAATGAGTTTTGAAGGGTAAAGCCGTTGGCGCTGCACCAATGTCCTTTTATCCAGTCCGGCGTAAAGTTTTAGAGCTCTCGTTCGAGCCCCGGTCATGCGCATCCTGTGCGTGAAAAGCCCCGAGGTTTTGCCCATCGCGGTACTGACTGTCGTTGCCCGTCAAATATTGCTCCAAAACTGTTGGCCTATCACGGAGCCGAAAGTCGCCACAAGCATTGCCGACCGCCGGAGATCCTAATTGCGGCAGCAATCCCACAACGAATGCACAAGCGGAGCTTGCCGGGCTCACAAAAAAGGTCAGGCCGTCATCCCACTGGATTTCGTTCGATTTCAGACCGTACAACTCGATAGGAAACGAAGCATCAAACCTCCGAGTACACGTCGTCGCATCGACAAGTTGCTAGAGGTCTTGCCTTTCATAAGTCAGACCGTATAATCTTTTTCCCCTATATCCCTTCGATCGACCAAATGTCCTGTGAATGCATCTTAGGAAGTATTAGAAATCTGAGAAACCGTTAGACCCCGTACAAAGAAATGATGTTCGAGCAGCAAAATCCGCTATACGAGTTCGGTCCATTTCGGCTTGACCCAAAAAAACCCGGTCTTTGGAGAAACGGCGAACCTGTACCGCTCACGCACAAAGCTTTTGAAACCTTGATTGCTCTGGTTCAGCACAAAGGGAAACTTGTAGAACGCGAGGATTTGATGAAGGCGATCTGGCCGGATACTTTTGTCGAAGATGGGACTTTGAGCTTCAACGTCTCCGTACTCCGCAAAGTGCTGGGAACTGATGGAAGGGGTGAACAATACATTCAGACAGTTCCCCGGCGCGGTTATCGGTTCATTGCCGAAGTGCGGGTTATTGCAGACGAAGTCAATCGGAATCCGTCGTCGCAATTGGATTCGGAAGCTAAGTCGCCCGTTCACCCAGTTCAGAATTCAGCGAGGACCACGGACGACGAACTAATTCATGATTCTCACGCTCCGCCGTTTACGTCCCCTGCGTCGAACGCAAAGAATATCTTCGGCTGGGTGGGTGAACACCCCAGGACGAGTTTGTTCGTCGGACTCGTAACTGTTATCGCCTTGGTTCTCGGTTTAGGTTCACTCTGGCGCAAACGAAGCCAATCACCGCCGCAAACCCTAACGGTCAAAATAGCGCGGCTGACAAACGCGGGCCAATCAATATGCGCGGCTATATCTCCGGACGGAAAGCTATTTGCTCACGCCGAAACCAGAAATGGAATGCAGGAGCTGCTCCTTACGAACATCGCTCATCCAGGGACTTCGGTTATCGTGCCCCTTGGCGCATTCGCTTACCAGAGCATTACTTTTTCGAACGACGGCACCTACTTATATTTTACGCGCGGAATGCCAATGAATGAGGAATTGTCGCTTTACTCGGTGTCTTTACCCGGCAGTACTCCGAAAAAACTAATAGATGGCGTCGATAGTCCTATTTCACTCTCATCCTATGGCTCGAGCTTTTCATTCATACGACGCGACCCCACCAATGGAGAGTATTCCCTGATGATTGCAAACAGCGACGGATCTGCAGAACGCGTCATAACCAAGCGAGGTAACGGAAACCGAATTTCACTGGCAGGGGCAGCATGGTCCTCCGATGACAAGACGTTGACCTGCGGCGTGGGATGGTGGGATAGAGGTTATCGCATGCGGTTGGTTGACGTGTCCGTAGCAGACGGGCATGAGAAGACGCTCGGAAACGGGGAATGGTTTGGGATTTCCGGGATTGCATCGCGGAGGGATAGGACTTCATTGATAGTTTGTGCGCGGGAGCGGGCTTCGGGTCCGACTCAATTGTGGAGGGTCTCTTCCACTGATGGCAAATCAGAGAGGATTACAAACGACGTCATTGACTATGGCAACCTAAGCGTCGCCCGTGAGGCTGACGCCGTCCTGTCGGTTGCAGGTCACTGCGAGTCGCGCCTGTGGGTCGCTTCGGAACGGAACTCTGCGACCGGTCGAGAGATTGCTACCAGATTGGGCTGCTGGAGCTATGGTGTAAGCTGGACCCCCCATGGAAAGATCGTGTTTTCGTCGTTGGCGGGAGACAATTACGAGCTTACCCAAATCGATCCGGACGGCTCCAACCAGTCGCAACTTACAGCTAACTCGGGAGACAGTTATAGTCCCGTTGCAACTCTCGACGGCCGATTCATTGTCTTCTTTTCGAGCCGTAATGGAGGCTTTAACATCTGGCGTGTAAACGCTGAGGATGGCAGTAATCCCAGACAATTAACTTTTGATGATGGCAACATCTATCCGAGTTGTTCATCAGACAGTCAGTGGGTCGTATATGAAAAACTAAACAACGCTACGTCTACACTGTGGAAGGTTAGCATTAATGGCGGAGAGCCGGTGCAATTGACGAAGGAATTCTCTCGCAAGCCAGTCGTCTCGCCCAACAACCAACTTATAGCCAGCCGTTACATGATCGAGCCTGGACGGCAAGGAATCGGTATCGTACCGCTTCAAGGCAGCTCACCAGTGAAACTGCTACCAATCCCAATTAATGATTGGCAGCAAATTCAGTGGATGCCCAACGCTCGAGCAATTTCTTATATCGATGACGTTAGCGGAATCCCCAATATCTGGAGCTATGATCTCGCGACTGGATCACGGAAGAAACTTACTGATTTCAAAAGTGACGAAACAATTTTCTCTTATGCGTGGTCGCCAGACTATAAACAATTCGCCAGTATGCGCGGTAGAGAATTGCGCGATGTGGCGATTATTACCGATCAAAAGTAAGAAAGTAATCCTGTAAATCTGTGGTGCTTAATTATGCTGAATCACAAGTAATTTTATGGCGTCGATCTTATATTAGCCGTTGATACTCCGCCCGCGGGTATATACGTGATGTTTCTGAGATCAGGACAGTATGAATGGAACTCGGTTCACAAGTCGTCACGGTGCGTTGGTCGCTGAAGCTTTGCAAAGCTGCTGGCGTGAAAATCCAGATCCGTGCGAACTCAGTGACGAAGAATTGGCATCGGTTTCGCCAATACTACTGAAATCGGGAGCTGCCGGGCTGGTTTGGTGGCGGCTGGATCGCACTGGCCGCACGCCGCCGACTGAGTTTCTTAAGGCATACAAACAACAAACGCTTGAGGCGGCGGTGCATGAAGACAACATCGCTAGAGTCTTTCGTGTTCTCGAGGACGCAAAGCTAAATGCGCTGGTGGTCAAGGGTTGGGCGGCCGCGCGTTTGTATCCTGATCCCGCGTTGCGGCGCTATTCAGATCTCGATCTTTGTGTGGCAGCAAAAGATTTTGAGCGCGCGGCGGCGTTGTTGAAGCGGGAGAGAACGAAAGACATCTGGATTGATCTTCATGAAAGTTCCGCCTCACTCGACTATGCGACTGAGGAAGAATTATTTAGACGGTCGCGCGGTGTTGCAATAGATGGTACCAGCGCACGTGTGCCTTCACCTGAAGATCATTTGCGAATCCTTTGCTTACACCTGCTGCGACATGGCGGCTGGCGCCCGCTCTGGCTTTGTGATGTGGCCCGTGTTTTGGAGTCGCGCGAGGCAAACTTTGATTGGAAGATTTTCTTTGGCCGCGATGAAATACGCGCCGACTGGTTGGCGTGTGTTTTGGGACTCGCACACAAGTTGTTAGGCGCGCGCCTGGACGACAGTCCGATCAGCCAGCGAGCCGCACAACTACCCGAGTGGTTGCCGTGCGCGATTCTGAGGCGATGGAGCCGGTGGTATAACTCCGATTATCGGGACGAGGTGTGGACCTCACTCTGGTCCCATAAGACACAGCCTTTGCGCTTTTTGGAAGACGCCTACTTTCGTTGCGATCCAATCCGCGCGACTGTAGACCTGGAGGGAAGATTCGATAACAACCCGCGACTGCCCTATCAATTTGCCGCTTTGGCAAGACGAGCTTCAAAAGTGCTAGTTCGAATGTTCAGATCTTAAGCCTCATGGAACTCTGGTCGATTCACGAAGCTGTTGACAAACGCTGCCGTGTTCGCTTCGTACAGCGCTTGCCAGCCGTGTTGTTCACGTGCACGCCTTGTCCTACCAAGCGTGTATCTGGCAGGACGTGGGCAAAGTCAGACGGCGCTGCGTAAGCCCAACATAGAGTCCGTCAACCAAACCCCCGGTCTATGGAACTCGATAGACAGGAAATAACCTGCCGAGACGTTTTCACGTCTGCGGTCGACGCAGTTCGTATCGGCGCCACATTCCAGTATCTGATCGCTCCAGAAGTTGAAACCGGCTTCGTCCGGCTCGCGTCCCAGGAAGTCAATGTAGTGCTGCCTGGTCCGTGCAAAACCACCTAAGCCCTAAAAGCGAACGCCAAATCCCGAAGATGTTTGGAAGTTCTTGTGATAGCCGCTATCGGTTAAGATCGTATTGCCTGCGTCAAAGCGAATAAATGTCCGCTTTGATGGATAAACCTCGAATACGCCACCAAGATCACCGGTAAAGCTTGTTGTCTTGCTGAATTCAAAGCAGTATGAGTTCGGATCTCCGCTGCACCCAAATTGGTCCGGAAGAGTGCGGAACGCACCTTTTGCCTGGATCATAAAGCCAGGCCCCGCTTTGGCAAAGAAACCGACGCGATCAAATCGTTTACCGACCTTTACCCGAAGGAAGCCTTGCTCCTTCTTCCCGCCATGCCAAATCTTGTTCTCCGGGAAAAGGTTAAATTCCGTCTCGAAGGATATGCTTTTCGTGAAGTCGTATCCCACACGACTGCCGACGCCAACGTCGAAGGTGTGCCTATTTTGCAGGTGCATGAACACCACGTGAACGTCCGAGTAAACTTTGCGATCTGGTTGGGCGACTTCTTTATTTAGATCATTTGTCTGAGCCTGTACGCAGACACTACAGAAGCAACCTACGACTAAAAGCACTGCTAATGTCAGTCTCTTGTTCATAAATATCTCCTTTGTTTCAACGAAAGTCCCTTCATTAGTTGCCGCAATTGACAAATCCTTTGCCTGAGTGTTGATGAGCCCCACCCACCCTACCGCGGGAAGCGGTCGCGGTATTCACCAGAGACGATGAACGCCTTGACCATCTCCGCTTGTTCAAAGTTGCCGTTGAACTCGTTGAGCTTGTTCAGCCAGAACTGGTAACCGTCTGGATCCGGGTCCCTACGCAGGTATCCGAAGTATTCCATCATCACAAACATTTCATTTTGCTTCAGGGCAACGAAACGCTGGTTTTCTATGATACTACGGAGCACCTGCGCACGAGATCGAGTGCCAGTTGCTAAGCCATTGACGAAGCCATCACGTTCCGCAGTTGTGAACGCAACCCCAGTGTGGTTAATCAAGGTGTCGACAAACAGGTTGGCATCCATCCCATCATAAGCTGCGTGGAAAGCCGGCCGTTCGACGAAAGTTGCGACGAAAGCTTCTTTGTTGTTGGCCAGCTGTTGCGCCCAATCGTCGCGACCGACGATTACATCGCGGGCCACCACGGCCGCATCAGGCACGAACTCCGCGTATAACGGTCGGCGGCCGTAACTTGCGCGATATAAACCATCCACAAGACCTCCGCTTTGCTGAAATTCAATCGACACGAAATATGCCGCACTGACATTGATCGTGCGTCTTTCTACACAGACAGCGTCAGCGCCGCACTCAAGTATCTGATCGCTCCAGAAGTTGAAACCGGCTTCGTCGGGTTCGCGTCCAAGGAAGTCGACGTAGTGCTGTCGCACGAAATATTCCGGACTACCAAGTGGGTTTTCGCTCTGGCCGTTGGGATTTGCCGTAAAGACCGCCTCAGTACTTTGACCGATTTGACTGAACGATCGCATTGAAGGAGTGAACTCGTAGTTAACTCGGGAAGGCGTCACATTAAAGAAACCATTGGGTGTGACATTCTCAAAAAGATAACGCCCACTTGCATCGGTGATGGTCTTCCGCGACTCGCTACCGCTAAGGTTTATTGTTGCCCCCTCGATCGACGTGCCTTGGTCGTCAACGATTGTGCCGGTGACTTCGCTGCCGGCTGCGGTAGGACTACCAGTCACGGTTATCCGGAAGTTGCAACTAGCGTTGCCGGTCCCATCCTGAATAGAGACCGTCGTAGTGCCAGTTGGAAAGCAGGATCCGGAAGTCGGGAAGACAGTCAAAGCCCCACAACTACCAACCGTCGACGGATTTGAGAATGTTACTACCTTACCGGGGACGCCTGAGCACATCGTGTCAGCGGCGACGTTAATATCAGCAGGACATCCGTTAGAATAGGAGCAGATATTCAACACGCTGAAAACCGCAGATGAGGAGTTGTTGCCGGCAAGCGTGTCATTCGTCCCACTGGTGCCAGTCGTAGTATTTGTAATCACCGTGCCATATGCAACGCCACTATTTACCTTAAGGACGACTCTGAAGATTCCGGTCGCCGCCGGGTCGGAGTTGGTGTTACCTGCCGCTAAACTTGCGGTTGAGCACGTGATGGTTCCGTTAGCGCCAACTGCAGGCGTGGTGCAATTAAACGCTGGACCAGCAATCCGGGTGAGCGAGTGAAATGTCATGGTCGCAGGGATGATGTCTGACCAGGAGGCATTCACCGCGGTATCCGGACCAAAGTTGAAAAGGCGAATATCAAATTGCATTGTGCCACCATCATGAACGCCACCGGCGAAGGCCGACTTGCTTATTTGAATATCAGCCGCCAGATCTGCGGGATTGTGAACCAGGAATCCGCTGCTACCAAGCGGATTGGCATCACAAGTTCTGACTACCTGAGCGAGCCAATGGCCGCGATTGTCTCCGGCAGTTCCCTGTGTATTAGTGCTCGGCAGCACAAATGTCTGCGTGCTTAGATCGGTCGTCAGAAGCGCCGGGGAATTTCGAGTTACCGAACTGGGATCCTTGAACGCTATTTGCAACGACCGATTTGGCGGATTGCAATAGTTCTGAGGATCTCCGTAGAGCCGGCCACAAACAGTCTCGCCCAAGTTGAACAACGTCTTTGGGTTTGTGCAGGTACTATCCAACACAACTACACCCGCGTTGTAGGCCGCTCGAAACGTGTCAGTTACCGTACTCGCTACACAGATGCCGTTAGTGTGACCAGCCCAGGTAGTGAAGTTCCCGAAGTTGCCCGAAACGGGGGACCAACCTGCAAACGTTCCGTTCTGATCGGATAACGCTGGCGCTTGAAAGCCGATAGATCCGCTGCTCACGTTAACTGTATGGCCGCTCGAAGAATTAACACCGGTAACCGTCGTTACGGCGCCCGCACCAGTAGTGCAGTCAGTGGAAGTAAAGGGCTGTTTCATCAAAATGAATGTTTGATTACCGGGAACATAATTCCCGGGAGGATCGAGACTCGGTGGGTAAGACGATTTCACCGTTACAGTACCTGAAGGCGCACTAGGTACTCCTGAGCTCGTTTGGTAGTTGCGAGGAACAACACGACTGTCGTCGAAGACCTCAGTCAGAGGTAAGCGGGATTGGCGCAATTTAGGAGTGTTAGGTTGCGGCGAACGCACCGCACCGCTTGGCGGCACCAGCAACGAATACGCAACCAGGACAACAAAGACTATTGGAAGCAACCGGCTGTATCTGGTCATTGCATTTTCCTCCTCACGTTTCTTTCGATGTGCTTTACGGTTTGCAGATCAACAGCCTCTAAAGGCAGGTACCGTTATTGCAAGTTCCGCTGCAGCACGTCACGCTCGCCGAGCAAACACCACCTGCTGGTGTGCAGCTGGTGGCATCGCCCGCTGCCGGTGCGTTAATCGAAGTGACCAATGGCAAAACCACGAGCGCCGTTAAACTCGCAGCCCGGATCATGGTTCGCCTGGTCATGCGTCCGCCTAAGGGCGTCAGAATTTTGGGCGGCAGCTCGACATCTTCGTCGAGCAGGTGCCTGCGTTGAAGTTGCTTGAGGGCATACCAAACGAGACGTTCATCGATGGCTTCGCTGGCCAAGTCGCTCCCCAGCTGCTCACTGATTTCAGCAATGGAGGTTTGGCCATCACAGCGTTGCCAAACCAGGGCAGCAGCTCGATTTAAACAATGGGCTTGGTTTCGTAGCCGGTCATAAACCAGCAGTTCGTTCTTAAACGCCTGGACTACGAGTTTTTCTTTTCGGGCCTTGGGAAACTGTTTCATCAAGTTGCTCCTTAACTTAGTTCCTTGTGAACGCTAATAGCTGCTGCCAGATTAATTGAAAACCGCGCCAGCGAAGAGCCGAGCGCCTTGGCGTTACCGTGCAAATCGCTCAAGGTATTCACCGGATACGATGAACGACTTGACCATGTTTGCCTGTTCGAAGTTGCCGTTGAACTGGTTCAGCTTGTTCAGCCAGAAGGCGAAGCCACCGGCTCGCCGCCGCGTCGCGGTTAACCCCATGTATTCCATCATCACAAGCGTTTCCTTGAACTTCGCACTGACGAAACCGTCCGTTCTCCGCAATACTCCCCACGCCGATGTCGAAGCACCATCGCGAAAGATACCGCGAGCGCAAGGCTTGCGACACTGCGAATGTCCAGACCCAGGTTGCGCCTGACAGCGCCTGTAGGAGCACAAACCGGCGGCTTTGCGGCCGATACGGACGTTGATGCTTTTCTAGAGTTCTGGAATGATGTTCTTCGCAGGGTCTAAGGGTGCGTCGCGGCGGTAACATGGCACGGAAAGAGTCTGGCGACCTGTGTAAATCTGTTGCAGTCGGAAGCATTACTCTTTCTTTCAGGACCAGCAGAAGCGGGGGAAGTCGGCGAGCCTCATGAAGCCCCCAAGGGCTTCCCCCGTCTACCCAAATTGGCTTCTGGGCCTTTCTGGGCAAATCAAACCGGTCGCAAACTGGGAGGCTAGCGACCGGGTTTGGTTAGGTTTACCTCGGAAATCGCCCGCGGTATTCACCGGAGACGATGAACGCCTTGACCATTTCCGCCTGTTCAAAGTTGCCGTTGTGTTCGTTCAGCTTCGTCAGCCAGAAAGTGTAACCACCCGAGTCGTAGTCCCGCCTCAGGTACCCGTAGTACTCCATCATCACAAACGTCTCGTTGAACTTCGCGCTGACGAAACTACTGTTTCCGGCAATACTCCTGAGCGCCTCAGCTCGTGTCATGGAGCCTGCACCCAGTCCACTTAACAGCTCATCGCGCTCAGCCGATGTGAAGCTCACTCCGGTGTGCGAAATAAGCGCGTCGACATACTGGCTATCGCTCAGATTGTCGTAAGCTGCGTGGAACTCCGCCCGGTTGACGAAGCTGTTAACAAACGCTTCCGTGTTCGTTGCCAGCACAGCCTCCCATCCGTCGATGCCCACTCGAACGCCCAGCCCAACCGCACGCGTGTCAGGCAGGAAATGCGCGAAGTCTGGACGAGACCCGTAAGCAGCTCGATAGACTCCATCCACCAGTCCACCGGTCCGCTGGAACTCAATCGACAGGAAGAAGGCAGCCGACACGTTCTGGCGCCGCCGCTCGAAGCAGTTTTGGTCACTACTACATTCGATTATCTGATCGCTCCAGAAGTTGAAGCCGGCTTCATCCGGTTCGCGATTCAGGAAATCAACATAGTGCTGACGCACAAAGTACTCCGGTGTGTCTAAAGGATTGACCAGTCCGCTATTCGCCGCGGTCGCGCTGAAGGTTGCTTCCGTGGCTTGTCCAAACTGACTGAACGAACGCTCAGCAGGACTGAAGCTGTAGTTGGCGCGCGAAGGCGTGACTGTGTAGAAGCCGTTGGTCTCCACGTTGTCGAAGCGATAGTAGCCATTCGCGTCAGTAATGAACTTGCGGTTCTGCGTTCCTTCCAGTCTAACCACTGCGCCTTCGACTGAATTGCCGTTCTGATCAACGATGCGACCCGTAATGACGCCGTCCGAGGCTGTCGGCACCAGCGAGCTGAAGGTCCAGCGCACCGGCAACATTGTGTCTGACACAGTGTTGCTCTCCACCCAGTTGTTGGCTTGATCCACTACGCTTGGCACGGCTGCCACCCAGTGCAGGTCGCCTGTTCTTTCAAAGCGCAGACTCAAGAGCGGTTCGGCGTTTCCGTTCAACTCCGTATCGAGATAGTGCAAGCGGAGTGTGGCAGTAAAACCAGCCCCGCCGGTCTTTGAGATGGTGTAAGTCCGCAGCACCGCCGCTGCGTAACCGTTCGGGTTGGGTGGCGCAGTTTTCGCCAGGTTCACTGTAAGATCGTTGGGCTTCGTGCCAGCGGCGCCAAAGGTGATCTGGTTGTTAGGATTGCCGAAAGTCAGAGTAGTCGCTGCCGCAAACGGACCGCCAGTTCGCCGCACCGCTCCGATCACGTCCGAGGTGCCGGTTGAGGCAATCGTACTCGGCTGCGTCAGAATCTTCGTCGCCGCCACGGTAATGTCGGTGCCCCCTAGAGCGAGCACGCCGTTGACTGTGTTGTCATTCGCAAGCGCCAGACCACTTGCATTGGCGTTAGTGAGATTGTTGAAGATGGTCGCTACGGTGCCACCGATAGTCTGGCCAGCTCCACCATCGAAGGTGACCGTTTCAGTGGCCACTCCCGGAGTAAACACTCCGCCGTTGTGGGTCCAATTACCAGCGACATTGATCGCGGTGGCCGTGCCGGCGGCAAAGGTACCGGCCGTGAGCGTAACGACCCCGTTAATGTCGAGTGCGGTGGTGCCGGCCGCGGGGCTCAAGGTGCCGCCACCCTTATTCACAGTGAAGCCAAAAAACGCCTTGGTCGCGAGCGTGCCATCAATGCTTTGAGCGCCGGCGCTGTCGAAGGTGACCGTGCCCGGTCCGGGAGTAAACGTTGTCCCAGTGTCCTGCGTGAAATTGCCGGCCAGCGTCATCGTCGCCGGAGAGGTGAACGAGCCGGCGGTAATGGTCAGGTTGCCGTTGATGTCCAGGCTGGTAGTGCCTCCGGTTGTACTCAACACCCCGCCGGCCTTGTTGACGGTCAGGTTTGTGAAAGTCTGGCTCGTCGGAGTTCCGCCAATCGTTTGGCTCGCCCCACCGTTGAAGTTCACGGTGTTGTTGGCAGCACCTGTAAAAGTGCCATTGTTGGTCCAGATGCCGGACACGTTAATGGTCGTGCCGGCGGTCCCGTTCAGCGTTGCGCCGAGATCAATCTGCACATTGTTGTAAGTGCTGCTGCTGTTAAAGGTGCCTGGCTGGACTCGCAGCAATCCATTGACAGTAAGACCGGCGAAACCGGCAGTGGTCGTTGGATTGTTCAAAGTCAGATTGTTGTAGGTCGTAAAGGTCGGCGGCAGTGTTTGCGCAGCGGCGCCGTTGTACTCAACCGTGCTGCCGGTGATGGTGTAGACGTTCGTGCCTGGCGTAAACACGCTGAATATTTTAATCGTGTTCACCGGGTCGAGCGTGCGCGGCACCGCGCCGCCGCTGCTCGTCAGGTTGTTGTAGGTAAACCCTGGGATGGTTTGCCCACCCGGATCGGTACCGTTGAAATTGATGGTGCTGCCGGTGATGGTGTGAACCGCGATGCCTGGGGTGAACACTCCCGCGATGCCGATCGTGCCCGTTGAGGCCAGCGTCTTACTGAAGTTGCTGAACGTCAGGTTGCCGTAGTTGGCTGCGAGCACCGTCGCCTGCCCAGGTGAACCCTGGTTGTAATTGACCGTGCCGGTCATTGCACTGGTCAAGCTGCCTGCCGTCGCCGATACCGCTCCATTCAGAGTCAGCGTATTCGTGCCGACGCCGAGCGCTCCGGCAGTCAAGGTAAGGCCGTTGAGCACGGTTACATTGCCGGCAAGATTTGCCCCGGCGGCATTGTTAAGCGTCAGGCTGTTGAAGAACGCAAAGGCCGGAATCGTTTGAAGCGCTGCGCCATTAAAGACGACCGTGTTTGCCGAGTTTGCTGTCCAGGTGTTGCCGGTAACGCTAGGGTTAAATGTGCCCGCGATGCCAACATTGCCGTTGCCGAGAGTTATCGCCACGGCGCGGTTACCGCTGATCGTCAGGTTATTGTAATTGAACGCCGGGACTGTTTGCGCCCCCGTGCCATTGAAGTCGAACGTGTTTCCCGTCGTAGAGTACACAACCGTTGTAGCGCTCGGATTGAACGTTCCAGCAACGCCGATGGTGCCGGCAGCGAGTGTTACGGTGGCGCCACCGCGCGCGCCGCTGATTGTCAGATTGTTGTAATTGAAAACAGGAACGGTTTGCCCACCAGTACCGTTGAAATTGATCGTGCTGCCGGTGATCGTGTGACCGGACGTGACACCGTTGGGGTTGAAGGTCCCAGAAACTCCAATCGTACCGGTTGAGGCAAGCACCTTGGTTTGAGCGCTAAACGTGAGGTTGCCGTAATTGAACGCCCGCACATCCTGGCCCGCACTTCCCTGATTGTAGTTGACCGTGCCCGCCGGATTGCTCGTGATACTGCCGGCTGCCACTGTGGTGCCGTTGTTAATTACCAGGGTGCTATTGCCCACGTTCAATGCGCCGGCCTGCAGCGTTAGCTGACCATTGACTGTGGCCGTCCCGACAGCTGAAGTCAGGCCGCTGCCGTTGTTAATCCTTAATGGCCCATAAGTGGAGGCGCTTAATACCTGCGGACCCGCACCGATGTATTCTACCGTCAAGTTGGTCAGCGTTTTGTTGGTTATGCCGTACTGACTGAGAAAGTCGGCAGTTGCGGCCGTGCGCGTCACCCGCGCGGTGCCCGTACCGGTAAGTGTTCCGGTACCGCTGATAACTGCCGCTGCAACGGGATTGAAAATGGCGTTTACCCCGTTAACGTTGAGACTGCCGTTAACCGCAAAACTGTTATTGGCAGTGAGCGGCTGGGTAACATTTGAATCCGTTAGATTGAAGAAAGCGATGCTGGCGTTGTTAGAGATGCTTTGGGAGCCTGTCCCGTTGAAATTGAACGTACCAGTGCCCGCATTGAAAGTAGTCCCGGGTGCTGGTCCACCAGTGGTAAAAGTAAAGTTCCCCTGAAGATTGACCGTCCCGGATCCTCCGTTGAATGTTCCTACAAACAGAGGCGGAGAGGCGATCGTCAGGTTACCACTGACATTCATCGTGCTGTTATTCATGTTAAAGGTGCCGCCGTTAACAACGACATCCGTCGGGGAAAGCGTGCTGCCTGCGTTGTTGGTCCACGTGCCGCCAGTATTCACCTCAATATCACCGCCGAGCGTGGTATTAGTGCCATCGACGCTAACCGGGCCGGTAGTCGATATGCTACTGCCTGCGCTTGTCGCCGTGTTTCCAGTCATCGTGATACTGGGAGTCGTGCCGTTCAAGAGCAAGCTTCCTCCCCCGACATAAATGGCACCACCGCGGTTGCTTGCGGAGTTGTTCGTGAAACTGGTGGTGGCCACCGTGGTCGGAAGAGACTCAACAACGATTCCGCCCCCATTCACTGCCGAGTTATTTGAGAAAGTTGAGGTGCCGATTGACGCAGATCCGGAACCGATGCCGCCGGGTGCGGCGAACGCAAAGATCAACAAGTCCGCACCGCCGCCGCCAATCCCAGATGATGTATTACGGCTAAAAGTTGACCCCGTCATCGTTAAGGTTCCGCTCCCGCCGGTGTGCATCGGAGATGATGGGGTATAAGTGATCCCGCCCCCGCTGCCTGTCTGAACGTTTCCGGTGGTGGTGCTGCTCCGGTCGGTATATGCGCCAGGCGCGCTGGTACCGCCGAATGTTGAATTCGTGATGATGAGGTTACCGCCAGTGATCTGGAGACCGCCGCCGCCCAAGTTCGCGCTTCCCGCCACTGTTTCCTGGTTATTTGCGAAGACCGTATTGGTCAAGGTCAAGGAATTGTTTAGCTCGCCGCCGATGATGCCGGCACCGCCTAAGACCGCGCCTGCGCCAGCGGCCGTACCTTCGCGCCCTCCAACAAGCGAAAAGGCCGAGAAGTTGTAGATCAGGCCCACCGTGAACGGTTCATTCATACACATTACACGGTCACCATCGTTGGCTGGCCCGGTTGCCGTCTGCCGAATGACCGTCGTCGCGGCGCCCGCCCCGACTATCGACATGGTTTGGTTGGCTCCAAGGTCGCCCACGGTGTTTCCGTCACACCCTCCCTGGCTAGTTCCGTTGATGGTTAAGATGTAAGTGCCCGCCGGAAGACTGATGGTGGTATTGTTGTTCGCAACGCTATTAGCAAATTGGAGCGCGCCTCGCAGACTGCAGTTATTATTGTTGTTGATGTTGTCGCAAACCGTAGCGGCCGCCGCGAGAGTATCGTCGGTTCGATCAACTACAATCGTGGTGTTTGGAGGGTTAGGAAGAATATTTGGGGCAGTGCTCGCGGAGTCAAGCACAACTACATCGCGTACACCATTGAGCTTTCTGGGAAGAGGCAATACCGCTACCGGCGCACTCTCCATGTCCAAAATCGACCTGGTTAAGTCACCTGCAGCAGAAACTTCGGCAACGGCTGCGTCAGTCGGAGCAATCGGATGCACAATCTCGAGCTTCCGCTGACTCTCGCCCATCAACAACAGATCGTCCGTTTCCCGATAAGAAAGATTTGTTCGCAGCAACGGTTTTGCTGCGACGGAACTCACTCCCGCAAAACTGCTCGCGGTAAACCTGCTGGATTCGGTCCAGCCGGTAGCTCGTGCCGGCTGCCAACTTGGAACAGACTCTACGTCCTGGCTCCCTATTCCTGTGGGTCTACGCTTGCCTCTTGTTCGCTCTGCAGCTTCCGCCTCACTATACGGGCGTGTATCTAATTTCGCGTTCTGAACGATATGGACTGTTCCATCATCCGATAGCGCGGCGATTTCACTCCGCCCCTCTCGATCCCAGGCAAACTCCCCCACTGCCAGTCCGCGCAAAACAGTTCCCACCTCAACTCGCTCCACGTGCGATTCCGCCGCGTTGTTCTCTTTGCGTCCCCAGCCGTGCACGACAAGTATTTCGCTGCCACCGGCCACCGCGACATCCATAAACGGATCATCGTCAAAACCACCAAACTCAATTGCAGTGGCCAGCCCCGCCAGCGGTTGCTGCACCAACGCATTGGCGAATCCGTCAACGGCATCATCGAAGATCAGCAAACTGTTACCAGCCTGACCAGATACGCCCACGGCCACATCTGTAAAACCATCCGCAGCCCGAAACTCTCCGGCTGCCATTGCGGTCACCAAACCAGGCAAAGCGATCTGTTGTGGAACACCAAATCCTCCCTTGCCATCTCCGGCCATTAAATAGAGTCCGCCCCCCTTTGCGGCGAACAGAATGTCTTTTTCGGAATTGTTATCAAAATTTCCTGCTGCCAGGAAGTCGGCCGGAACGGCCACGGGGTAAACATCGGCAAACGGCAGCAGTGATTCGGGGTTGTATCCCTGCTGCATACGGACGAAAGCAGAGTCGTCAGCAGGCGCGTACGCGTCCGGATTTCCGCGCTGAAGCGTTACCATCCCCACGCCATTAAAAGAGTAGCCGGCCACGACATCGGGCGTTCCATTGCCATCAAAATCCGCCCAGGCTAATGAGCGCGACTGCGCCGCGCCGCTTCGTAAAGCCTCAATTAGCGCACCATCTCCGCGGTATTCGACCGCAATCTCGCGTCCCTCTTCTAACTTGAAAAAAGGTGTGTCCCGTCCGGCGGCTTGCACCGTGATCGCCGCCCTAGAGTTCATCGCAGTCCTGGAGTTCTTGGACTCAACTCGCACATATAAAGCGAAGGGCACTGAGGCGATCAGCAGCGAAAGCGCGAGCCGCTTAATAGTAGGCCTGACTTTTAGAGCAGACGTGCTCTGAGTTTGGTGTACGTGATTATCATTGGAACGCAAGCTAAATCTCCTTGTTTCAAGAGAGCATCGGTTTGCCGACTGCATGAACTACGGAGCCCACCGCCCCAGGTCAGGACTCCCAGAATTGCCAGGAAAAAGGCGGCTGAGCATACTGCCGCGGAAGATTCGTACCATCCTTGACATGGCAATAGTCACTGTGGACGCCGACCAAATCGCCAACGAAGCTCATCACCAGGAACAGGTGAGACTCAGGTAGTCTCTTCAATACGTGTATATTTTTGCGCGTCTCCTCGACTGGCTTGGCAGTTGTCTGACTAGGAATTGTGATAGGTAGTTGCGAGTGCAGGTAAAATTGCCGTTGGCATTCAAGGTCACCAAGCCGCCAAGAGGAACATCGGGATGCCACCCTCCCTTAGCATAGGTCATCTGCACATATGTAACGATGCCACATATAGCCCTTACAGCTATGGACTGTCATATATTATTTGCAGGCGCTCCAGATACGGCTTGCTGAACCCAAATCATAGTTGTCTGGTGTGCTGGGGCAGCTGCCAACAAGAAGCAATTGGAACACGCTAAGCGAGCTCAGCGGCACTGTCTTCAGCGGTTTTTAAGCCGGTACAGTCTGACCGTATGCGCCTTTGTTCCTACATCCTTTATCCTTTTCTATCTCTAAATGTCCTGTGAATGCGTCTTAGAAGGTATTAGAGATCTTAGAAACCGTTAGACCGTTTATAAGGAAGATGATTTTGCGCCGTAAAAGATTAGACTTGCCTTGGAAAAGCGACAGTGTTTACCAGGTAGAAACTTCCAAAATCGACCTGCCTGATGGCTCGCATCTTTAAGGCTGAGGGCATAAAAATAGATCGGCGGAAAACTCCGAGGTTATAAGAGAGATGCCGCTTCCGGGCATTCACAGGGCAGTGCCTTAGGTAAGGGATGTTTCTGAGGCGCAGCGAATTGGTAAACGCTGGTAAGTGATTGAAAGTATTGGCGTCCCGTACGGGAGTCGAACCCGTGCCTCCGCCGTGAAAGCGACCTATTGTAATTCAAAGGAACTTAGCGGCATGGATAGCACTTTACCGCATTTGAAGGACTCACGGGAAAGCTTATTGGACTCGCGGGACGGAGCGGGCATTCAACGATTCAGCGTCTTAGACCCATCGACGAACCTCTCGGAATCAACGTCGCGTTTTGACTGCTCGCCCTAGCGGCTGAATCTGTATCGTTGGCTTCTCACCGAGCACCTGCTGACGATACAGACGCGCCATCTCAAGATGATAAGTTTCATCTTCAGCAATCGAGCGAGTGACTGCTCGGCGCTCCAACTCACTATTGCGTTTGGCGGCGAAGAACCTTTCTTCTCGCGCAGTCTTCGGAATACTCAACGCATCAAGATCGGTTTGGGCCGGCGCCGTGATCGCGTCCGGGTCGAGCACCAGCGAATGCTCAGTTGACGAGAGCGGAACCCGCTTGCCGGCCGCGAAGACCTCATGTCGCCCATGCGCCTCGTACCATCTCACCAGAGTAGCCGTCATATGCATTTTTTCGACGATCTGACGCCAGCCGACGCCCGTGTTGTAGGCACAGAACGAAATTTCTCCCTCCTGCGTCGCGTAGGGAATGATGCACATCTCAGTGCGGCGAAAATCATAATTGAATAAATCTTGAAACCACATGCCGGCGATAAAGAGGAAGTTCCAACGATCGGTCCGGCGCCGCTTGACTGCTTCAGCGAGCGTCTCGGCTCGTTGTTTTCCGAGAGAGGTACGGCGCGCGCCGACACCGAATTTTTTGCCGAACTTTCTGAGCAGATCGATTAGCCGAAAGTGCTTAGGCGACATGAACGGATCGTAGTTGCGCAGAAGCGCCAGCGTCATGCCGAAGATTGAAAGCACGACCCCGCGCGCGGCGTCATTCACTTCAGCGAGATCTCTGGCGAATTGCTCGGCGTGCAGAAAAGCAGTCATAGGCACTGTCTCTCCGGTGAACTTGTCAATCATTAATGCCATTCCAGTACCACAATTCGGATGGCACCCGCAGGCGAGTTGGCCCCACTGAGACTCCGGTCCGCGGACCAGATCCCCCCAATCGGAAAAAGTAGACATGAATGAAATCGGAAACCAATCGCGCGCCGGTTCGCCGAGGCCAGTCTGACGTTTCACATCATGGGCCAAATGCGACAAGGTATAACGTTGCGCATGACGGCGGTCATCTGAAATCTCTTCGTCGCGGCCGGTGAAAGAAACCGGTTGAAAGGAAAGAAAGACAATTTTTTTCGGATTGTCGAGCGCAAACCGAATCACGCGCCCCACCTGCTCGTTATTCACGCCGTTGACTATTGTGATGACGGGAACGATGCTGACGCCTGCATTGAAAAGATTTTCGATCGCCTGCAACTTAACGTCGAAAAGATTTCCTACACCGCGATGCGAATTCGGGCCGTTGCCGACGCCGTCGAATTGTAGATACGCATAACGCAGACCGGCTTCGGCCGCCGCTCTGGCAAGTTCGGGCCGCTTTGCGAATTCAATGCCGTTGGTGGCGACCTGAACGACTTCGTATCCGACCTTGCGCGCGTAGCGCACGGCCTCAATAAAATGTGGAGACAAGGTGGGCTCGCCGCCAGAAAACTGCACCGAAAGTTGGCGTCGCGGTCTGATCGAAATCGCGTTGTCGAGCAAATGCTCAACGTCTTCCCAGTTAAGTTCGTGCACCGAGCCAACTTGATTTGCGTCCATGAAGCACGGATCGCACATCATATTGCAGCGATTCGTAAGGTCAATGGTCAAGACGGCGCCGCGGCCGTACTGAATTGAACTACTGCCGTGGTTATGAAGCTCTTCGTCGCGATGCGCGCGGATATCTCGTCCGGGAAAAACTTCTTCGAGATGTCGAAAGAACTCTGGGTCGATTGACATGACATCTTCGAACTGGCCGTGCGTCGCGCAATTCTTTACCATCAAGATCTTGCCGTCGCGTTCAAGAATCGTTGCCTTAATCTCCCCTATTCTCTCGTTCAGCAGCACGCTTAGGTCCTTCTTTCCATCAATAATTTCCTGCCGCGCTTCGCGCACACAGATTGGACAAAGAGAATCTGTTTGCCGCGGCCAACCGAGAGGCGGCTTGGTCTTCTCCCACGATTTCAAGAGCGGTTTATCCGACCAGTGGGGAGTGAATGATGGATTCCGTTTAAACCTATTGGCTTGTTTGAACCAACACCAGGCCCCATTGGCCGCAACAGAGACCGCTTTCTCAAAATATTTAGTGGTGGCGTGCATCGCAATGGCGACGTAGATTGATTCAGTTTTGAAACCCGCGCCGTTAGCGTTATTCTACGCTTGTTTTTGCAGCTTGCGATAGATCAAATGAGTGAGCGAATCATCGCGATAATTCCCGCGCGCCTTGGCTCCGTGCGCTTTCCGGGCAAACCACTTGCGCCTTTGCTCGGTCGGCCGATGATCGAGCATGTGTTTTGGCGAACCTCGATGTGTGCTGAAGTGGCCGAAGTTTACGTCGCCACCTGCGACGAAGAGATTAAAGAAGCCGTGGCACAGTTCGGCGGGAGCGTGATCATGACCTCACCCGCGCACGAGCGCGCCAGCGATCGAGTCGCCGAAGCCGCCGAAAGGATTCCCGCCGACATAATTGTGATGGTGCAGGGCGACGAGCCAATGGTAACCCCCGAGATGATCTCGGCGGCGGTCGCGACCATGGTTACCGATCGATCGATCGCGTGCGTGAATCTCGCGCATCGGATCACAAATCGCGAAGAGTATCTCGATCCAAACACAATCAAAGTTGTGATGAGTGCCGCGAATGATGCGCTTTATTTTTCGCGCGCGCCGATTCCGGCGATCGACAGCGCGCACCTCGATCTTGTTACGGTTTTCAAGCAGGTTTGCGTGATTCCATTTCGTCGCGAGTTCTTGCGTGAGTTTGCTCAGCTCGCGCAAACTCGACTCGAGCGAGCGGAGTCGATCGATATGCTGCGTGTGATCGAACACGGTCGACGGGTGCGGATGGTCGAAACTGAGATCGAAACTCACGCGGTCGATACGCCGGAAGACTTGTGTTTGGTGGAGACTTTGATGAAAGACGATCCGCTGACTCTCAAATACTGTGAACGCGTTGCTTGCGCGGAGGCAGGATGACGTGGCGAGTCCTCATTAGCGCGCCATATCTGGTTCCGGCTATCGAAGAGTTTCGAGCGCGTTTGGAAGCTGCCGGTGTTGAGATCGTTTTGATTCCCGTGCGTGAGCGCCTTAGCGAAGCCGAGTTACTGCCGGTAGTGAAAACAGTCGACGGGGCGATTTGCGGCGATGACCAATTCACCAAAGCCGTGCTGGGTGAAGCGCCGCGATTAAGGGTGATTTCAAAATGGGGCACAGGCATTGACTCGATCGATGTGGACGCGGCTGCACGACTGGGAATCCGAATTTGCAACACGACGAATGTTTTTACCGATGCGGTGGCTGATACAACTCTCGGATACATGCTCAACTTTGCGCGCGGTCTGTCACAAATGAATCATGACGTGCGAAG
>Ga0070698_100002401_pt1 | contig 20622 bp, 16 predicted proteins | sample KBSK1502metaG_FD_65477 | JGI IMG/M metagenome (GOLD analysis project Ga0070698, IMG submission 65477) | Corn, switchgrass and miscanthus rhizosphere microbial communities from Kellogg Biological Station, Michigan, USA - KBS K1-50-2 metaG | ecosystem: Host-associated > Plants > Roots >...
ACATAGCTTGGAACAATTGTAGTTTTTGCATTGGCCGCAGTTTTGAATAAGCGATAGCTGATGAAACGACCATCAGGGCTTAAGCTAAGACCCTGCACTGACTTATCCTCAATGTTGATATTACGTAACTCTTTTGGTTTTGGCAATGATTTATTATACGCTTCTCCCTTTTCTCTTTTTTCCTTTCTTGATTTTAGAACTTCAAAATATTTTACCTGGTCGCTCTTTAGCCAATCTTCCTGTGCACTACTACTTGTCGGTGTATTCGTTCTTGCAGGCTGTTGTGTGCCTGTTTGGAGATTGGTCAGCTGCATAGTTTCACCCGATGCAATATCCCATGCATAAATATTCTGGCTGCGTGTATAAGCAATTTTAGTTTCATTAAAAGAAAACTGTGGGCTGCTTTCTGCATCCGCAGTTTGAGTAATACGTTTTGTTTTACTTGTCTTTATATCAGTATAAAAAATATCGCCATCCTTTGCAAAGACGTATGCAGAACGTGACAAGTTATAAATAAAGTTTCCCGTGGCCCGGAAACCTTGTGTTTCGGCAGGTGTTGCCTTTGTCGGTATTTTATTATTTAATGTTATATAATAAATAGAATCGGCAACAGCTTTTTCTGGGTTCCAATTAAAATAGATAGACTTTCCATCATTGCTCCATTGAATATTAGAAGGAGAAGTGCCGATCCAGTTCGGATCTCTCATGATCTTTTCAACGGTTAGTTTTTCTAACTTTTGTTGTGCGAAGTTTTGAAAAAACAGTAACATGAAAAAGATAAAGCTGATTAGTTTTAGCATAGCAGTAATTTGAGGGTCTAAATATATTGATTAACTCATAAATTTTAGTTTAGTAATAAACATGATAAACTATGAAACCGTAAAGATCTATTCGATCAAGTTCTCATCTGCCGATTGAGGAAGACATAGAAAAAACTAATTTTTCAATTCAAGAGCCAACTTCAACAAATTCAATTGTTAACATCCAATATTATTATGGGTCTTTCGTTATATTAGCAGAATATCTTAAAACCTAATCTTATGATTCGTTTACGATTATTCTTGTTTGCAAATATTATAATCCTCTTCTTCAGCAGCTCCTGTAAAAAAAAGATTGTCACTAACACAATAACGGACACCGTTCTGGTAAGAGCAGTTGATACTACTTTTATAATGAATGCGAAGTCCTGGAATTGTTTTAGCTATCAAACCCTGGCTTTGATCGATTCGGGAGCAACAAAATATTTCACAACAGCCGAAGGGATAAAATTTATGGGCCAGGGATATCGTTTAGGCGCCAGGATCCAGATCAAATCTGAACTTGGATTTTATAATAAAGTAATTTATTTTAAATGGAAAGGTTATGGCGCCGGTCAGTTTGCAGGATTTGTACCGCAAATAAAATATGATCCTTTAACGAATGATGGACTGCCTCCTATCCAGGGAGTTGACCTGGCAATTTTTTCGGTAAACGCGACTACCGGCGGCTCGATATTGATCCAGGAAAATGTTTGGTATTATACCAGGATAGTGCCTGTTCCCGGTTCAGATAACTACCAGGTCATTACGGCTTCAGGCAATTATAATAACCTCGGGGGTACTACAATTTCCAGCACAAGTATTCCGATCTATACTAAAGCCGGCTACATTGCTTTGCGAATCGGTGATTGTTATGGCTCAACAAGTGCTTACGGAGTAATTGGTGAATGTAAGATCGCCCCGAATTAAATTCCAATTAAGATCAGCATTTCATATTGAAAATAGATCCAGCGAGCCATCAAGCCTTAGTTTATAGAAGGCTAATCTTTTTATATCTTTTTTTTCAATGATCCTTTGCAGGTCCGGTATATAATTGATGATATTAAAAACTGTAAGGGAATAAGCTTTCTTACTGAATTCATCAATATCCAGATCATAACCTTCTAAGAATTGCTGTTTCGCATCGATAGAGAGATCATGCAATGCAATTGAAAAATCCCAATAGGGTGCACAATTGGAAGCACAATTTTCCCAGTCAAGGATCGCTTTTATTTCACCCTTCTCATCGGCGATCACATTTTTCAAACGGAGATCACAATGATTCAACGCCGGACTTACTTTCCACTTTTTAAGTCTTTCATATTCTGTATTCAGGTGTTTTATTTTCTTTTTATTAAGGATAGAATGCCTGTCCAAAAATTTCAACCCTTCGGTAACCTGCAATTCTTTTTCAAGGAATTCTACCCACGTTTTTTTCTTTGACAATTTATTTTTTGACCAATTAAATAATGAACCGAATCCTTCTGTGGGGATCGAATGTATAATGCGGGCATACTTGCCTAACGTTTTTAATATTTCTAGCCTGTCGGGATGATGAGTGGCTTCAATGCCTTCAACTTTTCTTTGAAGCATATAAGGAAAGGGGATGATCTCATCACCTACTTCTAAAATTTCAGCTACTGGAACGCCGGCTTCCAAAGCTTTTTGTATCGCCCATTGTTCTTTAAGAAAGTCTTTATATTTTGTTTTAATGACGGCTATCTTAACAATAAAATTTCCTTCACTGGTGGCAACGCTAAAAACAAAATTTGTTCTGCCCGCCGCATTAAATTCAATCTTTTTTATTGACTTTCCAAAATGGTGCTCCACCACTTTTTTGGCCATTTGTTTTTTTGTTCTTATTTGCGCTGCCGTATACCTGGGCATATTTAATATTAACTGATTACATTTCTTTGCATAGCCGCAAGTGCAAAAAGCAACTCTCCAAACTCGGATGAGGTTTTTACTTTTATTGGCGGTACAATGCCTTCGATTGAAAGAAGCCCGTTGCCCACATGAATTGCTAATCCAACAGAACGCAAAAAACTATCCATTTCAGAATCACCGGCGCCTATTGAATGTTTCAGCTCAAATTGTAAATGATTAGCGATTTGCTGCGCACCAAAATCTTTATCCACTCCTTTATGTGTGAAAAAATTATTTCGTTTTGTATGCTGGTAAGCCATCAGCCTGTCTTGGGGTACGTTGATCAATAAAAATATCATGCATATTTCCTGGTCATGCAGATCAGTTTGTAAAATCTCTAATGATGATGAATATACTTTTGATGCGCTGAGATATTTTTTTTGAACCGCTTCAATTTTATCAGTAACTGGTGTCCAGATTATTTCTCCCTGTTGCCAGTCCCGGGGATAATAAAAAACTAACAGGTCGAGATCATTATTTTTAATAAAGCTTGTAATGATCTGCAATACTCCAGCAATTTCATTTGGCTCAAGCGGGAAAGCATCTAATTCACTGTAGAGAAAATTGCCCTCTTTATCCGACATTATATTGCCAAGTAGGCTTCCATTCATTAAAACTGTCGGTATTGGCGCGTTGGATATTTTATACCATTCCTTTCCGAAAGTCCGGATAACAGATAGAGGAAAACGAAGCGTATTTAAAACGATTGGTCTGCCGAGATCGTAAATTTTATCTAATCCTAATTGAACAGATTGAGGGATGCTATAATGACCTTCAAATTCATGAATGGCTGTACCATCAAGATCAGTAATAAGGGCACCACATTCTTCAAATTTCGAGTGATTAAAAAAATCCTGTAATTGTGCAGATTGACTGGCGTCTAAAGCCATGATCTTGTTTTTCTGGTTATACTGCAAAAGCCTTTCCAAATATCCCGGCCCGTAATTGTTAATATCTGGCATCATTTTTAATCTAACTTTGGTCTAAAATCAAAAGTTTTATGGCAACAATTACAAAAGAATCTATCAAGATCCAGGGTGAAAAAGTGCTGAATAAAGTAAAGGAGTTAGTGAAGGAAGGGAATGTAAGAAAGATATCTATTCATGAAAAAGATGGTAGAGAGCTAATGAGTTTTCCTTTAAGCCTCGGCGTTGTCGGAGCTGTTTTTGCACCCGTGCTTGCAGCAGTTGGAGCAATGGCAGCATTAATTGGTGAGTGTAGTATTACTGTGGAAAGAGAAGAGTAAGCCTGAACTATAGATCCAATAGTTATTTCTCCGTACGATCAAATGTTTGATGTTGGTTGTACTGTCATTTTTTTATCCCGCCGGTAAATTAGAAATTGTAGATTTATAGAACAACCAGCTTTATTCATCGCTACAATTTTTAAAAATGACCTATAGAAAAAATCCGCTCATAGCTGTTTTACTTTTTCTTTTTTTAAGTTTCCAACCAATTGCACAAACTCTTCCGAGAAGTATTCCGGAAGCAGAAGGTGTATCATCAAAAGGGATTATGGATTTTTTGGATGCTATTGCAAATAGTAAACACGAGATGCATAGCATAATGATCCTTCGTCATGGTAAAGTAATTGCTGAAGGTTGGTGGAGCCCTTATCGTCCTGACTTAAAACATACATTATATTCTCTAAGTAAAAGTTTTACTTCTACTGCAGTTGGTTTTGCCGTAAGTGAGAAGAAATTAAGTGTGGATGATAAGGTCATTTCTTTTTTCCCTGATAAATTGCCCGAAAAGGTTTCAGATGATTTATCTCAGTTAACAATTAAGGACTTGCTTTCTATGTCTGCAGGGCAGGCTCCGGATCCTTCATCTGCGGTGGTACCAACCAATGATTGGATAAAAACATTTTTCGCAACCCCAATACTTAATAAACCCGGCTCAGTGTTCTTATACAACTCGATGGCTACCTATATGCTCTCTGCTATTGTTCAAAAAGTAGCGGGCCAAAAAATAATTGATTATCTCACGCCACGTTTATTCAAACCATTAGGCATACAAGGAATGGATTGGGAATCCGATCTATCAGGTATCAATGTTGGCGGTTGGGGATTCCGAATAAAAACTGAAGACATTGCCCGCTTTGCACAACTTTATTTGCAAAAGGGAAAATGGAATGGTAAACAAATTTTACCTGCAAGCTGGGTTGAAGAAGCTACCACTTTTAAGATCGACAATGCTCCGGGCATGTCACAAGAAAGCAAAGATTCGAGTGACTGGAGGCAGGGATATTGTTATCAATTCTGGCGCAGTCGTCATAATTCTTTTCGCGGTGATGGTGCATTTGGTCAATACGCATTGGTATTGCCAGAAGAAGATGCAGTGATTGCTATCACTTCTGAAACACCGGATATGCAGGGTGAATTAAATCTTGTATGGAAATATTTATTACCGGCTATGCAAGTTGATAAATCAAGTTTAGATAAAAATGATGCCACAGCCCTTAAAAAAAGATTGGCATTATTAAAACTTCAATTGCCTGCAGAACCTGATAGCAGTTTTGCAAAGCCGAATATTATCAACAAAGTTTTTAAAATAGAAAGCAATCCAAAGAGTATAGAAACCATATCTTTTAAAGGAAGAGACCGTCTTGTTACGCTTGATATTAAAATGAAAGGGACCTCTTACCCTTTAAACTTTGGAGATGGCAAATGGATAGAAAGTAAAACCACAATGCTTGGTCCATCTTTGGTAGAAGGGGCAAAGAATCATTTTGTTGGATTGCCTGCTTCACAGATCGCAGGTGCTTATAGCTGGAAAGCACCAAATGTTTTGGAAATGCAATTACGATATATTGATAGCCCTCATACTGAAAAAATGATTTTTTATTTTGATCAGGATAAAATATCTGTAGATATGCTTGACAGCTTTAAAACTCCTGATAAAAAGATAACTTTCAAAGGGCAAGCAGAGAAATAATATTATAGATCGGTTTTTTATCAATAAACCGATATTCACTTTACGACTTTACCTCAACATATTAAAAAAAACTTTTTAGAAGAAAGAATGCACCGCAATATCAGTGACATAAAAATACTTGTGACCCGCAATATTCCGCTCATCGGAATTGAGATGTTGCGAAGTGAGGGTTTTTCTGTTACAGCCTGGTCACTTGAGAGACCAATGACTTATCAAGAGTTAATTTCTGAAAGTAAAAAGCACACTGTTATTCTTTGTGTAAGTGCTGATAATATCGGAACAGATTTCATAACTACATGCCCTCATCTTGAGATGATCTCACAGTTTGCAGTAGGTTACGATAATATTGATGTTCCCCTTGCTACTAAATTAGGAATACCGATCGGCTATGCCCCCGGCGCTATGAACGAAGCAACAGCAGATATTGCTTTTGGGCTGATGATCTCTGTGGGAAGAAAGTTCTTTTATATGCACAAGGGAATTTTAAAAGGAGAGTGGACTTATTTTAAACCAAATGCAAACCTCGGGATTGAATTTGATAATAAAACTATTGGCATTTTCGGCCTGGGAAGAATTGGACTTGCAATGGCAAGGCGCTGTAAAGGAGCATACAATATGAATATTATTTATTGCAACAGAAATATAAACGCAGAAGCCGAAAAGTTGTATGGTGCAAAAAGGGTAAGTTTTGATGAACTATTAGAGCAGAGCGATGTGATCTCAGTTCATTCTGTGATGAGTAAAGAGACCAAAGAAATATTTAATAAAGATGCTTTCAGTAAAATGAAAGCCTCTTCAATATTTATTAATACTGCGAGGGGAGGAATACATAATGAAAAGGATCTTATTGATGCGTTAAACAGAGGTACTATTCTTGGCGCTGGCCTTGATGTTACCAATCCCGAACCTATGCAAATTGATAATCCTCTGCTGGAAATGGAAAATGTTTGTGTGTTACCTCATATCGGTTCAGCAACAATTGAAGCGAGAAATGAAATGTCAAGAATGGCTGCAGAGAATATCATTCAATTTTTTAAGAGCGGAACCGTTCCTAATATTGTCAATCCTGAAGTTTTAAAGAAATAGCTTAAACCTCTGGCTCCTGCTGACTCAGGCAATGAAAACTGCCAAGTCCCCAAATGAGTTCAGTTGAGTCAATACCGATAGTTTCTCTCCCGGGAAAGCATCCAGAGATTATTTGTAATGCCTTATCATCTTTTTTACAATTAAAGACCGGAACGATCACATACTTATTACAGATATAAAAATTGGCATAGCTGCAGGGGAGCCGTTGCCCATCATATTCCAGGTAATCGGGCATTGGCAGGTCAACTATATTTAGTTGTTTGCCATTTAGCAAACGCATTGCCTTTAATTGCTTCAGGTTTTTTTCAAGCAATTCATGATTCTCATCGTTTTTATTTTCTTCTACAACTGTTATTACGGTGTCTTCATTTACAAAACGAACGGTATCATCGATGTGTCCATCTGTGTCATCACCAACTATTCCTTCATCAACCCAAAGCACTTGGTCCTGTCCATAAAAATTACAGAGACATTCTTCAATTTGCTTTTGATTTAGATGTGGGTTACGATTTTTATTCAATAAACAAAGTGTGGAAGTGATCACAGTTCCTTTTCCGTTAAAATCTACTGAACCGCCTTCCATAATGACACCCGGATTGTAAACAGGGGTACTGTAATGTTGGCCGATCTTAGTTGGAATTACATCATCCAGATCACATGGCAAATACTTACCACCCCACGCATTATAGTTCCAGTCAACAATTACTTTTTTTATATCAGCATTTGGGTTTATTAAAAATGCAGGACCATGATCCCGACACCAGGCATCATTTGTAGGATGTAGGAAAAATTCAACCTGTGAAAGATCAACTCCTTCTTTTTCCAAACAGCTTATTGCAAAAGCTTTCATTGCTTCATCATTCACATTGATGCGAACTTTTTCACTTTGCGCCAAGTATTTAATGAAGCGACTGTAAAAAGGAAATATCGTGTGAATTTTCCCCGGCCATGATGCTTCTTTATGCGGCCAGCTTAACCAGGTGGCAACATGAGGAGCAAATTCAGCTGGGAAATAATAACCTAAGTCTTTTGGTGTTGAAATCTTATTCATAATTGCAAAATAAGAACACGGATGACACGGATCGAAAGGATAAAAATGGATCTGTGTAAATCTGTTTTATCGGTGTCATCCGTGTTCAAAAATTATTCATCAATAAATCTCTGTGTAATCGGTTGGTAAGAATCAATTCTTCGATCTCTTAAGAACGGCCAATGTGTTCTGAAGAAATCTGTTTTAGCAGTATCAATTTCAACTACGGCTACTTCTTCATTTTCATGTGATGCTTTATATATCAATGTACCGAAAGGATTACTTACAAATGAACCGCCCCAGAATTTCATGGCGCCATTTTGTTCAAGACCAACCCGATTCACACTCACAACATGTACTGCATTGGCTACTGCATGACTGCGTTGAATAGTTTGCCATGCATTATATTGTTCTGTATTCGTTGCTTCATCTTGTGAAGTAGCCCAGCCAATAGCAGTTGGGTAAAATAAGATCTCTGCACCCATTAGAGAAGTTATCCTTGCTGCTTCAGGATACCATTGATCCCAACAAATAAGCACACCAATCTTTGCATATTTTGTTTTGAAAACTTTATAACCGAGATCACCGGGAGTGAAATAGAATTTTTCATAATAAGCCGGATCGTCTGGTATATGCATCTTACGATATTTGCCGAGAAAAGTTCCGTCGGCATCTAGTACCGCCGTTGTATTGTGATAAATGCCTTGTGTTCGTTTTTCAAATAAAGAAGCAATGATCACAACATTGAGTTCTTTTGCGAGTTTGCTTAAGGCTTCTGTTGATGGGCCCGGAATGGCTTCTGCCAGTTTAAAATTTTCGTAGTCTTCTACATCACAGAAATAAAGTGAAGTAAACAACTCCTGCAGGCAAACAATCTGTGCGCCTTTTGCTGCTGCTTGTTTTGTTTTCTCTATTGCATTCTGCAGGTTTTCCTCTTTATTATTTGTGCAGCTCATCTGCACCAACCCTATTTTTACTTTTGACATAATGGTCTTTTGATACTAAGTTTTAGCGGTGCAAATGTAATTAATAAGGTGCTAATTACCGGAATGCCGTTGCGGGCCTGGTTTATGCAATAACAGCTATTGTCTTTAATTGATAATTCTCATAAAATTTATTGACAAGGCATCTTTATTGAACAGGCTTGCTTGCTTAAATTACAGGTGCAATACTTTCCCAATGCCAGCAGGACTCACTACTTCTGAAGCAAGAGCCAAATTAAAGATCGTTGGTTATAATGAATTGCCTTCGTCGCAGCCCAAGAACATATGGAAAATAGCTGCAGAAGTGATTCGTGAACCGATGTTCATGTTGCTGATCAGTTGTGCTGTTCTGTATATAATTCTCGGAGATTATCGTGAAGGCATAATTATGCTCCTTTCTATTTTTATTATCATCTTCATTAGTTTTTTTCAGCATCGTAAAACAGAACGGGCACTTGAGGCATTAAAAAATCTCTCTTCACCCCGTGCATTGGTGATACGTGACGGTGAAGAGATACGCATACCCGGCAGAGAAGTAGTGCCGGATGATTTGCTTGTTTTAAATGAAGGCGACAGGGTTTCCGCAGATGCGTTCTTGCTTGAATCTGCTCATCTCACGGTAGATGAATCATTGCTTACAGGAGAATCTGTGGCAGTAAACAAAACAATAGGCGAAAGCTCAGAACATCATAAAGTCTTTAGCGGGACCATGGTGGTGCAGGGGAGTGGAATTGCAAAGGTGACAGCTACCGGTACAAAAACTGAATTTGGCAAAATTGGTCTTTCTCTGAAAGCGATTCAACAGGACGAAACCCGTTTACAAAAGGAGATGAAACTGTTGATAAGAAATTTATTTCTTATTGGTATCGCCATCAGTATTGCGATTGTTGTTGTCTTTTACATTTCAAGAGGGAATTTTCTCCAATCATTACTAAATGGACTGGCTGCATCCATGGCGATACTACCCGAGGAGTTTCCAGTGGTATTAACTGTTTTTCTTGCATTGGGCGCATGGCGGTTGTCAAAAATAAAAGTGCTGACACGAAAACCATCGGCTATTGAAACACTTGGTTCAGCCACGGTGCTTTGCAGTGATAAAACCGGTACCATCACACAAAATAAAATGGAAGTAGCTGTATTGTACAATGGAGAGCAGACGTATTATGAAGAGTCTTTTCCCGCTAATTACAACCAAACATCTTTGCTTATTAAGTCAGCACATCATGCATCCCGTACTAATTCTGTTGACCCTATGGAGATTGCTATCAGTGAATCGCATAATAAGTTTTATCATGATGAGAAAAGTGATCTGCGATTGATAAAAGAATATCCGTTTACGAGGGAAACAATGGCGATGACAAGAGTTATGCAGGGCGAAAAAGAAAAAGAATATTCTGTCTTTGCTAAAGGGGCACCGGAAAGTATTTTCAGTTTATGTAATCTTTCAAACGAAGTAAGGGCAAAACATTTGAAAGTTGTTGAGCAAATAGCAGAAAAAGGATTTCGTGTGATTGCAGTGGCTGGTGCAACATATCACCATCCCCAATTACCAGAAAAGCAAACTGAGTTTAATTTTACATTCAGCGGTTTAATTGGTTTGGCTGATCCTATTCGTCCGGAAGTGGCAAAGGCAATCAAGGAATGTCAGACTGCAGGAGTAAAAGTGATCATGATCACCGGAGATTATCCCGTTACTGCTAAAAGTATAGCTGAGCAGATCGGTTTGCCATCGGAAGGAAAAATTATAACAGGTGATGAATTGAATAAGATGAGTGATGAGGAGCTTAAGAAAAATATTTCCTGGGTTAATGTATTTGCAAGAGTAGTGCCTGAACAAAAGTTGCGTATCGTCCAGGCTTTGAAAGCGAATAATGAAATTGTAGCAATGACAGGGGATGGTGTAAATGATGCCCCTGCACTAAAAGCTGCAAATATTGGTGTGGCAATGGGAAATAAAGGAACTGACGTAGCAAGAGAAGCGTCATCGTTAGTGTTACTGGATGACAATTTTGCTTCTATAGTTTCTGCTATACGTTTTGGCCGGCGTATTTATGATAACCTGCAAAAAGCAATGTCATATATACTAGCCATTCATATTCCAATCATCGGACTTGCCCTGTTGCCCGCCTTTATTCCTTCGGCTCCTATTTTGCTGATGCCGCTGCATATTATTTTTATGGAGCTGATCATTGACCCCGTTTGTTCTGTTGCTTTTGAAACCGAGAAGGAAGAAAAAGGAATAATGAACAGGCCGCCGAGAAATCCAGCTGATGATTTTTTTGGTTTCAGAAAGATCATGAGAAGTTTTCTTAACGGCTTGCTGTTATTGTTAATGGTAGTGGGGGTTTATTTTCTTTCCATTTACGAGGAGCATACTGAAGGGGAAGTGAGAGCTATTGCTTTTTCTGCTTTGATCATCGGGAATATTTTTTTGATCCTTACCAATCTTTCCAAAACGAGAACTGTGTTTTCAGTGATTGTGGAAAGAAATATTACTGTACTTGTCATCCTCCTGATCGCTTTTGCCATGCTGCAACTGGTGATCTTTGTGCCATCGTTGCGGGAAGTATTCAGTTTTGAGTTTCCGGGTTATAAACATTTTACCCCTTCTGTTGCCGGGGCAATAATTATGGTGACAGTTCTTGAAGTGATAAAATTGATAAAACGAAATACGCTGAATCCTTAAACCAAATAACTAAACAAGGTGTTATCCTTACTCAATTCAGTATAATTAATTTGATACCTGTTCAAGTTTTGAAGAAGCTTATCATAATTATCGCGGCTTTGTAATTCTATACCAACCAATGCAGGTCCGGCCTCTTTATTATTCTTTTGCATGTATTCAAAACGGGTAATATCATCCGTAGGGCCAAGCACATTATTCACAAATTCTTTTAAGGCACCCGGGCGTTGAGCAAAATTGATCAGGAAATAATGTTTGAGACCTTCATATTGCAAACTTCTTTCTTTTATTTCCTGCAAGCGGTCAATATCATTGTTGCTGCCGCTTACAATACACACTACCGTTTTATATTTAATTTCATTGGCATAATCATCAAGTGCAGCAATGGATAATGCCCCGGCTGGTTCGACAACAATTGCATCTTCATTATATAATTTCAATATCGTTGAGCAAACTTTTCCTTCCGATATAAGATGCATATCATCCAATACCTCTTTGCAAATAGGAAAAGTAATATCTCCAACTCTTTTTACCGCAGCGCCATCAACAAAACGATCAATGTTGTCTAGTGTAACAGGATGACCAGCTTTCAATGCTTCATACATTGCGGGAGCACCTTCTGGTTCAAGACCAATGATCTTTGTTTTAGGTGAATAGGTTTTGAAATAAGATCCAACACCTGCACTTAATCCCCCGCCACCTACAGGTACAAATAAGTAATCTACATAGTTCAGCTCTTCAAGAATTTCGACAGCAACCGTTCCCTGTCCCTCAATGATCCTATGATCATCAAAGGGTGGAATAAATGTCATACCATTTTCTTCTGTATATTTTTTTGCTATGATTGCGCAATCGTCAAATGTATCACCCACCAGCTTTATTTCTACATTGCCATCGCCATGCATTTGTGTTTGTTTCACTTTCTGGTTAGGGGTGATAGTGGGCATGAAAACAACACCTTTCACATTTAGTTTTCTGCAACTGAATGCGAATCCCTGTGCATGATTACCTGCGCTGGCACATACAACACCTCTTTCCAATTCTTCTTTTGACAGGCTGCTCATCATGTTGTAAGCGCCGCGAAGTTTGTAACTTCTAACAACCTGCAGATCTTCCCGTTTCAAAAAAATATTACAATCATATTTTTTTGAAAGATGAGTATTGCGTTGCAAAGGAGTTTTTATTACGATCTTTTTCAATCGCAATGCGGCACCTGTAAAATCTAACCCCCCCGCTCCGCCAAGTGGTGGAGGATTTTGAAATTTTCCTTTATTTGTGATTACTTTTTCCATTTCAATTTTCTAAATTCTCAATAGTTAAACACTTTCTTTACTCCCGTTAGGGGATGGGGGTATTTAGGCTACTGGTTCAGCTTTTTTCTTTTCAGTTTTAGCAGGTTGATTTTCCGGACGTAAACTTCTGACAGTTTTACCTGCCTGCCACAGTTCACTTTCACGAAGCTCTTTCAATTCTTCTTCAAGCTTTTCTCTGTAGTCATCTTTGCTATTGCTATCAATTGAACGCTGACTTTCTTTTCCAGCTGCAACACTTTCGTATAATTCTTTAAATACAGGTGCGGTTGCATCACGGAATTTTTTCCACCAATCCAAAGCTCCGCGTTGTGCAGTTGTAGAACAGTTCGCATACATCCAATCCATGCCGTTTTCAGCAACTAATGGCATCAATGATTGCGTTAACTCTTCAACTGTTTCATTAAACGCTTCAGAAGGAGTGTGGCCCTTATCACGCAGCACCTGGTATTGTGCTGCAAAGATTCCTTGTATAGCACCCATCAATGTTCCTCTTTCACCAGTCAGGTCACTATAAACTTCTTTTTTGAAATCTGTTTCAAACAAATAACCACTACCTACGGCAATGCCCAGGGCAATCACTCTGTCAAATGCTTTTCCTGTTGCATCCTGGAAGATCGCATAAGAGCTATTCAATCCACGGCCTTGCAAAAACATTCTGCGGAGTGAAGTACCGCTTCCTTTCGGCGCAACCAGAAATACATCTACATCTTTTGGAGGAACGATACCTGTTTGTTCATTGAATGTGATCCCAAAACCATGAGAAAAATATAATGCCTTACCGGGAGTCAAATGTTTTTTTACAGTTGGCCACATGGCAATTTGTGCAGCATCACTCAACAAGTAGCAGATAATAGTACCACGTTGTAATGCTTCTTCAATTTCAAATAATGTTTCGCCAGGGACAAATCCATCGCGGACCGCTTTATCCCAGGTCTTTGAATTTTTACGTTGACCAACGATCACATTAATACCATTATCCTTTTGGTTCAATGCCTGGCCAGGACCCTGCACACCATAACCAATTACGGCTACAGTTTCCTTTGCCAAAACTTCCTGTGCTTTTGCCAGAGGAAACTCTTCACGGGTTACTACGTTTTCAGTAACACCGCCGAAATTTAATTTTGCCATTGTATTTGTTTTTAACCCCCGACTCCGCCTCAGGCGGAGAGTAAGGTTGGTTTAAAAATTATTGTTTGGTTTACTGTTATCAGCTCTTTTACTACTATTAAACTTTTGTTGCGTCCGCCTCAGGCGGATCATCGTTCTTGTTTCTATTCAGCAACTTCAACCTAAGTCTCTCCGCCTCAGGCGGAGGACAGGGGGGTTGTTATTGTTTACTCCAAAGTGATTGTATCGATGCCGCACATTCTTCGAGGAAAGCGGCATCTTCTTTATCGAATGCATTTTCCTGTTCACTTTCAACATCAATAGTACCTCTGACAGCTTTACCTCCCGGATCAAAAACCGGCACTACGATTTCTGATTGAGTATCACTGAATGTAAGCAGGTAATCTTCATCTTTATCGATATCATTTACAATTACAGTTTTCTTTTCTATATAAGCTCTTCCATTAAGTCCTTTATCATTTGGGAAAGAAGTAAAGGTCGGCTCAGTTCTTCCAGCAAAAGAGATAAGTTGAATTTCTTTTTCTTTTATATCATACAATCCCACCCACGAATACCCCTTTGCACTTTTGATCTTTTCAGCGATCAGTTTTGCCTTTTCTTTCCTGTCTTGTTGTGATTCTAAAATAATATTAAAGGATATCTTTTCCATGGTTGATGATTTAACTCTTACATACTAAATACCTTCTCATTTTCACTCAAATATTCATTTTCTACCACTTCCTCGCCTGGTTCTTTATATTCAAATGATTTTAATTTTTTATGGAATCCATCACTGTTCTTAATGATCGCCACTCTTGCACTCCTGACAAACTCAATTAATCCATAAGGTTCCAATACTTTGATGAATGAATCAGTTTCTTCCCGCTGTCCGCTTACTTCGAATACTGTATAATCTTTTCTTATCACTACTGCTTTTGCGCCAAACCGGCTGAGTAACCTTTCCACTTTTACTTCCTCAGCAATAATTTCAGTTGGTACTTTATATAAAGCCAACTCCTGCCAAACGATCTCCTCATTGGTATTGTAATATGCTTTTAATACCTCCACCTGCTTTTCGATCTGGCGGCAAAGTTTTCTAACCACATCTTCTGTTTCATTGATGACGATCGTAAAACGATGCACACTGTCCACTTCACTTGGAGACGTATTTAAACTTTCTACATTGATCTTTCTTCTTGAAAAGATGATCGCAATACGGTTCAGTAAGCCGATCTGGTTTTCTGTATAAACCGTTATTGTATATTCTTGTTTGCTCATAACTCGCTTTTTAAAATATCATTGAATTTCTCCGTCCTTTAGGACGGAGAAAATAAATAAATTATCTATCACTTTATATCTCCGGGCTTAAGCCCGGAGCAAGTCATCAAATTTCTTCTTTACTTAAAACAACTTCTGCAACACCGCGGCCCTGAGGAACCATCGGAAACACATTATTCTCTTTTCCTACCATCACCTCAAGTAAATAACTTCCTTTATAATTAAGCATTTCCGCTAATGCATTTTTCACATCTTCTCTTTTGCAAACCGATCTTCCTTCGATACCATAACCTTTTGCCACCATTACAAAGTCCGGACTCTCTATATCAACAAATGAATAACGGTTCTTATGAAACAATTCCTGCCACTGACGAACCATTCCTAAAAATTTATTATTAAGAATTATGATCTTCACATCTGGCCTGAACTGCATGATGGTGCCGAGTTCCTGTATCGTCATTTGAATTCCCCCATCACCAATGATTGCAATTACTGTTCTGTCGGGTGCACCATATTTAGCACCAATAGCCGCCGGCAATGCATAACCCATTGTACCCAGGCCACCACTTGTTATATTACTTTTGGAAAAATTCATTTTTGCATAACGGCATGCTACCATCTGGTGCTGTCCTACGTCGGTAACGATCACCGCATCACCTTTTGTTAATTCATTGATCGCATCTATCACTTCGCCCATCGTCAGTATTTCGGTGGAAGGATTCATTTCCTCTTTGATGCATTTCTCTTCTTCTTTCTTCATGCAATCATTGAACTTCTGTAACCATTGCGGATATACTTTTTGTTTCACCAATTCAGTAAGTAATGGCAATGTTTCTTTACAATCACCCCAAACAGGCACTGTTGTTTTTACATTCTTGTCAATTTCAGCAGGATCAATATCAAGATGAATAACTTTTGCCTGCTTTGCATATTTATCTAAACGACCTGTAACACGATCATCGAAACGCATACCCACTGCGATCAATACATCACATTCATTGGTAAGTAAGTTGGGTCCGTAATTTCCATGCATACCCAACATGCCAACTCCTAACGGATGATCAGTAGGAATTGCACTCATGCCCATGATCGTCCATGCAGCAGGGATACCAGCTTTTTCAATAAACTTTTGAAATTCTTTTTCTGCTTTACCAAGAATTACTCCTTGTCCAAAGATCACAAATGGTCTCTCTGCTTCATTGATCAGTTGAGCGGCTCTTTCAACATACTCTTTACGAACAATCGGCTTTGGACGATAACTTCTTATATGTTCACATTTTTCATAGCCTTTGTAATCGAACATTTGTAACTGCGCATTTTTAGTAATATCGATCAACACCGGTCCTGGTCTTCCGCTTCCTGCGATATAAAATGCTTTTGCAAGTACATGAGGAATTTCATTGGCATCTGTTACCTGGTAATTCCATTTTGTAACCGGGGTAGTAATATTTATAACATCAGTTTCCTGGAAAGCATCTGTTCCCAGCAAATGAGCAAACACCTGGCCTGTGATACATACAACAGGAGTGGAGTCTATCATTGCATCAGCCAGGCCTGTTACAAGATTTGTTGCACCCGGACCACTCGTTGCAAATACAACACCTGTTCTGCCACTTACTCTTGCAAAACCTTGTGCCGCATGTATTGCACCCTGTTCATGACGAACCAATATATGAGTAAGCTTATCATGATAATCATACAATGCATCATAGATCGGCATGATAGCGCCACCGGGATAACCAAAGATGGTTTCAACACCTTCAGCAACAAAAGCACGGAGCACAGCTTCACTACCCGAGATATTCTCAATTGCTGCTTTTGTTTTCTTTTCTTTAGTTAATTCAAGTGTATCCATAAAAAAGATTTAAATGATCAATTGCTATCAACATTTTCAAATAAGTTGGCCTTGTGATCCGGCAAGCCCCCTTTAGGGGGTTTGGGGGTTTCTTCATCCGTTACACATCCCTCACTTGCATCCTTCACACACATCGCATATTTATACAACACACCTCTGTTTACTTTCAATTCAGGTTGTTTCCAACCAGCTTTTCTTTTCTTTATTTCTTCATTACTTACTTTCAACATAATTGTATTTGCCGTTACATCGATCTCGATCACATCATCATCATGAACAAATGCGATCAATCCACCTTCATGTGCTTCAGGAGTAATATGACCAACAACAAAACCGTGTGTGCCTCCACTAAAACGACCATCAGTTACCAATGCAACAGACTTACCCAGTCCAGCGCCAATAATTGCTGAAGTTGGCTTCAGCATTTCCGGCATTCCCGGTGCACCCTTAGGTCCTTCATTTTTTATTACAACAACATCACCAGATCTTACTCTTCCACTTTGTATGCCTTGAATTAATTTTTGTTCACCATCAAATACCCTTGCAGGTCCAACAAATTTTTCACCTTCTTTACCCGAGATCTTTGCAACGCTTCCTTTCTCGGCAAGATTGCCATACAGAATTTGCAGGTGCCCCGTTTTTTTCAACGGTTGTTCTACCGGGTAAATAATGTCTTGAGCCTTAAAATCAAGATCCGGAACACCTGCTAAATTTTCTGCAACCGTTTTACCGGTAACTGTCAAACAATCGCCATGCAGTAAACCTTTCGACAATAAATATTTCATTACTGACGGAAGTCCGCCATGTTGGTGCAAATCCTGCATGAGATATTTTCCAGAGGGTTTGAAATCTGCAAGCACGGGTGTTTTATCACTGATGGTTTGAAAATCATCAATGGTTAAAGCCACGCCAACTGATCTTGCCATTGCGATCAAATGCAACACAGCATTTGTGCTGCCACCTAAGATCATGATAACAGTAATTGCATTTTCAAACGATTTACGTGTCATGATCTCTGATGGGCGAATATTTTTTTCAAGTAATAATTTCAAAGCTTTACCTGCATCCAAACATTCCTTCTTCTTTTCATCACTTAATGCAGGATTGGAAGATGAATACGGCAAACTCATTCCCATCGCTTCAATTGCAGATGCCATTGTATTTGCAGTGTACATACCACCACATGCACCGGCACCCGGACATGAGTGCTGAACGATTTGTTTGAAGTCTTCCGGATTTAATGTGCCAGCAATTTTTTGCCCCAATGCTTCAAATGCAGAGATGATATTTAAGTCTTGTCCTTTATAATGCCCCGCAGCAATTGTACCACCATATAACATTATAGAAGGACGATTCAATCTTCCCATTGCAATTATCGAACCCGGCATATTTTTATCACAACCCGGTATTGCTATCAAACCATCATAATAAAATCCGCCCATGACAGATTCGATAGAATCAGCGATAAGGTCGCGGCTTACCAATGAATATCTCATCCCATCAGTGCCATTACTAATGCCATCGCTGATACCAATCGTATTAAATATCAAACCGACCATATCATTATCCCATACACCCTGCTTCACCACTTTCGCCAGATCATTCAAGTGCATGTTACAAGTGTTGCCATCATAACCCATGCTGCACACACCGATCTGTGGTTTCTTCAGATCATCTTCTGTCAATCCAATTCCATATAACATTGCCTGAGCCGCCGGCTGTGTCGGATCTTGTGTAATTGTTTTCGAATATTTATTTAGTTCGTTCATTTCTATTTTTATGTTATCAGCTTTATTACTACTATCAGCTTCTGTTGCGTCGCACTTTTGTACTTCCTGTTCTTTACTCAGCATAACCCGAAACTGTTCAGCTCTTAGAATTGTCATGCCGAGGAACGAGGCATCTCATGAATCTGCAACATTTAAACTTTTTCTTTTCAATGTTGAACCCCTACGGGGTTCTGACTCTTTTTTTTTATTTTCCCCGGGGTTCACCCGGGGGCTACCAATATTTTGCCCCTACGGGGCAAAGAGCATTTACTTCTTTATGCAAGCTCTTTCTGTGCTACTCCGTGCTTCCGTGGCAATAATTCCTTTTCAACGACAGTATTCATATATGCTACTTGAATTTTTCTTGAAACACTATCATTCCAATTCAATGGAAATTTATAATCATCTAAACTTTCAAACCCGATCACTTCAGCACCTGTACCACAGAAAAATGCAGCATCTGCTTTTTTCAATTCGTCAACAGTAAAAAACTTTTCTTCAACTGGTATGTTTAATTCATTACATAGCCCAAGTATAGTTGCTCTTGTAATGCCCGGTAAAATATTTCCTAAAGCAGGAGTAAATAGTTTACCATCTTTCTCATAAAAGAAATTTGCTCCTGGTGCTTCGGCCACATAATTATTCATGTCAAGCAACAAAGCCTCATCATAGCCATTTGCTTTTGCTTCATGACTTGCCAATAAGGAATTTACATAATGACCTGCAGCCTTTGCATGTATTTTAAATCCTTTTGGATTCGGACGCTGAAAAGAAGAAGTCATTACTCTTAATAATTTCTCACCAAGAAAAGGTTGCATTTTCCAGGCTTCAATTACGATAAAGGATTTTTCATTCAAATCAAATTTCATATTCGAAGGAGCATACACGACCGGACGTATATAAGCATCCTGCAGATCATTTCTTTTTAATATTTCATACGTCGCATCGATCAATTCCTGGGTGGTCCAATGATAGGGCATGTTCAATGCTTCAGCAGATCTTCTTAACCTATCATAGTGCTCAACTTCTTTGAAGATCTTTGTTTGTCCACTTGCAGTTTTATAAGAACGGATCCCTTCAAATACTGAATACCCATAATGAAGACTCTGGCTATACAGATCCATTTTTGCTTCGCTAGCTTTTACAAAGTCGCCATTCCAGAAGATCAATGTGTTTTCGTTATAATATGTGGTCATAATATGCCCCCATCCCCTAAAGGGGTGTTTAGAAAATTTAATAATTGGTAAGAACTTCATATATCAAACTATTCAACTCAGTTATCTTGTTGCCTTTCTCCCCTTTAGGGGATGGGGGCAAATAAAAACCCGCCTTTTTCGGAGGCGGGTTGCTGTATAATTAGTTTTTTAGTTTATTATCATGCACCACCTCCTGCTGAAGTAATAATAATGACAACCACAATAACTATGGCAGATGAACCGGCGATGACATTATTTATTGTATTCTTCAACATGAAGGATGTATGTTTTGTAAATATACACCCGCCAGTTTGAAAAAAGAACTGCGGCAAGCAATTTTATTTTATATCCGAACTATCGTTACCTTGATTTTGGAAAGTCCAATTGGGAAATTTTGAAATTGAACCAGTTTAGTAAATTTCCCAATTCCAAAATTTCAAAATCCAATATCATATGATAGTCGACTTTCTTAGTTCAATGTTCTCTTTCTTAATTGAACCCGGGATCTTACCACTTACATAGTCGCACAACAATTCTCCAATGGTAGAAGTGAAATAAAAATTCACCGGATCAATATCCTTTGTAACGAAATTGTTCTCTAAGGTCCACTCAATGGCCTCTCTCACGACAGCGGCTTCTTCTTTCATGCCAAAATGCTCCAGC
>Ga0070698_100002403_pt1 | contig 20616 bp, 16 predicted proteins | sample KBSK1502metaG_FD_65477 | JGI IMG/M metagenome (GOLD analysis project Ga0070698, IMG submission 65477) | Corn, switchgrass and miscanthus rhizosphere microbial communities from Kellogg Biological Station, Michigan, USA - KBS K1-50-2 metaG | ecosystem: Host-associated > Plants > Roots >...
GACGTGTATGGAGAGGGCGCAGGCCGACCAAACGTCGAAACCGATCCTCCAGCTCCGCGATCAACCTATGCTGCGACCAAGCTGGGAGCGGAGCTGGCTGCCCGAGGTGTGGCGGCATCCACCGGTTTGCGGATCATAGTCGCGCGTCCCTGGCCCCACACCGGTCCAGGTCAGAAGCTTCTTCTGTTCCCGCGATGGATCAGAGAGCTGAAAAGCGCCAAAGCTGAACAGCGGATCGCAAAGCTGAAAGGTGATCCAGACACGGTACGCGATTATTCGAGCGTAGATGATGTTGTTGAAGCCTATGTTTCGCTGCTTGATCGCGGTGTCCCCGGTGAGACATATAACATTGCGAGCGGCAAACCACTCCTGTTCCGGGACGCCGTGAGGATTCTCTCCGATTGCCTGAAATGGGAAGCGACGCTTGATCCAGACCCTGCGAGGGCTGGTGGTGCGCAATACTCCGTTGGTGATCCCACAAAGCTGAAGCGAGCTACCGGGTGGGCTCCCCGGATTCCACTGGAACGAACTCTAGCAGAAATGGTCAATGCCAAAGAGGACTGATCTCACCTCGATTCTCCTCATCGGCTCCGGTCCGATCATCATCGGGCAGGGCGCCGAATTCGACTATTCGGGCACCCAGGCGGTGCGGGCCCTGAAGGAAGAGGGCTACCGGGTGATCCTGGTGAACTCGAATCCGGCCACGATCATGACCGATCCCGAGCTGGCGGACCGGACCTACATCGAGCCGGTCACTCCGGAATGGGTCGCACGGGTGATCGAGCGGGAACGGCCCGATGCCCTGCTGCCGACCATGGGCGGACAGACCGCGCTCAACGTGGCGATGGCGCTGGAGGAAGACGGTACCCTCAAGCGGTTCGGTGTCGAGCTGATCGGCGCGAACGCCCGGTCCATCAAGATCGCCGAGGACCGGGAGGAGTTCGCCAAGGCGATGTACCGGCTGGGGCTGGCGACGCCCCAGGGCCGCACCGTGCACGACATCCAGGAGGCTCTGGCGGTGGTGGAGCGGACGGCCTATCCGGCCATCATCCGGCCCTCCTTCACGCTGGGCGGTACCGGGGGCGGGATCGCGTACAACCGCGAGGAGTTCGAAGAGATGGTGCGCCGCGGCCTGGATTTGTCTCCGGTCGGGTCGGTGCTGATCGAGCAGAGCGTGCTGGGCTGGAAGGAATTCGAGCTCGAGGTCATGCGCGACAGCGCCGACAACGTGGTGATCGTCTGCTCGATCGAGAACCTGGACCCCATGGGCGTCCACACCGGTGACTCGATCACCGTGGCACCGAGCATGACGCTCACCGATCGCGAATACCAGAAGATGCGCGACGCCGCGATCCGGATCATCCGCGAGGTCGGGGTGAACGCGGGCGGTTGCAATATCCAGTTTGCGGTAAACCCCGCCACGGGCGAGCAGCTGGTGATCGAGATGAATCCACGGGTGTCCCGCTCCTCCGCGCTCGCCTCCAAGGCGACGGGGTTTCCTATCGCCCGGATCGGGACCAAGCTCGCGGTCGGCTACCGGCTCGACGAGCTGCCCAACGACATCACGAAAACCACCCCGGCCTCGTTCGAGCCGGTGCTGGACTACGTGGTGGTGAAGATTCCCCGCTTCGCTTTCGAGAAGTTCCCCTCGGCTAACCCCCGGCTCACCACCCAGATGAAATCGGTGGGCGAGGTGATGGCGATCGGCCGCACCTTCAAGGAAGCGCTGCAGAAAGGTCTGCGCGGACTGGAGACCGATCGCCACGGGTGGACCATCGGCCAGACTCTCCTGGACGACCGGCTCCCCGACGGCGATCTCGAGACCCTTCGCGCCGGACTCCGGACTCCCACGCCGGAGCGGATCTACCAGATCAAGCGCGGCTTCCAGGCCGGCCTCACGGTCGAGGAAGTCGCCGAACTGAGCTCGATCGATCCCTGGTTCCTCGGCCAGATGCGGGAGCTGATCGATGCCGAGAAGGAGTGGACCGAAGGACGGAAAGACGGAAAGACGGAAAAGGCCCTTCCTTCCGTCCTTCCGGGTCTCATTTTGAAGATGAAGCGGCTGGGATTCTCCGACCGGCAGCTGGGCGACCTGATCGGCAAGAGTGAGGACGTGATCCGGGCGGAACGCCATGGCCTCGGCATCCGCCCCGCCTACAAGACGGTGGACACCTGCGCCGGTGAATTCCCCAGCGCAACGCCCTACCTCTACTCCTCCTACGATTCGGAGAGCGAAGCGCCGAAACCGGATCGGCAGACGGTCATCATCCTGGGGAGCGGCCCCAACCGGATCGGGCAGGGGGTCGAGTTCGACTACTGCTGTGTCCGCGCGGTGATGGGCTTCCGCGAGATGGGCTACCGCACGGTCATGGTCAATTCCAACCCGGAAACTGTCTCCACCGACTACGACATCTCCGATACCCTGTACTTCGAGCCGCTGACGCTGGAAGACGTACTGGAGATCGCCGCCGTGGAAAAGCCCTACGGTGTGGTGGTGCAGTTGGGCGGGCAGACTCCGCTCAAGCTGGCTCGCGGCCTGGAAAAGGCCGGCGTGCCGATCCTGGGGACCACGCCCGACGCCATCGACCTGGCGGAAGACCGCGGCCGTTTCGAAGCGCTGGCGCGAGAGCTGGGCGTCGCCCAGCCGCCCAGCGGCGCGGCCGAGTCGCTGAGTGAGGCGCTCGCGGTGGCGCGGCGGATCGGCTACCCAGTCCTGGTCCGCCCTTCCTACGTCCTGGGCGGGCGCGGCATGCGTATCGTCTACGACGAACCCTCGCTCCGGGAATACTTCGCCAGCGCGATCCGGGTCGCGCCGGGCCACCCGGTCCTGATCGACAGCTTCCTGGAAGACGCCTTTGAAGCGGACGTGGACGCCATCGCCGACGGCAAACACTGCATCATCGGCGGCGTCATGCAGCACATCGAAGACGCCGGCATCCATTCCGGCGATTCCGCCTGCGTGCTCCCGCCCTACCTGATCACCGACGAGCAGGTGGAGCAGATGCGGGAACACACCCGCGCCTTTGCGATCCGGTTGGGCGTCATTGGCCTGATCAACGTGCAGTACGCCATCAAGAAGGGCGTGGTGTACGTGCTCGAGGTCAATCCGCGCGGATCCCGCACGGTGCCCTTCGTCTCCAAGACCACCGGGGTGCAGCTGGCGGGATTGTCGGCGGCGGTGATGATGGGGAAGACGCTGGAGGAGCTGGGGCTGCACGACGACGTGCTGCAGCCCTACGTGGCGGTCAAGGAAGCGGTGTTCCCCTTCAACAAGCTTCCGGGCGGCGACCTGATCCTGGGTCCGGAGATGCGCTCCACCGGCGAGGTGATGGGCATCGCCGATTCATTCGGGATGGCGTTCGCCAAGTCGCAGATCAGCGCCGACGGATCGCTGCCCCTGGAGGGGGCCGTATTCGTCACCGTGAACGATCACGACAAGCCCACGGTGACCCCGATCGCCCGGCGCTTCCACGAAATGGGTTTCAAGATCTACGCGACCGCGGGCACCGCGAAGCATCTCCGGGCCAGGGGAATTCCCGCCGAGCCGGTGCTCAAGGTATATGAAGGCCGGCCCAACGCGATCGACCTCATGGTCTCGGGCCGGATTCACCTGCTGATCAACACCCCGCTGGGCAAGCTCACCCAGCAAGACGATTACTCGATCCGCCAGGCCGCCCTGCAGCAGCGGGTGCCCTACACCACGACGCTGTCCGCCGCGTCCGCCGCCTCGGACGCCATCATCGCGCTCCGGAGCCGGGTGCGCTCGGTCTGCTCCCTCCAGGAATGGCACGCGCTGGCGCGGGAGAGCATGACGGAAGTCGCCGGGTGAGCGCTCGGGATTCCCGGTTCGCCGCCGCGCTCCGGAACCGGGTGCAGGGTGCGGTCAAGGAAGCCGAACCGCTGGCGCGATACTCCACGTTTCGCATCGGTGGACCGGCCACACTGCTGATGGCCGCCGGCGCCGCCGACGTCGGCGTTGCGCTCGAAGCCTGCATCGAGTCCGGGGTCTCCTGGTTCGTCCTCGGACTGGGCTCCAACATTCTGCTTCCCGACGAAGGGCTCGACGCGCTGGTGATCAGGATCGGGAAGGGCATGGACCGGATTCAGGGGGACGGGGCCCGCTGGCGCCTTGGAGCCGGACTGCCGGCGCCGCTCGCCGCCCGGAAGACCGCCGAGGCGGGCTGGGCGGGCCTGCACGTGATGGTGGGCGTACCGGGGAGCGTGGGTGGGGGCATCTACATGAACGCCGGGTGTCACGGCGCCGAGTGGTCCGATTCGATTCGAACGGTGACGGTGGCGCGGGGTGAAGGCGAGGTCGTGACCCTGGGCCGCGACGCGATTCCTTTCAGTTATCGCCGGAGCGGACTGGATCATTGCGTGGTGCTGGAGGCCGAGGTCGAGCTCAGGGCCGAATCGCCGGAGCGGCTCACCGAAGAGGTGAACCATCTGTTCCGCTGGCGCCAGGAAGGCACCCCGTTCAACCAGCCCTGCTGCGGCAGCACCTTCAAGAATCCCGACCGGTCTCCGGCCGGAGCGAATGGAAAACCAATGACCGCGGGCCAGTTGATCGAGGCCGCCGGATTGAAGGGTCACCTGATCGGCGGGGTGCAGGTGTCGCCGAAGCACGCCAATTATTTCGTCAATGCGGGCTCGGGAACCGCCGCGGACGTCCGGGCGTTGATACAGCTGGCAAAAGAGACGGTTCGCGATCGATTCGGGGTTGAGCTGGAAACCGAGGTAAAGCTGGTGGGTATGGACGGCAGGAATCTGGAGATGGACAGATAGACGCTACCGCTTCAACGCGGATGAACGCGGAAACGCGCCGATCGACTCCGATGCGGTATCGCCGTCTGGTGCAGAATGATCAGTTCATTATAAAAGCTTTTCAAATAACAGTTTTGTCATCGTTGTTGGTATGGGATTGAAATGATCCGAGAGACGTTCAAGACGCAAGAGAACTAATCCGCGCGTTTCGGCGTTCATCCGCGTTGAAGCGGTAGCGCCTCCGCGCACTCCCCGGAACCTCAATGCCTGACTACTTCGTACACGAATCCAGTTACGTCGACGACGGCGCCCAGGTCGGCAAGGGCTCCAAGGTCTGGCACTTCTCCCATGTCATGCCGGGTGCGGTCATCGGTGAGCGCTGCAACCTGGGCCAGAACGTGGTGGTGATGCCCGGCACCCGGATCGGCAACAATGTGAAGATCCAGAATAACGTTTCGATTTACGAAGGCGTGGAGCTGGAGGACGACGTGTTCTGCGGACCCAGCTGCGTGTTCACCAACGTGCTGAATCCCCGAAGCCACGTTTCCCGGAAGTCGGAGTACCGCCGCACCCTGGTCCGCCGCGGATCCAGTATTGGCGCCAATGCCACCATCGTCTGCGGCATCACCCTGGGCGAGTACGCCTTCATCGGCGCTGGCGCGGTGGTCACCAGCGATGTCCCCGACTTCGGTCTCATGGTTGGAGTCCCGGCCCGGCGGGTGGGGTGGATGTGCCAGTGCGGCGTCCGGCTGGAGCTTCAGAACTCGGCCGCCCGCTGCGCCGATTGTGGCGCCGGGTATCGCGAAGAAGGCGGCAAACTCCGGCTCGTTGACCCACCTAGCGCATGAGTCTAAGTTTCGGCGCTATTTAAGCTTATAGCATATAGCGTATGGCATATGGCGGCGACTCTTGAAGGCAGAGGTTCCAGCCCGGAGGCGACCATAGCGAATCAGTTGCTACAAGCCATACGCCATACGCTGTTTGCGTCCACATCAATTGAGGCCCCGCCTTGAACGTCCCGCTGCTCGATCTCGTCGCCCAATACCAATCGATCAAGGAAGCCGTTCTTCCCGCCATGATGGCTGTCATCGACCGGCAGAGTTTCATCATGGGTCCGGAAGTTGGGCAGCTGGAAACGGCGGTCGCCAGGCTCTGTGAAGCGCCGTACGGTATCGCCTGCGCCAGCGGGACCGATGCGCTGCTGCTGCCGCTCAAGGCGCTGGACCTGAAGCCGGGCGACGAAGTCATCGCCCCGGCCTTTACCTTCTTCGCCACCGCGGGCGCCATTCACAACGCCGGCGGCAAGCCGGTGTTCGTCGATATCGAAGCCGATAGCTTCAACGTTTCTCCCGAGGCCATCGCCGCGGCGATCACCCCGCGCACCCGCGCGATCGTGGTGGTACATCTGTTCGGACAGATGGCGGCGATGGAGCGAATTCTCCCCATCGCCCGGAAGCACGGCCTCACCGTGATCGAGGACGGGGCCCAGGCGGTCGGCGCCCGGCGGAAGATCGGCGGCACCTGGCGTGCGGCCTGCGGCCTCGGCAACGTCGGCACGCTCTCGTTTTTCCCCAGCAAGAACCTCGGCGCCTGGGGCGACGGCGGGATGATGATCACCGGGGACGAGCCGACCGCCGCCCGCCTCAAACGGCTCCGGCTCCACGGTGGGGCCAAGGAGTACCATCACGACGAGGTCGGCACCAACAGCCGGCTCGATACGCTGCAGGCCGCGATTCTCCTCGCCAAACTGCCCTACCTCTCCGGCTGGAGCGCCGGACGCCGGGCCCGGGCCGCGCGGTACAGCGCCGCGTTCAAGGGGCACGCGGTCGTCCGTCCCCCGATCACCGATCCCGACAACGAGCACATTTTCCACCAGTACACCTTGCGGGTACCCAATCGCGACGGGCTGGGCGCCCACCTCAAGAGCAAGGGCATCGGCTCCAAGGTGTACTATCCGATCGCCCTGCACCTGCAGCCCTGCTTCGCCGACCTGGGCTACCGCCGAGGCTCGCTGCCAGTCACCGAGCGGGCCATGGACGAGGTGATTTCGCTCCCGATCTATCCCGAGCTGACCGATGCGCAGCAGGATACCGTCATCGACGCGGTGAAGGGGTTCTACCCGTGAAGCGGGTGCGAATCGGCGTCCTGGGAGCCGGCGCGTGGGGCAAGAACCACGTTCGCACCATCTCCGGCATGGGCGAAGCGGAACTGTCGGCGGTGGCCGACAAGGACGCCACGGTTCGGGAGAAGCTGGCCCGGCAATACCCGGCCGCGTTGATCACCGACGATCCCGCCAGGGTCATCGAGCAGAGCGATGCCGTGATCGTTGCGACCCCGGCCCGGACCCACGCCGAGCTGGCGATGAAAGCGATGGAAGCGGGACGCCCTACCCTGGTGGAGAAGCCGTTCGCACTGACGGTGGCCGATGCCGAACGGATGGCGGAACTGGCGGCCCGCAAAGGCGTGCCGCTCCTGGTGGGGCACCTGCTGGAGTACCACCCGGTGGTGGAAAAGCTCCGCGCCATGATCCAGGAGAAGTCGCTGGGCGACATTTTTTACCTCTATTCCCAGCGGGTCAACCTGGGCCAGATAAGGCCTGACGAGAACGCACTTTGGAGCTTCGGGCCGCATGACGTTTCGGTGGCGTTGTTCTTGCTCGGGGAGGCCCCGGTAACGGTCGCGGCCCAGGGTCATTCCTACCTCCAGAAGGGCATCGAAGACATCGTCTTTCTGCACATGAACTTCCGCTCCGGTGTCATGGCCCACGTCCAGATGTCCTGGCTGGACCCCCACAAGGAGCGGCGGCTTACTGTGGTAGGGTCCCGGCAGATGGCGGTCTTCGACGACATGGCCGGCCGGGAGAAGCTTCGGATCTACGACAAGGGAGTGGACCGGCCCCCGGAGTACCGGTCCTACGGCGAGAGCCTCACGATCCGCGAGGGCGACATCTTCATCCCCCGGGTCCCCAACACTGAGCCGCTCCAGGTTCAGCTGCAGCACTTTGTACGAGTGGCGCGTGGCGAGGAGCCGCCGCGGGCCGATGCTCAGGATGGTGTTCGTGTCGTGCGCGTGCTGGAGTCTGCCAGCCGTTCGCTGGCCCAGGAAGGCGCACCTATACCGGTCGGGGGAGTGTCAACGTGACGATAGCAGATGAACTGATTGGCAAGGCCGAGCGGCGGGACGTGCTGTTCGGAATCATTGGACTGGGATACGTCGGCCTTCCGCTCGCGGTGGAGCTGGTGAATGCCGGCTACCGGGTGCTGGGGTACGATATCAGCCAGCGGGTGGTTGACGGGCTCAACCAGGGCAAGTCCCACATCAAGGATATTTCCGACGCCCAGCTGCTGGCGGCGGTGAAAACCGGCCGCTTCAGCGCGACCAGCGATCCCGACCGGCTGGGCGAGCCGGACGCGATTTCCATCTGCGTGCCGACGCCGCTCTCCAAGTTCAAGGATCCGGACGTCAGCTACATCGTTGCCGCGACCGAGGCGGTAAAAAAGACCCTGCGCCGGGGCCAGGCCATCATCCTGGAGAGCACGACCTACCCCGGAACCACCCGGGAGATCATGCAACCGGCGCTGGAAGCCACCGGCCTCAAGGTCGGCACCGATTTCTTCCTGGCATTCAGCCCCGAGCGGGTAGACCCGGGCAATCCGACCTACCAGACCAAGAACACGCCCAAGGTAGTGGGTGGCATGACGGCCACCTGTCTGAAGGTGGCCATGGCGCTCTATCATCCCGCGATCGACACCCTGGTCCCGGTGTCCACCACCGAAGCGGCCGAGCTGGTGAAGCTGCTGGAGAATACCTTCCGCAGCGTCAACATCGGCCTGGCCAACGAAATGGCGATCGTCTGCGACAAGCTGGGCGTGGACGTCTGGGAAGTGATCGAGGCAGCGGCCACCAAGCCCTTCGGCTTCATGAAATTTCTGCCCGGCCCCGGCCTGGGCGGCCACTGTATTCCGATCGACCCGCACTATCTCGCGTGGAAGATGCGCGGGCTCAACTACAAGACCCGGTTCATCGACCTGGCCGGCGAGCTGAACACCGAGATGCCCAACTTCTGGGTTCGCAAGGTCGGCGACGCGCTGAACGGCCACGGCAAGGCCGTGCGGGGAGCCAAGATCCTGGTGCTCGGCGTCGCGTACAAGAAGGACATCGACGACATCCGGGAAAGTCCCGCGCTCGACATCATCCGGCTGCTCCAGCAGCAGGGCGCCACGGTGACCTATCACGACCCCCACGTTCCTTCCTTCAAGGAAGACCACAACGAGATGCGCTCGGTGCCGTTCAGCACCGAGTCGGTGGCCGCGGCCGATTGCGTCATGATCGTGACCGATCACACCGCCATCGACTACCGGATGATACGGGACCGGGCCCAGCTGGTGGTGGATACCCGCCGCGCGCTGCCCCGGGGGGACTGAGTGAAGGTCGCTATCGTCGGCAGCGGATACGTCGGCCTGGTGGCGGGGGCCTGCCTGGCGGAGACCGGCAACGACGTCATTTGCGCCGACGTGGACGCCCGCAAGATCGAACGGCTCAAGAAGAACGACATTCCGATCTACGAGCCCGGCCTGGAAGAGATGATCGAGCGCAACCAGGCCGAAGGCCGGCTCGTGTTCAGCACCGACGTCGGGGCCGCGGTCGACCGGTCCCGCGTGGTATTCATCGCAGTGGGGACTCCGTCCGGCGAAGACGGATCTGCCGACCTGCAGCATGTCCTGGCCGTGGCGACGACCATCGGCAAGAACATGCGATCCCCCAAGGTCGTCATCACCAAGTCGACGGTGCCGGTGGGGACCGCGGAAAAGGTCCGCGCCGCCATCAAGGCGGTCTCCAGCGTGCCCTTCTCGGTCTGCTCCAATCCCGAGTTCCTCAAGGAAGGCGCCGCGATCGACGACTTCATGAAACCGGACCGGGTGGTGGTGGGCGTAGATTCGGCGGAAGCGCGCGAGGTGCTGGAGCAGCTCTACGCCCCGTTCGTGCGCACCGGTAATCCGATTCTCTTCATGGATATCGCCTCCGCCGAAGTCACCAAGTATGCGGCCAACGCGATGCTGGCGACCCGGATCTCGTTCATGAACCAGATCGCCGCCTTCTGCGAGCTGGTGGGCGCCGACGTGCACGCGGTGCGCAAGGGAATCGGGACCGATCGTCGCATCGGGCCCGCGTTTCTGTTCCCGGGCCCCGGTTATGGCGGCTCCTGTTTCCCCAAGGACGTCAAGGCGCTGGTCACCTCCGCGCGTGAGCTGGGACTGCCCTTTGAATTGCTTGAATCTGTGGAGTCGGTGAATACCCGGCAGAAGCAGGTCCTGCTGGACAAGGTCTGCCGTGGCCTCGGGGGAGACCTGAAGGGCAAGACGGTGGCGGTCTGGGGTCTCGCGTTCAAAGCGGAGACCGACGACATGCGGGAGAGTCCCGCGATTCCGTTGATCCAGGGGCTGCTCAAGGGCGGTGCCAAGGTCCGAGCCCACGATCCGAAGGCGATCGAATCGGCCCACCAGGTCTTCGGCGACCAGATCCATTACGCCACCGAGCCCTATGGCGCCGTGGAGGGGGCCGATGCCCTGGTGATCGTGACCGAGTGGCTGCCCTACCGGAATCCCGACTTCGAACGACTCAAGGCAAAGCTGCTCCGGCCGCTGATCATTGACGGCCGGAACCTGTTCGACCCGGAACGGATGAAGGCGGAGGGCTTCGAATACCACGGTATCGGCCGCAGGCAGCCATGAGAATCCTCATCACCGGCGCCGCCGGGTTCCTCGGGTCCCACCTTTCCGACCGGTTTCTCGCCGATGGGCATGACGTGGTCGGCATGGATAATCTGGTCACCGGCTCGGTCAACAACATCGCGCACCTCGCCGGGAACCCGCGCTTCAGCTTCATTCAGCACGACGTCACCAATTTCATCTTCATCGAGGGGCCGCTGCACGGGGTGCTGCACTTCGCCTCACCGGCCAGTCCCCGGGACTACCTCGAGCTGCCCATCCAGACTTTGAAGGTCGGCTCGCTCGGCACCCACAAGGCGCTGGGCCTGGCCAAGGCCAAGGGCGCGCGCTTTCTCCTGGCCTCGACCTCGGAGGTGTACGGCGATCCCCAGGTGCATCCCCAGCCGGAGACCTACTGGGGCCACGTCAACCCGGTGGGGCCGCGCGGGGTGTACGATGAGGCCAAGCGGTTCGCCGAAGCGATGACCATGGCCTATCATCGCTACCACAAGGTGGAAACCCGCATCGTTCGGATCTTCAATACCTATGGGCCGCGGATGCGGGCCCGGGACGGCCGGGTAGTTTCCAATTTCGTGGTGCAGGCGTTGAAGGGCGAGCCGCTCAGCATCTATGGCGACGGCTCCCAGACCCGCTCCTTCTGCTACGTGTCGGACCTGGTGGAGGGCATCGTGCGGCTGTTTCACGGCGATTCCAGCGATCCAACCAATATCGGGAATCCCAACGAGTTCACCGTGCTGCAGCTGGCGGAAATGACCCTGAGGCTGACCGGCTCCAAGTCGAAAATCGAACGGCACCCGCTTCCCACCGACGACCCCAAGGTCCGCAAGCCCGACATCACCCAGGCCCGGACCCGGCTGGGCTGGGAGCCGAAGGTTCAGCTGGAGGAGGGACTGACCGAGGCGATCGCGCACTTCCGGAGCCGGCTGGGATGACCCATGTCCTGGTGACGGGCGCCGCCGGGTTCATCGGCTCACATCTCTCGGAGGCGTTGGTGGCGCGGGGCGACCGGGTGGTCGGAGTGGACAACTTCGATCCGTTTTACTCCCGGGCCGAGAAAGAGCGGAACCTCCGGAAAGTCCGGGCTCATCCTGGTTTCGCGTTTCATCCCATTGATATCCTGGAGACCGATCGCATTGCCGGGCTGCTGACGCCGGACAGCGTGATCGTGCACCTCGCGGCGAAGCCCGGCGTCCGGCCCTCGCTCGCCGATCCAGCCGGCTACGCCAGGGCGAACGTCGAGGGCACTGCGGCGCTCCTGGCCGCGGCCCGGGCGGCCGGGGTGTCGCGCTTCGTGTTCGGATCGTCTTCATCGGTCTATGGCGACAACACGCCGGCTCCGTTCCGGGAGGACGCCACCGCCGCCCAGCCGCTTTCGCCCTATGCCGCCACCAAGCGGGCGGGCGAGTTCCTGGTCCAGGCCCTGTCCCCGATCTACGGTTTCCGGTCCGCTGCGCTACGTTTCTTTACGGTATACGGCCCCCGGCAGCGCCCCGACCTCGCGATTCACGCCTTTGCGCGGCGGATCCTGGCCGGCGAGACGATTACCCTCTTCGGTGACGGCTCGCAGTCCCGTGACTATACTTTCTGCGACGATATCGTTGCTGGAATCATCGGGGCCATCGAGTGGAGCCGGACCGCGCCGGTGGGAATGGAGCCGTTCAACCTGGGCGGCAACCAGCCGGTGCCGTTGCGCGACATGGTCGCCAAACTGGGCCAGGCACTGGGCCGGGAGCCCAGGGTCCAGTGGGCGCCGATGCAGCCCGGCGATGTCCAGCATACCTACGCCGATTTGAACAAGTCCAGCACCATGCTCGGGTACCATCCCCGCGTCCCCTTCGAAGAGGGGCTCCGCCGCTTCGCCACCTGGCTGGAGGATCCCGATGAGAGTCAGCGCTGACCACCAGATCAACCGTGCCCGGGAACGGTTTGCCCTGCAGGACTACTACGGCGCCATTCACCTGATGGAGGAAGTGGCCTCCTCGGGCCGGGTGTTCGCCGATGTGCTGCACTTGCTGGGGGTGTGCTACTCGCTGGTGAACCAGCCGGAAAAGGCGGTGGAGTATTTCGATCGCGCGCTGGGGCTGAACCCCCGCTACTTCGAAGCCCACGTGCATCGCGGCATCCTGTTGAACGAGCTGGGCCGCCGGACCGAGGCCGACGAGGCCTTCCGCCGCGCCGCCGCGGCCAATCCCGAAGCGGTGGAAGGCCTGCCCTGGAACGTGGCCGCTCAGCTCGCCAACCAGCATGCGGCGCTGGGGAACATTTACGCCCAGGCCGGCGCGCTGAACGAGGCGATCCGGGAATACGAACGGGCCACGCTCCTGGGTCCGAATTTCGCCGACCTGCGCTACCGGCTCGCCCGGCTTCTGCTCGAGGGTGGCCGGACCCTGGAAGCGCGGGAGCAACTGGAGAAGGTGGTGAAGGACCGGCCCCAGTTCGTGGACGCCCAGGCTGCCCTGGGTCTGGCCCGCTACCTTTCGGGTGACGCGTCCGGCGCGGAAGAGATCTGGAACGATTGCCTTTCCATCCGTCCGGAGAACCCGCGAGTAGAGGCGTACCTGGCAATGATGGAGCGCGGATCAACTTGAACTACGTGCAGGGTGCAGTGTGCAGGGTGCAGGGTCACCCGCGTGCAGGGTGCCAAGTGCAGAGTAACGGCTCACAATGCTGAAACGCATTCTCTGCCCGTCGCACCCCGTACGCTTTTTCATCTGCACCCTGCACTCTGCACTCTGCACGGTTCTGTTGGTTGGTTGCCCTGCCGCCGCGGCCGACCACGCCAAATTGGGCGACCAGGCCGTGATGAAGGGGGATTTCAGCACGGCGGTCGGCGAGTACCGGGCCGGGGTGCAGGCCAGCCCCAAGCCGGAGTTGCTCGCCAAGCTGGCCTCCGCCGCCTTTCACCTGAAGAACTACCGGGAAGCGGCCGATGCGTACCGTCGGCTGGGGGAGACCGATCCCTCGCGGGCCGGCGAAGCGGCGACCGGGTTGGAGCGGGTCGCCCGCGGAGCCCAGGCCGATTTTGACGCGCTCGCCCTGCGGGAAGCGCTGCTCGGCCTCAAGGCGATCGCGCCGGAACGACCCACCGGGCGCATCGCGCTCAGCCTGGCGCTCTCCGGCCGGATGGAACCCGGCGAAGCGCTGCCCCTGATTCCCTACGCGCTGGCCGGGGCTGCGAACGACCAGCAGGTAGACTCGCTCCTGCTCCTGTACGGCAACGCCAACCGGGAAACCACGGCGTGCGAGGAAGCCGTGCGAATCTACCGGACCATCCTGCGCCGCTCCGGGGATGGCACTCCCTCACCCGCCGCGAGCAATGGACTCGCCAACTGCGCCGTGCAGCTGGGCCGCGACGCGGTCGAGCTGGAACAACCCCAGATCGCCGAGCGCTGGTTCCGCGCCGCGGTCGAGTCGAACGCTCCCGGGGACCTGATGCGCGAGGCCCTGCTGGGCCTGGGCGATGCCCGGCTCCAGCAGGGCGACAGCCTGGAGGCTGCCGCAGCTTATCGCCGGGCCCTGGACCAGGCCGGTGCGGCCGATTCCCTCGGCCAGGCGGCCGACCAGAAACTGCGCCAACTGCAACCGGTCGCCGTGCCGGCCGATACTTCGCTCAATTGAGACTGCCATGCGTGGAAAGCTGATCGTCCTCGTTCTGTTGCTCGCCGGGTGCGGCAAGGGTGCCAAGCCGGCTGATACCGTTCCGATCACCGGCAGCGCCGCCGTAGTGGATTCGCTCTGGACGGCCGGCCAGGCGCATTTCCGCCAGGGCAAGTGGTCCCAGTCGGCGGAGGAGCTCGAACGCCTCCTGCTGGAGATTGCCCCGGGCGACAACCGGATCATCAACATTCATTTTTTCCTGGGCGAGATCTACTTCGCCCAGAACGACCACATCCGGGCGGCCCGGGAGTTTCGCCGGGTCTCCGACAGCACCTCCTCCAGCCCACTGGCCCCGGACGCGTTGATGCGGGCCGGCGACGTGTATGCCGATTTGTGGCGCCGGCCCGAGCTGGACCCGAGCTACGGCCAGACCGCGCTGGCGACCTACGAGGAATTGCTGAACCGCTATCCCGATTCGCCCGCCGCGCCCAAGACCCGGGAACGCATCACGACGCTCAACAACCAGTTCGCCGAAAAAGCGTTCAAGAATGCCATGTACTATTTCCGGCTCAAGGCCTACGACTCCGCGATTCTCTACTTCCGGGACCTGCTCGCGACTTACCCGCGCGCCACCATCGCATCTGACGCTCTGGTCAAGCTGATCCAGGCGTATCACGCCATCGGGTATGCGGAAGAAGAGAAGGAGACCTGTGGCTATTTCCGGCAGAATCATCCCGGCGCACCTGGCATCGACCGGGTGTGTCCCGTGAGCCCGGGGTGATATGAGAAGCGTGCAGGGTGCAGGGTGCAGAGTGCAGGGTTACCAGCGTGCCAGGTGCGATGTGCAGAGTAATTCATGCCGATCCGCCTGGCTGGCCTTTCCCCTGCACCCTGCACTCCGCACGCTTCTTACTCTGCACTCTGCACTCTGCACCCTGCACGTTTTCTCATGATCGGGCTGTTGGGCGGCTCCTTCGATCCGATTCACCACGGGCACCTGATCGTCGCCGTGGCCCTGCTGGAGCAGCTGAACCTGGAACAACTCCGTTTCGTCCCCGCCCGCGAACAGCCGTTCAAGCAGGGTACCCACGTTGCCAGCCCGGAAGACCGGGCCCGCATGGTCGCGCTGGCGATCGAGGAAGAACCCCGGTTCCGGCTGGAGTCCATCGAGCTGAGCCGGCCGGGGCCATCGTACACCGTGGATACCCTGCGGGCCCTGGCCGGTCGGGAGCCGGGCCAGTCCTTCACCCTCCTGGTGGGTTCCGACGCCGCCCGGGATCTCGACAAGTGGCGTGAGGCGACCGAGCTGGCGACGCTGGCCCGGATCGTCGCTTTTGGCCGCTCCGGCGCCCCGGTCATCCCCTCCCGCCTGATCAGCGCTACCGTCACCGTCCCTGAGGTAGATATCTCCGCCACCGACCTCCGGATCCGGCTCAAGGCCGGCCGGTCCATCCGCTACCGCGTCCCGGACGCCGTGGCCCGATACATCGCCGAGAACCGACTATATTTGTAGCCTTATGGCAGATAGCTAATGGCAGATCAGGGACCGGGCCGGCCAGTCTGTCGGCCCTTTGGCATATGGCGCCCTAAGCCATCTGCCATCTGCCAAAACAACGGGAAAGTATGATCAATAAGGTTGTCACCAAGCTCTTTGGCACCCGGTTTGACCGCGAGCGCAAGAAGCTCCAGCCGGTGGTCGAGCAGATCCACCGGGAAGAGGCGAAACTCAAGGACCTGAGCGAAGACCAGCTCAAGGCCCAGACGCCGAAGTTCCGCGCGGTCATCGCGGAACGGACGGCGGACTCCCGGCGCGAGCTGGACGAAGTGCGCGCCGCCAAGCACAGCTGTGCCGACCCCGAAGAGCGGGACCAGCTGGAGCGCCGCTTCGCCGAGCTGGAGACCAGGTACAAGAAAGAGCTGGCGGTGGTGCTGGACGAGCTGCTGCCCGAAGCTTTCGCCACGGTGCGCGAAGCCTGTCGCCGGTTGCTCGGCACTTCGGTCGTGGTGACCGGGCACGAAATGAGCTGGGACATGGTGCCCTACGACGTGCAGCTGATCGGGGGCATCGTGCTGCACCGGGGCCGGATTGCCGAGATGGCCACCGGCGAGGGCAAGACCCTGGTCGCCACTCTGCCGCTCTACCTGAATGCGCTCACCGGCCGCGGCACCCACCTGGTCACCGTCAACAACTACCTGGCCCGGCGTGACTCCCAGTGGATGGGGCACGTGTTCAAGTACCTGGGTCTCACGGTTTCCTGCCTGGACGATACCCAGCCCTCCTCGCCGGAACGGCGGGAGGCCTACTTCGCGGACATCACCTACGGGACCAACAACGAGTTCGGCTTCGATTACCTGCGCGACAACATGGTCTTTACCCTGGAACAGCGGGTCCAGCGGGACCATGCCTACGCGATCATCGACGAGGTGGACTCGATCCTGATCGACGAGGCCCGCACTCCGCTCATCATCTCGGGAGCGGTGGGCCACGCCGAAGACGACAAGTACGCCCAGCATAACCGCCAGGTGGCGGAGCTGGTCCGGAAGCAGAGCGCGGTGGTGAGCGAGCTGCTTGCCGAGGGCGAGAAGCTGCTGGAGAATCCCAAGACCCAGAGCGACGCCGCCCTCAAGCTCTACCAGGCCCAGCTGGGCAGCCCCAAGAACAAGAAACTGCTCAAGATCCTGAACGAGACCGGGGTGAAGTCGCTGGTTCAGCGCATGGAGCTGGACGCCATCGCCGACCGCAAGCTGCCGATGCGGCAGCAACGGATGCGCGACATGGAGGACATCCTCTACTTCGTGCTGGACGAGAAGGGCCACTCGGTGCACCTCACCGATCGCGGCGCCACCGCGATGAGCCCCGGCGACCCCGACCTGTTCATCATTCCGGACATCTCCCAGGCGATCCACGACATCGAGAAGGATCCGGATATGACTCCGGCCGAGCGGGTCACCCGGCGGCGGGAAGTCGAGGGCGAGTACGCCAACAAGAGCGAGAAGCTCCACATCATCCACAAGCTGCTCCAGGCTCACGCCCTCTACGAGAAGGACGTGGATTACGTGGTGCAGGAGGGGCAGGTCCTGATCGTGGACGAGTTCACCGGCCGGCTGATGTCGGGGCGGCGGTGGAGCGACGGCCTGCACCAGGCGGTGGAGGCCAAGGAGCAGGTGCAGGTGAAGGGGGAGACTCAGACCCTCGCCACCATCACCATCCAGAACTACTTCCGGATGTACGACAAGCTGGCCGGCATGACCGGTACCGCCGAGACGGAAGAGACCGAGTTCTTCCAGATCTACGGGCTCGAGGTGTCGGTGATTCCCACCAACAAGCCGATCCGCCGGACCGACCGCCAGGACCTGATCTACAAGACCCGGCGGGAGAAGTACAACGCGATCGCCGACGAGGTAGAACGGCTCAACAACCTGGGGCTGCCGGTGCTGATCGGCACCGTCACGGTGGACGTCTCGGAGACCCTGTCCCGGCAGCTCAAGCGCCGGGGGTTGAAGCATGAAGTGTTGAACGCCAAGTATCACCAGCGCGAGGCCGAGATCGTGGCCGGGGCAGGGCAGAAGGCCGCGATAACCATCGCCACCAACATGGCCGGCCGCGGCACCGACATCAAACTCGGCAAGGACCTCGATCTCACTACCCAGGAGGCCGGCCTCCACATCGTCGGCACCGAGCGGCACGAGTCCCGGCGCATCGATCGGCAGCTGCGGGGCCGGGCGGGACGCCAGGGCGATCCCGGCGCCACCCTGTTCTATCTCTCCCTGGAAGACGACCTGATGCGGCTGTTCGGGTCGGACCGAATCGCGGGGTGGATGGACAAGGGCGGGGCCGAAGAGGGCGAGGTCATCTCCCACCCCTGGGTCACCCGCGCCATCGAGCAGGCCCAGAAACGGGTTGAGCTGCAGAACTTCCAGGCCCGGAAACGGCTGCTGGAATACGACGACGTCATGAACCAGCAGCGCGACGTCATCTACTCGCTCCGGTTCTTCGCGCTGGAGCGGGGCGAGGAGCTGAAGGCTGAGGCGCGCCGCATGATCGAAAGCGCGCTGGAGCGGAGCGTCCGGAGCTACCTGGCCGATACCGAGCGGCCCGAGGAGTTCGACCGGGCGGGGCTCGCATCGGAGTTGCTCATGCGCTTCCTGGTCAAGGCCGACCCGGTCGCCGACCCGGCCCAGGCTCCCGACCTGGACGCTGTCGTGCGGGTGGCCAAGGAAGCCGGCGAAGAAGCGTTCAGGGGGAAAATCGACTACCTCGCTGAGTTCGGGCGCAGCATCGCCAGCAAGGAGCAGGTCGACAGCCAGGTGCTGTCTCACGTGATGCTGAACGTGATTGACGAGAAGTGGAAGGACCATCTCTACGACCTGGACCAGCTCAGGAACGCGATTCACTTCCGGGCCTACGGCCAGAAGGATCCGCTGGTCGAATACAAGCGGGAAGCATTCGAGATGTTCGAGGACCTGGTGAAGGACGTGCAGAACACCTTCACCGAGCAGTTCCTCAAGATCCAGATCCAGGCCGAGCCGCCGCGGCGGCAACCGCCGCCGCCTCCGCCGACACCTACCAAGGCGACCGACGATTTGTTCACCGGCCCGGCCGCCAAGCGGGGCGCCGCGCCGTTACCCCCGCCCTCGGTGGGGAACGGGACGGTCCGCACCAACCTGGGCGCCGCCGCCGGCGCGCCGGTCCCCGAAGTGGGTCGCAACGACCCGTGTCCCTGCGGCAGCGGCAAGAAATACAAGAAGTGCCACGGAGCCGGTGTCTAGTGGGAAGCAACCGCACTGGAATCCGTTAGCGACACCCCGCAACAACGAGTGGCCGGCATGCAGGTCGGAACGCTGCTCGCGCTCCACCTGCTTCTGCCGGTTGCGGCTCATGCCCAGACCACGATAGAAGCCTACAGCGGCACCTCGTTCAGCCTGCCCCTCCCGGTCTCCGTCGCCCAGCACGGCTTCCCCGACATCCGCTTCACCGCCCACTTCCATACCCGGCCTCTCGAGGACACCTGGTACTATCAGTTCCGGCTGGGGCTATGGAATGGATCCAGGGGGTGGTTGATCGAGTTTCTGCATCACAAACTCTATCTCGACCAGACCTGGCCGCATCCTGCCGCGGTGAAGCGGTTCGACATCACCAACGGGTTTTCCCTCATCACGGTGAGTCGCGGGTGGCGCTCCCGCCAGACCTTCGTCGCCCTGGGTGCTGGCCCGGTCCTCGGCTACCCGATCACCAACGTGCGGGGCCGGCGCAACGGGCACAACGAGGGGTTGGGTGGATATCACTTCGTCGGGGTGACCATGGTCGGCACTCTGAACCAGCGGCTGCCGATCGGTAAACGTTTTTTCCTCGCCGCTGAAACCCGGGCGTCGATCAGTTACGCCAGGGTCCCCATCAATGGCGGCCATGCCTCGGTCCCGAATGCGGCTGTGCATTTCCACGTCGGTGCAGGCGGGGTGTTTCCCTAGGGCTCCGACTGCGGCCTTCGGCCCCAGCCTGCGGTTTTCCGATGCCGGTGGGTGATGCATCGGCCCATATCTTGGCGGGTGCCGGCCTCACTTTCCGCCCTGCCCAATGGCGACCGCCCCCGGGAACGGCTCTGGTCCCTCGGAGCCGCGGCTCTCACTTCTGCCGAGTTGCTGGCCATCCTCATCGGCACCGGTGCCGGTGGGGCGTCGGCCCTTGATATAGCCGGGCGGCTGCTGGAAGTGAGTGATGGCTCCCTTCGCCGGCTCGCCGCGCGACCGGGCGCTGAGCTGACCCGGTCCATCGGGGTCGGACCGACCAAGGCGGCCCGGCTCCTCGCGGCGTTTGAGCTGGCCACTCGGCTCGCCCAGGAAGCCCGGCCCGCGCACCTCCGCATCCGGGAACCAGAGGACGTGGTGCGGCTTCTCGCCACTCGGCTCCGCGACCTGCAAGTCGAAGAGTTCCACCTGCTTGCCCTGGACAGCCAGAGCCAGGTCCTGCGCGATGTCCTCATAACTCGTGGTCTACTCAACAGTTCGCTGGTCCACCCCCGCGAGGTTTTTCGCGCCGCCATCGCCGAAGCTGCCGCCGGTGTTATAGTTGTACATAACCACCCGAGCGGGGACCCCACCCCATCGGCCGAGGATCGCGCCGTCACCAGGCAGCTGGTGGAGGCGGGCCGCCTGCTCGATCTTCCGGTGTACGATCACATCATCGTTGCCGGTGATCGTTTCACCAGTTTCGCATCGGCTGGATTGCTCTAAGAAACGGCTCGCAGACAGCACATGGCCACGCTGCCATGTGCCATCTGCTATCCGCTATCGGCTGAATCAGCAGGAGACTCGTGCCCAAGACGAAGGCCACCGCCAGCGTACCCGCACCCGTCAATTCCGACCTCGCCTCGGCGGCGCCGGAATTCTCGGCGTTGCTGGACCGATTGGGCGATCGGCTCGATCGCGACCTGATCGACCGCGCCTGGCGCTTCAGCGCGTCCGCCCACCGGGGGCAGAAGCGGTTGTCGGGCGAGGATTTTATTCAGCACAGCATCGCCGTGGCGAT
>Ga0070698_100002404_pt1 | contig 20615 bp, 21 predicted proteins | sample KBSK1502metaG_FD_65477 | JGI IMG/M metagenome (GOLD analysis project Ga0070698, IMG submission 65477) | Corn, switchgrass and miscanthus rhizosphere microbial communities from Kellogg Biological Station, Michigan, USA - KBS K1-50-2 metaG | ecosystem: Host-associated > Plants > Roots >...
CCGCGGTGGAGGAAGCCGAGTACGCCGTCCTGGATGCCGCCTTGGCTCGTGCCGACGCCGACACCGCAGGCGCTGGCACCTGACCCGGCACCGAGGCGGCGACTCCATATTCATGAGCTGGTTGGAGGAGGGCGCGAGCGCTCCCGACGGCAGGACGCAAATCGGCACGGTTCACCGGCTTCGCCGCCATGGGCTCGTGGAACGATGACGGGACCCGGAAGCGGCCGCGAGCGGCAACGGAGGTTGCTATGACCAGCGACGCGACACCCTCGGGCACACTGCGGGACACCATGCGGGCGGGCGTTCGGGACCTGTCGGCGATCTGGTGGTGGTTCTTGAGCCTCGGGGTCCTGTGGACCCTGTGGGGCATGTTCGTGCTGTCCTACCGGGTGGGCAGCGTGTACGCGGTGGCCGCGCTGGTGGGCGTGGCCTTTCTGTTCGGCGGCATCACCCAGCTCGCCGTGGCCACCAGGGTCCAGAGCTGGCGCTGGCTGTTCATCGTGGCTGGGATCTTGTCGGTGGCCGCCGGGATCATCACCTTCGTCTGGCCGGGGATCACCCTGTACATCGTGGCGGTCTTCCTGGCCTGGTATCTGATCTTCTTCGGGATCATGCACCTGGTCAGCGCGCTGGCCGGCCCCAAGGTCCAGTGGTGGTGGACCCAGCTCCTGCTGGGGATCTCCGAGCTGGTCCTGGGCGTGTGGGCGATCCGCTCCTATCAGCGGTCGCTGCTGACGCTGGTGACCCTTGTGGGAGTGTGGGCCATCTTCCACGGCGTCAACGAGATCTTCGCCGCGTTCACCCTACGCGAGGGCGCCAAGCGGGTGGACCAGCTCGTCCGCTGACACCCGCCTGACCAGGCAGCGGGCCGGCCGCACCGATTGGCGCGCTTGGTGGCGACTCCCGAGTGAGGGACAACCAGGCCGTGACCGAGATCGCTGAGATGCCCAACCGCGGGCACGCGCTCACCATCGACCACGGCTGGCGCGAGGTCGCCGACAAGGCGCTGGCCTTTCGTCAAGCGTTTCGCTTAAGGGGCTTGGGCATTGGCTTGACGGTGGGGGGAGGCCAGACATCCATGCCGCGCTTACGAGCCGACTACCAGAGAGAGCGGGTCACAGACCAAAGGAGGAGGCGTGAGCGCACGGCCACTTCCCGTCCCGATCAATCCGGCGCTGCTTCGGCATGCCGAGGAGCGCAGGCAGAGCATTGAGAACCGCATCGCCGACGCGATCACCCGGTTCGCCGGCTCGATGCAGTTCGTGTACCTCCACGTGATCTGGTTCGCGGCGTGGATCGGCTTCCGGGTCGAGCACTACCCCTTCGGGCTGCTCACCATGATCGTGTCGCTGGAGGCGATCTTCCTGTCGACCTTCGTGATGATCAGCCAGAACCGGGCCGACGAGAAGCGCCAGGTGCTGGCCGACCACCAGTGGCAGACGGTCCTGGAGGAGGAGCACCAGAACGAGGAGCTGCTCCACCTGTCCAACCAGATCTTCGAGCTCACCAAGGCCATCCACGCGATGGCCGCGGCACAGTCGCCGGCCGGTCCCGCCGGCACGAGCGCCGCGCCGACCCAGGGCTCCGGCCCGGCCGAGCTGCCCGGCTCGTAACCTCCCGAGCCCTCCCCGTGCCAGATCCACCGACTCCCCGGGATGCCGCCGCATCGCCTATGGAGCGATGCTTGGCGCGCACGTGCTCCTAGAGACCAACCGACGAGAGACTCTGGATCGCCTCGTGCATGACCAGAGACAGACACCAAGAAGACCGATCGCGATGGAACAGCAGACCATCCGCTTCGAGGCGACCGCCGGCGCCTTGTAGGCGCTTGTATCTGGGAGGAAACTCGGCGACCATCCACTGTGATGGTCGTCTTGGTTACTGTTCATGTACGTCAGCAACACGGCACCAGCGTGTGACCAGCCCACGCCGCCACCAGTTGGTGGACGGCTGATGGGACCGGCAGCAGCGGCGGGCAAAGGGGACCTGGTATGACCAGCGACGCGACACCCTCGGGCACCATGCGAGACACCATTCGGGCGGGCGTGCGCGACGTGTCGGGGATCTGGTGGTGGTTTCTGATCCTCGGGGTCCTGTGGACCTGGTTCGGCATGTACGTGCTGTCCTACCGGGTGGGGAGCCTGGCCGCGGTGGCCGCGCTGGTGGGGGTGGCCTTCCTGTTCGGCGGGATCACCCAGCTGGCGGTGGCCGCCCGAGTGCAGAGCTGGCGCTGGCTGTTCATCGTGGCCGGGATCCTGTCGGTGGCCGCCGGGATCGTCACCTTTGTCTGGCCAGGGAGAACGCTGTATATCGTGGCGATCTTCGTGGCCTGGTACCTGATCATCTTCGGCGTCATGCACGTGGTCGCCTCGCTGGCCGGTCCCAAGGTGCAGTGGTGGTGGACCCAGCTGCTGCTCGGGATCGCCGAGGGGGTTCTTGGAGTGTGGGCGGTCCGGTCCTGGCAGCGGTCGCTGCTGACGCTGGTGACGCTGGTGGGGGTGTGGGCGATCTTCTACGGGGTGAGCGAGATCTTCGCCGCATTCTCCATCCGCGAGGCCGGCAAGCGGGTCCAGCGGCTGGTCGGCTGACCTGACCGGGCAAGCGGGTCAGCTGTCAATGGCGGTGCGATGGCATGGCCCGCCAGGTCATCGGGTGGAAGAAGCGGCTCACTATCGCCGCGTTCACGCTCGCGCGAGCGGCACCGAACCTGATGACGTTGACGGTGGCGCCCAGGATCACGTCCGGCGACGGCCGTCACACCGATTGTGCTGGCCGCAAAGGTCGAAGGCGAAGGCTAGGAGCCCGCTGCCCTGGCGCGCTCGTCGGCGTACGCGCGGGCGTCGATGGCGTCCAGCACCGCCAGCCGCGCGTTGTCGACCGTCCACTGGGCGTAGTCGATCGCGTCGGCTGCGTCGCCTTCCGCCCGGTCCGCGTCACTGGCCGCCGCGCGGGCGTCGAGCTGTTGGGCCCGCTTGTCGATCTTCGCCTGGAGGTCGTCCATTCTGGCGGCGGCGTCGGTCTTCATCTGCGCCCACTTGCTCCGTGCGCTGGCGGCGGCCTCCCCGGCCTGCTGCTTGGTGTCCTTGGCCGCCTGGTCGATGTCGGCCTGGGCCTGGTCGATGCGCTGCCTAAGCTGGTCACGGGACTCGGTGGCGGCAGCCTGCGCCGCCGACTTGGCCTCCGCGGCGTGCTGCTGGAGCGTGTCGAGTTGTTCGGAGAAGTCCATGCTTCCTCCTTGGGTGGCGTCGATTGCAGGTCTGGCTGCTCGCAATAGCGCGTCCTGTTCCGCTCGCGCATCACCCCCCATGCGTCGAGTCCACAGTCCAGGCCTGGAACCTCTCAAGGGCCGTCCGCCGATGTAGGTGAACTGTACCGGCTTTGCGCCGACGCAGTCCTGGGTCCACCCGACGAGGTCGGGGATCAGGGGTGAGTCGGCGGCGACGACGCCGACGCGGTCGCGATTGGGGTAGGTGCGGTCGTCGACGTTGCCGCCTTGGTGCAGCGTTGCTGCACGTAGGCGGTCTGGACGGAGGGCGGCACCAGGGGGTCGACTTCGCCCTCGGTCGCGCAAGCCTTCATGGTCTGACCGTATCGGGCGTCCGAGGCCATCATCCCGGTGGGATCAACCCGGTCTGGCGAACACCGCCGTAGGTCCCGTCCGCTGGTGTAACCGGGATGGCATGCAAGAGGTCAGGGGTTCAAATCCCCTCAGCTCCACCACCGGGTCGATACCTCTGAGCAGGTCGGATGCCGCGCCGACCGACGTACGCTCCAAGACCATCCGGCGCCTCCCGTAATTGCGGCTCTAGCGCCGCCCACGCGACGGCAACCCGACGCCAACTTACGAGCGAGGCGCCGGGTACTCCATACGGTCTAGTCTGATGGTCATAGGGATTGGTGGGTTCACGCCATGCGCGAGCTAGTCGATGTGCCGGTGCTGATCGTGGGTGCAGGTCCGGTCGGGTTGTTGATGGCCGCGGGGCTGCGCCATTTCGGGGTCGATTGCATGGTGGTCGAGAAGCACGCGTCGACGTTGGACTTTCCCAAAGGTCGTCTCGGCACGCGTCGGTGCTGCTGGCCTGTGCGAGCGGCTACTTCAGGGCCTCAACTCTTCAAACTGCCGCGAGCCAGCCGGACGGTCAGCTTGCGTTAGCGCCGGTCGTCCAGCTGCCCGGCTTGCTCGGTGGAGCTCACGATATCGGTGAGCAGCACGATGGCGAGCATCCGGTCGGTTCGGCGGCGCACGGTCGCCAGTCAGGATTCCTCGATGTGATCCAGGGCCAGGTGCGGCGTCTTCAGCACAACGACAGCTCGGCCCTGAGCCTTCGTTGAAATGGGCCTGGGCTTACTCGAGCAGCCGCCCGGCCACGCTCGGCTCTTCGCTGGCGTCGACCCACGCCTTGAGCTGCGGCGGCACCAGTGGGACAGGCTGGGCGTCGACTGTCAAGCGGTCGTCGGCGTCCAGGCGCAACTGGAAGTTCACCAACAGCTCGGGTGACAGCGCCGGGAAGTCGCGGCGCTGGTGGGCGCCGCGGCTCTCGCGGCGGGCCACCGCCCCCAGCAGGGTCGCCTCGGCGGCCACCAGCGCCGCGCGAAGGTCCAGGGCGTGGGCCAGGTCGGCGTAGCCCTCCGAGGTGGGACGCACGTCCACCTCGCGCGCCAGTTCGCGCAGCTCGGCCACCCGGGCCAGGCCGCGCCGCAGCCCTGCGTCGTCGCGGACCACCCCGCAGCTCTCCCACATGGTGTCGCGCAGCGCCCGCTGCAGCGGGCGGGCGAACTGGCGCCCGTGGCGGACAAACCCGGACAACTCGTCGTTGGCGGCGCGGACCACCTGGCGGGCGCGGAGCTGCACGTCGCGGCCGGCCGAATACCGGGCGGCCGCCTCGCCGGCCCGGCGGCCGAACACCACCGTCTCGGCCAGGGAGTTGCCGCCCAGCCGGTTGGCGCCGTGCAGCCCGGTGGTCACCTCCCCGGCCGCGTACAGACCGGCCACGTCGGTGGCGTGGGTCTCAGGGTCCACCACCACGCCGCCCATCGAGTAGTGGGCGGTCGGGGCAACCTCCATCGGCTGCCGGGAGATGTCCAGCATCTGGTACTCCAGGAACTGCCGGTACATCCGTGGCAGCCGCTCCAGAATGCGGTCCTTGCTGACGTGGCTGATGTCCAGGAACACCCCGCCGTGCGGCCCGCCGCGGCCCTGGGTGATCTCGGTGTAGTTGGCCAGCGCGACCCGGTCGCGGGCCGACAGCTCCATCCGGTCGGGGTCGTAGCGGGCCATGAAGCGCTCCCCGAGCGCGTTCTTCAAGTGCCCGCCCTCGCCGCGGACCGCCTCGGTCACCAGGGTGCCGGCCGCCTCCTCGGGAGCGACCATTCCGGTCGGGTGGAACTGGACCAGCTCCATGTCGGCCAGCCGGCAGCCGGCCCGCAGCGCCAGATACATGCCGTCGCCGGTGTTCTCGTCCCGCCGCGACGACGACCGGCGCCAGATGCGGGTGTGCCCGCCGGCGGCCAGCACCACCGCGTCGGCCAGGAATACCGTCCGCTCGCCGGTCTCCAGGTCGAAGGCCAGCGCCCCGAAGCAGGTCCCGTCGGAGACCAGCAGCTGCGACACGTACTGGTCGTCGATCACGGCCACGCCCAGCTCGGCGACCTTGGCGGCCAGGGCGCGCAGGATCGCCCGGCCGGTCCAGTCGCCCGCGTAGCAGGTCCGGCGCCAGCGGTGGGCGCCGAAGAACCGCTGGTCCAGGCGACCATCGGGTGTGCGCGCGAACGGGGCGCCCCACTCGGCCAGCTCCAGCACCGCCGCCGGCGACTCCCGGGCCAGCAGCTCGACCGCCCGGGGATCGGCCAGGAAGTAGCCCTCCCGCAGGGTGTCCGCGAAGTGCTGCTGCCAGGAGTCCTCCGGGTCGACGGTGCCCAGCGCGGCGTTGATCCCACCGGCCGCCAGCACCGTGTGGGCGTCCTTGCGTGCCCGCTTGCCGATCACCACCACCTCACTGCCGGCCTGGTACGCGGCGATCGCCGCGCGCAGCCCGGCCGCGCCGGTGCCGATCACCAAGACGTTGGCGACGTTGCTGCGAAGCGATAAAGCAGGCATGCTGTACGGCCCTTTGTAGACGACTTCGGCAAGCGGCCGACCCGCCGAAGCATCTCGCCTTCTCAGCATGCACCCGCCATCGGCAAGCGCGCGACCCTGGCCAAAGAGGCGGTCGGGCCGGCCGCGACCAGTGAGCCAAGTCGCTGCGCTGCGGCCATCGACCTGGCTAGCGCCCTGGCACCTCCCGCCTGTAGCCCCTGATTAGCCGGGACGCGGGCATGCCGAGCGCGGCGCCGGCGATGGGCTCAAGAGCAGGACCAGGTCGGTGTCGCATGCGACGAAGCGTCACAGAACCCTGTGACAGCAGGAGTATTGGCCGAGCCAATCGGGCGGACAAAGCAGACAGAGCCCTTCGGGCCACCACCCCCGATGGACCCTGTGGAGATGCCAGCCAGCTCGCTGCTCGGCAGCCGCGCACTCTCTGACGGGCTGCAGGCGTGGGACTGGGTCGCCGTCGTGTTGCTGTTCGCGATCGGCGCGCTCGCGGTGGTCATGCTCTGGCCGTACTACAACTTCTCGTCCCGCTTCGACGTCGAGGAGCTGCTGAGCCAATACGTCGACGCCGAGGGACCCGCGACCGTGACCGAGATGTGCCGGGCGCTCGCCGTGCGCCTCAAGCGCTACCAGCAGCGCAACCAGCGGATCATCCGCAGGATCAGGGAGGCCTTCCAGCTCGCCTGATCCTCCTGCTCTTCGAGATCCTCGCCTGGCTGCGCCAGCGGCCGGCGCCAACCGCCACAGAAGCCGGCAGGTCTACGTCGCCCTGACCGCGACCTCCCGACCGGCCGCGACGCGGCGCTCGGCCTGGTGGATAACGATGTCGCCGTGCGCCATCAGGTGCACTGCCGCAAGAGCCAGCCAGGGGCGCCACTGTCGGGACCATGGGTCCGGGTGCAGGCCGAGATCCGCAAGCGCCGCATCCAGTGATGGGTCGGTGAGCGGGAACGCCTCGCGCTGTCCGAGTCGGAAGGCGAGGTGGTGGCGCAGGTCGTGGTCGATGCCGGGTACCGTCGCCAGCGCGTCCAGGCTCGTGCCGTAGCGCAGCGCGCTGTGGCCCGCGGCGACGGTGGCCGCCAGCGCTGCGATCGCGGTCGCGTCGGCGGTGGGAAGGCCGATCGCAGTGAGGCCGGTTGAGGTGACCATTTCCGCGTCGGGGAAGGTGTGGGTCAGGCCCTGCGGAAGCCCGGGAACCGGCGTGCCCAGGCTGGTCACGATCGCCTCGAGCCAGTGGGCCACCGTCCCGGGGGCGTGCCCGCGACTCAGGATCGCCCGGACGCCGATCTCCAACGGGCTCCACGCGCCCGGTACGGCGAGCCCGGGACGATCACCGACCATGGTGCCGAGCAGCGGATCGGCGGCGAGGGCGGCAACCCCGGTAGCGTGGTCGGTATCGATGCCGAGCAGCCGCCCGACCCGGTCCACCACATGGATCAGGCCCTCCCAGTACGGCAGGTGGGCGCGGAGGAGCAGGTGTCCGTCGCCGCTGGGCGAGATCTCGAGCACCCCGGGCGCGCTGTCCACGGTGATCGTGCGGCGGTAGGTGTCACCCTGGATCGCTTCGACCCCGGGCAGCGCCCGGACTGCCAGGAAGGTCCGGACGGCGTCCCAGTCGTAGCCGGGCAGGATCGGGAGCCGCAGCGCGAGCCCGCCGTCGGCGACGAGCCGGTCAGCGCGGCGCCGGCGGTTGCGCAGCTCGGTCGGCGACGCGCGGAACACCTGCCGCATGGTCCGGTTGAACTGCCGCAGACTCCCGAACCCGGAGGCGAAGGCGATGTCGAGGACCGTGAGGTCGGCGTCGTCCAGGAGGCGACGGGCGAAGTGCGCTCGCCGGGACCGAGCCAACTGGTCGGGGCTTGCCCCCAGGTGCTTGAGGAACAGTCGGCGCAGGTGCCGCGATGACACGCCGACCCGGTCCGCGAGCGCCGCCTCCGTACTGTCGTCCAGTGCCCCGTCGATGATCATCTGCACCGCTTGGCACACCAGCTCCGGTGCGTCGGATCCGACGGGGCCCGCCACGCGATATGGCCGGCATCGCCGGCACGCGCGGAACCCGGCGGCCTCCGCGGCCGCTGCCAGTTCGAAGGTGCGCGTGTTCTTGGCCAGCGGTCTCGCGCATCCAGGCCGGCAGTAGATGCCGGTGGTGACGACGGCGGAGTACGTGGTCATGACGCAGATGTACGCCATTGCCTGCAGGGTTGCTGGCCGGATTCGGACATCATCATTGGCACCTCGGACTTGCTGCGAGCGGCGGTCGGATCGTGCCCATCATGTCCGGATCTGGCCGGACACGGCGCAGACATCGCGCAGATCATGTTCGCCGTCCACCAGCGCGCCGCGCGCCCGCGTGCCCGATCAAAGGAGATTCCGTGCTCGCGAAGGTGTTTCCCATCAAGCTCAAGGACGGCATGCAGGCCAGGGCCGAGGCGATCGTGCAGGAATTCGCACCCAAGGGCCCCGGCGTCGAGGACGGTACCTTGTCGTTCCGGGTGTATCGGGATCCGGCGAAGGTCGACTACCTGCTGTTCGTCGAGCACTTCGCCGATCAGGCCGCCTACGACGCCCACACGAGCTCGCCGGCCTATCAGGACCTGATCGCCGGCCAGTTCGCGGACGTGATCGTCGAGTTCGTTGAGATCGACCACGAGCTGGTCGTCGCCCTCTGAGCAGTCCGGCCCGCCCTGGCGCCGCTGGAGCGGCGCCAGGGCGGGCCGGCAGTGAATGGATAGGAGAGGTCATGGAAGTCGATCGACAGGCCCGCCGAGCGGCGATCTTCGCCGGCCTCCACAGGTCCGGCGCCCCGCTGCTACTGGCCAACGCCTGGGATGTCGCCTCAGCGGTCACGATCGCTGGCGCCGGAGCGAAGGCGATCGCCACCACCAGCGCGGGTGTGGCGTGGTCTCTTGGTGTGCCTGACGCCGCCGACCTGGGCGCCGATCGCGCCGCGGCGGTCATCGAGCGCATCACGGCGGCGGTCGACGTGCCGGTCTCTGCGGACATCGAAGCTGGCTATGGGCCTGCCCCCGATGCCGTCGCGGCCACCATGACCGCGGTCATCCAGGCCGGTGCTGTTGGCGTCAACCTCGAGGATCGGTCCGACCGCGACGGGGCCCCGCTGTTCGAACCAGCCGAGCAGGCCGAACGGCTCGCCGCGGCCCGCGCCGCCGCGGATCGCCTCGCAATCCCCGTGTGGATCAACGCGCGGACCGACGTCTTCCTCGCCGGTATCGGTCCTGCCGAGGAGCGGCTCCAGGTCGCGGTCGAGCGAGCTGCCGCCTACGCGGCAGCGGGGGCGGACAGCCTGTTCGTCCCCGGCCTGCTCGACCTCGACGCGATCGCCGAGCTGGCAGCGGGACCGCTGCCCGTCGCGGTGATGGTGTGGGCCGGCGCCCCGACCGTGCCGGAACTGGCGTCCGCCGGCGCGGTTCGCATCAGCCTCGGCTCCGCGGTCGCCCAAGCCGCCTACGCCGTCGCCGCCCGTGCGACGACGGAGCTCCTTGCGAACGGGACCTACGACTCGACCGCCGACGGGATCCCGTACGACAAGACCAATTACGCCCTGGCCAGCAGGCCGGCGACCCAGGAGACCCGGTGACGGTGCCGGCCGGCAACCGGGTGATCGCCGTCTTCGGGGCGTACGGGCACACTGCCCGGTTCGTGGTCGCCGAGCTCGAGGAGCGCGGCTGGACGCCGGTCTTCTCGGGTCGCGATGCCGCCAAGCTCGCGACCGTCGCCGCCGGTTCCCATCCGGTGCTGGAGAGCCGCCTCGCCTCAATCGAGGACCCAGCGTCACTCGACCGCGCCATCGCCGGCGCCGCCGCGGTCGTCAACTGCGCGGGTCCCTTCGGCGAGACCGCGCCAGCGGTCATCGAGGCCGCCCTGCGCGCGGGCATCCATTACCTGGACGTGAACGGACAGTCCCTCGTCACGATCAGGACTTTCGACACATATGCCGACGACGCTCGGGTACGGGAGGCCGGCATCGTGATCGCGCCCGCGCTGGGCTTCTACGGCGCACTGGGGGACCTGCTCGCCACCGCCGCGATGGCGGGCTGGCCATCGGCGGACGAGATCTCGATCGCGGTGGCGCTCGACAGCTGGAAGCCGACGCGGGGAACGCTGCTGGCCGGCGAGAACACCGCGGGCCGGCGGGTGGTCCTCAGCGGCCATCGGCTGCGGATCCTCCCCGGCGACCAGCCACCGCCGAGCGGGACCTGGGACTTCCCCGCGCCGTTCGGCCTCCAGGAGGTCGTGGGCGAATTCCCCACCACAGACGTCGTCACCATCGCGCGCCACCTCGACGTGGCGGACGTCCAGGCCTTCATCAACCGCGCTCCACTGGCGGATCTCGACGAACCCTACTCGTCGGGGCCCCAGGCAGCGGACGAGCGTGGGCGTTCAGCGCAGACGTTCGTGCTCGACGTCGTCGTGCGCCGGGGAGGCGAGCGGCGCCGCGCCGTGGCGCGCGGCCGCGACATTTATGCGTTCACCGCACCGATCGTTGTGGAGGCGCTCGAGCGGATCCTCGATGGTCGGCGCAAGACCGCCGGCGTGATCGCGGCGGGCGAGATCTTCGATGCCGGAGATTTCCTGCGCGCCCTCCCGTTCGAGCAGCTGTCGCTCGAGGCCACCCGGCGGTCGAGCCCGTGACGCGGCGCGGCTTGCAGGTGACCCCTTGCGGCCTGTGCGACCGGCCTTACGGCCTTCGCGACCGTGTCCGCGTTGCCGGCGGCCGGAACACCGCGCCGAGCAGTCATAATCCTCACCGGGTCGCCAGCTCGGGTTGGGTGGTGCAGTAGGGCTGACGTTGCGCGCCGAGGACGCGGTGATCAGGAGGGTGAAAGTGCGCAGGATTGTCGCAGCGGAATACCTGTCGCTGGACGGTGTGACCGAAGACCCGGGCCCCATGGGAGCGTTCGAGCACCGCGGCTGGACGCTTCCTTACTGGAACGACGAGCTCGCGAAGTACCAGTCCGACCAGCTTTTCGCCAGTGATGCGCTGCTGCTTGGACGGGTGATCTATGAGGAGTTTGTCGCTTCGTGGCCATTGCGGTCCGGCGACCCGTTCAGCGACAGGATGAACAGCCTGCCCAAGTTCGTTGCCTCGACGACCTTGGAGGAGCCACTGGAGTGGAATGCAACGCTGCTCAAGGGAGATGTCGTCCGCCAGATCCGCGAGACGGCGGTCTGGCGCAACCCGGTGGCACGGGCCATCGACCGGGTCGACCAGTGGCCGGTCTGCTCCATGGTCTCCAGCACCATCCGCACGGCGCGCTCCCGCAGCTCGGGCGGGTAGCGCCGCTGGGCCGGGTGGGAGGTGTTGTTGTGTGCCATGACTCCATCCTGCCTTCCAAGCGATGGAGCCTCCACAAAACCCAGGGGGAATCAGTCTGCGCGCATCCACCCCTCTGGACTTGCGCAGTCCAACATCGCTGATAGCGGGCTCGACCATCATGTTCGTAGCGACCCGCGGCAATACGGTGCACCAGACAGGTGCACGGGCTGATGGCCGACCGTGCCTTGGGAGGAGGTTGGGTTGGCGAGGTCGATTCGCTGCAGCGGATCCAGCTCTCGTCACGTGATAGTCCATGACGGACCACGACGACTGGAGCGATGCGGATGGGGACCCAGGAGGGGAGTTCGAAGCGTTCGTGCAGCGGCATTGGAGCGGGCTGCTCACCTTTGCGGCCATGGTCGCCGGCGATCGGCGGGCCGGGGAAGACCTATTGCAATCGGCCCTGACCAACACCTACCGGCATTGGCCGCGGGTGCGGGGCCACAACCCGCTCGCCTACGTCCGCAGGGCGATCGTCAACGGGCGCGTCAGCGCGTGGCGACGTCACCGAGGAGTCGAGCACCCATGCGCCGCGCCACCCGAGGTTCCCGACGTGCGCGACGCTGCCGCTGCGGTCGACCTGCGGCTGACGGTGGCGTGGGCGCTTGGGCGGCTTCCCCAGCGCCAGCGAGCCGTGCTTGTGCTGCGCTACCTGTTCGACCTGCCAGACGCCGAGGTCGGCGAGATCCTGGGCGTCGCGACAGCAACGGTACGAAGCCAGGCTGCGCGCGCGATCGCCCGCCTGCGTGAACTCAGCGAAGGCGGCCTGCTCGGCGAGCCACCACTGCAGCCAACCCAGCGCCTGCCGCCAGCCGCACTGCAACCTGCCTTCCAGGGGCCGGCGACGGTCCACCCGATCGGCCCAGCACCCCTAAGGAGGTCGCATGTCACCGACCGCTGACGAGGTCGTCGAGGCGTTGAACGACGTGCTTCGGGCGTCCACGATCCAGCACGATCCCGTCCGCGCCCAGCAGATGGCCGACATCGCCATCACCCGGGCACCCAGGGCGCGTCGCCGACGCCTGCCGGTCATGGCCGCCGTCGTGGCGGCCATGTTGACCGTCGCAGGCGTGGCAGCCGCTTCGACGGGGCTGCTGGGGCGCCAGGCCGAGCGAGCCTTCTCGGGTGGTCCCCCCAGCGGCGCTCATGAGGACGCGTCCGTGGCGCCATCGCCAGGGACCGGCCGGCTGCTGGTCGTGGGCACCACACCCGACGGTGGCCGCGTCGAGCTCTGGAAGGCCCGCAGCAACAGTGGCGGCACGTGCTTGGCGATCCTCCTGAGCGACCCTGGGCGGACGGAGCCGGGCAAGCCCTACGACGCGGCCAACCAGGCCGCATGCTCCTCCGCCGCAGACGACGCGCCCTTGGCCAGTGGAATCGGCGAGCGCTGGGTCTCGGACACGAGCGGCAAGGCGTACATGATCCTGGCCGGTTCGGCAGGAGACGCGGCCAAGGTGGTGTTCCGCCTCGCCGACAAGAGCAGCATCCAGACCGTGCCGCAGAACGGGTACTACCTGACCTTCATGCCCTACCGCGCCCACCAACACGGATATGCCGTGACCGCGCTGGATCAAACGGGACGGGTGCTCGCCACCCAGCGGAAGCCAGACGACACCCGCATCTCTGGCTAGCGCGGCCCCTCCACAACCGCGGCAACACCCCAGCGATCCACCCATCGGCTCACGGGGCGGCCTCCTTCACAATGACCGAACAGGTCGAGCGAGTAGAGGCCGGCCCCGTGAGCTATTGACGTCCACGCTGAGGTCGCGGCCCCTGGGCCAACGCGCCGTCGACCCACCGCTCCTCTCATCGGACCTGAACGACTTGGTGCGCGATAGGCGGGGCGCACACCTGGTCGGGAAACGCCTTGGCCAACCCCCGATAGCCGGTGTCCACCCTGGCCAGACAGCCGAGGGTGCGATGTCGGCGATCGACGGAATCGTGCGGCAGTTCGCCGATGAGTACTGGCCTACCGAGGTCGACACGTCGTGAAGGGACCCACGCGTATCTGCCGATCGGTACTCGACCGCGCAGCGCGTGATCGGGCACTCTGCGTGCATGACGGAATCCGATCTGCACGAGCCATGGCTCCGGCCTGACGACGCCGGAGCACGGTGGCTCGAATCAGAGGCTCGGGCCGTAGCCGGCCATCGGCCCTGCTCGGCCGCATTCAAAATCCAGTAGTCATGCTCAGAACCATGAGGGCTTCTGAGCAGCCGCCCATAGGCCACGTGTTTGCCATGGATGAGGACCTCTGGCGGACTCAGATATCAGAGCTCTCCGAATGCCTCGGGGTTCGGTGGCGTCCAGATGATCGACACAATCTGGAGGGCCGCTGTTGCCAGGTGCTGGTCGCCGTCGATGTGGGCGTGTTCGGCCGCGCGCTCGGGGGTGATGCCGCGGGTGCACAACCGCCAGGTGGTGTCTGCGTCGAGTTCGAGCCGCGCGGCGGGCTGAGGGTGGGGTTGACGTTGCAGGCTCCAGCGGTCTGGGCTGCGGGTGCAGCTCCATTCCCCTCCGCTTGGTCCGGTCACGATCACCTGGAGGGCGGTGCCGTCCGGGGCGGTCAGGTTGCGCAGCGTGTGCGGCAGTGCCCGCATGAAGGTATCCAGGACGGGGCCGAGGTAGCGCGGATCGGTGAGCCCGGTCCGGCCGGTGGCGTCACAGATCTGCTGGTGGTGGGCCCAGTACTCGGTGAAGTCCCGGGCGGCGTCCAGCCAGACGGGCGCGGGTTGGGGCCCAGCCCAGCTCACCCGCCCGCCAAGGGCGTTCAGGTCGACGGTCTGCCAGAACTCCACGATCTGGGTCCCGATGATCGAGAGCTGTTCGATGAGTACCTGCGGGCTGATGCGGCGGGCGGCGGTCACCCATTCGTGGTTGATGCGGTCCAGGAAGGCGGGGAAGGCCTCGTTGTCGCGTGGGTGCAGTGGCGGGTAGCCGTCGCGGTGGCGGGACAGCCGTCCGATGTGGTCGCCGAGCACGTGGGCGGCGATGTCCTTGACATCCCAGCCCGGGCAGATCGTGGGCTGCGCCCACTGCTCGGTATCGAGGTGGCGCAGCAGGTCGATGAACGCGGCCTGCTGCTTGGCGAACAGCGGCCGGACATCGATGGGCGGTCCCAGCCAGGACACGTCAGTCATCGCTTCACCTCATTGATCTTCGGTAATCGTCCGCGAGCGACATCGGCCGCGTATCGGGTCCAGTCGCCGCTGCTCGCGCGTTGCCCGGCGACCGCGATGTGGATGCCGAGCAGTCAGGAGTGTGTCAGCAATAGGACCTTGCGAGCCTGCGCAAGGCCAGGAGGGCGAGGGCCTTGACCGCCCAGCCGACCTGGTGCGACGTGGTGTCGGGGGAGGCTCCGTACGGTCCTGATTGCCTCCACAAGGCGTACTTCAGCACCCTGGCGAGCGCGCAGTACGCGACTGAGGCGCATCTGATCGAGGCGTGCCAGGGGTGCGGCAGGCTGGTTTACCGCCTGCAGGATGCCTCGACGGGGCGTAGGGCCCAGTGGCCGCCATTGGGGCTTCAACCTGCACATGCGTCAGTGCCGGCACCCGTCGGTGCCGACTGGCATGAAGCGCATCTCTGTCAGAGCGTTGGAGCGTTTCGAGCGACGGTGGCCATGGCTCGCCGCGCGGTGCAAGGCATCGCCATTGAGCAGGGTGCCAAGGGCAACACGCTCAATGCTCAGCTCAAGGATCTGGGAGCCACGGCGACAGTGCATCCCATGTTGATCGAGTGGGCCGACCACATCCGCTTGCTGGGCAACAGCGGCGCACACCCAGGGGCAGACGGACTCGAGACTGTCAGCGAGGAAGAAGCGGCGGAGGTCGTGCGGTTCCTGGACGAGCTTCTGCGCTGGCTCTACGAGCTCTCGGCCCAAACGGAGGCCGCTCCGGCACCAAGGTCCACTCCGGCGGAATCCCCGACATCTTAAAGGGTTTCGGGTATTGCGGTGACGCCGTGGGCTGGTCGAGCGCGGGGGCGAGGAGCGCATGGTGTCGGTCGGGTAGGCTCCGAGGCGTGGTTGACTCGTTCTTCCTTGCGCGTACCTTCGTCACCCTCCTGGTGATCACCGACCCTGTGGGCACAGTGCCGGTGTTCATCTCCATGACCACGAGCGCCTCGGGGCGCGAGCGCAACAGGGCCGCCTGGCAGGCGGTCCTGGTCGCTGGCCTGGTCATCGCCACGTTCGCCCTGTTCGGGCAGCAGATCCTGCTGTACCTCGACATCAGCCTGCCCAGCCTCCAGGCTGCTGGCGGCCTGCTGCTGCTGGTGGTCGCGCTCGACCTGCTGCGCGGCGACGTGGGCGCGCTGGCGGGCGGAAGCACGACCAACATCGCGTTCGTGCCGCTGGGGACCCCACTGCTGGCCGGGCCGGGCGCGATCGCCGCGGTCATGGTGTTCGCCCGCCAGGCCGACCGGCCCGACGAGCGGCTCGGGGTCGCCCTCGGCCTGGTCGGCGTGCTGGCCGTGCTCTACCTGTCCCTCCGCTTCTCCGGACTGTTGCTGCGTGTGCTCCGCCAGGCCGGCGTGGACCTGATCACCCGCATCTCGGGTCTGCTGCTGACCGCGATCGCGGTCGAGCTGATCGTCGACGCCGTCCGCGAGTTCGTCCGCCTCGGGGTCTAGCCGTCAGGGGCCGCGGCCTGGACGGCCTCGGCCAGACCGTGGAGTCGGACCGGGCCGCGGGCCAAGCCGCCGGAGGGGAATGCGCGTGGTCCGGATACGACAGTTGCCTTGGGTGGGACGACACCCCTTTCGCTCGTGGACACCGCCTCCCCAGCGGTTCGTCCAGTTGGCCGCTCGTCACTCCAATGCCCGAAGCCCTGTAGTACGGACCGGGCGGGGAGTGGCCGGCGACGTTCCAAGTCGCTCCAGCTGGTCCACCGCCATCCCGATGACTGCGGCATGGCCGACACCGGGCTTACGGGGACGGCGGGACGGCTCGCGGACCTTCGATCCAGCCACCCCTGGCGCCCGGCGGCCAAAACGGCCACTCCTCGAAGGCCAGACACCGGCCTTGTGCATCGAACCGGACGACCCACAGGTCCCGGTAGGTCTGGCGCACCGGGTCGCCGTAGCGGACCTCCAGGCGCGCCACGCCAGTGTCACCCTCGACCGCCACGACCTCGCTATCCATGGCGAAGACCTCCTCGGGTCCTTCGCGTTCCGCCTCCCACATGACGGCGATGGCAGGCAGACCCTGGAAGGGCTCCTCAAAGGGAGCGGTCTGGTAGGTCGCCTCAGGTGCAAACAGCTCGGCCAGCACCTCGGTGCCCGGCGATCGCCAAGCTCGCTCGTAGAGCGCAATCCACGCCTGCACCCCAGCACGATCCATCCTGCGACCCTATCACCGGTCCGGTCGCGTCGACCTGGCAACGCTTCTGATCTCTTGCATGCTGGGCCAGCGCCCCGGTCCGCAATCCTTGGTCGCTCATTGGCAGGCAGCGGTCATCGCGTCGCCTCGGGGGCGGCCAGCTGCGCGAGACTGGCCATGCCGTCCAGGGCCGGTGCGGCCTCGGAGGGGACCTGGAGGTCGGCCAGCAGCTGCCCGTCGCCGGGAGTGATGGTGAAGGTAAGGAACGCGCAGCATTCCTGCTCGCGGACCAGCAGCGCCCGCACCGCCTCGGGGTCGACGTCGCCGGCCAGGAGCAACCGCAGCCGGGTCGGCTCGGGTCGCTCCATCCCGCGCAGATGAGTGAAGACCCCTTGGCGGAAGTCCTCCAGGCGCCCGGCGTACTCGTTGGGGTGCAGGGTGCACACGATCGGCCCATCTGGTGCTGGTGCTGGGCTGTGGATCGGAACGCGTGCCTCGGACATGGCTACCTCCATGGGTGATGCCTGTCGGCCGTCGGGATCGGGGCCGCACCAGCACCCTAACCCTGTACCCAAGTACCGAAGTCAAGCCCTGACTCGCGAACCGATGGAGCGGTGAAATGCGGGAATGGCGGCGCAGCCGCAACCTGGTTGTCTCTAAGTGCTCACCGTAGCGGGGAGGGACCTCAAGCTGACACGCGATCCGACACGCTCCTATGAACCGCTCGACCAGGCCGATCTCACGCGCCTCGGCCGCACCGCTGACGCTGAGCTCGACGAGTTCTTCGCTCGCAATCCCCGGCTCGCTGGCTGGCGTGGCCGCGTTCGCTTCATCGCCCTCGCCCAAGGCGGCGCCGAGCACTATCTACGCAGCCAGCGTGGCATCTGGGACCTCGATATCATCATCTGTTTCGCCTACGACCCAACCCTGCCCCGCCTGTTCCGGCGCAACCCCACGCGCTGGGATTGGGGTCCATCCAAGTTTGGCCGCTGCCCCTACGACGACCCTTCCTACACCGGACGCGCGGTGGACGTGATGCTCTGGGTGATCCCCGACCGACCGGACCCAATCGAGGGTCTGCGGGAATGGCTCAGCGAACGCGTCGCCAAGAAGCCAAACGCCATACGCACGCCGGATCTCGCGTATGAACCGGTGGTTCTCATCCGACCTGAACCTGGACGAGTTGTCTGGGACCCGCCGGACGTTCCGCCGCCACGGATCAAGACAGCAGGGCACCCCGCCACCCTGCGCCGGGCTCCGGCGTAGGAGAGGTTGTCCCGTCCGTCGTTGGATTTGGGCGGAGCCTCCATGGCGGATCCTGTTCAGCCTCGATCAAGGGAGCAAGGGAGCGCCGGGCGCCAACTGCGTGGGTGCTGATTGGGCGGCTCGGGGTGATCTCCTGGTACAGCGCGCCCATGGGGCTGACCCGCGCTCGATTCGGCCGCCTTCGTGGCCCATCAGCTCATCGATGACGCGTGAGGGGATGCCGGCGTCCTCGAGCCACGTGGCGAAGGTGTGGCGGAGGTTGTACGGGCCGCTGGCGTTGCTCTTGGGCCAGGGCTTGTAGCCGCTGCCGAACCGGCCGGGGCATCGTACGTCCCCTGTGGCAGCGGTCAGGCATCGGCCCCTAATCAGGCAGGCGCTGTCTTGTCCGCCAGGCAACCTGGCCGCGTGGATCGTCGTGTTACATGGTTGAGCGACGACCTTGCAACCGATCAAGCCAGAGCGACTCATGCGGCCGCTCGGACTCGGTGGCCCGGATGGGAACGCCCAGCTGGTCGGTCCGCTTCGTCCGATGGCAGAGGGCACCGTCAAGGGACGGCACTGGGTCCTCTACATCTTCCGCGTGAAGATCTCGAAGGCCGGACCGCATGCTCGACCCGCACATGGTCACCAAGGTCACGGTGTTCGACGCCGCCGGCAGAACCATCTGTTCGGAGACTTGGGGGCGAAACGTGCCACCCACCGAGCGCGACGGCTGCGCCTGATGCGACCGGGTTCCCGGAAGCCGGTCGGGCTCGCCGCGTCCGCGACGACATCGCTCAGCCCGAGCGCGCAGCCAGCGCGCAGCAATCCGCCCTGTGGGGGGAAGTGGGAGCGACTGTGGATGACCCATTCGGCCGATAACGGAATGGGTCACAGCCTACGAGCTGCCCATTCTGTCATCGTTGACGACGGGCTCTTGATCCGACTCACAGTCCCTCAACCTCGTGGTCATCTCGATGGCATGCAAGAGGTCAAGGTTCAAATCCCCTCAGCTCCACCATTGATTGAATATTCAACTATACGAAGCCCAAAACATCGCGCTCACTGCTTATGCTTAGCAGAAGCGGGTTGTTGCTGATATGCGCAGCGACAAGCCAGAAACGACAGTTCTAATCCCCTCACATCGCTGTCAAATCGTATGTTCCCTTGGTACGATGGCACCATGCCTACTAAGCTCATCATCATCCGCGGCCCCTCGGCAGTTGGTAAAAGTACCGTTGCCCAGGCGCTAATGGAGCAAGCCAAAAGGCCAACCGTTCTCGTCGAGCTAGATCACTATAGATTCAGCTTCGTTAACCCACCGGTCGAAGATCACGACCTCGAATTTGATATGAGCGCCAGCGATGTTCTAATAGGCCTCGAGAAGGGCTTCGACGTCATTTTCGATGGCAACTTTTCGGCCAAGGCCAACGATCCGTTTCTGGAGAGGCTGTTTGACGCACATCCGAGCGAGAACTACATGTTCTACCTGGATTCGAGCCTGAAGGAAACATTGCGGCGTCACAGCACAAAAGCTAATCCCTTAATATCAGCCGCTAAGATGAAAGAAGTTTACCAGTACACTTCACCAACAGAACATGAAAACGAGGTAGTCATCCCCGAGCACTCGACTCTGGAGCAATCGGTAGCCCTGATCAGACGAGTAGCCAGGATATAGCTGCGCACCCCCATAGCCTTTCAAAGAGACTCCCATAGCATTCGCATCATATGTCTGAATTGTGAGTTCCAAAGCTCTTTCCTCAAGACCACTTTTCCCGGTACGCGTTCCTGCAGCTCAGCGAGGGTGGCTTCCGGGCAGCGATTGCTCCGCTGGCCTTACCCCCGAGGGTCACGTGTCAGCAGCTCCCTCCATGACCCGGACGCCAGCCGCCTTGCCACCTCGGCGTCCGAGCTTCGTGCCAAACGAGTGGCTTCATTTCGTTCAGCTGACGTACTGGCCGCGACGCGTGACCCTCGCCCATGGGGCACAGAACCTCCCTGTCATCCGCAGGCAAGGTCGGCAGTTCGACCGTCTCGCAGGGCATGCGGACTCAAGCTCAGGGGCCGGCGACCCGACATAGACGCAGCCGCGTCCGGGGTCGCTGGTTGCCCACCCGGCGGCGCCCCGATCGACTCCCCACCCCGACCAGTCGCCGTTGCGGGTGACCTGCCAGCGTGCCAGATGTTGTTGTCGGTGCCGCGCGCGAAGACGACCAGGCGATCGCCGGGTCGACGGCTGGGAAGGTCCTCCCCAGGCTCGATGATCGCTGAGATGTGACTCCCGCGGACAGCAAATTGAGCTTGCGGGTAGCCGCGGGCGTGGCCTTTGTTGTCATCGGATAGAGCGCCGGAATCCGCCGTAGCCTGGCCAAGAGCAGCCTCAGGACGACCATGGTCGTTGGGTGGGTTAGGCGCGTGGCCTCGTCTTCAGTAGACCTGCAGCAGTCCGCCCTTTAGCGTGGCCAGACGACGTGGCCGAGCCGAATCCGGATCGCGCAGGCGCAGGGTCCCTCAAGCCGGTAGGTACCTGGGGGAAGGCCGGTGCTTCGTACCTCCAAGATGGCTCTGCCCGTTCCCTCCAGCGTGCCGGCGTCCTCCCCGACAGTCTCGGGCTGGCGTCG
>Ga0070698_100002406_pt1 | contig 20606 bp, 23 predicted proteins | sample KBSK1502metaG_FD_65477 | JGI IMG/M metagenome (GOLD analysis project Ga0070698, IMG submission 65477) | Corn, switchgrass and miscanthus rhizosphere microbial communities from Kellogg Biological Station, Michigan, USA - KBS K1-50-2 metaG | ecosystem: Host-associated > Plants > Roots >...
ACGCTTCCTTCAGACCCCGCCTCACGGCGACGCCCTTGCGCTTCGCTATCACTTCTCCTCTATCAGGATGTGAAGAGGACTTACACCTCCAAGCTGTCGATCATGCTCGGCGTACCAAAAGAGCGCAGGCCTTTGAGCCTGCGCTCTGAAAAACGGGACGGGCACGCTTAGGCGTACCCCGGTTGAAAGTTCTACATCAGAACGCCAATCGCAGGCCAAACCGGAACTGTCGCTCATCACTCTTGGCGGTGGTGATGCGCAAAAAGGTCGAGCTTGCAAAGCTGGTTACACCGGAAGTGCCTCCTGGAGCATAGAAGTGTGGTGTGTTGAAGAGATTAGCGGCGTCCGCGCGGAATTGTAAGTTCAGGCGCTCGGTAATATTGAAGGTACGGAACAAACTGAAATCCATGTTCACGGAACCCGGTCCATACAGAGTATTGCGGCCTACATTGCCATAAACGGCGGAAGCAGACACGGCAACAAATGCCGTGGGGTCGTAGTACGGCGTAGCTGCGCCGATTCCGCCCAGCTTCTTGAGGGGGCCGACCTGATTGGGAGTCTGGCGCTGGCCGACGGCGTTCAGCGAGGCGCCGGAAGCGGTCACGGAAAAAGGCTGGCCGTGGATCGCACTGAAGATTCCGCTAACCTGCCAGTTGCTTAGGACCTTCGTAGCCACGCCGCCGCCGCTCGCCCAGGACTTGCCTTTGCCCACCGGCAATTCGTAGATGTATGCCATTTGGAAGATATGGGGAGTATTGAAGCCGGCCGGGGCGCGGTTACGCCTCAAAACGTTTGGGTCGTTCCAGACCAAGCTGGCCCACCCGTCATCATCGGTCCAGTCTATCGCTCTGGAGTAGGTGTACGCCCCCTTGATCATCAGGCCGCGTGAGAACTGGCGGTTGATGGAAACTTGAAGCGCATTATAGTTCGCACTTAAGTAGCCCTGCCAAAAATCGGTCTCAGCAGTGCGGTTCCCGAACTTGGGCTTGTTGAAGGGCTGTCCGGCTTGTCCGGTACCTGGGAGAGAGGCGTTCACGTTTAGATCCGCAAACTGATGAACCGTCTGCGTGCCTACGTATCCGACAGATACGAGAAAGTCAGCCGGAAGCCTGCGTTCCACGACGAGGTTCCACGACTCGATGTAGCCTCGCTTTAACTCGCCAGGGCCGACGCTCCGCTCCAGTGCCTGCGGAGGCAGAGGGATAACGCCTTTGCTGATATCCGGACAGCAGATCGCCGGAATGCCGACCGGAATGGCTCCTCCGGGAAGTGGTGTTATCGGAGAGAGCGACACTGCGGGGAGGAAGCCGTTCACGCCTTCAAAGTTGGATCCGACTGTCAGGGGATAGAAACCACGAAGCGGTCTAGCCAGGGGCAGCGGGTCGACCGTGATTCCGAATCCTGATCGCACCACAGTATTATTGTTAACTTGATAGGCCAATCCGATTCGGGGCGCGAAGAGTTTCTTGCTGGTGGTGACACCGAGGTGATCGGGATTGCCGCCGATGCCGCCAAGCAGCACGTTGCCGGTGGTGAAATCGAGGCGGTCAAACTTAAACGCGCCGTTTCGGGTCATGAGCGGATAGTACTCGTAGCGCAGACCCAATGTGGCCGTGAACTTGTTGGTGACCCGGTAGCGGTCGCCGATAAACAATCCGTATTGCCATTCCCGGGCCGTTGCCTTGATGAACTGTTCGCTCTTGCCCACGCCGACGGCATTTCCAGCGCTGGTGCCCAATTCACCAGCAAGGCCCAGCTCGAACTGGGCTAGCGCGTTGAACTGGTTAGGGGCCGGTCCTCCATTCAGGGCGGTCACGGAACCGCCGAAATCAAATTCCCCGCGAGGGCCGGCACCAAGCTCTGGCTGCCAATGGTTCAAATGATGATGAATGATGTCGATCCCGGCGCTGACTTGGTGCTTACCATGCGACCACCTGACGTTGTGTGAGGTCGTGAAGCTCCAGTCGTTGCGGAAAGCGGGATTCCATCCTTCGGAGTTGCCAATATTTGCGTAACCTGTGATGCCAAACATCGGGAATCCGCTGCTGCGCAGGTCCGAGCCGTTATTGGTGCCTGGGATACCGAGCACGTCCGATCCGATGTTCGTGCCAAAGTCCGGTGTCTGGCCATACTCACTCATGCGTGTGAAGCCGATACTGCCGTCGACCACAAGGTTGGGAGACAGAATCAAGGTGTGGCCTACGGTGACGAGTTGCACGAGAGAATGAAAGCTCCCGAGTCCACCGTCGCACGCGCAGTCTCCGATGGCTTTGCCCAGGCTGGGCTGACCCGTAAAAACCGATTTCATGGCACTGTATTTGGCAAACAGAGTGTGTTTGCTGTTGCGGACCCAATCGACTTTGCCGTCAAAATTGTGGCGGTTCAGACTCTGCGTGGCCGACTTGAAATAATTGAGGGTATTGCCAGCGCCAGGGACATTGGGGGCCGGAAGCAGTGCCAGGATTTTCGCTGCAACTGGATCGACCGGAATCTTAGCTTGGTTAGCAAAGGGTGTGCGCCCGGATCCGCTGGCGGTTCCCGTGTGAGGATTATAGATCACCGTTCCAGTCCCGGTGAAGTCTCCGGCGATTAGCGCCGGGGTAGGCACCGTAGTAAGACCGGTGTTACGTGCGTCGCGCTCAAACGTACCGTTATAGCTGCCGAAAAAGAAGAGCTTGTCCTTTTTAATGGGCCCGCCAAACGTCCCGCCGAGGTCGTTAAGGACACTTCGGCCCTTATGGGGACTATTCGCGACGGTTTCAAAGAATTGTCTCGCTCTGAGGGCTGAATCCTCATGGTACTCAAACAAGACGCCATGAAGTTGATTCGTGCCGGACTTGGTGATCACGGTAATGGCCGCGCCACCGGTCATCCCCTGTTCGGGATCGAAATTATTCGTGGAAATGTTGACTTCCTGGATTGTCTCCGCAGGTGGCACATAGACAGTGTGGTGCGGGAGCCAGACGAATACATCCGCAGCGCCATCCACGCGGGTGTTGTTATTGTTGCGATTCGTGCCGTTGATGTTCGTGGTCAGAGCGCGTTCCGGAGTATCAGCGATGGCATTTTGAAACTGTCCCGGTGTTGCGCCTGGAACCAAATTGATCAAAGTCTGGTAATTCCGATACTGATTCAGCGGCATGTCCAAGATGGCCTTTTCCGTGAGATCGGTGTGCAGATCGGTCTTTTCCGTTTGCAAGGTCACGGTAGAGGCCTCGACGGTAACCTGCTCGGATACCGCGCCCACCTGTAAACTAGTATCAGCGTTGGTAACGGTATTAGCCGTGATCGTCAAATTTGTTTGCGTGAGGGGTTTGAAGCCCGTCGCTATGACCTTCAGGTCGTAGCTTCCCGGCGGAAGGTCCGGAATCAAATAATGCCCATTCTCATCCGCTTCCGCTTCGCGCTGAAAACTTGTCGCGCGGTTCGTGGCAACAATGTGCGCTCTGGCCACCGCCGCGCCGGTCGGGTCGGTCACCGAACCGCTTACAGACCCGTACAGAACTTGAGCATCGGTGGGCTGAACGAATCCCAGCAAGGCGAGGCCGAGAGAAAACAGCGACAGCAGAACAACACTTAATCTGTTCCTAGACATCACCCCTGCCCTCCTTTACGGCTAATCAGTGACGCTGATCGCGTCCTCCAATCTGTATTTCAACGACTCCTCGACTGTTCTGCATCTAAGGGTTGAGCGGCACTGTACCTGGCACGACGTCCCAACAGTATGCTGAGGGCGTCACTTCAAGCTCCAGCTGTGACCCTGGGTCACAGCCTGTGACGCGGCACGGTTTTGGAACGAAAGGCACCCTTACCCCACCCGCAAGTTGGGGGAACGCTAGCAATGCAGGAAATCCTTGTCAAGCAATTTGTTTTACTTTTTAGAACTAATTGGGGCAGAATCCGGTAACGTAGGCCATAATTACTTCTAGTTTTGAACTTTATCGGCCGCGGCTCCATCTATGCCGCAAGTAAGGGATTGTCGGAATGCATCGAATGAAGCACTGCAAAACGCGGCGCGAACGTGACCTTCTCGTAATCGAAGCTCTGGTCCGGAGGCTAGGTCCTTTGTCGCAGGTGGAAATCCATGAACTCACCCATTTTCAGCGCAGCGCCATCTCCGGGCTGGTGCGTGACTTGCTGAAGCAAAGAAGACTTCTCGAAGCAGGCCGATCCGGCAATTCCAGAGGCCGGAAACAGGTTTTGCTGCGGCTCAATGAGGAGCACGGTTTTGTCGTGGGTATTGGATTTGACGATGAGGCCGTGCTTGCAGCGGTGATGAATCTTCATCTGCGAATCTTGTCGATGTCGCGAGAAACAACGCGGCTCGACGCAGGCACCGAAGGGCTCTTGAACCAGCTACTCTCGTGCACACATAAGGCGATGAAGGAGGCTGGCATCAAGAAGGAATCGCTTCTCGGAATCGGCGTCGCTGGCTCTGGCTTGGTGAACAGTCAGGAAGGCACGATGGTGATGTCTTCTACCATTGAGTTCTTTAACCAGATACCGCTTCGGCGCATTTTCGAGAAGGAGTTTTCAGTTCCCGTCATGGTTGCGAATCTCGCGGGTGCCAAAGCAGTGGCAGAGAGGACGCTCGGCGCCGGCGCGATGGCGGATGACATGATTTACGTGGAATATGGAAGGACAGGAATCGGCGCGGGGATCATCGGCAGTGGGAAGTTGATGCATGGAGCAAAGCATGCGGCCGGTGAACTGGGGCATACCCACATGATTGAGGAAGGCCCGGCTTGCAAATGTGGTAGCTTCGGCTGCCTGGAAGCAATCGCCGGAGCAGCTGCGATCGAAGCGAGGATCCGAAAAGCCATTGCCGATGGGAGTGGCTCTGAAGTTCTGGCACTCGCCGACGGTAATCCCGCGAACGTTTCCGGATGGATGGTTCTGAGCGCTGCAAAAACCGGCGACAAGGCTTGCGCCGCCATCGTTGAACAGGCCACGAATTATCTTGGGTTGGGGCTGTCCAACCTGGTGAATCTCTTTAATCCTTCGGTGCTGGTGCTTGATCAACGGCTTAAACTTGCGGGACAAGGTCTGCTAGACCAAGTAATTAAGGTGGTGAAGAGGCAGGCTCTGAGCTACTCGACGAAGGATATAAGCATCGTTTTTGGGGCGTTGAGTGCTGAAGCGAGCGTTCTAGGAGCCGGATCGATAGCCCTGGAAAAACACTTCGAAATCCCCGCGTTGAAACTTCCACGCTTTATGATTGAGTCGCTTTCCAGACTGTCCGAGCGGGGCCCTCAATTCGAGATTCCACCGGAAGGATTTCGGGCGGCCTAGCATTTCGCTCTCGGGCGATCCCCTGAACCCCTAGCCCGGACTTCGGACGCCGCGGCCGGTTCCCTGGCGAATGGTGATAATTCGGTCTGCTGGAATCTTATCCCACGCTTCACGCGTGCCATCCGGCCAGTGTACGACCAGCTCTTCGATCTCCGCATCCTCTCCCAATCCAAAGTGAACCCGGACGTCACTCGCGCTTAGGTAGCTTGAGTCTGTATGTGCACGACGGACGAGTCTTCGTTCGCGCTGCCGGAGTTCGACTGTGGCGCCAATGCCGAATCGATTCCCGTGAACGGCTTCCAGTCGAGCCAGGAGCCAATGGTAGCGGTTCAGGGAACGGCTCTCGTTGAGCAAAAGCCGCACCGGGCCGTTGTTATTCGTAACCACGATGTCCACGGCACCGTCATTGTCGATGTCGCCAAATGCCGCTCCCCGACTTACCTCGGAGATCGCAAACGCCGGCCCAGCGACTTCCGTCATTTCTCGAAACTTCTTCCCCTCGCCCTCGTTGTGGAACAACTGATTCGGCTGGTTGAACGGGTACGGGCTTCCTCGCAGCGACTCGATACGGTTCACGGCACCGTTCGCGACAAACAGATCCAGGCGGCCGTCATTGTCGTAGTCAAACCATTCAGTGCCAAAACCGGTGTAAGGAAAGGTCGGCAGCAGCAGGCCACTTTCCGCCGACGCATCATAGAAGTTTCCGCGACCATCGTTGACGTACAGGTTAGCGCCTTCGTGGATCAAATTGGTTTTAAAGATATCCTCATCACCGTCACCATCAAAGTCGCCAGCAGTCACACCCATGCCCGCCTGTGGTAGGCCGTCGGCGCTGTAGGCGGCCCCGGAGAGCAGGCTCGTCTCCTTAAACGTGCCGTTTCGCTGGTTGATCCAAAGGTGTGCAGCAGCGCCATCGTTGGCAACGTAAATATCCGGCCAGCCATCGCCATTGAAGTCGGCGCACACCACCCCTAGGCCGGGTCCGACCGCTGCTCCAATGCCGGCCGCTTCGGTAACGTCTTCAAATGTGCCATCTCCGCGATTACGGAACAGGCGCGCGGGAACTGCCTGGTATACCTTCGGCGTGCAATAATCTCGCTCACCTGTAGACGCATAACACTTCTTGTTGCCCTTGATATTGAAATCTAGATAGTTCGCCACAAAAAGGTCCAGACGTCCGTCGCCATCGAAATCAACCCAAGCCGCGCTGGTGCTCCAACGCGGGTCATCCACGCCGGCGAGCGTGGTCACGTCCGTGAACGTGCCGTTGCCATTGTTGTGGTACAGGACGTTGCGGCCAAAATTTGTGACATAAAGGTCTTGGTATCCGTCGTTATCGTAATCCCCGACAGCCACTCCCATCCCATAGCCTATGTGTCCTACGCCAGCCTTTTCTGTGACGTCCACAAACTGCAGCTTTCCGGTCTCGCTCAGCAGATTTCGGAAGAGCCGGTTGCCGGGTTTCCATCCGGGCGGAGGCGGGAATTTCGTGCGCCGCCGATCCTGGGCTGGATCGAAAGTGGTGCCCTGGACCAGATAAACGTCCAAGTCGCCGTCGTTGTCGTAATCAAAAAGCGCGACACCTGCCCCCATAATTTCCGGCATGAAGAACTCGCCCATCGCGCCAGTGAAGTGATGAAATTTCAGGCCCACTTCTTCGGCCATTTCGCGAAACAGAGGAATCGACGGCGGAAATTTTTTCGCAAAACTCGACGGCATGCACGCCCGCCGGGCAAGTCCCAAAGAAAGCAGCGTCAGGAAATCGCGCCGCCCAAACACGCTGGATTTCTTGGCCGTCACTGTGAATTTCCGGGCCGTTCAAGGGTATGAAGATCGCGGTCGATGCTCTCCACCAGTGCAGATTGACCGTGCGCTTCCGCGCCTTCTCGCGCCTGATGCAGGTAGCGTAACGCACTCTGCCGGTCGCCAGACCGCGCCAGCGCGGCCCCTAAGGCGTACATGTATCGCGGAGTGTCTTCATCCTGAGGCTCGAGCGTTTTTCTCAGTTCCTCGATTCCCTCGGCATATTTCTGCTGGTTCACCAACACCCTACCCAAATTGAAATGCGCTTGACGGCTGTTTGGTATACTCTCCAGCGCTTTCCGGTACTCCGCAGCCGCCGCCGGCGAGCGGCCCGCCCGTTCTAGGAGAAACCCAAGGTTCGTGTGCGCGCCGCCGTGCTGAGGATCAATTTCCAGCGTTTTACGGAAAGCCCCTTCGGCCTGCGCGTACTTTTCCGCACCTACCAGCAGCACGCCGTAATCGTAGTAACTCTCCGCCGAGCCAGGATCAAGCCGGACGGCAGCTATATAGTGCTCCTCTGATCTCTCGAATTGCCCCAGCCGTCCATAAAGCGCGATCAGATTGACGTGCGCCTGAATCAATTTCGGGTCGATCTCCAGAGCTTTCTCGTGAGCCGCAACGGATTCCTTCAGCCTTCCTTGTTTTTCAAGCTCCATGCCGACTTGCACTTGGTACGTCGCGCTCTGATTCAGTGCCCAAACCTCCTCGAGCAAAGGGTCATTCGCTGGCGGAAGAGTATTCTTACTTCTCTCGTAGAGGCGAAGCTCCTCGTCAGCCTCGCTAAGTCGCCCAACGATGCGATACGTCAGCGCCAGAGCGTAATGCGCTGCTCCAAAGTCGGGAAACAGTGCGCATGCTTTGCTGTAAGCTCTGGCGGCACTGGCGTAATCGTGGCCCGCTGCACGCACCCTTCCTAGTCCGTAGTACGCCTGAGCATTTTCAGGGTGTTCTTTCGCTATTGCGGAATAGAGTTTCCCAGCTTCGTTCCAATCCGCGGAAGCAAGCAGGCAGTTGGCTAATAGTAGCTGCGCGGGTACATACTCCGGGTTTCGGCGCAGGGCCGAGCGCAGCGTCCTTGTGGCCTCGTCGCAATTTCCTTGGGATGCCTCCACAGTTCCTAGGTAGTACGCCCAACGGAAATCGGACGGCGCGAGCCGGATGGCTCGCCGATAGCAGAGTGCTGCCTCTTTGAACAAACTGTACGTTTGCAGCACCATGCCCAACCGGCCGCTCGGGGCGGAAGCGTCAGGATGCGCAAGCGCGCCAGCAGACGCTTCTTGAATTTGTTTTCGGATACCGGGAGAGAAATTTTCCAGGGTGAGTCTGGGAAGGTCGGAGACCGATCGCTTCTGCGCTGCTTGATCAAATGCCGGGAAAGTCAACAGCAGATAGCAGAGTAAACATGACCCTCGCCACATGTTGTTCTCCCTGAGGTACAGATGCTAACACCGTGGGAAACAACGGTTCAAAGTTGGAAAAGCATTGGTTGTGCGGATCGGTTGTGGCAACGCCTGACGTGGCCAGGTTTCAAGACCTGGGACGGTCGGGATGGCGATCCTGGTAGCATTCGTGTGTTGGCGAACAGTACTTGAGAACAGGACAGCCGGGAATCTAGTCCAGAGCCACAGTTTTGCGTGGACAGGACGCAGCGGTATCCTTCCGTGAAAAGAAATGAAACGCGGCCTTGTTCACATCCTGCAGAAGTACGTTCTAAATCCTCCGATCAAGCTGTTCTCTGGGGAGGGGACCTAGTGGTAGCGGGGTAGAGTGGAGAAAATTGTGCTAACACCCCATGAACGGCGGCGTGGATGGCTGAAGAACGGCAACCCGACCGGAGACCTTGCGAGCGTTGCTCGCTGTGGTGCCCGGACGCGGCGTGGAACGCCATGCCAGTGTCCTGCGATGAAGAACGGACGGTGCAGGCTTCACGGAGGGCTGAGTACCGGACCGAAGACGGCGGAGGGGATCGAGAGGATTCGGCGAGCCAAGACAAAGCATGGCCTCTATTCAGCGGCGGCAATCGCAGAGCGCAGACACTTTCGTGACCTGTTCAAGAATTGCCGGGAAGTGGTTTTCGCGGCGAAAGGGGGTCCTTTCGGATAAAAGGAAAACCACTCGACGGGAATGATGAGGTCTACCCGCCAGTTCTGCGCGAACCCTACGAAGCGCAGCAAATTCGTGTTCCGTGTGGTAGTTCACGAAGAAAGCGTCCGTCTCATCGACTGACATTGCCGCGAGGTCGACCATGTCCGGGAAACTTAGCTCCATTTGGACTGTCCAGCCACGAACGGCCAACTCCTCGCATGCATTGAGGGCTTCATCGCTAAGCGAGAAAACGCGGAAATGCGGAGCCGACATGGCTTCTAGCAATTTCGCGAACTCCCCTTGCTGCTGAACAATTATGTCTGTCCAGATGGGCTTGAACTGTTCCATCCGTTCCAGAATCTGTGTCGTGAATAAATTGCTCGTAGCCATGTGGAATCCTCCTCCCATTCACAACGCTCTCATGCTTTCTTAGCGTTGGCGACTTGCTGGTCGCGGAGGCATGCGGCGAACCTAAAGAACCGACAATTTCGCAGTTAAGAGCGTCATCACATTTTTCATGGAATCCGTAATCAACATTAGGGTCTTATCGGTTCGAAGCACAAATCCTTTGTGAGCATATTCACAACGTGGGTGGTATACGCACTGCCATCGGACGATGGGGCAAGCTCGAGGATACCGTCGCCCACGAGCTGCCGCAGATGCACCGTGAGAATGTTCCTGGCGACGCGCAGGCTTCGCTGAAACTTGCCAAACCGCCGCATCCCGTCGAACGCATCCCGAATAATCAGGAGCGACCACCAGTCGCCAATGGCGTCCAAGGCCCTGGCAACCGGGCAGGCGTTGCGTCACGCTTGAAAAAGCTTCGGTGAGACAACGATACGAGGCGCAAAACAAATGAATCTTCCAGCCTGGCATTCGCCTGCACGTTAAGAATAGTGGAAGGTTCGCCTCCAAGCTGGGGGCTAAATCCCGACTAGTCGCACACCGGACTTGTGCCGTATGAGGACTTTGTGTGCAACGTTCGTGTGTTGATCAGGCAAGTGAGGATCGCCACCCAGGCCTACCATCAAATCGCCAAGACGCCGATGATATCGGTGGAGGCTGAATCTGGCTAGAATAAACCTATGCAAAACTGGTGTGAGCGAATCAGTGTAAACCCGGCCGTCTGCCACGGCCGAGCGTGTGTACGCGGAACACGTGTCTTGGTATCCGTCATACTGGACAACGTTGCGGCAGGTGTACCGCGGGAAGAGATATTGCGGGACTACGCAGCACTGACGGACCCGGATATCGGTGCGGCATTGGCGTATGCGGCTGAGTTGACGCGCCAGGGCACCGTGGATTTGCCGCTGGAAATCAAAGCTTGAAGTTCAAAATCGACTGGAATCTTCCAACAGAATACGCGTCGATCCTTCGTGGGGCGGGTTTCGAAGCGGATACGGTCTCCAACGAGAAACTCTCGGGTGCCAGCGATTCGGTGCTTGCGCGAGGCGAGGTTCCTAAGAATTACCAAAGGACCTTGAGACCGTTGTACAGGCTGAATTTTTCGTCGCAAGTCATCACCGGGATCTCTTCGCATAAAGCCTGGGCGATGATCTGACGGTCGAAGGGGTCCGCGTGCAGGCGCGGTAGATCGAAAAGAAAGAATGCATGCTTCGCTGTGTACGGCAATATGCGAATGTCCAGGTCCTCAAGCGCGTGGCGCGTGTCAGCGGCGGAAAATTTCAACTTGCCGCGGGCTGCTTTGATGGCAATTTCGGAAAGAGAAATCGCGCTCAGTTCCAGGATGTTTTCAGTGTTCTGCAAAATGCCAGTCGCGCGCTTGGTGAGTCGTTCCGGTGACTCAACAGCGAACATCAGAGCGACCGTGTCCAGGAGCAACCGCACCTAGTCACGCCCTTCGACGAAAGCGTCGGCTTCATCGTCCGACATGGGTTTCCACCAGTCGACATCGCGAATGTGAATTTTTCCTTTCAGTGTTCCGAGCTTCCGCTTTTTACGGCTCGGCTTTTTTGTCCGGATGATGTCCACGGCAGGGACACCACGCCGGTAGATGGTCACTGTTTCGCCATTCTCGACAGCCTTGATTAGCTCGGGGAGCTTGTTCTTGGCATCCGCTACGCTAACTTTCATGGGCCTCGATGATAGCTATCTAATATGGCTATGTCAACTCCAAAGAAGCGACCTCAATTCTGATAAGGGCGAGGTTGGTGGTTCAAGTCCACCCAGGCCCACCATTCAAATCAGTTAGAAGGTTGCCTTGTTGCGGCTTCTGGCAGCTGGTTCACGTTTTGGTTCACACCCGCCTCAGCAATCGCGTCTACAGCCGTCCGTTTTGCCTCCATGCGAATGTGGGAGTAGTGCTCGATCATCCTGCGACTGACGTGTCCCGCGATCGCCATGAGGGTCTGTTCGCTTGCCTGTGACTCCGCCAGCTTCGTGATGCAGGTGTGACGCTTATGCCGACGTCGGCATAACCGACACACGTTCATTTCGCGGCTAGCCGAATCTCAGGCTTCGGACTCAACTGTTATGGCCCTCGCGGGGCACGTTTCCCGCGCCATGATGGAACGCTATTCGCACATCCGCATGGAAGCGAAACGGCGCGCCGTGGACGACCTCAGCGGCACCGATTTTGAGCCGGGTGTGGCACAAAACTGGGCACAGTTTTTCGTGAGCGAAAAGTCAGAAGAAGCTAAGTCATTGAAAACAAGTGGTGAGCCGGGCAGGACTCGAACCTGCAACCGACTGATTTCCGCGGAAATCACATAGTGTTGCATCGTCTAGTCGTTACCTGTGTCTTGTAGTCTCGTTTAGCGGGATATTTGGGACGTTTGTTCTCAAGTTGTTCTCAGCTTTTGTGCGCTTCCTGAAGGAGATTGCAAGTCCATCTAAAATAGACGAAAAATAGACATGGCCAAGGGCAGGAAAACCGGGGGTCGCAAGAAAGGTACTCCAAACAAGCGCCGTGACCTGCAAGAGTTTTTAGATTCTGTTGAAGAGCAGATTGACAGCCGTCACCTTCACTGCCACGGTGAAGTCTGCATCCGGCACACCTACAGGCTCGGTGAGCTTCCACGACGGGGGCACGACGCTGGGGATCGTCACTCTGTCAGGGAATCAGGCAAGTCTTACAACTTCCTCGCTGAGCGGCGGTACGCGCTCTATCAGCGCCAGCTATCTGGGTGACAGCACTTTTGGAGGCAGTACCTCGCCGACCCTGCCCCAAGTCGTCCAGTTGGAACCAACCTCGACATCTCTGAATTCTGCGCCGAATCCTTCCACGCAGTCGCAGGCTGTCACCTTCACAGCCTCGGTGACCGCCGCGAGCGGTAAACCTGGCGGCTCAATCACCTTCGCCGAGGGCGCTACGCTGCTTGGCAAGGTGAATATCGCGAACGGACAGGCATCCCTCACCCTCACCAACCTGACTGTCGGCTCGCATTCCATAGCGGCGACGTACAGCGGCGATATCAATTTCCAAAGCAGCACGTCGCCCGCGGTTCAGCAGGTTGTGAACGCGGTTGTGGCAACACCGGTGTTCAGCAATCTGACACCCTCGCAGGCGATTCCCTTCGGCACTGCAAACATCAACCTATCCGGCCTCATTTCGGCGCCGGGACCTGTGTACCCGCCGGCGAATGAGAGCGTTACGGTCACGATCGGCGGCGCGCAGCAACGCGTGACCATCGGCGCGAAGGGCGCCATCTCCTTCAACAATTTCAAGACTGCCGGGCTGGCAGCCGGGACTTACGCGATCACTTACAGCTATGCTGGAGATTCCAACTTCAAGGCCGCCAGCGACAGCAGCACCACACTGACGGTGAGTAAGATCACGCCGGCGTTCAGCAATCTCACTCCCTCCCAGACCATCACCTTCGGGACCCCTTCCATCAGCAACCTGTCAGGGAAGATTGCAGCAGGCAGCTTGTTCCCAACGGGGTCCGTTTCCATTAGCATCAATGGCGCGAGCACGTCCGCGGCGATCGGGGCCAATGGATCTTTCTACGCCAACTTCGATACGCACGCGATCCCGGCTGCCACTACTCCGTATCCGATCACCTATACGTATGGAGGTAACGCTAACTTCAATAAAACAAGCAACAATACCACGACGTTGACTGTGAACAGCAGTACGTGCCCAGCCACAGCGACGCTTACCTCGGCGCCAAACCCATCCGCCGTAGGGCAGCTCGTAATCTTTACCGTTACCGTGACCTCGACCTGCGGTACGCCGACCGGTAACGTCACCCTGGCTGAAATCCTTCCAACGCCCCCAGGGGGACAGCCACCGCCACCGATTATTCTTGGCCAAGCGAATTTGGACAAGAAGGGCGTCGTGACGTTCCCCGTCGGCAGTTTGGCAGTCGGCTCGCATCGGATCGACGCCACATATGGCGGCGATGAGACGCACCCAGGTGCCACGTCCAACAGCGTGTACCAGGTGGTGCAACAGTAGTGATGCGGCACGTTTAGGCGAGGCGCTTGCTGCGCTAACAGCTCGAGCAGAAGTTTCCCAAAGGCGAGAGGGCGAGAATCAGGGGACTTGGCGATCGCAAAATGGGAAAGGCAAGTACGGATACTCCAGAGGAAAGGACCTGGCTATGGGCGTCGATTTGTACGACACATCGTACGATTACTACGCAGGCGGAGTACAGCAGGACGTGCGATGGGAAACTTACGGCGAGGATATCGGCCAGACGGGCTGGGTGAGCACCCGGGAGTTCTGTCGGTTCCTGCAATTGCTCGCGCTCGATGGCGAGTCGAAGGTCTTGGAAGTGGAGAGCGGCGCCGACGGGTGCGCTCTCTTTTCATCGCACAGCAGACCGGTTGCCGTATCACGGGCATAGACATCAACGAGCATGGCAGTCGGAGCGCCAGCGCGCTGGCGCGGAATCAAACCCTGTACTTAGTCTGACCAACTAGCCACGTGAAAAACAGACGGAGAGATTCGGATACCGGGGGGTTTAAATCATGCAGAATGAAATGAACTCCGCGCCGCCTGACACGGGGAAAGCCACGGAGTATGATTGCGCGATGATAGAGCGCCAGGATACGTCCGGAGTCGCTGAGCCTCTGGATCTCGGGCGGGGCTACCGACTCGCCGCGCGAGGGCGCCAGGAGGCCGAGGACGATCGATTGGACCTCTTGGAGCGTATCTTCGACCCGCTGTCTCGCCGGCGGCGCGAGATGGTCCAGCCTGGCTGGCGGTGCCTTGAGGTCGGCGCAGGCCGGGGATCCATGGCTGTATGGCTAGCCGAGCGGGTCGGCGAGAGCGGCCAAGTGGTAGCGACAGACATTGATATGACTTATCTGAAGCGACTCAATGTACCGAATCTCGAGGTGCGCCAGCATAACATCCTCGAAGATTCTCTCGACGCGCTCGGCCCGGGCTCGTTCGATCTGGTTTGCTCACGTTTAATGCTGTTCTGGCTCGCCGGCAAGCAAGAGACAGCGATCCGGCGGATGGTAGAATGTTTGCGACCTGGAGGGTGGCTGGTCGATGAGGACGGTGACTGGGGCACGATTGCTCCAGTGGATCCGTCGCATCCGTACTCAGCCCTGTACAACCGCGCGGCGCGCGATGGCGAGTGGTGGATATCACGCGGATACGACCCCATCTTTGGACGCAAGCTCCCCGTGCTATTCGAGCGCTGCGGTCTGAAAAACATACATCACGAAGCCACTGCCCAGGTAGTGCGCGGTGGTGGCCAATGGGCGCGCTGGTGGCAAGAAACTCTGGAAGCCATCCGCACATGGGAGCAGGCTGGCGGTGTCCTGACGGAGACGCGGGCCGAGGAGTACAAGGTGCTCACCGACCCCTGGACCGACCCGTCATTCTGGTTTCTCAATGCCCTCCTCCATGCCTGCTGGGGCCAACGCCTAGGATACGGACCAACGTCATCGAGCGGCTAGTCTTTTCTGACAGTTTTCTGTAGCGAGACATGCGGGCTAATCGTGCCCGTCCGGCCGACCCAGCTTCCGCCGTTGAATCGTAAATAACAATAATGTCCGGTGCGTTCGATTCGTCGCGCAAAGGCGGAGGTGTGGGATGAACCGGAAGAATCACGATGTCGAGAAGCAGCGGTATTGGCAGAGGACATCGGGGACGCGGCCCTGAGTGGAGTGTCCATTCGGGAGTTTTGCCGGCAGCATAGTTCTCTGAAGTTCCGATATCGTGGCGTACTCGGCTGCATTCCATCCGGTCATTTTGCCTCTTGTGCCAATTTCCAAACGGCCACTAGCAAGATGATTTTGGTCCTTGAGGTGTGTGCCAGCCTAGACTTTATAAACCTTCGTCGCCGTGTCATGAAACAGCCTCTGTTTATCCGACGCACTAAAATCTGAAACAACCTCGAAATAGGCAGCATAGATGTCTTGAAAGCCGCGTGAGAGACGGCCAATCGGCATGTGGCTTGCGAACATGCAGCGTTCCGGCCCGAACAAATCGATCGTATCCAAGATCCAGGGACGGACTTACTCGATGGTCCACTCCAGACCGAAGATGCATTCCATACCGAATATCTTGACCGCGACGTTTTTGCAGCCGCTAAGCGCTCTCATGCCGCTCTTCCAGGCCTGATGCCCTGTATCCGTCAGGTCCATCGGCCAACCCATCAGCGGAAGGACGAACTGCATATCGGGATAAAATCCGGCCACGTTCGCAAAACCGCGCAACCGGGGAGCGAGGATTTCTAGTTCGCACCGCAGGTCATTTTTGCATAGCAAGGCGAGCCGTTCTCGCCAAGCATTATCGTCTAAAAGGTCCAGTTGCCCGGTCGGCACATCGCCACTAGGCTCAAAGGCCAGATGTTGGCGAACGGCCCGCACGCGCGGAAGGCAACCGTAAGAATCGATTACTCGAACAACTTCGGAGCTCAGAAAGTCGGCCTGCGCAATGAGTCCGTGCGGATGGCCACTCTCATTTGAGAGGGCTTGCGCCCAACTTGCTTCCTTTACAGGATCATCGGACATGAACTCTGCCCAAACCGTTTTGACGACGTTGCATTCGCCCACCTCTTGCAAATAGTCCTCAGGAAGATAGCGCCTGGGTAAAGCGCTGTAGTCGCCTACCACGGATTCGAGGGCAGCGCTTCGTTGCTGAAATATCGGATAGCGGTGCGATCGCACGTCCACAAAGTGAACGTGGCAGTCGACAATAGCAATCGAATCTCTATTCATGATCGTTCCATTTAGATCAAACAGTTATTGACCTGACACTTTTTTCCCGCTGGGGAAATGATCGGCGGCCGAGATCCAATGGACCCCTGGGGAACTACTTCGGTATGCCCCGGACGATGGCCCCCAAACCATTCGCACCGATCTGCACGCCAATGCAGAGCAACACAAATGCGACGACGCGCAAGATTCCACGTACCGTAGATGGAGCGATCTTCTGCGTGATTTTCGGAGCATAGGCGTAGCTCAGCCACACTGTGATACCCAAGCCAGCTATTGCGAGTGCAATGCCCAGATGAGCGAAAACGTTGCTGAGCAGGGCCTGTCGCGAGGCATGTGCGCTCAGCGTAAGCGTCACGACGATGCAGCCAGGTCCCGCGGTGATCGGAAACGCCAGGGGATAAAAGGCTTTCTCTTCTAAAGCTCCTGTGCCACGAAGGTCAGCGGAGACTTCGTTCGTGTTTGGATCTTTATCTTTGGCATTCAGCAGTTCCCATCCCATCGCAGCCAAAACGAAACCACCCGCCAGTTGCACCACCGGCAGGGAAATGCCGAAAAAATTCAAGAGAGCAGCTCCGCCGAGTTCAAAAACCAGTAGAAACAACACCATGTTTAGAGCCACCTTCCCGGAGAGGTGGCGAAGGAAATCCAGCGGCGCGTTTTCCACGATGCCGAGAAATATCAGCGCTGAGCCAAGTGGATTGATGACCGGTAGCAGCGCGCTGAACGTTAGCGCGAAGTATTTGAGGATCAGCAACATTTAACGATGGTTACTTTGCTCCGCTCGCTAACACTTACGGTTTGTTTCGTCGACGGCGGAAGCGATGGCACGATACCCCTTTTTCCCCATCGTGATGGAGTACAAGTCGAGCACGAGGTCCGGGCTATGCACCGCTTCACGCCCGAAATCTTCCGCACCAATAGTTTGGCCTTGGAGCCTGCCGGGATTGCGACGTGCCCACCGATGTCCTGGACGTCTTCAGTGATTTCAGCCGCGTAGGTTTGGCCTTCATAAGAATTGTTGGGATCGATGGCGTCGTCGGTTCTCACGGGTAGGTCTGCGCCGTTCCGAATCACTATGGCCGAGGGAGGAACCGCCTCAGCGATGAGCGCTGTGCGGTTAAGCATTATCGCATCGATGTCGTGCAAAGGGAATTGATATTTGACGGACTGCGCGTCTTCGAAGACGATGGGATCGGGGCCGGTGAGATGGCCATTACAGTTTTTTCCGTCGCGTAGGGTCACTGTATCCGTGGAGTCATGGAAAGCCAGCGACTGTACATCCTGCAGCGGAAATTGATACTGCACTCCCGTGCGAATCGGCAAGGTTGATGGCTCCGCCCCGATACTGCCCGGAATAACTGCCACCGTCGCGCAAAACAACGGTGTCGGCAAACGCGACAGTGACAAAACCGAGAGTAAATATCGCGACCGTCAAACAGATCTCCTTCACGTTCTCCTCCTGCATCGAAATACAGCTGCCGGGCGTTTGCCGGGGCAGCTTTACGCGCCTCCCGTTCGCCTGTCTCCACTCGCGGGTCCGATTTCCATGGTTTCGGGGCGCGCCGAGTGGCATGAAACACTGCCCAGCATTCACGCAAGTCGCACTAGAATTGCGGGATTTTTTCCTCGTAAGCCTCAACCCTTCGCACCGAAATACGTCACGGTTCTTGCTTTCATATCCACTCGGTACTTAACAATTCCCGCGCGGGCGATCTCTTCAAGGAATTGCCGGTAACCAGTCTGTTTCGCCCGGTTCCTTTGGATCGCCCGTTGAACACCGCCGCGATCGAACAACAGATTGGGAACTAGTGGACGGAATCCCAGCGGCGGTGCCTCGGTGAAAGTGCCTCCTACGCCGTGATAAACGATGTTGTGACTGGCAACGTCGGCCTCGTAATACTCGACTCCAGCTTCCTTGAGCGCGTCGAAGATTTTTGGGTAGCCTGCCCCTCAGATGTGATGCCAGGGTATTGCGGCCCTTTGGACCACGCTCTCTGAACAGTAAAGCGCACGAAATTGCCTTACAGGATCATGCGGACTTCGGCGCCGGAAGCGTGCATGGAAGGAGGCTTGTTTGGGAGAAGTCCAAACAACAACAACCCCCCAAAGACGAAGCGCAAAAGAGCAGAACATTGGATCATCAATTCGTAATAGTTTGGTGGTATGCTCTGGTTCATACCCGGACACGTTTTATGCAAGGGCCCCTGGGCGAAGTGACTATGCTTCTGCAGCAGGTCAGGGCTGGGGATTCTGCCGCCGCTGACAAGCTGATTCCGCTGGTCGTGGACGAGCTTCGCCGGTTGGCGCGGTTGCAGCTCCAAAAGGAGCGTCCCGGACACACCCTTCAGCCTACCGCGTTAGTCAATGAAGCCTATCTGCGGCTCGTCGGAGACCAGGCAAGAGACTGGCAGAATCGTGCTCACTTCATCGGCGTTAGTGTCTCGGTGATGAGGCGGATCTTGATTGATCACGCGCGTCGCAAGCGCGCGCTAAAGCGGGATGCCGGCAATCAGGCCGCGACGCAGGCCGAGGATTGCCCTGGTCTCTCCTACCAGCAGGCGGAGGAACTGGTGGCCTTGAATATCGCCCTGGACCGGCTGGACCAGATGAACTCGCGCCAACGACAGGTGGTCGAGCTGCGCTACTTCGGCGGGCTCTCCACCGAAGAAACCGCCGAGGTTCTGAAGGTTTCTCCCATTACGGTAAAACGCGATTGGGTTGCCGCCCGGGCGTGGCTCAAAACGCAAGTGCGACCCGAGAGCCCCACTGGCAAGTCGGCATGACATCCGAAGAATGGAATCGGCTCTTTGAAGTCTTTCATACTGCACGTGAAAAGTCGGGCTGCGAACGGGTAATGCTGCTCGATGCCGCGTGTGGAGAGAGCACTCTGCTTCGGAAAGCCGTGGAAGAGCTGCTGAGAGAAGACGCAGCTGCAAAGGGCTTTTTGAGCGAATCACTGTTCAGCGCATTCAAGGGAGAAGCCTACGCCAGCCAGGTTGTTCCCGGTCAGCGCTTCGGCCGCTATACCACAGTGGAATACATCGGTCATAAGTCGATCCAGTTCAGGGCGCTTCTCCTTCGTGCCGCTGATGCCTACGTCAACGTACTCGCCGGCGACGGTCCAGCCGCGGCGCGAGGCGTACTCTTGCAACTCGCGGGTTTGCAGCGTGGGGTCCTGACCGTTGTTTGCGGTGCTGACGCGAGCGTAGATGGCGACTCTCATCGTCCCACTCCCAACCCCACCACGCACGATATCAAACGTGCAACACCGGTGGATCGCGCTTGGTCACCACGCGACAGCGACGAACACTCGTTCGCCGCGGCAATCGTGTGCACGACAGCCTGCGCTTCGTCGAACGTCATGCTGACGCGAATGGTTTGCCGGATGCGTGGATTGTGTCGTTGCGGAGTTTTCGGGAGTACGACGGCGGGCTTCGATTGCTCAGAGACCTGTGGTACGTTCTGACGAGTTGCCATGGAGCTAGTCCTCCTTGGTGATTAGGGGCGTGTTCGGATTGCCGTCCGAGCTCGTCCCGCTTACTTCGCCTTTCGCCTCTTGATGAACTCTGCCAGGGCCACGCGGATTACCTGTGCGGTCTTTAGACCTTCCCGGCGACCGATGGCTTCCAATTCCTTCAGGGCCTTGGTGTCGAGATATGATTAACAGTCCAGGCGGGTTAGGACCGCACTCGATGATTGGAAGGATTGGTTCGATGCTAAACGTCGCCTAGCCTCGTATCCGAATTCCCATCGAGCACCATTCGACTTGCTTGGGCGGGAAGCCTATGACGGCGACCATGTAGACGCACCTTAGACCCGGCGGCGACGGCGGCAGCGGCTCGCCGAGGCGCTGGCGCAGCTGCTGGATCTCCAGCTGCGCGTGGGCCAGCCGAGCCTTCAGCGCCCATTCTCGGAAGGTCCCCCAAGCGTTATCGGCACCCGCCAGCGGCTCGCTCTGGAGCCCGTCTTGCCGCGGCCAGCTAAGCAGCGCCCCAGGGCGGCGATGGTCGCCACGACCGCTACGGCGCCCGTGACCAGGCCGATCAGCCAGATCCGGATCGGCGGGCAGCTTTACGGCGACGTCGAAGTCCCTCGCAGTGCTCGGCCGTGACCCCTAACGCCGTCGTGACGACGAAGCCGATTCCATGCTTACTAGTCGTACGAAAGATGGCTTTCGCGGGCGGTCTCCTCCGACGCGAGTGCTTTCGCCCCACGCTCGGCGTCCGCGTTGGAACCCTTGGCGCGGGGAAACCAGGCGAAGCCAGCGGCCAGGACGAGGGCAA
>Ga0070698_100002407_pt1 | contig 20605 bp, 20 predicted proteins | sample KBSK1502metaG_FD_65477 | JGI IMG/M metagenome (GOLD analysis project Ga0070698, IMG submission 65477) | Corn, switchgrass and miscanthus rhizosphere microbial communities from Kellogg Biological Station, Michigan, USA - KBS K1-50-2 metaG | ecosystem: Host-associated > Plants > Roots >...
GGGCAGCGGCCGCGACTGCGAGAACGGCGCAGGCTGAGGCGAGCAAAGCTGAAATCCTGATGATGGTTCCTCCTCTGGTGATCGACCCACTCGTAGCCTTGCACGTCTGGCGGCTGACGTGTGCCGGCATTCGCCGTCAGTGATCGGCCGCCTGCACGGGGACTTGAGAGTGAATTGCATCGAACAGCACGCCGGCCCCGAAGCGAACGGGATCGTCGGCGGGCAGGCCCGTCTCCTCAGCGGCTGCCGCGATCGCGACACGAGCCTCGTCTTCCGCGAGGTGAGCGGTGTTGAGCGCGAGACAGGCGACGCGCGCGGGGCGCAACGGGAGGGCGATCCGTTCATGCAGCTCGACGAGCTCGGTCAGGCTCGGGATGGGCGAGCCCGGGTAGCCCTCGATCTCCGTCGCGCCCGCTCGGTGGCAGAGCACGAAGACGTGCGGCGCGGAGCCGTGGATGAGCCCGAGCGTGACGCCCGAGTACGCGGGGTGCACGAGCGAGCCCTGGCCCTCGACGAAGAGGAGCTCGCCCCCTCGCTGGTGGCCTTCGACCACCAGGCGCTCCGCCGCGCCTGCGAGGAAGTCCGAGACGACGGCATCGACGGCGATCCCCCAGCCCGCGATCGCGATCCCGGTCTGGCCGGTCGGAACGAAGACCGATTTGAGGCCACGGCGGCGCGCCTCGAGGTCGAGCTCGAGCGCGACGGTCTTCTTGCCGATCGCGCAGTCGGAGCCGACGGTGAGCGCGATCTTGGCCGGGATGGTCAGGTTCTCACCGGTCGGGACGTTCAGGCCCTCGGGCGGCCGGCGGAGGTCGCGCAGCTCGACCCCGCGCTCCCGCGCCAGCTCCGCCAGCTCGGGGTCGTCGGCGAGAAACTCGTGCAGGCCGTTCTCGACGTCGAGCCCGGCCTCGATGCACTGCTTCAACAGGTTCTGCCAGGCCGGCGGGAAGCGGCCGCCCTGGGTCGCGACTCCGACCAGCGCCGTGGTCGGATCGAGGTGGAGCGCCTCCTGGACAGTGGCAAAGACGGGGACGCCGTCGAGGCTCTCTCCGGGCCGGGTCGAGTCGACGACGGCCACTGCCGGGTCGGGCGCGTAGCGGATGACGCCGCGGGCGGTCTTGCCGTAGTGCGGGTCGCCGGACCGGCCCTCAGCGAGTATGAGATACCGCTTCTCGGACACCCAACCCGGGCGCGTCGGGAGGAAGCTGCACGCCGTCGACGAGCTCGACCCCCGGCCACGGATCCTCGGCCAGGAGCAGGTTGCCGTCGAGGTCGACGTGGTCGAAGAGGCTCGCGATCTGGGCGCCCGCCGAGACCGCGAGGCCGGACTCGTTCATGCAGCCGAGCATCATCCCGAGCCCGAGCGCCCGGCCCGCGTGGACGATCCGAACGGCCTCGCGGATGCCGCCCGACTTGGCGAGCTTGACCGTCAGCCCGTGGGCCCGCCCCGCGCAGGCGGGGACGTCTTCGAGCGTGTGGAGGTCCTCGTCGACGTAGATCGGGAGCGGCGAGCGGCGCTTCAGCTCGGGCCCGTCGGGGTCCCCGGCCGGAAGCGGCTGCTCGCAGTACTCGACCCCGAGCTCCTGCAGTTGCGGCAGGGCCTCGAGCGCCTCGTCGAGCGACCAGAACTCGTTCACGTCCACCTGTAGCGGGACGTCGCTCACTCCGCGCACGGCGCGAACGCGCTCGACGTCGAGCCCGTCGCCTCCGCCGATCTTCAGCTTGAGCCTCTTGAAACGTCCTCTCACCTTCTCGGCCCGCTGGGCCATGTCGTCGGGATCGCCGAGCCAGATCGTCCAGGACGTCGGCGGGCCGGCGCGCTCGAGCCCGAGCAGCCGCCAGACCGAGAGGCCGACCAGCTTGCCGCAGAGGTCGTGCAGGGCCGCGTCCACGGCCGCCTTCGCCGCGTGCTCGCCCGGCCGCTGGTTGAGCCGAGCCCCGATCGCCTCGAGCGCAAACGGGTCGTCGCCGAGCAGCTCCTCCACGTCCTGCAGGAACGCGAGCGCCGAGGCGGCCGACTCGTCGTAGCGCTCGATCGGATTTGCCTCGCCGTAGCCACTCACCCCGTCATGGCGGATCTCGACGACGACCACCTCGGCCTCGTCCGAGGCTCCACGCGAGATGACGAACGTCTCCGCCATCCGCAAAACAGCCGTCCGGGCCTCGAGCTCCACGCCGATACACTAAGCCGCGAAGCGCCTGTAGCTCAGGGGATAGAGCGCGCGCCTCCGGAGCGCGAGGTCGCAGGTTCGATTCCTGCCAGGCGCATCGCAACTCCAGCGGCGATGCGCAAACCCGCATGGTTACATGAGTCAGGTGTGCCGGCGATGTCACGAAATCACGCTCGGTGCTGTCCCCGGTGCTGTCCTTGGAATTCGCCAGTTGAGGCAACGGAACCGAGTGGCCGGCGAGTCTGCCCAGGCCCTGCCAGGTAGGGCGTGCTGCGTCCCGCCCCAACGGTGAGGTCAGAATCAACAGAGGACGAACTTCGGAAGCTGGCGGCCGCGTGGGCAGAGCGCACCGCGATCGAGCAGGGCCTTCCTCCGAAAGTCACCGACCCTGGCATTCTTCGCGAAGTCGCACGCCTGCTGCGGCTGTCTAAGCAAGAACAATCCGCCGCCAAGTGAGAGGACGCTCGCCCAGTCGAGTGTCTTGGCCGGGGTTATGTGCTTGTGGCGACCGAGTAGAGGCGCCAATCGCCTGGGACGCCTTTTAGCTCGTGGGTGCCGCGGTCGTCGAAGGTGAGACCGGATCCCGCGACGAGGTCTTTGACGGTGGAGGAGACGAGGGTTGATCGTTGGCTTACGCCCAGCGACCCGCGAAAGCCTCGCCCGCCTTAGTCAGAGCATCCGCTAGTGAACCTCGAGCGCCTTCCAGCGCGCCGCCTTGCCTCTCCCGAACACGCTGTGCGCACAAAGACGCCACTCCTCTAGTGGGATCTGAGGCGGGCCCTGCTTTGCGGGGCCCGCCTCTCTAGCGAGGGCTTGAGGTTTTCTCTGGTTCAGTCGCCGCCGTCGTCGCTGCCTGTGTCGCGGGGCTGCCAGCCAGGGACGAATTGCGGGCCAGGGCCGGCGTGGACTGCCTGCGGGTCGCTGCCGTCCGAGGCGTTGACCGTGTAGACGGTGGGGGTGAGGCGGCGGTCGAGGGTGGCGATGCGGGTGCCGTCCGGTGACCAGGCGGTGCCGAGGAAGACGCCGCCGCTGGTGATCGGGTGCGGGTTGCCGCCGTTGGCGTCCATCACCCAGATGTCGCCGTTGCCGCCGGCGTCGACCGCGCCGCTGGTGTCGGCCAGGTAGGCGATCTTGGAACCGTCGGGGCTCCAGTCGGGGACCTGATCCTTGGGCAGCGCGTCGAACGTGAGCTGGGTCTGGTTGCCGCCGTCGGCGTCCATCACCCAGACCTGCCAGCTGCCTGAGCGGTCGCTGGTGAAGACGATCTTGCTTCCGTCCGGCGAGTAGGCGGGGTAGGTGTTGTTGCCGACGCTGGTCAGCTGCTGCGGCGTACCGCCGTTGCTGGAGACGGCGTAGACGTTGCGGGCCGCGGCCCCGGCCGGCTTGGCGCTGAAGGCGATCTCGCTCCCGTCAGGCGAGAAGTCGGGGAAGATCGCCGGCCCGCTCATGTGCGTGACCTGCTGCTTGTGGGTGCCGTTCTGCTTCATTGTCCAGACCTGGACGGGACCGCCGCCCTGGCCCGAGCAGTAGGCGATCCGCTGGCCGTCGGCGGAGTAGGCGGCGCAGGCGTCGAAGCCCGGGTCGGTGGTGAGGCGGCGCAAGTCCTGCCCATTCGGCAGAGCCGTGTAGACGTCGGTGTTGCCGTCGACTCTCATCCCGAAGGCGAGCCGACCGTTGGTGGCGCCCGGGTAGGTGGCACGAGCCGAGCCGGTGAACGCAACTAGCCCGGCGAGCGCCCCCACAGCGGCAACCGCAGTGATGGCCAGAGTCCTATTCATGTCAATCCTCCTCCTGTTGTCGATGTAGGGGTATGGCCCGCCGGCAGACCGCCGCTTACCCGCCAGGCGACCTTTACGTGGGGTTGGTCGGTCGCGATCGTGAACCGGCCGTTCTCGAGCTCCGCGGTTATGCGTGCGCTGCTCGGCGGTTCGAGGTCGCGGAGCTCGTACGTGAGCGGCGGCTGCAACGGCTCTGCCTCGAGCGGAAGGCGGACGGTGGCGTAGCCGCCACCGTCCGTCCAGACCTCGCCGTGATACGCGACGTCGTGCATCGCGCCCAGGGTGGAGGTCGTGGGGTAAGAAACGGACCAGAACCGAGTTACGTCGGTCTGCGAGGGGTACTTCCAATCCGGCTCGGGAAGCGGTAAAACGGCTCCGTGGAGTTTCGGATCCTCGGGCCGCTCGAAGTGGTTGAGGACGGAGAGCCCGTCGCGCTGGGGAGGCTCAAAGACCGGCTTGTTCTCGGTGTGCTGCTCCTGCACGCGAACGAGTTTGTCTCGCGCGAACGCCTGATCGACGACCTGTGGGGGGAAGCGCCGCCGCCGACCGCACGCAAAGCGGTCAACGTCTACGTCTCACAGCTCCGCAAGGCGCTCGGCAGGGGCGGCGCGGATCCGATCGCGACAGCATCCGGCGGATACCGGCTGCACGTCGAGCCGGAGGATCTCGACGCCGAGCGCTTGCAGCGACTCCTCGGTCAGGCCCGGGAGGCCCTTGCGAGGGGTGAGCTCGAAGACGCCGCCGAACGCTTCCGTGAGGCCCTCGCTCTGTGGCGCGGCCCCACACTGGCGGGACTCCAGCTCGAGTCTTTCGGACGCGACGAGGTCGCGAGGCTCGACGAGCTCCGGATCACGGCACTGATGGATCGGATCGACTGCGACCTCGCACTCGGCCGCCAGGAGCAGGTTCTCGGCGAGCTCAATGTGCTCATCCGAGAGCACCCGCTGCGGGAACGCCTGCGCGCCCAGCAGATGCTTGCGCTGTACCGGGCCGATCGTCAGGCGGATGCGCTCGAGGGGTATGCAGAGGCGCGTCGGATGCTCGTGGATGACCTCGGGATCGAGCCGAGCGAGGCGCTGCAGCGCCTGCAGCAGGCGATCCTCCGCCACGACCCCTCCCTCGAGACGCCGCAGGGCACCGCCTCCGTGAACGGACTCGCGCCGAGTGCGGCAGCCGCGCCGCCGCCGACACGTAGTATCGACGCCGAAGCGGATGAGGGCCGCCCACAGAGGCGGTTCCGTCCGCGCCGCTGGCAGCTCGCGCTCGGCGCCATCGCCATCCTCTCAGGCTCCGCCGCCGCGGCCGCCACCCTCTTGAGCTCGGCTGGCGCGACTCCGCACGTCGTCCCCAACAGCCTCGTCCGCATCGACCCCGGCAGCGGCAAGATCGTCTCGGACACCCGGATCGGGGTCGAGCCGCAAGCGATCGCCGTCACGCCAAGCGCGATCTGGACCGTGAACAACGGCGACAACCCCGGGTCGAACGCCGGCCTCAGCCTCTCCCGCTACGACCTCCGCACCCACAAGGTGCAGACGCCAGGCGGCACCCCGCCTCAGCCGTTCGACCTCGTCGCCGACGCCAAGGGCACCATCTGGGTCTCCAGCTTCGCCTCCAATGTCACCCGACTCGCCTACGGCACCAGAGGAACCCCAGCAGGCCCGCTACGCCCCTCACACACCGCCTACATCCAGATCCCTTCGCCGGGCGCAGGATCACTCGCCCTCAGCCCCGGGTACCTGTGGGTGATCGCCGGTCCAATAACCACTCCGGGGCTGGACGACCGGGCGTGGCTGGTCGACCTGGCCAGCAATCGGGTCGTCCGCTCGCTGAAGCTCGGGCACGAGACGACCTCGATCGCCTACGGCGACGGAGCCGCCTGGATCGGTAGCTTCGCCAAAGAGCCCACGATCGCGAGCTCGCCGCCCTCAACGGGGGCGAGTTGGCTCTCGGTCATCAGCCCGGCGGCGCCAGGCCCGCAATCGTACCGGCTCGAGACCGGCGACACGTCAGGCCCGGGCGTCGCCGTCGGCTACGGCAAAGTCTGGGTCCTGACCAGCTGCGGAACCTGCAACATCCCGGACAACCACAAGCTGCTCGAATTCGATCCCCACACACGGCAGATAGTCAAGTCGATCCCGCTCGGTCATCGAGAACCGAACTCCCTCGCCGTTGGCGCAGGCTCGGTCTGGCTCACAAACCAAATCGACGCCTCCGTGACACAGCTCGACCCAAAGTCCGGCCGCATCGTCCGAACCATCCCCGTCGGAGAGCCAAGAACCGCGGCCACATGCGGGATCGCAGCGACCCGCGACGCCGTCTGGGTGACAATCGGCGACGACCACCCCTGCGTGAGTAGCGGCCCCTAGCAGCAGACCGGCTTCCTCGGGGAGCCCGCTCAGGGGGCATTCCGGAACACTCATATGGAATGGGTCGTGTCAACAGCGCAGCGTCGTTCCGCCCCGCTGTCCGCGGGGGTTCGGTGTCGGCGGGGGGAGCGCATCGGCTGTCGTCGACGTCTGTGTCGCGACTCATATGCGCGGGTTGGTGCCGCATGACCGGATGTGCGAAATGAGGAGCGGTGCCGATCTCTGGCGTCGAGCGTGGCCGGTGCTACGGGCTGCTCCCAGTGTTCTCTCGGGTCGCTCCTCGCGTCCTTGCGCCGGTGCGCTCTCCTCGCCGAGCCGTTGATGGTGGCGCTATTCCATCGTCGCGAGCGCCCAGCAGTGTCCGGCGAGCTCGCGCGCGACGGCGACGACGACGATCGAGCGCGGCTTGCCTCGAGCTTCGAGCGCGTGCCAGCGTCCGTGCAGCCGCCGGCCGCTGCGCTCGGCTTGGGCTTGCACGGCGAGCGGCTTGCCGTCGCGCCTGCGTTCGAGCGTGACGCTCCTTCGCGAAGGGCTGCGCTGGTGCCACGCAGCCTCGATCAGGAGCCGGCGGACGTGGCTGTTGCCGGTCTTGGTGATCCCGCCTTGCCGGCGCCGCTCGCCGCTTGAGTGCTCACTCGGTGTGAGACCGAGAAACGGCCCGAGCGACTCGGGACGGAACCGGTGCCAGTCGCCGAGCTCGACGGTCAGCGCGAACGCGGTGAGTGTGGAGACGCCGCGCAGACAAACCAAGCGCTCGACGACGTCGAGATACGGCGGCGCCGTGGCGAGCTCGGCGATCGCCTTGTCGAGCGTGTCCCGTCTGGTCTTGGCGTCGAGCATGCGGCCGTAGCATTCGTCGAAGACGATCGCGAGCGGTCCGCCCTGGAACCGCTGCCGGCGAAGCCACGCGTCGTGTGTCCGCGTCCACGCGGTCGCGTCGTACACATACCCGTGACGCAGTAGCAGCTTCGAGAGCCGGTGACGAGCCCGCATCAGATCGCTCCGGGCGTCCTCACGCGCACGTACGAGATCACGCGCAGCTTCCTCCTCCGGTGCAGGCACGCGTACCGGAGTGATCTCACCAAGCCGAAGCAATCGCGCCAGCCGCTCGGCGTCCCGCCGGTCGGTCTTGACCCGATCGGCTGCAGCTCGCACCCGCGATGGTGCTGCGACGACACAGCTGATCCCCGCCGCCGTACAGGCACGCGCGAGCCCGTAGCCAGTCGGCCCGGCCTCGTACACAACCCGTACCGGCGCCGGCAAGGTCCGAAGCCACGCGACCGTCGCCTCACCACCCGGCGGCAGTCGCAGCGACCGCACCTCACCACTCCCCTGATCGATGACACCCGCGACCACCGAGCGCGCGTGCACATCAAGTCCGACCCAGCTACCTTCGCCCATAACCGGCGCCTCCCGTAATTGCGGCTCTACCGCCGGGCCCATCCCGACGGCAACCCGCGCCAACTTACGAGCGAGGCGCCGGGTCAGTCCATACGGTCTGGCGCACGCTGAGTGCCTTACCCCGGCGGCGAGTCGACAGGGCCCGACCATCCCACCCAGCCCTGACGTGTCTTCGTCACGAGCATATGGGCAAAGCTCAGGTCAGCCGCTGGCCCTTCCGGGAACTGCAGGAACACGACCCAGGTATTGAAGGCGACCGCCCGTCCGCAGCGACGCATTAGTTGACGCCAATAGCGAGTCACGTCGACCTGGTTAGGTAGAGGACCAGCAACCGAAACGAGGCCTAACACCTGGTAGTGGTGCCAGCCCGGCCCTCCGCCCTGCGTCGTGTAGTCACGGAAGACCCGCGGGACACCTCTGCGTACCGCGGCGATGATTCGCAATGTCGTCCGAGTGTTCTGGACTCCAAGCGAGCGGGCCGCTGATGGACAGGAGCGCCCTACGGCCTTGCCGCTCGACGGCGCAGTTGCGGCACCACTCGCGACGAGGACGAGCGCGATCACACCGACAAGCAATAGGACGCGTAGCCAGCTCGTTCTCGGAGTGTATTGCCATCGCTCGGGTGACATTCCCGCACGCTGGCCCAGTCGAGCGAGTGCTAAGTCGAAACAGGCGCGACCTGCAACGAGAAGCGGTCACTGAAGTCTCCGAAGCATGACGCGCATACCCAGTGGTAGTCGTCTTCTCCCTCCGGGCCAGTACCCAGCGCCGCGTAGCCCTCGGTCTGGATCGTGTCGTCGCCACTAGCCAGCGCCGCGTGAGCCTCCGAGAAGGCCGGGTCGATGAACTCGGCGTGACAGAACTCGCAGTGATCGTGCTCCCACTCCACGCTCCAGACGCGGTACGGCTTCCGCACGAAGGTCGCGCCCTGTAGGTACTCGCCTTGGTTAGTGACTCGCCAGTCGTCGTCCACCAAACGAGCATAGGTGTGCACACCTCCTCGGGTGACATTGCCGGACGCTAGCCCAGGCCGCTGAGCCGGCCCATGATTAGCTTTCCGCTTGGTTGAAGCCGCTGTTTCCGGCGAAGGCTTCCGGCTCGTATTGCGGGTTTGGGGATACGAGCGTCCGCATCTCGACTCCGGCGCAGACGCGAACTGGCTCATGGGCGAAGCGGAGTTGACCGTCGATTTCGGTGGTTCTTACCGTGCAAAGCAGTCACTCACCCCTCGAACCGAGGAGATAAAGGCGTTCCGCGACGAACTCGTCCGGCTCCTTGAAGCTCTCGACGGGGAAGCCACGCTCGACCACATGGAGGAGCAGGTCGGCTGCTCTGTGACACTCCGCCGAGGCAAAGGTGAGTTCTCGGGCTTCGTTCGACAGAGCTTCGGACCCGAACTACGAGTGAACGGCCTCCCGACCGATCAGTCCTACCTAAAGGAGTCGCTCAGCGGGTTCGAGAAGCTCGCGAAGGCATTCCCAGTTAAGGGCGACCCTCTCGGGTGACATTCCGGCACGCTGGCCCAGTCCACGCTCGCTCACCCCAGGTCATCGACTGAGCCGTACCAAGCGACCCAGCCGCGATGGGTCTTCACGACGAACATATGCGCGAGGCTGGTCGAGGCCATCGGCCCTTCCGGGAATTGCAGGAAAACGACCCAGGTGTTGAAGGCGACGGCCCGTCCGCAGCGACGTAGCACCTCGCGCCGGTAGCGGGCGACGAGTCGGGCTTCGGGGTCATCGCCCCCGAGGAGGGAATCCAGGCCGAGCACTTGATAGTGGTGCCAGCCCGGCCCTCCACCTTGCGTGGTGTAGTTACGGAATACCCACGGCACCCCTTTCCGCACGGCCGTGATGATTCGCGAGGCCGCACGCAGGTCCTGACTACCAGCCGATCGAGGGGTCAGCGGACATGAGTGGTGCCGCGCTGCCGGAACAACCGAGGGCGTCCTGGCGGCGCCACTCGCGGCGATCATCAGCGCGACGGCTCCGACGACTACGGGAATCCGGAGCGGCCCGTTCGTGCTCGAAGTCTATTGCGCTGCCGCCCGTGGCACGGACGCGGCGAAGTCTCCGGTGACATTCCCCCGCAGAGGATGTCCCGGCCGTCGTAGATTTTCGGTGACGGCGGCCCCGGTGTGATGGTCAAGCAGTGACGAGTAGGCCCCAACCCCTCAGACTGGCGTCGCCTCGATCACGCTGAACGGCGACTGTGTCGGGATGATCCGCTCAAGCCGGAAGCCCGCCGCCTGGAAGAGGCGTTGATACTCCTCCTCGGTGCGCTCTCGGCCGCCGAGCAGGACCAGCATGTTCAGGTCCATTGCTTGCGCCGGGCTCGGCCGATTGTCCGGCGGGATGACCATCTCGACCAGCAGCAGCTTGCCCGCCGGGCCGAGCGCGCGATGGCAGTTTTGAAGCAGCCGCGTCGCCCGCTCGTCGTCCCAGTCGTGGATGATCTGCTTTAGCAGGTGCAGGTCGGCCCCCTCCGGCACCGCCTCGAAGAAGTCGCCGCTCACCAGCTCGCACCGCTGCGAGAGCCCCTCCGCCGCGACGGCGCTGCCGGCGGTCGCGATGACGTGGGGCAGGTCGAAGAGGATTCCGCGCGCGGCTGGGTTGGCCCGTAGGACCGCGTTCAGCAGGACCCCGTGCGCGCCCCCGACATCCGCCACCGTCCGCACCGTGGAGAAGTCGTAGACCCGGACGAGCTCGCGCGCGGCCAGGGCCGAGAGGTTGCCCATCGCCGCGTTGAAGTAGCCCGCCTCCTCGGGGTTCTGCGCGTACCAGTCGAACAGCTCCATCCCGAGCGCCTCGCGCGCCATCGGCCGGCCGGACCGGACGCTCTCGTGCAGCCGCCCCCATGGCAGCCAGTGCCCGGGCGCGGTCTCCGTGATCGCGAAGTTGCGCACGGAGTCGGGCGCGTCCGAGCGCAACGTCTCGCCAAGCGGAGTCAACGTGAAGGAGTCCGGGGCGGGCTCCGCGAAGACGCCGAGGCTGGCCAACAGCCGCAGCACCCGGTAGAGGGCCTGCGGGTCTGCGCCGACGGCCCGGGCGAGCTCGTCGCTGCCGCGCGGGCCCTCCCCGAGCTGGTCGGCGACCCCGAGAAGCGCGACGACGCCGACCGCCTGGCTGACCCAGTAGCCGGTGATAAGGCCCATCATCGCGGCGGCAGGAGGAACTTCGTGCTCAGCTCCTGCGTTCATCGCGTCCTCCTGTGCGCTCCGGCTCACACTCGGCAGAAGCCATCGCTTCCAACAGCGCCGCCGATCATTACAGACTGGCCCCGCCGGGGCGGTTCAGAAGAAACCCATGCCGGCGCTGGGGGCTCCCCCGGGTGGGGCGGGCTCGAGGTTCGCGCCAGGGTTTCCGGGTCCGGCGGCGACGTCAGGCCGCACATCACAAGGCGGACAGCCTCCCATTGCCCCCCTCGGTCGGGGACGCGACGGTTGTGCCCGCGAAATCGCGTTCGATCGCGACGGCGACCTTGGCGAGGTCGCGGTAGCTGAGAATGCGGCGGAACTGCCGTTCGGCTTCGAGCATCCCGGCGGCCGTCCAGCGCAGACACATCTCGCCCGAACGCCAGCGCTTAACGTTTCGGCTCGTGCGGCGGACGCACTCGATCATCGACTCGCATGGGTTCATCGAGGCGAGCGTGCGCTTCAACGAGCCGGTGATGCCGAGACGGGTGAGGGTGAGCGTCTCGGCAATCCCCTCGTGCAGCGAGCTTGCGGCGCCCGGGTGGCTCCGCTCAAGCTCGGCGCCGAGAGCTTGCAGCCGGTCAAGTGCCCGCTCGTAATCGTCGAGCGCCCAGGCTTGCCGCAACCGACGCTTGACCGCCGGCCGCTCGCGCTCGGGCAGGTGCTCCAACACGTTGCGTTCCTTGTGTCGAACGCATCGTTGTACCGGTGTCCGCTCGCCGAACACGTCCTTGATCGCTCTGCGGAGCGCTTTCGAGCCGTCGATCACGAACAGCATCCCCTGCTTAGGATCGAGCCCACGCTCGACCAGATCCGACAGCAGCGCCGTGGCGACCGTCGCGTTCTCGGTCGAGCCCTCCCGGAGCCCGACCGGAATCTTCACCCCCTCGGTCGTGATCCCGAGCGCGACGATGTTCGTCCGGCCCTTCAGCTCGATCCCGTCCAGCATCAGCACCGCCAACCTGACGTCGTCCAAGCGGCGGGACATCAGCTCGCCAAGCGCCTTCCGGGTGCGCTCAACGAACGCGCGCGACACGGACGCCTTCGACGTCGAGCGCACCTGCTGCTCGACCTCCTCGCCGATCGGCTCCTGCGTGCGCCGGTAACGGCGCGTCGAGACGCCGGCCAACATCCGCTCCAGAACCACCCGGGCGAGCGGATCCTGGTCGGCGAAGTGCCGGTAGGTCACAAGCGGCAGCTCGCTGCTGCCGTCGGCTGACCGGATTCGCGGCCGTTCGACCCCGACACGGCGACCGCCAAGCGTCACCACACCCGCCTCGTGACCATGGCGCACGGCCACCCGATCCGGGTCGTGCTTGCCCTTCGCGCCCACAACCTCGACCACCTCTTCCTCCATCAGCTCGGCGAGCACGCCGAGCCCGACGCCGACTGACAAGGCCAACAGCCCCTCCCGCGCGGCACTGACCAGCTCGCCGAGCGCCTCCTGCACCCGAACCGGCAACTCCTCCTGCACGGGTGTGGCCTGCGCGACCGGTGCGATTGTCTCCTTCATGGCGGGCTCCTCCTTCGAGCTTCGACGACTCGCCTCGAACGCTCCGCAGCGGAGCGGATGAGGCCGGAGGACCGCCGCCTCAAGTTCTACGAGCTATGGGACATGCTCTTCCCGCACGCTGGCCCAGGTCAGCGACTACTTGCCCAGCCACCGATCGGGGCGCGGGAGCCGGTCAATCGGAGAGCGGCTGTCGCGGCCCCTCGGAAGGAGCCAAGCCTGCGCGGCGGGGTTGCATCTCCTCCCCCGCTCTTCGGCTTCAGACACGGCACCCGCGCCCGTGGCGATTCTACGTCGCGCGATCAAGGGACATTCCCGGCACTCAATGTCAACCGCGGCGCCGCAAAACGGCCCGCACCGAGGACGGCCACCACTGCCGCCCTCCGTGCGCCGTCGGCGTGCCGTTCGCGTTCAGGTCAGCGGCGATCCGAGCAAGGCTCTTGCCGGCGGCGCGCTCGGTGCGGATCCGTTCGACGCACTCGGGCGGAAGCGACCGGGGCCGGCCGCGCCTCGAGGGCTCGCGTCGCCGCCGGGGCCGCCGGCGCTCCGCGAGTACCCGTTCGAGCTCGTCGACCGGAATCAACCTCGTGCCCCAGGGCAGCTCCACCGTCTCGAGGAAGGGCAAGAGCCGGGTGAGGGTCGAGCGGCTGATCCCGAGCGCCTCGGCGGCCTGACTGCGGGTGTAGGCGAGCCGCTCGACCCGGCCCACCTCGCGGATGATTGGCTTTGGGTCGGGACCCCTCGCCGGGGCCGCGGCGTGGCGCTGCAACTTCTCCCTGCGGCGCTGGCGGCGGCGCGACATCGTACAGCGTACAGAAATGATGAGACGGATCTGCACCTTGGTGCATCTGTGTCTCGCTTGCTATTGCGGCTGGTACTTCCTGTACGCAGGGCCGCCGAGCGTCTGTAGGTCGTTAGAGCTCGATCCCGCGGCTGATGCCACGGTCGAGCTCGATCAGGCGCTGCAAGGTGAGGAGCGGCTGGCGGTCGTGCTCGCGGCCGAGGGCCGCCAGCATGCGGGCGTGGTCGTCGAGCGAGGCGACCGAGGGACGGAGGCCGCGCCCGAGCGGCTGGGCCATCGCCCGCCGGCGGAGGTCGTCGTAGCCGCGCGTGCCGGCTGGCTCGGGGACGATCTTGAGTTCGCCGGCGTCCGTCTGTAGCTCGAGCACCGGCTCGCGGGCGAGGTCACGTTCCAGCGCGGGCGTCTTGCCGTCGGAGCGTCGCGCGTTGAGCTCTTCGAGAGCGAGGCCGAGCCGGCGCAGGTTCTCGTCCCGGGTCGAGGGGACGATGTCGAGCCCGTCGGTCAGCTCGTCCGAGCCGTGAATGACGCGGCCGAGGCCGCCGACGACGATGTAGGTAACCCGCTGGCGCTCGAGCGTCTCGAGCAGCGCGTGCGGGTCGAAGTCGTCCTTGGCCATCAGCGCCCGCGCGCCCGCAGCATCGCCTGTAGCCGCTCCTGTGGCGTCCGCTCGAGCGCCTTCTGCAGGCGGGCGTCCTGCTTCCGGTCCTCCTCGTAGGGGACAAGCGTCAGCTCGAGGTCGAAGCCGCAGGCCCGCAGCAGCTCGCGCAGGGTCTCCAGGCTGGGCACGACCACGTCCCGCTCCCAGCGGGCAATCTGGGCGCGGTCCTTGCCGCTTCTCTGCGAGAGCTCCACCTGCGAGAGTCCCGCGCGCATCCGCGCCTGCCGAATCAGAGTGCCAGTGGTCACGCAGCAATTCTAGTCGGCGGTGCTGAGAGAGCCTCTGTGACTGATCTGCTACACTCCCTCCATGGCGCGCAGGGTCGCCGCGCAGCAGCTCCAGCTCGAGACGGTCGTCCCGCAGCCGCCACCAGCCCAAGAGGAGACGCGCTCGCCTGAGCCGGACGAGCAGACCCGAAACCACGCGGGCAACGGCGCTGGGGTCGTCCGCGCGGCACTCCGCCCTTCCCCCGAAGCGCTATTGGAGACGCCTGGAGCACTACTGACGCGCTCGGACCTGCGTGGGCTCGGACTCGAGCGGCGCGCGATCGACGCCGTCTTCCGGGCCCTGCCGGTAGTCGTGCTGCCGGGATACTCGCGACCCATGATCCGAGCTCAGGAGTACCTCGCGCTCGTCGAACAATTCACGTATCGGGAGGATCGAGTCCGCCCGACGGCACAGGCATCGTGAGCGTTCATGGCTAGCGTTTGGATCAGGACTCGCACCGCGAAGGACGGGAGCAAGCGCTACCGGGTGGAGTACCGGCTCGGCGGGCGTGAAGCGAGGATCCGCTACGGCGGGTCGTTCGGAACGAAGCGTGAGGCGACTATCCGGGCGGGCTGGATCGCCGGCGAGCTCGCCGCGCAGCGCGTTCCCGATCTCGGCGTCCCCGCCGAGCGAGCCGCGGAGCGAACGCTGCGGGAAGCAGCGCGACGCTGGCAGGAAAGCCGCGTCGACGTTGCCGAGAACACCAGGCTTCAGCATCGAAGTGCTGTTCGCTTGCTCCTGCCGCTGCTCGGAGACCAGCGCGTGAACACGATCACCCCGGCAGACGTCGCCGATCTCGTCGCCACGCTCATCGTGAAGGGGAAGGCGCGCGAGACGGTTCGCAAGAGCCTGGCCGCACTCGCGATGATCCTCGACCACGAGGGCGTGACGCCGAACCCTGCGCGCGACAAGGTCAAGGTTCGGCTGCCCCGCCAGGAAATGCCAGAGGTCGTCCCGCCGACGGCCGCGCACGTGCTCGCGGTTCACGGCCTGCTACCGACGCGCTATAGGCTCCCGCTGCTCGTTCTCGATGCGACGGGCATGCGGCTGGGTGAGCTCGAGCGTCTGACCTGGGGCGACGTCGACGAGCCACGGCAACGCTGGCGGGTCTCTCGCGCCGCCTCGAAGACCGGACGCGCCCGGTGGGTTTCCGTCCCGCCCGTCATCTTCGACGCCGTGTGCGCGGTTGTGCCGCGCGATGACCGCATTCCGGAGCGGCGGATTTTCCAGGGCTTCGGAGGCGACAGGTTCCGGACCGCGCTCACGCGCGCCTGTATCGCCGCCGGCATCCCCGCTTTCTCCCCACACGACCTGCGACACCGCCGGATCTCGCTTCTTCACCTCGCAGGCATCCCCTGGGCGCGCATCGGAGAGCACGTCGGGCAACGGAACCTCGCGGTCACGGCCAACACCTACAGCCACGTCCTCATCGACGAGGCCGAGATCGACTACGCGGGTCTGCTCGAACGCGACTGACAGGGCGTGATGGGTCAGGCGCAACCCGCTCGGCGGCCCTGAGGCTCCTCGTCGCGCGTTCGCTCCGGCAGCGGTAGAGGGCCCCCGGCCAGCGAAACAAGCCCGAAATGAGTCGGACGTGCACACGTGGTGCTGTCCCCGGTGCTGTCCTGGGAGGAGAAAAAGCATCCATTTGCAGGCAGGTTCGATTCCTGCCAGGCGCATGACCGCGAGGTCGACGCTCCTCGTCCCCAGGCCAGACGCCTAGCTGAATCTGACCTCTCTGTACCCTCGTATTCTCCATTGAAAATATGGGTGCAGCCCCCGATGTCCGGCTGGTGGTATGGCTGTGACCATTTCGGAGGAGGTGCGATGGCAATGGCGGAGTTGGCCAATCGTGCGGCGGGTGACTTCGGCTGCAGGAGCGGGCTGGAGACATTCAACAAAGGGGGACAGAGGTGGCCAGAAGATTTGAATACCAGTTCGTCCGCATCGCGGAGAACCGTGTCTCGGCGCTCTTTGGAGTCCAGGACAAGACTCGGAATGCCTTCGAGGGCGTCGTCAAGGAGTACGGGCAAGATGGCTGGCGGCTCGTGCAGATCTTCGCGCCAGGCGTCGCTGCCTTCGGCGCGGCGAGGTACTACGAGCTGATTTTCGAGCGCGAGCAACCTGTGGCGGCAGAGCACTTCGCGCGCGCGCGCGAACTCCGGAAGACCAGGTTGGCTCTGCTTGACCCCCAGACATGAGGGCACAGGGCACGCGACCCTTGGCGTGCGCGATCGGCAACATCGATGTCGTTCAGGCGCTCGGTGTTGCCGGCATCCGCTGTGCGGTCATGGCTCGACCGGGCTCGCCGAGCCGCTACTCGCGATTCACAGCCGCCGTTCTCGACTACGTCGATCCTTGGGAGCACGCTGAAGAGTTCGTCGCGCGGCTGACCGGCCTCGGCACCGCACAGCCCGAGAAGCCCGTGCTCTTCTACTCAGCCGACTCGGATCTGCTGGCCGTGTCGCGGTTCCGGGAGCGGCTCGGGGAAGCTTTTCGCTTCGTTGTGGCAAATCCGACCCTTGTTGAGGACCTGGTCGACAAGGCCAGGTTCCAAACGCTCGCCGAGCGACTCGACTTGCCGGTGCCGAACGGTCAAGCGCTTTCCCCGAGAACGGGCGAGGAGCCGGCGGAAGTCAATCTCCGCTTTCCGCTGATCCTCAAGCCGCTGACGCGCCATCACGAGACGTGGCGGCCACTTACGCGAGCGAAGGCGAAAGTGATTCGTTCGGCCGAGGAGTTACGCGAGCTCTGGCCGCGCCTCGCCGAGCTGCAGGTGGACGTTCTCCTCCAGGAGCTCGTCGCGGGGCCGGAAAGCCTGATCGAGAGCTACCACGCCTACGTGGACGAAAGCGGCCAAACCGTTGCCGAATTCACCGGTAAGAAGATCAGGACGTACCCGTCCGAGTGCGGCTACAGCACCGCTCTCGAGATCACCGATAGTGCCGACGTGGTCGCGCTTGGCCGCGCACTCTCGGAGCGGTTGGACATACGTGGGGTATCGAAGTTCGATTTCAAGCGCGGAGCGGAGGGCGAGCTTCGCTTGCTCGAGATCAATCCTCGCTTCAACCTCTGGCACCATCCTGCCGCGAGAGCGGGGGTGAACCTTCCCGCACTCGTCTACGCAGATCTCGTGGGGCTACCGAGGGCACGAAAACCCCGCGCCCGCGCAGGCGTCCGCTGGTGCAGCCTCAGGCACGACTTCCAAGCGGCGAGGGACGAGGGCATCGGGTTCCTAGCCTGGTTTCGCTGGATGCTCCGTTGCGAGGTGAAGTCGCCCTTTGCTTGGCGCGATCCACTGCCGTTCCTGCTCGGCACCCTGCATCGCCCAGCGGGACTGGCGAAACGTTCACTGAGGCGTGCCAGGCCCAGAGCTGAGTTGAATGCGCAGATGCAAGACCGTATCCGAGAGAACTAAACAGAGCCAATGCGCTACGGCGTCCTCGCGGACATCCACGGCAACCTGCCCGCGCTCGAGGCAACTCTGGCGGCGCTTCGAGCTCAGAGCGTCGACGGCTATCTCGTGGCCGGGGATCTCGTCGGCTACGGCCCGTTTCCGAACGAATGCGTCGAGCGGGTCAGTGACCTGGACGCCATCTGCGTGGCGGGGAATCACGATTTGATCGTGCTCGGCCGCCTCTCGGATCAACACTGCATCTCGATGGCACGCGAGACCCTGGCGTGGACACGGGACGTCCTGCGGAAGGATGCGCAGGCGTATCTCGAGACGCTGCCCATCCGTACCAGGGCACCCGGCGGGGTCGTGGTCGCCCACGGCTCGCTCGACGATCCCGAGCGATACATCGCACGCCCCGACCAGGCGGCAGAACAGCTGCGGCGCCTCCGAGCGGAAGGGTCGGAGGCAAAGGTTCTCGTCCTCGGGCACACCCACCGGGCTCGGGCCTATGGCGAACGCCAGGGGGCCGTCTCGACTCTAGGCCGGGCTCCCGTCGCTCTGCAAGCGAAGCAGGCATGGCTCTTCAATCCGGGCGCGGTGGGGCAGTCACGCGAGCTGCGTGCGCGAGCCAGGTACATGGTGCTCGACCTCGAGCGCGGGCAGGCGGCGTTCCATGCGATCGGTTACGACGTCGAAGCCTGCCGGCGAGCCCTCCGTCGCCAAGGACTGCCTTCACGCACCTATCACTTACGGCCGTCGCCGACACGACGGGTCCTACGCGCGCTTCGGCGCTGAGGGTCCAACGCGCATCGGGCCAGGCCCGGCGTTCACCAGCCGTTGTCTCGGGGGTGCGCCGTCACCATGGTGGCTTCGTCGGTCACCTCTGAGGAGTGACCGGCCGTCCGTGCGGCCTGCCGGAGGTTCCCGAGCACCTCGCGGAGGTTCAACTCGAGCGCGGTGCGCTCGTTCTCCGTCTGCGCGACCTCGTGCCGAAGCACTTCGATCGTCTGTCGCGCTTGGTCGAGCTGCGCCCGTAGCTCGCGCTCTTTGCCCTCGGCCCGGTGTACGGTCGCATCAGCGTCTGCGCCGACTCTGACCAGCTCGCGCTCGGCGGCGGTGGCTCGCCGGCGAGCTTGTCGAAGCTGTTGCCCGAGCTCTTCAGCCTTGAGCCGATGCTGTCGGTGATGCTCCCGCTCGCGCGCGAGCTCGGCCTGCGCCTGTGCGAGTGCCTTCGCGAGCGAATCGACGTCGGTCGCGAGCAGCGAGAGCTCGGCTGCGAGGTTGCGGTCCCCTGTCATAGGTCGCCTGTTCGACCGCCTGGGCGATCCACCTTCTTCGATTTAGACGCGCCCGGCTCAGTGGATCGCGTAAAGGTAGGTACGCAGCTTCTCGTCAGGCGTCACCGCACCGGCCCCGTCGCCGACGTGATGGCCGTCTTCCAGATCCTTCTCGATCGCCTTGCCGAGCTTGTTGAGCATGTCGATCGCGTCCAGGTCGCCCTTCGTCAGGTTCTCGAAGGCCTGCTTGGTATGCGGAATGTCGTCGAGCTTCGAGACATTCTTGCCGCGGTTCTTGAAGTAATCCTCGACAGCCTTTGGAAGATCGGACATCGGAATGCTCCCTTCGTTCGCCGCCGGGGCGACTATCTCAAGGTTTCAACCCCAGGGCCAGCCGGACTTCCGCGCTAGCTCGGACGCCACTCCGTTGCGGATGCCGAAGACTCGGACTCGGTGACCGTGTCCCTTCGGCGGTAACAGGGGCTTCGGCAGCTCGAAGTGGAAGCCGAAGAAGCCGCTCTGGTTCCCGACCTGGTGCGGCACCAGCTGGTCGGTCGGGGCCGAGAAGACCTCGCGGCCGTCGGCGAAGACGCTGATGGTGTCGGCGCGGTGGACGAGCTTGAAACCGGAGCCGCTGACCTTCCGCTCGCGCTGCGCGGCCCAGCCGCTGAAGCCGAGCAGCGGGCCCGGCAGGAACTGCACCAGGCCCTGAACCGCACCGGTGCGGATCGGAATCGTCGTGCCGTCCGGCGAGCGGATCTCGTTGCGCGTGAGCCTCATCGTCCCGGCCGTGCCGCCGCGCAGCTCCTCGAAGCGCCGCCCCGGGCGGACGGCGAGCACGGCGACGTGGTTGCGGCCGTTCCGCAGTGCGCTCTCCGGGACCATGGCGCTGAAGAAGGTCTCCCCGCCCGGCCCCGGGAAGCTCCAGGTCGTGGCAGCGATCCGGCCGTTCACGGCGACCGCAAGATCCTCGCGCTGCTCGTGGTCGCCGGTTAGGTGTCCCTGGATCCAGATCGGGAGCAGGTCGGTGTCGCGGTCGACGATGTTCAGCAGCTCGCGCCCGTCGAGCTCGACGCCTTCGTTCTCGCTCCGCTCGACCGGCAGCCTCGAGACCGGCCGTCCGATCAGGTCGGGATTCGGGCCGAGTCGGTAGACGGACGACGGTGTCGAGCCGAACGAGGCAAGCTGCTCGCGCAAGGCCTGGGCCCGGAGACGCAGGAGCGCCGAGAGCCGCATCGTCACCTGCTTCCCGCGCCCGAGCCGGACGTCGACCGTGCCGTGCAGCGGCAGCTCCCGCCCGACGAGCGAGCGCCCGTCGACGTGCCACGGGAACTTGACGCCGAGCACGTGCGCGATCGTCGGGACGACGTCGATCGTCCGCGCGAACCCGTCGTCGATCCGGCTCGTGCGCTGGTGCGGGAGCTTCACGAAGAGCGGCACGAAGGCAATGTCCTGCAGGTTCCCGGGGGTGGGTCGCCGGCGCGGCTGCCCCGCCCGGAAGCTGACGCCGTGGTCGGCGACGACGATCATCAGGGCCCGGTCGTAGATCCCCTTCGCCTTCAGGCGGCGCACGATCAGCCCGAGGGCGCTGTCGGTGTAGCCGACCTGCAGCAGGAACCGCTGGTACGCCTGCCTCGCCGGCCAGGCGCGCTTCCACTCGTTGCGGTTGATCCCGCGCAGCAGCGGCGACTGGATGCCGTAGCGCCGTCCGTCGGGCAGATAGAGGTACGGCACGTGCGGCAGCAGCGAGTGGAGGACGTAGAGCGTCGGCCGCCGGTCCCGTGA